>Ga0207712_10000052_pt1 | contig 152874 bp, 131 predicted proteins | sample KBSS44metaG_FD_184402 | JGI IMG/M metagenome (GOLD analysis project Ga0207712, IMG submission 184402) | Switchgrass rhizosphere microbial communities from Kellogg Biological Station, Michigan, USA - KBS S4-4 metaG (SPAdes) (version 2) | ecosystem: Host-associated > Plants > Roots >... | reverse complement strand
GCGATCCTCAACAACAACATCTTCGTCGGCTCCGCCGCGGCGGTCCGCCTCAACAACGAAGAAAACCCCTAGGCCCAAGGTCTAGAGGAGCTTGACCAGACCCCCGGGGCTCTTGGGCCCCGGGGGTTTTTTTGGTCACATCTCCGAGAAGATCCCGAGCCCCCGGCCAAGCGGATCGACGAAAGGCGGCGAAGCCCATGGAAAACGTCGCCAGCCGCCGGCTTGACTTGCCGCGCAGGGATGGGAGCGTGAGGGGCGGTAAGGGCCTCGGCCTTCATCGGTTCACCTACCGTCAATCATGAGAGGAAGTAACGATGACTCGTCCAAGACTCGGACTGCTTGCCCTCTGTACCATCGTCTTCGCTGCGACGGCATTCGGCACCTCCGCCGCCCAAGCGGAAGTGGGCTCGCAGTGGTTACTGGCCAAATTAACCCCAGAAGGGGTCAAATTAATCACCTTCTTATCGGCCTCTGTGGAATTCGAAACGGACGTACCATTTATTTGGCACTTTAGCTTGATCGGTCACCACGTGTTATTCGAATGCTCGACGATAAAAGCCGTCAACACCAAACTCCTGGCTAATGGATCTATCGGTGAAAAAGAAGGAGCGGTCAAAGGATCTAAAATCAAATACAGCGGATGCAAAACCAAAATAGACGGATCAACATCTGCCTCATGTGAACCGAACGCCGGTGGTGGGAGCCCGGGGGTGATCGAAACCAACTTAATCCACTACTTAATCGTCTTACACGAATTAGCAGGCGGGACTAAAGACGAGCTCGTACTGGCCTTACCTGATACAGGCGAAACCTATGCAATGGTTGAAATGGGTGAAGTATGCGCTCTTGGTGAAGAACTCCCGCTGATAGGGAAACACTACTATAAAGACTGCGAAAACGCCTTCTTAAAACATCTGCTCAAACACTTATGGGAAACTGCTCCATTAACCGAATTATGGTTCGTCAGTAAAACAGAAGAACACAAAGCGACCTTCTTAGGTAGCTGGTGGGTTTTCCTTATTTTTGAACATAAAGGCCTGCATTTCAGCGGTGATCCCGCCTAGCCGTCAGTGCTATCGCGCAGCGATAGCACTGACCTGAAGGACGGCCAGCCCGACGGCGCTGCGGCGCCGTCGGGCTCCTCGGTGGGCCTTGATCATAAGTACGTCGCGCGGAGCGTTCTCTCCTGAGGCACCAGACAGAGACGCCCCAGATCACAATTCGAGCGGAGAGAAAGAGATGAACGCCTACGGCGTCCGGGAGGGTAATTTGTGGATGGGGAGGCAAATCCCTTGCCGATGTTTTGGCCTTTTTACCTATGCGGCCACAGCCGGCGGAGCCGCGAAGCTTTTTCCTAAGCGGTAGCTTTGGGCATCTAGATGCACGATGGAGTGCTGTGACTGATTGATCGCGGTTCCCGAGAATTCCGAGTAGATGTTGCGCAGGACCGGTCGCCCACGCGGGCCCGTGTCTTGCACGGCCGGTTTGGCTGGTGTCCGTATATTCGCGGTTGATGCTTTACCGAGTAGACATATAGATGGCCCAGCGCATTCCTCGCGACGAATCCCTTAGCCGCGTCCACGGCGTCGGGGCCCTCTTTGCGGCGGCTTACGGCAACGTAGGCTCATCGATCTACTACGCCCTGGGCGTCACGGCTGCATTCGCCTTGGGGCTGACGCCCGTCGCCTTCGTCATCTCCGGGCTGATTTTTGCGGCGACGGCTGCGACCTATGCCGAGGCGACGGTGATGTTCCCAGAGGCGGGCGGGTCATCGAGCTTTGCTCGGCACGCCTTCAACGAGCTCGTCAGCTTCATCGCCGCCTGGGGGCAGATGCTCAACTACACGATCACGGTCGCGATCTCGGCCTTCTTCGTGCCCCATTATCTGGCGGTCTTTTGGCCTTGGCTTGGGGACAGCCCTGGAGACATCATCGGCGGGGCGGTACTTATCGCCGCCTTGGCGCTGATCAACATCCGCGGGACCGAGGAGTCGGCAAAGCTCAACCTGATCCTCGCGGTCGCTGATCTGGCGACGCAGGTAGTGCTCGTCGGAATCGGATTGGTCCTTGTCTTCAGTCCGCAGGTCCTGGTTGACAACGTCCACCTGGGTGTCGCTCCAACCTGGAGTGACTTCGCTCTCGGTATCGCCGTTGGGATGATCGCCTACACCGGAATCGAGACGATCTCCAATATGGCCGAGGAGGCCAAAGACGCTGCGCGGACGATCCCGCGCAGCGTTGGCCTGGTCGTGATCGCCGTGCTCGGTCTCTATTTGCTGATCCCGGTCGTTGCTCTCTCCGCGATGCCGGTGGTGAAGGACGCGGCCGGTCACTACACGACAGAGCTCGGCTCGAAGTTCGCCGACGATCCGATCCTCGGCATTGTCGAGAACCTCGGTCTCTCCTCGGGGCCGACGGAAGTCCTTCGCTATTACGTCGGCGTCCTCGCGGCGGTGATTCTCCTCATCGCGACCAATGCGGGTCTAATCGGGGTCTCGCGTCTCACCTACTCGATGGGGCAGCATCGACAGCTGCCCGAGAGCCTGCGTCAGGTTCACCCCAAGTACCGCACGCCCTACATCGCGATCTTGATCTTCGCCGGGATCGCGATGATCACCCTCATTCCGGGTCAGACCGACTTCCTGGCCACGATGTACTCGTTCGGGGCGATGCTCTCCTTCACGATCGCTCACGTCGCCGTGATCCAGCTCCGCCGGCGCCAATCGGAGGTCGAGCGGCCCTGGAAGCCGCCTTTCAACTTCCGCGCGTTCGGCGCCGAACTGCCTATCTCCGCCGTTCTCGGCGGCCTGGGCACCTTTGCCGCTTGGATCGTCGTGATGGCGCTCAACCCTCGCACACTCGCGGTCGGCGCCGCCTGGATGGCGCTCGGCATCATCGTCTACGTCCTCTACCGTCGCAACCAGCGGCTGCCGCTTACCGAGACGGTCAAGGTGCTTCTACCAGAGCCGCTGGGAGTGGAAGAGATCGAGTACCGGAGTGTTTTGGTCGCCTTCGAGGACGGCCAGCCGTTCTCCGAGGAGATGGTCGCGACCGCCACCAAGCTCGCCTCCAAGCGCCGCCGTGGGATTCACATCCACTCGATGTTGACGGTGCCGACGCATCTTCCCCTCGATGCTGAGCTGCCAGAGCAAGAAATCGAGGCGCAGAGCAAGATCGAGCAGGCCAAGCTGATCGGCGGGCAGCGGGTGACCGGCCACATCGAGCGGGTGCGTCCCGGTCAGGCCGGATACGACATCGCGGACGAGGCGAAGCTGATCAACGCCGCTGCGGTCGTGGTCGGCCTGCGCTATCGCGGCGGGCGTCCCCTCTACGACAAGACCTTGCAAACCGTGCTGGGGGAACGCCCCTGTCGCGTCATCGTGGTCTCGGAGCAGGGCGCCCAGCGTGGGGCGGACCTCATCCCGGCACCCGCTTAGCCCCTCGGCGAAATTGGGCAGGAGCCACCTAGAATCGTGAGGTGGCTCCGGAGCGGATCTATAGAGGCTCGGTTCGCGCGTTCTCGCTCGTCTTTATCGGGCTGGGCCTGCTGATTCTCGTCAGCACCCTTGTCAACGGCGGCGGACCGCTGTCGGTCGGCACCCTGCTTGGCCTCGCCTTCCTTGCCGTCGGCGCGGGACGGCTCTGGATAGCGTCTCGTACGTGAGCACGCCTGAGCAGGTCGAGAAGCCCTCGAAACCGCGGCTGGAGCCGCTGCTGCAGCGCGCCACCGGCGTGCCGGGGCTCTTCGTCGCCGTCTACTCGGCGGTCGGCTTCTCGATCTACTTCGCCCTCGGCGTGGTCGCCGACCGCGGTCTCGGCCTGACGCCGCTGATCTTCCTCGCCGCCGGGCTGCTCTTCGTCGTCACCACGCTCAGCTACGTCGAGGGTGGGTCGATGCTGCGCGAGCGCGGTGGCTCCTCGAGCTTCGCCCGCCACGCCTTCAACGAGCTGATCGCCTTCATCGCCGGCTGGGCGATCCTGATCGACTACCTGATCGTCGCCGCGCTGGCTGCGATCTCGGTCCCTCACTACCTGGAGCCGATCTCGAGCGATTTCGGCGAGGCGGGCTGGGAGATCGGCATCGCCGCGGCGGTCATCACGGCCGCCTGCGTGCTCAACATCTTCAACGTCACCGGGCGGGGACGCGAGCGACCGCTGGCGATTCTTGCCCTCGCCGACATTGCCCTGCAGCTGGCGGTGATCGTCGTCGGTGTGCTCGCGATCTTTCACCCGGACCGCCTCACCGACCAGCTCGATCTCTTCACCAGTCCCGACTTCCACGACATCGTTTACGCCGCTGTCGTGGCGATGCTCGCCTACGCCGGGATCGAGGCGGCCTCGGACCTGGCCCCGGACATCAACGTCAACCCACGCGATCTCAAGCGCATCGTCTCGGTCGGCGCCCTGGCGGTTCCGCTCGTCTACGCCGGCATGGCGGCGATCGCGTTGATGGCGGTGCCGGTGGTCGCCGGCCCCAACGGCCCCGAAACCGCCCTCGGCGGTGAATTCGTCGAGGCGCCCGTGCTGGGCGTCGTCTCCGCTTACCACCCGGTCTGGGTGTCAGACGTCATGCGCTGGTTGGTGATGCTCGTCGCCATCCCGGTTCTCTTCTGGGCGGCTACGACGGCGCTGCTTGGCGTCTCACGGCACATCTACACGCTCGCGATCAATCGCCAAATCCCCAGCTGGCTGGGCAAGCTGAACAGTCGCCACGCGACCCCACACGTCGCGATCGCGATCTGCGGCCTGATCGCCGTCGGCCTCGTCATCCCGACCAACGTAAAGCTGCTCGCCGGCCTCTACGCCTTCGGCGCGATGCTGGCGATCACGATCGCCCAGCTCTCGGTCGTGCGGCTGCGCGTCACGGATCCGGACCGCCGTCGCCCCTTCCGCGTCCCGCTCAACTTCGACTGGCGCGGCCACCGCTTGCCAGCGCCGGCGATCTTCGGCGCGATCGTCAGCGCCCTCGCCTTCATCAGCGTGCTCATCTACCACGACACCGCGCGCTGGGTCGGCCTTGGCTGGATGACCTTCGGCCTGCTCTTCTACGTCGTCTACCGCAAGGTTTTCGAGGGCACGACGCTGACCAAGCGCGTCTCGGTCTCGGAGAAGGCGCTGACCAAGCAGGTCCCCGAAGTCGCCTTCCGCAACATCCTCGTGCCGATCTTCGGCACCAAGTTCGACGACGACATCGTCTCCACCGCCGGCCGGCTGGCCGCCGCCGAGCAGGAAGAGGGGGGAGGCGCGGATGAGGGAGCGAGGCTGGCAGTCGTCTACGTGGTCGAAGTGCCGCTGACCCTGCCGCTTGACGCCGCGCTTCCCGCGGAGGTCGAAGAAGAGGCGCAGCGTGCGCTGAAGCGCGCCAGCGACGTGGGGGAGGAGTACGCGGACGTAGACGTCACCGCCGAGGTGGTGCGCGCCCGCAAGATCGGCGCCGGAATCGTCGAGGCGGCCCGCCGCTACGGCTCGGAGGCGATCGTGATCGGCGGCGAGCCGCCGACGAAGATCAAGGGCGGCGCCAAGCTGGGCGGCATCGGCGCCGCCAAGCCCGCCGAGATCGGGGCCGCGACCGAGTACGTGCTGAAGAAAGCGCCGTGCCGAGTCTTGCTCACCGCTCCACCCGACACGTCCGTCGAACAGGCTTTGACAACCTGAGGTGCATGGGCGATATCGCCCATGCACCTGTCCCTCCTTACTTACAGCGTTCCGCTCCAAAGCAGACCCGCGTGCGTTCCAGCGAGCTTTGCAATGATGCTGCCGCTGGCAGTGACTTTGTGTTCTTCAGTTTTACTGATAACCCACAGTTCAGTTAATGGTCCTGCAGTGAATAAATGAGTTTCAGATTCGGTAGCCAGGGCAGAGTCTTTCAATGTGAATTTACCCAAGATCGGAACTTCTTCGCCGATCGAACATAGTGCCGTGGTTTCCATCGTGGCTAGCGTTTCTCCGGTCGCCGCTTCAAAACGAACAAGGCCAGCCCCTTCGTGTTCGACCAATTGGCCTTTTAGCGTGGTGGAAATGAAAACACCTGGAGTGCCTCCTCCAGTGGGTTCGCATGCTCCTGAAACAGATCCATTGATCTTAGTTACGCATCCGGAGAATTTTAGTTTCGCTTCAAAGCCTATGGCCCCTTCGGGTTTCAGTTTGACGCTGATCGGCTGAAGCGTGGTGCAGTTAAATTCAACCGATTTCCCAATGATTTTTGCAGCGATTGTGGCGCCGCCTGTCTCGATTTCTTTGACCGAGATGGAGGGCGATAATTCGGCGGTGACGTTGACGCCTTTGACTCGCCAGGCAGGACCAGTTTTAGGAGCTTTCGCGCTCCAGAGCATTCCAGTGTGGGTGCTAGCCAGTCTCACGACGCCACTTCCATCGATCGTCACTTTGTGTTCTTCGGTTTTACTGGTTAGCCACATTTCTGTCTGGGGCCCTACTGACACTAAATGTGTTTCGGCTTCCGTTCCAAACGATGAATCTTTAAAGGTCACTTTACCTAGCAGCGAGATTTTTTCTCCTATCGCGCATTCTTTGGTTGTTTCAATGACCGCAAGCGTTTCCCCTGTGGTAGGTTCGAAGCGCGCAAAGCTACTGCCTTCTGAAGAGACAACTGAGCCTTTGAGCGCGTTGGAGGAGATGGCGCCTGGTTCTACTCCTTTATTGGTGGGTTCGCAAACTCCGCTCAGTTTTTCGTTGAGCTTGGTTGTGCATCCGGAGAAGTTAATAGTAGATCCGGATGCGATCACGCCTTTTACTTCTAGCTTCATATTCGACAATTGAGAGCTCGTGCACGTGACTTCTACTTTGGTACCACCAATTTTGCTTAATAGTGTCGCGCTGCCACCCTCCAGTTCTTTTACGGCGGCGAGCGGTTTTAAGGTGGAGTTGACTTCTGCACCTTTGACCCACCACGCGAGTTCCTGTGTGGGCGGAGTTTCAGAAAGCGTTCCGCTCCAAAGCAGACCCGCGTGCGTTCCAGCGAGCTTTGCAATGATGCTGCCGCTGGCAGTGACTTTGTGTTCTTCAGTTTTACTGATAACCCACAGTTCAGTTAATGGTCCTGCAGTGAATAAATGAGTTTCAGATTCGGTAGCCAGGGCAGAGTCTTTCAATGTGAATTTACCCAAGATCGGAACTTCTTCGCCGATCGAACATAGTGCCGTGGTTTCCATCGTGGCTAGCGTTTCTCCGGTCGCCGCTTCAAAACGAACAAGGCCAGCCCCTTCGTGTTCGACCAATTGGCCTTTTAGCGTGGTGGAAATGAAAACACCTGGAGTGCCTCCTCCAGTGGGTTCGCATGCTCCTGAAACAGATCCATTGATCTTAGTTACGCATCCGGAGAATTTTAGTTTCGCTTCAAAGCCTATGGCCCCTTCGGGTTTCAGTTTGACGCTGATCGGCTGAAGCGTGGTGCAGTTAAATTCAACCGATTTCCCAATGATTTTTGCAGCGATTGTGGCGCCGCCTGTCTCGATTTCTTTGACCGAGATGGAGGGCGATAATTCGGCGGTTACATTGACCCCTTTGACTCGCCAGTTTGGGGTGGCGTTGGCGGTTGGGGAGTTGAGTGCAAGCATGGCGCATAGAATTACGGCCAATGGCGCCATGGTCTTTGCTGCAGACTTGAGGTGAGACATAAGGTCTCCTTCTTTAGAGTTACGGTTTTTGAAAAGAAAAACCTTTTCAAAATGACCCTCGCAGGCTTTGAAGGTCAAAGCAAGGGCCGTGGACGCCCGAACGAGGGCGCAGCGGACTAGACTCCCGCCCCATGTTCATCCTGATCGTCGGCTGCGGCCGCGTCGGCTCCTCGGTTGCCCGAGGGATGCTGCGCGAAGGGCACGAAGTCTCTTGCCTGGACGAGGACCCGGAGTCGCACGCGCGGCTCGAGGTCGGGCTCGACAAGGGCTGGGAGGACCTCGGCGGTCAGTTCACAGTTGGCGCCGGGCTGGAGACCGACGCGCTGGTCGCCGCTGGAATCGAGAAGGCTGACGCCTTCATCGCCTCCACCGACGGCGACAACACCAACATCATCATCGCCCAGATCGCCCAGCGCCGGTACAACGTTCCGACGGTGATCGCGCGCATCCTCGACCCGCTGCGGGCCGAATGGTACGAGCGCCAGGGCCTGCACACCGTCTGTCCGACGCGGGTCGCGATCGACATGCTCGAGAGCGCCGTGCGCGAGGGTGCACCGCGCGGCGATGGCCCCTCCAACGGCTCGGCGGAAGCCGCGTAGGAGACCAAGGCCGCCGTGTACATCATCGTCGTCGGCGCGGGGAAGGTCGGTTGGAACCTTGCCCGCGAGCTGCTCGAAAAGGAACACGAGGTGACGGTGATCGAGAGCAACCGCCGCCGCTACCTGACCGTCGAGCAGGAGCTCGAGCACAACGTCTCCTACGGCGATGCCTCAGAGCTCTGGGTGCTGGAGCGGGCGGGAATCCAGCGTGCCGACATGGTGATCGCGGTCACCGGCGACGACGAGGACAACATGCTGATCTGCCAGGTCGCCCGCGAGAAGTACGAGGTCGAGCGGATCATCGCCCGCGTCAACAACCCCCGCAACAAGCCCCACTTCGACCTGCTTGGGATCAAGCCCTCGGTTTCCGCCACCGACCTGATCTTGCGCCTGCTCGAGCACGAGGTGCCCGAGTACGGCCTGGTCCACCTGCTCGACCTGCAGGAGGAGCAGCTGGAGATCATCGAGATGTTGCTCGGCAAGGACTCCGGGGTAACCGGAAGGCGTGTCGGTGACCTCGAAATGCCGGAAGGCAGCCTCTTGATCTCGGTGCTGCGAGACGGCAAGGGCTTCGTGCCCGTCGCCGACACCGTGCTCGAGGTCGGTGACGAGGTGCTCGCGGTGCTCGATCCCGGCCACGAGGAGCAGCTGAAGACGATGTTCGGTCCCTCCGCCGGCAACGGTGGCTGAGCGCGAGGCAGATTTCCTGCTGATTGGCGGCGGCCTCGCCTCCGCCAATTGCGCAGCCGAGCTGCGCAAGCGCGGTGCCGATGGTTCGGTCCTCCTGGTCGGCCGCGAGCCCGAGCCGCCCTACGAACGCCCGCCGCTCTCCAAGGAGTACCTGCGGGGCGAGGCCGAGCGCGCCGACGCCTACGTCAACCCGCCCTCCTGGTACGAGGAGAACGACGTTGAGCTGCTCACCGGCACCAACGTGATGTCGCTTGACCCGGAGGCCCGCACGGCGAAGCTGCAGGGCGGCGACGAAGTTCGCTTCGGCAAAGCGCTGATGGCCACCGGCGCGATGGTCAACATCCTCCGCGTCGAGGGGGCCGAGAACGAGGGCATCCACTACCTGCGCGCCTACGGCAACTCTGACGCGATCCGCGCCGATGCCGAGAACGCCGAGCACGTCGTCCTCATCGGTGGCAGCTACATCGGCGCCGAGGTCGCCGCTTCGCTGACCGCCCAGGGCACCAAGTGCACGATCGTGACGATGGAGGACGTGGCCCTCTCGCGCACCTTCGGCGAGGAGGCCGGCCGCTGGTTTCACCAGTTGCTCGAGTCCAAGGGCGTCACCATCCACGGCGGCGAGGAGCTCGAGGCCTACGAGGGCGATGGCCGGGTCAAGGGCGTGGTGACCAAGAGCGGCCTGGCGATCGAGTGCGACGCGGTCGTCGTCGGCGCTGGGGTGCGCCCCGACACCATGCTCGCCGAACGCGCTGGCCTCGCGGTCGACAACGGCATCATCTGCGACGCCAAGCTGCAGAGCTCCACCGAGGGCATCTACGCGGCGGGCGACTGCTGCTCCTATGAGAGCGTCATCCACGGCCAGCGCCTGCGGGTGGAGCACTGGGACGTGGCGATGCAGCAGGGAATGCACGCGGCGCGCAACATGCTTGGGGAGGACGCCGACTACGAGGTCGTTCCCTATTTCTTCAGCGACCTCGCCGACTGGGCCGGCCTCGAGTACGTCGGGCCCGCCTACGAGTGGGACGAGGAGGTCTGGCGCGGTGACCGCGAGCAGGGGGAGTTTTCGGTCTGGTACCTGAAGGACGGCCGCGTCGCCGGCGCGCTCAGCGTCGAGCGCTCCGAAGACCTCGTCGAAGCGCGCCGCATGCTCGCCGACGGCGTCGACGTCTCAGGCGCCAAAGAGCAGATCGCGGACCCCGGCACCGACCTTTCCTCGATTCAGTAGCCCAACCGACTTTCACTCACCCTTGGGGTGGTCAATATCGGAAGGGCCGAGCGGATATCCTCAGACGAGCCATTGCGGCCTGGTGTAATGGCAGCACGCCTCGCTCTGGACGAGGTAGTCGGGGTTCGAGTCCCTGGGCCGCAGCTCGCAAGCCCTCTCTGGCCGTGCTGCCGATCGGCAACGCGCCGCGTGGGACAACCAAATCCCTGCAAAGCCGTCTAATCCCTTTGCTACTTTCGCCTCAATCGTGAGCCCGCGCCGAACATGGATCGTCGTGCTGCCAGTCGCAGCTCTGCTTATTGCAGGCTGTGGGGGAGGCGGCGACGACGAATCGAGCGAAACGACAGCCTCGACCACCTCTGCGCCCGCGGCGCTGAGCAAGGCCGAGCTGATCGAACAGGGCGACGCGATCTGCGGCGAGGTCAACGCCGCGGTCGGATCGGCCGGCTCGGGCGAAGAAGGCGGTGGCGCGACCGCTCAGGCTGCGGATCTCTACAGCGGCATGGTCGCGAGCTTGAACAACCTCGGCACGCCGCAGGAAACCGAGGGCTACGCCGAATTCTCCGAAGCGGCTGAAGAGCTGGCGACCGCCGAGGGCGAAGTCAAACTCGCCACCGAACGCGAAGACACCGCGGCCCTCGAAAGCGCCGAAACGACCGCCTCCTCCGCCCTCACCACCTTCCAGAACGCGGCCAGCGAATACGGCTTCAAAGACTGCAGCGAAGGACCGAAAGCCCCGACAGCCACGGCGCCGGCCAACGAACCGGGCGAAGTCGAAACGGGTGGAGCCGAACCCGAAGCGGTCGCCCCCGAAGAAGTGGAACCCGAAGTCGAGCCCGAACCGGTGCCCGAAGAAGTCGCCCCCGAAACCGGCGGCGCCGGTGGCGCGGCCGAAGGTGGTGGCAGCGGCGCCCCCGAAGCAGGCGGCGGCTCGAGCGGCGGCAGCTCCGGCGGCATCGGCCCCGGCTGAGATTCGCACTCCCTTTTGTCCGTATAGCGACCAAAACGGAGCACGGGTGTCAGCTCAGGCGGCCGAAGACTCTTCCCAGGCTCCATACAGCCGCGCGTAGGCGCCGCCGGCCTCGATCAGTTCGTTGTGCGTGCCGAACTCAGCAATGCGGCCGTGCTCCAGCACGACGATCTTGCCGGCGCGGCGAATCGTCGAGAGGCGGTGGGCGATCACGATCGCGGTGCGGCCCGCCAGCAGGCGCTGCAGGCCTTTCTCGATGATCTGCTCAGTGCGGACGTCGACGTTCGAGGTCGCCTCGTCGAGAATCAGGATGCGCGGCTCGGCGAGCAGGGCGCGGGCGAAGGCGACGAGCTGGCGCTGGCCGGCGGAGAGCTGCACGCCGCGCTCGCCGACCTGAGTCTCGATCCCTTCCGGCAGGGCGGCGATGAAGTCGGTCGCGCCCACGGCCGCCGCCGCGTCCTCGATCTCCTCCAATGTCGCCTCCGGCCGCCCGAAGGCGATGTTCTCGCGCACGCTGCCGGAGAAGAGGAAGCCCTCCTGCGGCACGATCCCAAGCTGACGCCGCAGCGCCGTCTGCTGCACGCCGGTCAGGTCGTGGCCGTCGACGAGCACCTTGCCGTGCTGCGGGTCGTAGAACCGCGCGACCAGCTTGGCGAAGGTCGACTTGCCGGCACCCGTCGTCCCGACCAGCGCCAGGGTTTGCCCCGGCGGCACGTGCAGGTCGACATCGCGCATCGCCCACTCGGTCCCATCCTCCGGAGGCTGACTTCCTGTTTCTTCGCGCATATCGCGACTAACCAGGAACTCAGCGTCGTCGGCATAGGAAAACCAGACCCCCTGCATCTCGATCTCGCCGCGCAGGATGCCTGGGTCGATCGCGCCCTCGGCGTCGACCATGTCGGGCGCCGTGTCGAGCAGGTCGAAGATCTTGTCGAGCGCCGCCATCCCCTGCTGGTAGGTCGTGTAGAGCTGAGAGAGCTGCTGGATCGGTTCGAAGAAGATGGTCAGGTAGCCGACGAAGGCGATGATCGTGCCGATCTTGATCACCCCGTCGATCGCCTGGGTGCCGCCGTAGAGCAGGATCGCCGCGGTGCCGACCGCGGCCAGTAGTTCGACCCCCGGGAAATAGGAGGCGTTGAGGAAGACGGTGCGCATGTTGGCGGCCCGGTTGGCCTCGTTGAGCTCGGTCATCGCATCGACGTGCCGCGGCTCCTGGCCGAAGCTGCGCACCACCCGCACTCCGCTCAGCGTCTCCTGTAGATAGCCGGTAATCGCCCCGATCCGCTCGCGGGTTTCACGGTAGGCCCCGTGGGAGACGATGCGGAAGACGATGCTGGCGGCGGCGATCAGGGGGAAGGTGATGAAGGTGACAAGGGCCAGTTCGGCGTCGTACACAAGCAGGATTACGACCACGCCGACCAGGGTCAGCACGCTGGAGAACATCGTCACCACGCCGTCGGTGACGAGCTGGTTGAGCGCCTCGATGTCGTTGGTCATGCGGCTGATCAGCACGCCGGGGCTGCGCCGGGTGAAGAAGCCGATCGACATCGTCTGCAGGTGGGTGAAGACCCGCTCGCGCAGGTCCTGCAGAGCGCGCGTGCCAACCCAGCCGACCAGGTAGGTCTGCAGGTAGGTCGCGGCCGCGTAGAGCGTGGCGACGACGACAAAGGCGGCGACGATCCGGTCGAGGGCGGAGACGTCGCCGGTTTCGATGCCGTTATCTACCGCCAGGCCGGCGAGGGAGGGAGGGGCAAGTCCCGCCCCGGTCGCCACCAGCAGGGCGACGAACATCAGCGCCACCTTGCCCCGGTAAGGCCGCAGCAGGCCGAGCATCCAACGCACCTTGCGGGCGCGCTGGTCCTGGCCGCGCAGCAGCCGCCAGACATCTCGGAAGAGCAGCACGATGCTGCGCAGGCGACCGAGCTGAGCCGCCTCGGTGTCGGTTCGCTCGCTCACAGCCGCGCCACCTCCTCGCGCTGCTCGAGGTCGCGCTGGAGGAAGACCGAGTCGGCGAGGCCGTGCTCAGCAATCTCGCGGTAGAAGCTGCAGCCTTCGAGCAGTTCGGCGTGGGTGCCACGATCGACGATGTGGCCGCCGTCCATCACGATCACCTCATCGGCAAGCGAGACCGTGGAAAGACGGTGGGCGATGATGAAAGTCGTCCTTCCTTCCATCACCTCGCGCAGGCCGGACTTGATCGCCCCCTCGGTGGTGGCGTCGACTGAGGAAGTGGCGTCGTCGAGAATCAGGATGCGGGGATCAGCCAGCAGCGCCCGCGCGATCGCCACCCGCTGGCGCTGCCCGCCGGAGAGGGTGAGACCACGCTCGCCGACGACCGTGTCGTAGCCGTTAGGCAGTTCCTCGATGAAATCGGCGGCCTGAGCGCGCCGCGCCGCAGCTTCGATCTCCTCGCGCGGGGCGTCGGAGCGCGGGTAGGCGATGTTCTCGGCGACGCTGGCGCTGAAGAGGAAGCTCTCGTCGCTGACGAAGGCGATCTCCCGTCGCAGCGACTCGACCTCGACCGAGCGCACGTCGGCACCGTCGACCAGTACAGACCCCTCGCTTGGGTCATAGAGCCGCGCGACCAGGGCCACCAGGCTGGTCTTGCCCGAGCCCGAGGGCCCGACCAGCGCCACCGTGGTCCCCGCGGCGACCTCGAAGTCGATCTCGCTCAGCGCGTCCGACTTCGACCCACCGCCAGTGTGGTCAATCTCGGATGCGTCGGCGCGGGGCCCCTCGTAGCGCAGCGTCACACCCTCCATCCGCACGCTGCCCCCGCCGACCGGCAGCGGCGGCGCCCCCGGCGGGCTCGCGATCTCCGGCTCGCGGTCGAGGATCTCGAACAGCCGGTTGCCGGAGGCGACGGCGCGTTGTGCCATCCCCATCGCCACGCCGAGCATCCGCATCGGTCCAGCGAGGATCAGCAGGTACGTGTAGAACTGGGTGAATTCACCGAGGTTGAGGCTGCCGTCGATTACTAGCCGGCCACCGAACAGCAGCACCAGCGCGATTCCAAGCTGTGGCAGCAGCCCGATCAGGGGGGAGAAGAAGGCCTGCAGCTTGGTCGAGTAGATGCTTTGGTCGAAGACCCGGGCGACCGAGCGCTGGAAGCGGTGCAGTTGGTATTCCTCCCGCGCGAAGGCCTTGACGATGCGAATCCCCGAGATGTTCTCCTCGGCCTCAGCGGTCAGCTCAGCGATCCGTTGCTGCACCTCCTGCTGCGCCGGCCGCGAGACCCGGTTGTAGCGAGAGGCGGTGAAGACGATCAATGGCGCCGGAATCAGCGCGATCAGCGCCAGCAGCGGGTTGATCGCCACCATCACGATCGTCACCAGGGTGATCGTCAGCAGGTTCTGGGTGATGAAGATCAGGCCGTAACCGAGGAAGAAGCGGATTGCCTGCAAGTCGACCGTCGCTCGCGACATCAGCTGCCCGGTCTGCTGGCCGTCGAAAAAGCTCAGCTCGAGCCGCTGCAGGTGGGCGTAGAAGAGCTGGCGCAAGTCGAATTCGACCGCCAGCGAGACCCGACCCGCAACGAGGCGCCGTACCACCGTCAATCCCAGCCGCAAGATCCCCGCCCCGACGATCGCCAGCGCCAGCGGCAGCAGATCAGGCTTGTCGTGGTCCTGAATCGCGTTGACTGCGCCCCCAATCAGCCACGGGATCAACACCGTCATCCCCATCGCCAGCCAGGCGAAAACGAGCGAACCCCAGAGCTGGCGGCGATATGGCCGCAGGAAGCCCATCAAGCGCCGGTAGGTACGCACGACCCTTCACTATACAAAGTGAAGTATTGAAGAATAGTGCGTTTGAGCTCAGAGTCGCGTGGCGATGAGCCCAATCAGAGAAGCGATCATCACGCCACCGAAGCCGACCATCGCCAAAAACAAACGGTCGAGTCGGTCGTGGATCTGACTGAAACCGGCTGCCATCTCCGCCCGCAGGGCTCTCGATTCGTCGCCCATCTCACCACGCACGGCGGAGAACTCCGCTTTCATCTCGGCTCTCACTGCGGAGAGCTCCGTCTTCATCTCACCACGCACCGCGGAGAATTCCGTCTTGGTTTCGGCGCGGAACTCGCTGAGGTCATCCCTCAAGTCGTCGAGCCTATCGTCGGTCCAGCTCTGCCTCATCGCCTCCATAATTGCACCGTAATGAGTTGTCTGCGACGTGTGGCGCGCCAATTGTCACAGTTCGCAACTTCAGTTGCGCGGAGGGCGTCTCAGTCGAAGGCGGCGGCCTTGGCGCTGGGCACCTTGCCGTTGATGCACTTGGGACCGTGACCGGGCTTGGGCAGGATCTGGAAGTTGGTCACGGCGTGGAACGGGGTAGTCGAGCCATCGTTCTGGGCAAGGTTGATCACCAAGCGGTAGAAGCCGGGGGGGAGGGCGTGGTAGTAGATCTCCGGTCGCGTGGCGGGCGAGTAGCTGCCCTCCGAGCCGATCCGTTCGGCAAGCACGCCGTTGGGCCCGGCGTATTCGGGGAAGTCGAAAGAGCGGCCGACCAGGCGCCCGTTGCCGAAGGGGCTTTCGATCGCACGTTTCAGCTTGGCCGGCTCGACGCAGTCCGGCACGCGATTGAGCCCGAAGCGGATGTGGCCCTCGTGCAGCAGCGGTTCGCCGCCGAAATGCCGGGCGGAGAGCAGGAAGTTGTGAATGTCGACCTTGACCACGACCGCGTGGCTGGTCTGCCGAGCGCCGCTGCGGGGGGAGATCACGCTCACGCTCGGTTCCCCGGGCATCGCTTCGGTCGCCGCCTGCGCCCGCGAGCTGTCCTTGCCACCGCCAAGCGCCAGCACGATTCCCGTCGCGATCGCGGCGACGACGAGGACGATCAGGATTGCGTTGCGGGTTCGCATCTTCAGCTGAACCCTAGAGACCATTGCGAACGCACTTTGTCGCGCATGCGCAGCAAAATGCGTTCGCCCCTCTAACGTGAGGGGCTTGATCCGCCGCGCACGCATTGCCGCCACCGCTGTCGCGCTTGTTGCCTCGTTCATCGCGCCCGCGCGGGCTTCGAGCGCCGGGCTCGCCGACCACGTCCGCGTCTTCGCCGGCACCCGACCGGGCCACGACACGTTCGGCGGCGGTCATAACTTCCCCGGCGCCTCGGCGCCCTTCGGAATGGTCCAGTGGAGCCCTGACACGACCCCCGCCGACCGCAACGGTCGCGGCGGCTACGACTACCGCGACTCCCACCTGCGCGGCTTCAGCCTCACCCACCTCTCCGGCGCCGGCTGCGCGCTCTACGGCGACTTTCCCTTTCTGCCGACCACGGAGCCCCTCGACGCCTCTCCCGCGGGCGACGACTCGGAGCTCGACGGCCAGTTCCAGCCCGGCTTTTCCCACCAGCACGAGAGTGGGCGCCCCGGCTACTACTCGGTCCGCCTCAACCCAGTCGGGGGTGGCGCGATCGACACCGAGCTGACCGCGACCACTCGCACCGGCATGGCTCGCTTCACCTTTCCGCGCAATCCTCACGCCAGCATCCTGATCAACGCCGCCGGCAGCGCCCAGCCGGACGACTTCGCTGCGGTTGGGATCGACCCCGTCCGCCGCGAGATCGACGGCATCGCCTCTAGTGGTCTCTTCTGCGGCCAGCGACCCCGCTACCGCGTCTACGTTGCCGCCGTTTTTTCGCGCCCCTTTGCCGCCTACGGCACCTGGCAGGGCAACAAGCTCCTGCCGGGCTCGACCGAAGCCAGCGAAAGCCAGCAGCCCGCCGCCAATCCCCCGACGACCGCCGACGCCGGCGCCTACGCCAGCTTCGACACGCGCCGCAACCGCACCGTCAGCGTCCGCGTCGGCCTCTCCTTCACCAGCGTCGACGCGGCCCGCGCCAACCTCGCCGTCGAAAACCCCGGTCTCGGCTTTGCCGCAGTCGCCCGCAAAACCGAAGGCCGCTGGAACTCCTGGCTTGGCCGGATTCGCGTCGCCGGCGGCCCGCCCCGCGCCCTCGACACCTTCTACACCGCGCTCTACCACGCGGGTCTGGCGCCACGAACCTTCAGCGACGTCGGCGGCACCTACGTCGGCATGGACGGCGCGATCCACCGTGCCGCTGGGCGCGTCCAGTACGCCGACTTCTCCGGTTGGGACACATACCGGGCCCAGATCCAGCTGCTCTCGATCCTCGCCCCACGGCGGGCAAGCCAGATCATCGCCTCGCTGCTCGCCGACGCGACTGAGAGCGGCTGCCTGCCGCGCTGGTCCTATGCCAACGGCCAGAGCATGACGATGGTCGGCGACTCCGCCGACCCCCTGATCGCCTCGGCCGCCGCTTTCGGCGCCCGCGCCTTCGACCGCCACGCCGCCCTGGCGGCGATGCTGCGCGGCGCCGACGAAGAATGCCGCAGCGCCAACGGCGAATACCTCGAGCGCCAGGGCCTCGGGCCGTACCTGGCGCACGGCTACGTGCCCTTCGACCTCGACACCAACGTTCGCAACGCCAACTCGATCTACGGCGATCCCGACGACGTCTGGGGCTCGGCGGCGAGCACGCTCGAGTACACGCTCGATGACTTCGCAATCGCCCAGTTCGCCGCCCGCGCCGTCGGCGATCGTGCGACCTACGGCCGCTTTATGCAGCGTTCAGGCAACTGGCGCAAGCTCTTCGACCGCCACAGCCGCATGATCGAGCCGCGCTATGAAAACGGAGCCTTTCCGGCCGACTACGACAACCTGCGCGGGGGTGGTTTCGTCGAGGGCGATTCGGTGCAGTACAGCTGGATGGTGCCCCACGATCCCGCTGGTCTTTTTCGGATGATCGGCGGCAAAGGCAAGGCCAGCGCCCGCCTGCGGAATTTTCTGCGCAAGCTCAACGGCGGGGCGGGGGGGACCCACACCGACCACGCCCTGCTCGGCAACGAGCCCACCCTCCACGTCCCCTGGCTCTATGACTGGCTGGGGCAGCCTTACCGGACGCAGGCGACCGTGCGCCGCGGCCTGCGCCTCTATGGCACCGGCCCGGCCGGCTATCCCGGCAATGACGACCTCGGCACGCTCTCCTCTTGGTACGTCTTCGGCGCTCTCGGTCTCTACCCGTCGGTCCCCGGTGTCGGTCTACTGGCGATCGGAAGCCCGCTCTTCCGCCACGCCTCGCTGGCGCTCGCGCACCGCCGTCGCCTGACGATCTCCACCCGTGGCCACGGGCCGTACATCGACTCCCTGGAGCTCAACGGCCGACGCTACGGTAAGCCCTGGACCGCCTGGTGCCCCCTCGCCCACGGGGCCCAACTCGCCTTCACGCTCTCGCCCCGTCCCGATCGGCGCTGGGGCAGCTCGCCCGCAGCGCAGCCGCCCTCCTTCGGCCCGACCCGGTCGATGCCAAAGGGCGCCTGCACACCTTGACCCTCGCTCCGAGCCGAGCCGGCGCCGCCTGGGCGCTGGTGCTCCTCATCGCCCTCGCCGCCGCGATGCGCTTCGCCACGCTTGACGTGCAGAGCTTTCATCACGACGAGGTGATCACGGTCTCCCGCGTCATCTCCGGCAACTTCGAACACATGCTGCACGCGGTCAAGCGCAGCGAGTCAAACCCACCGCTCTACTACGCCCTCGCCTGGGGTTGGGCGAAAGCCTTCGGTAGCGACGAGGTCGGCATTCGCTCGCTCTCCGCTCTGCTTGGCACGCTGACCGTGCCGCTTGTCTACGCGATCGGTGCCGAGCTCTCGAGCAGGCGGGCAGGGCTGATCGCGGCGGCACTCGTCGCCGTCAATCCAATGCTGATCTGGTACTCGCAGGAGGCTCGCTCCTATGCGCTCCTTGTCGTCTTCTGCGCCGCCTCATTGCTCTTCTTCGTCCGAGCGCTGCGCACGCACAAGGGCAGCGACCTGGCGCTCTGGGCAATTGCCTCCGCCCTCGCGCTTTGTAGTCACTACTTCGCCGTCTTCGCGGTCGGCATTGAGGCGCTCTGGCTGCTGGTCGCCCTGCGCTCGCGCTGGCGCGTCGTGCTACCGGCGCTGGCCGCCGTCGCCGCAACCGGGCTCGCCCTGCTGCCACTGCTCACGGCGCAGGTCAATCCGACCCACATCGATTGGATCGAAGAAAGCCCACTCTCCTCGCGCTTCTTCCAAACTGGCGCCAGCTTCCTCATCGGCGAAACCGGCCACGTGATCGCGGAGCCGCCTCGCGTGCACTACGCCCTGCTGCCGGTCGCGCTGATCGGCGTCGCCCTGCTGCTCGTCGCCCTCCGCGGCACGCGCCGCGAGCGGCGCGCTGCCTTGTTGGGAATGGTCGTCGGCCTCGGCGTCGCCGCCCTCGCCCTCGTAGCGGCTCTGATGGGCAAGGACTACGTGGTCGAGCGCAACCTGCTGCCGGCGCTGGTTCCGCTGGCGCTGGCCGCGGCGATCGGTTTTGCCACCGAGCGTGCCCGGCGGCTCGGCTTGCTCCTCGCCATCGCTCTCTGCACCTACTGGATCGCATTTGGCGTGCGCGTTAGCGAAACGCCAAATCTGCAGCGCCCCGACTTTCGCGCCATCGTCAACGCGCTTGGACCGGAGCGAGTGCCGCGTGCGATCGTCACTTGGAAGCTCGCCGCCGACCCCGTGCGCTACTACCTGCACAACCACGCACAGCGCATCTACAGCGGCGATTGGCCGATGCAGGAAATTGACGTGATCGCAAAGTCACGCGATGGAGCGCAGCCAACGGGCATTCCGCGGGTTTTCCACCCAGTAGCCCGGGTAAGGTTCGAGCGCCTCACCTTGACTCGCTATATGTCAGCTCTCCCGCGAGACATACCCTTCTACGTGCTGCGGCACGTCGGCACAGGCTTCGGCGTCAACGCCGTGGTCCTCGACGGCGAGCCCGGGAGCGGGCGATGAGCGCCAGCGAATTCGCCTACCGGGTCGGAGCCGCCGCCCGCCGCCCGGCGAGCTGGTGGCAGCTGATCAAGTTCGGCCTCGTCGGGGGCTCGGGCTACCTGATCAACCTCGCCGTCTTTGCCGTGCTCAGCGGCAACCTCGGCGTGCATCACTTGATCGCCGCCGTTGGCGCCTTCTGCGTCGCGGTCTCCTCCAACTTCTTCTGGAACCGCCACTGGACCTTCGCCGCGGGCCACGGCCACGCCGGCTTCCAGGCCGCTCGCTTCTTCGCGGTCAGCATCGGTGCCCTGCTGATCAACCTGGCCGTGCTCGAGGCCCTGGTCGAAGGCACCTCGATGGGCGATCTCACCGCCCAGGCGATCGCGGTCGCGATATCGATGCCGTTCAACTTCCTCGGCAACAAGCTCTGGACGTTTGCCGATTAAGCACTCCTGCCCGAGTCGCGAGTAGTCAATCGGTACAGGGTCGTTCCTCCTCGCTAATATTCCTGAGCAATGGAGCAGGCGAGCGTAACCGAGATTCCATCGGACTGGTATCGCTCCGCATTCCCGCCGGAGGAGACCACCAAGCGACCCTGGGCCGACCGAACCGGGGATGAAGTCGACCGGGCCATGGCGATGTTGGGCGCCAGCGGCGGCGAGCGGGTGCTGGACCTCGCCTGCGGCACAGGCAGGCATTCGCTGGAGCTGGCGCGCCGTGGCTTCTCCGTTGTCGGCGTCGATATCTCCCCGGACCTGCTGGCGATCGCCGAGGCCGACGCCGGTGAGGAGTCGCTAGACGCCTCGTTCCTCGCCGCTGACCTGCGCAAGCTCGAGTTCGACAACGAGTTCGACGTCGTCCTCAACCTCAACGACGGCGCGATCGGCTACTTCGAGACCGAGGAGGAGAACCAGCGCACCTTCGAGGTGATCGCGGCGGCGCTGCGGCCGGGCGGTGGCAACCTCTTGCAGTTGCCGAACGTCCTCTACGCCGAAGCCCACCTGCCGCAGAAAACCTGGATCGCGGGGGAGGGGATGGTCGAACTGATCGACCACCGCTGGGAACCGCGCACGCGCTACTTAGAAGGCTCGACGACCCCGATCATCGTCGGCGAGACGTTTGAGGGCGTCAAGCCGATCCCGTTCCGCCAGCGCCTTTACTCGGTTGACGAGCTGACCGAGATCTACGACTCGGTTGGGATGAAACTGGAGAACGCATTCCGTGGCAGCGGCAAGCCGAGGCCACCGAAGGACAGCCAGTTTGAGGTCTTCGTCTCGGGCCGTAAGCCCGCTGCTTAGCGCCGGCTTACCAGGAGCCCTCCAGCCAGCGCATCAGCTCCGGCACGCGGCCGCGCAAGTTTGGTTTGGACGATGCCAGCTCAGTGCTGGCGAGCTGAATCGCACCTCCGAGCGCCAGCGTGGCCCTGCAAGGACTAAGTCCAAGCCTGTGCTCCAAGCCCTCTAGCGCCCCGGTGTCGCCGCGCAGCGCCCAGAGCGCCTTGCGTGCTTCACCTGGATCGTGATCTGCGATATCCACGATCCTCATCAGCGCCTCCTGCACCTCATCTCCAGCAGGTGCATCGGTGGCGACCTGAACTACCTGGCTCGCTATCTGGTCGTTGAGTTGACCGTCGAGGACTGCGGCGAGTTCTCTACCCTCTGTCACTGGGACCTCCCTCTACAGGTCGGCCTGCCCCCAGCGCGTACCCGAGCCGCCCCGGGAACAAGCGTTACAGATATCAGTGTAAACGTTCACGAAGACGATAGTCACCAGCTTCGCAGTGGTCAAATATTCTCGCGCGCCAAAACGATGAACTCACCGAAACAGATATACGACTCGTCCAAAGTCGAGACAGAGCGCCAAACGGCGTGGGCTGAGCGCGATGCTTTCGCCACGCCAGCAGAGGGCGATCCGGCACGCTCGATCTACATCAAGCCCTCGAGCCCCTTCACCTCAGGCAAACTTCATATGGGCCACGTCCGCGACTACTCGCTCGGCGATGCCTACGCCCGTTTTCGCCGCGCTCGCGGCGACGACGTCCTCTTCGGCTTCGGCTTCGACGCCTTCGGGCTGCCCGCTGAGATGGCGGCGATCGAGCGCAAGATCTCGCCGGCCGATTGGGTCGAGAGCTGCGGTGAGCGGATGCTCGACCAGATGCGGCGCCTGGGCTTCTCCTTCGACTACGAGCGGGTCTTCTACAGCTCCGACGAGGCGCAGTACCGCTGGTCGCAGTGGCTCTTCCTGACCCTCTTCGAGGCGGGGTTGATCTACCTCGACGACACCACGGTTGATTGGTGTGACCACTGCGGCACGACGCTCGCCGCTCTCCAGGTTGAGGACGGGACCTGCTGGCGCTGCCACAACGAGGTTCGCCTGATCAAGCGCCCGACCTGGTTCCTGCGCATCACGCCCTATCTGGAGGAGAACGACCGCCGTCTGCCGGAGCTGGAGGACCACTGGGACGAGATCTCACTCTCGACCCAGCGCTACATCCTCGGCCGCAGCGACGGCGCTGAGGTTGACCTTGGGGGGCCTGCTGGCACCACGCTCGTCGCCTTCACTCCGCACGCCGAGGCGGCGGCCGAGGCGAGCTTCGTCCTGCTCTCGCCGCGCCATCCCGAGATCGAGGCTTGGGCGAGCGCCCCCGGCGTCGCCGAGCAGCTCGATGAGCTGCGCTCGGGGGGGTGGGAGCGCAGTGCCCGCGATGCCAAGTCGGTGCCGCTCGTCGACACCGGGCTCGCCGTCACCGCGCCTTGGAGCGGCGCTGAGCTGCCCGTGATCGTCTCGCCCCTGGTTGATGCTCGCTACGGGCAGACCGCGGCGCTGGGCATTCCCGCCGTCGACGAGGCCGATGCCGCGATCGCGGCGCGGGTCGAGCGGCTGGGGGAGGAGGCGCCGGCGATGGCGAGCTCCACGCCCGAGACGCGCTCGGCCGTGCGCTACCGCGCCTCCGACTTCTCGATCTCACGCCAACGCTTCTGGGGCACGCCAATTCCGATCATCCATTGCGAGGCCTGTGGCCCGGTCCCGGTGCCCGAGGCTGACCTGCCGGTGGTCCTGCCGCGCGACATCGAGCCAACCGGCGAGGGCAACCCGCTGGCTGAGCGCGCCGAGTTCGTCGAGGTCGACTGCCCGCGCTGCGGTGAGCCGGCCCGGCGCGAGACCGACACCCTCGATTGCCATTTCGACGCGCTCTGGCTCTGGGTGCCCTCGGCGGTGCCGCCGGAGGCGCGCGCCGAGCAGATGTTCTCCCACCCCGACCTGCAGCGATGGCTGCCGTCCGAGCGCCTCGTCGCCGGCGCCGATTCGGGCGGCTTCGTCTTCGACCAACGCGTCGTCACCAAGGCGCTGCGCGACATCGGTCCCTTTGCCTTCATGGAGCAGGGTGAGCCCTTTACCGGCTGCCTCTTCCACGAGATGGTGATCGCCGACGGGCGCAAGATGAGCAAGCACCTCGGCAACGTCGTCGATCCCGATGAGCTGGTCGAGCGCTACGGCGCCGACACCGTGCGCCTCGCCGTCCTCTACGCGGCCGGCCCGGCCAAGACGCTCAACTGGAACGACGGGGCGATGCGCTTCGCCGCCCGTTTCCTCCACAACGTCTGGAACTACACGCAGCAGCGCTTCGCGACGGTGGGGGAGGCCCCCGAGGATGACGAGGCGGCGGCCGACACCGAGTTCATGCGCGAGCGCCTGGTCAAGTGGTGCGACAACGGCCTCGATCGCATCACCTCCGACCTCGAGGAGCTGCAGATGCACAAGGCGGTGCGCAACGTGACCCGTCTCTTCGAGCGGATCCAGGACTTCGAGAAGCGGGTCGTCAAGCGCCGGGGGGGCCTCAGCCGGGCCGATGCGGAGGCCCAGGTGGCTGCTCTGTTGTTGCTTGCGCGCACGCTGGCGCCCTTCGCGCCCCACTTCGCCGAGACGCTGTTGCTGGCCGCGGGCGAGGAGGACGGAGAGGGCCTGCCAGGGCCCTGGCCGGAGCGCCTGGATTTGACTCCCAGCACCGCTGAGGCGGCGGCTGGTACCTGATCTTTGGGACGCTCAGTTTTATCCAAAAAACCTTGACTGTTCCGGTGTAAGACCCCTATAGTCGAGGCGTGGCAGCCGAAGGCAGCGCGCCGTTTGACGCGGTTGCCCTCGACGAGGCCGAGAAGCAGTTCTGGAGGGGTCTTTGGGACGCGGCCTGCGAGGATGCCGTAGTTGATCTTGGGATCGACATGGTCGAGTTCGGTCCGGTTACTGCTGCCGTGGTAGCCGAGGAAGCCGGCGAGCCGGCGCTCAACTTCATCCTCGGTGCCGGCGCTCCCGGCGCGCTCGAGGACGGCTATCTGCCGGCCGCGGTCAAGTGGATGGAGCGCCACGACGTCGATTTCCGCGTGCCGGTGATCCCGGGCCTGCCGGAGCAGGAGGCGGCTGAACGGTGGCTGCAGCGTCACCACTACCGCCTGCTCGATGGGCCGGTGAAGCTGATTCGCAGCGGGGCTCCGCCGCGGGCGACGCCCCTACCCGGGATCGAGATCTATGAGCGCACCGATCCCTGGGAAGACGAAGGCTTCGGCGACCCGCTGGCCGAGAGCCTCGGCTTCCCGAGCTGGGCGGCGACCTTCTTCCTCGATCTGCCTGGATCCCAGGACTGGCGCTGTTACTGCGCCGTCGACGGCGACGAGCCGCTCGCCTACGTCGCGATGCGATTTCACCAGGGCGTCGCCGTGCTGGCGCTCGCCTCACGCCTGGTGGGGGAGCGCGACGGTCTCGGCCAGAGCGCAGTCCTGCATCGTTGTATCGACGACGCCTCTGAGGCCGGCTGTCACACTATGGCCATCGCCGAGGCGGGCTGTGCGCCGGCCCTGGCCGATCGCAAAAGCATTCTTGCCGCTGGCTTCCGGCCCGTCGTGCCTACTCATACCTGGCAGCCGCGTGCTCGCGTTCACTTGTAGTCAGCTTGATTTGCGACGTTCTTGGACGTTTGCACAAAAAAGCCTTGACCAGTGAAATCCAATCTGTTATACGTAGTCCTGCTGACGACCTAAGCGCCAAGTGGAGAGGTGGGAACCCAGTCAGGGGCGACTCGCCTTGCGATGGCAAAGGAGTGACCAGTCATGAGTCGAGTTGTTGGCCGAATCAGGAGCACAAGGGAGGCGACGGTGTCGTGGGCATTGCCCCACCTCCAGCTCGCGACGCTGCCCTGTGCCGCGGCCACATCGCCCTCCCACCTCTGGCAGCCTGGCCCCCGGAGAGGGGGGGCGGCCATGTAAATGGGCCATGGCGCTCGTGAGGCGTGACGTGGGAAACCGGTCACGCCGGACAGTCGCGCCGGGGAGCGCAGTCGCAGGCCCCGACGCAGCCGTAGCTCAGGCCAGAGCCCAGATAGCGCTGGTCGGAGGCTGGGCCCGCCCCGCGGAAGCTGACACCGCGGGGCGGGCCCACTTCTTTTTGGTGGGGAGGTAATGCACAAAAAAAGCTTGATCGATGATCCTCCGCCTGCTATACCCATCGAATCTCATGGGAGAGGGAGACGCAGCTATGGGGAGCGACGGTATTGGGCATCGCTCAGTACCCTGCTCGGAGGAGATCTCCGATGCTTGATCCCGCCGACCGCACCCGCTCTTGCGCCACCGAAATGGTCTGCCGTGACTGCGGCCGGCGCTACCCGCTTCTCGATACCGCTTTCAGGTGCCATGGCTGTGGCAATGGCCTGGACATCGACTACGACTACGAGCTGGCGAAAGAACGTTTGGCGGAGATCCCGCCGGCGGACCGCGAGATCAACATCTGGCGCTTCGAGGAGCTGCTACCGATCGTCGACGCTCGCGCCCAGGCCCGGGTTGGCCGCTACAGCGGCCGCACCCCGCTGATCCACGCCGACCGGCTCGGCGCCGAGCTTGGCCTGAAGAAGCTCTACCTGAAGGACGACAGCACCCAGCGTCCCAGCCTCTCTTATAAGGACCGGGTGGTCTCGATGGCCGTCGCCCGCCTGCTCGAGCTGGGCAAGGATGAGATCGGCTGCGTTTCGACCGGCAACGTCGGCACCTCTGTCTCCTCGCTCGCGGCCAAGGCTGGTGTCGCCGCTTACGTCTTCTATCCCTCGAACATGGAGCGCGGCAAGGCTCGCGCCTGTCGCGCTCTTGGCGCGTCCGTGGTCCAGCTCGACGGCAACTACGACCAGGCCAACCGCGCCTGCCGTGAGCTTGCCCTGGCCACCGGCATGCAGTTCACCAACATCACTTTGCGTCCCTTCTACGCAGAGGGGGCGAAGACCACGGCCTACGAGGTGGTCGAGCAGCTCGAGTGGCAGTCGCCCGACCACATCGTCATCCCGGCCGCTGGCGGCACACTTTCGTCCCGCGTGCACAAGGGACTGAACGAGCTCGAGATGGTCGGCCTGGCCGAGACTTCCCAGACCAAGATCAACATCGCCCAGGCGGGTGGTTGCGACCCGATCGCCAGCGCGATCCTCGACGGCTCGGGTGAGATCGAGCCGCAGTCGCCCCAGACCGCGGCGCACTCGATCGCGATTGGCGCCCCCGGCGACGGCGCGCTGGTCGTCGATGCGGTGAGGTCCCGGGGCGGTTCCGCCGCCTCGGTCACCGACGCCGAGATCTTCGAGGGGATCGATCTGCTGGGCGCCACCGAGGGCATCCTCACCGAGCCCGCCGGTGGCACCACGATCGCCTGCACGGCCAAGCTCGCCAGCGAAGGCAAGCTCGGCCCCGACGACACCGTCGTCGCGATCGTCAGCGGCAACGGCTACAAGACTCTCGACGAGCATCCCGAGAAGTCGTGGCCGGAAATGGTCACGGCTGAAGTTGGGCCGATGAGCGAGGTGCTCGACGAATTGCGGCGTAACCGCGTCGGCGCCACGCTCGGCTAGAGATCCGTTCGGCGGGGTCTTCGCTTAACTTTTTCGGTGGAGAGGCACTCGCTGACGCCTCCCAAGGATCGCCGAAAAAGTACAAGACGCTTCGACCCCGCCGAACGGATCTCCAGCCGGCCGGGTCGCCGGCACGGCTGTGCCCGCGGTCACGCGTACTCGCTAGCTCCTTGGGCTAGCGAGGTCAAACCGCACTCAGATTCTTGCGTGTTCCGAGTCACTGATTGACGAGTCAGTCAATGGATATAGTGCGCGCTATGAGCGCTAATGGGAAGGTTGTCCCGGCGGATTTTCCGCCGCCGGTGGACGCGGATAAGGAATTCATCAAGCGCGGTCTCGACGGCGAGGACGATCGGATCGAGATCGGCGTCGCGATCGTCGGCGGGGGCACGGCTGGGCTCGCCTGCGCCAATCGCCTTCTGCAGCTGCTCGGCGATGACCCGGAGACGATGGAGAAGCTCGGTGAAGTCCCGGTCGCGGTGATCGAGAAGGCGAAGACCTGTGGCGGTCACAACCTCTCGGGCGCGGTGATGCGACCCGGCCCGCTGGAGGAGCTCTTCCCCGACCTTACTCGCGAGCAGTGGCGCTCTGAGGGCTTTGCCTTCGGCGAGGTGAGGAAGGAGGCGATCTACGCGCTGCCCAACGCCAAGTCGAAGATCCGCATCCCGCCGCCACCGCCGCAGCGCAACCACGGCAACGAGGTGATCTCGGTCGCGGCGCTCTGCCGCTATATGCAGGCGCAGGCCGAGGAGAACGGCGCCTACCTGCTGACCGAGACGGCGGCGACGCAGCTGGTCGTCGAGGACGGCGCGGTCGCCGGCGTCCGCTCCGGCGACAAGGGCCGCGGCAAAGACGGCGAGGAGCTCGGCAACTTCGAGCCCGGCACCGACATCGCCGCCAAGGCGACGGTGCTGGCCGAGGGCTGTTGGGGGCACCTGACCGATGCCGCGGTGCGCGAGTTCGACCTCGACGAGGGGCGTGAACCCCAGGTCTGGGAGCTCGGCGTCAAGGAAGTCTGGAAAGTCGCCAAGCCGCTCGACCGGGTGATCCACACCGTCGCCGGCTGGCCGCTGAAGATCTCCGCCAAGTACCACCAGATCGGCGGCAGCTGGATCTACCCGATGGTCGATGAGAAGACCGGGGAGGACCTGGTCTCGATCGGCTTCGTGCTCGACCTCGACTACGCCGACGCGACGACCTCGGCCCACGACCTGCTGCAGGAGTTCAAGACCCACCCGATGGTGCGCGAGATTCTCGAGGGCGGCGAGCGGATCAGCTGGGGCGCCAAGGCGATTCCGGCCGGCGGCTACTGGGCGATGCCGAAACTCACGACTCCGGGTGCGGTGCTGATCGGCGACGCGGCCGGCATGGTCAACCTGGCGGCGCTGAAGGGCGTCCACTACGCGATCAAGTCGGGCATGCTGGCGGCGGAGCAGATCTACGCCGCGCTCAAGGAGGGCAGCAACGACTTCTCCGGCTTCGAGGAGGCGGTCGAGGGCTCGATCATCAAGAAGGACCTCTACGAACAGCGCAACACGCGCCAGCCCTTCCAGAAGGGCCTGCTCAAAGGCGGTCCCGCCGTAACCTCGATGGTCTTCACCAAGGGTCGCTTCCCCGGCGGGCGCTGGAAGCTGCACCGCAACGACGCCCAGCCGATGTTCATCGGCGACACCAAGGACGACTACCCGCAGCCGGACGGCAAGCTCACCTTCGACAAGCTCTCCAGCGTTTTCATCACCGGCAACGCCACCCGCGACGACGCGCCCAACCACATCCGCGTGCAGAAGCGCGTCCCCCGCGAGGTCGCCGAGACCTGGAAGTGGATGTGCCCCGCCGGCGTCTACGAGATCCCCGACGACGCTCCCGAGACAGGCGACGTCGACGTGATCGTCAACTACACCAACTGCGTCCAGTGCGGCGCGATCACCGCCAAGGGCGGCCGCCTCACCACGCCCGAGGGTGGCGACGGCCCGCTCTACCAGAACACCTAGCGCGCCCGTCATACGTCCGCGCCCACAGCGGATGCTTGACAGAGGCAAACCACTCTATTTATATTCGCCTGGAGGGTTGGGGTCTGGGGGTAGGTGGCTGCTCCCGGGATCACACGGCGTTCAGTCCGCGGACAGGGGGAAGAAATGCAAGACCTTGCGCTCGCACGCACTCGCATGCGACGAGGCCGTTCAGTCGTCGGCCGCATCCCGATCCTGGCCATGCTCGGCCTCGTCGCGGCTATCGTCCTTGGCACTCCGGCCTCCGCGGCGGCGCAGACAGTCTTCAGCGACGGCGCCGGTGTGCAGACCAACCCCCACGTCTACGCGATCTTCTGGGGCTCGAATTGGAACTCGACCGGCGAACGGGGGCGCCTGGAAACGCTGTACAGCGAGTTGTCGAACTCCTCCTGGGAGGGCACCCTGACGCAGTACTGGGGATCCGAAACATCCTCGGTGGGCGCACCGCAGGGCTTCGTCTCCCACCAGGTCGGGTTCAGCGCCTATCTCGACTCCTCGGTCGCGGCGCCGTCCGGGCTCAATCACGCGACGATGCAGAGCGAGATCGCCGCCGTGGCCAAAGCAGCAGGCTGGCCCCAGGGTCCGTCTGTCGACAATCAATTCGTCATCCTGACGCCTCCAGGAACGACCTACAACATGGGGACCTCCGGATACTGCGGCTTCCACTCATGGACTGGCACCGCCACCTATCCAGAACGGGCCTATGTCTTCGTACCGTGGGGGGGAAGCGAATCCAGCAACCCCTTCAAAAATTGCATCATGACGGTCACCGCCGCGCACGAGTTTGCGGAGGCCGCCACCGATCCTTACGGCGAATCTTGGGGCGGCGGCCAGGAGGGCAGTGAGATCGCCGACCGCTGTGGAGACCAGCCGAAGGGCGAACTTCCGGGGGGCATCGTCGTTCCCTCGATCTGGGACGAGTCGAGCTCCAAATGCACGCTCGGCAACTCCAACCCGCCGCAGATTGGACCGGAAATCGCGCCCCTGGAACCCGCCAACCTTCTTCAGACATCGGCGACGCTGGCCGCAAAAACGACCTCGAACGGCGTGTCGATGAATGACTACTCCTTCCAATGGGGACAGACAACGTCCTACGGCAACACCACGCCTGTCGAAAGTTTTTTCTCCTACAGCACCGCTCCAATCTCCGGTCTCTCACCCAACACGACCTATCACTTCAGGCTTGTTCTCTCTACCGCCTCCGGCGCCACGGTGAAGAGCCCCGACCGCCAATTCACCACGCTGGAATACCCACCTGAAAACACCGCCCCGCCGACGATCGCGGCGACGCCGCATATCGGGACCGCGTTGACGACGACCAACGGCAGCTGGACGCACTCGCCCAGCTACAAATACGCATGGCAGCGCTGCAAAACCATTGGCGGCGCCGAATGCACCCTCGTCGGCAGCCAGGCGTCATACACGCCGCTTGACGCGGACGCCGGTTACACGCTGGCCGCATCGGTAACCGCGTTCAACAGCGGCGGTAGCGTGACCGTGTCGAGCAAACCGACGGCACGGGTGCCAACGCAGCACTGGTATGCGTGCAAGAACGTCGGCGAAGGCGCAGGTTCCTACAGCGATGCCGCCTGCCTGAAAGAAGGGGGCGGCAAAGCCTATGCCTGGGCCAAGCTTTCGTCGACCGCGACGGCATTGTCGATGAGTGGCCTGCCGGGGAAAACCCCCGTCAAAGGGTTCGCGACCAATCCCCCGTTCATCATGAGCTGGGCGGTGGCCGGCGTCAAGCTCGCGATCGCCTGCTCCAGCTCAACCGCCACGGGCCAGGTTCAGAACCCCTCGGCCCAGAACCCGGGCGGGGGCGTTGCCGGAACTGCCGTCAATACGAAACTGGTCCTAAAAGGGTGCGTCTTTGCTGAAGCCGAAAGCCTCGGTTGCAAAGTAAGAGGAGGAGCGATCTCCACCAACGCCCTGTCCGCGGTGGCCACCGAATTGAAAGAAAGGCCCGCGATCAGGTTCGAACCGCAGTCAGGGGGCTCGTTTTTCACGATCCTGGTGGAACAGTGCAACGCCCCGCTTTTCAATGGCGCGTTCACCCTTTCCGGGCACTTCACCGGCGTCGTCAATGCCGAATCAGCCTTTGAATTCGACGAAAGCGGCAGCGCGCTCTCGTTTGGGGGGCCGAAAACGACCTTTGCGGGCGCAAGCAAGCTGAGCACGTCTACTGGGGAAGCGCTGAAGGTCTCGCCCTGATCGCGCGCTGGTCTCGAGCGGCAAGCCGGGCTCGTGCCGGCGGTTGACCCGTTTCCTCAGGACGTTTAGAGTAAAAGTGTCATCCCAGGTTGCTTCACCGTAACGGCGCCCTGGGTCTGAGATGAGAGCCGCCGACTGACGGGCGGCAGATCCGAGACCAGTGCAGTGCGCCCTGCGACGACCACAGACGACCCCTCTGGCCTGCCTGGGCGCCGGTTCACGCGCCACATTCGCGAGTTGCCCGAGCCCTCGACCGCTTGGCGCGGCGCCGGTGCGGTGCTGATCGGGATCGCAGTCGGGGTAGCGATCTTCGCCGCCACCCTCTCGGAAGACGCGCCGATCACCAAGGCCGCCCTCGGCTGGATCGCAGCCGCCCTCTGCCTGCTCCTCGCCGTGGTTTGCTTCCTCTCCCACTGGGACACGAACCGCGGTCGCAAGGGAAAGATGGTCGAGATCGTCGACGAGAGGGGGGAGGGGCGATGAAAATCGGGCGCTTGCCCTGGGCTTGGTGACGGCGATGTTCATCCTCGTCGCCGACACCTCGCTCACGAACGTCCCGATCTCCATGAGGCCCAGCGCCAGGCCTTCCTGAACATGTCCACGGCCGCTTTGCTCTAAACTTTCCGTTTAGTTAAAAAACTAAGAAAGCGCCTTTGAGCGACGGGATGGGATTGGGGCAGAGGCATACGGAGAATGATGGGGCAACGGACCCCGTCGCGGGCGTCTCGAGGCGATGCCGCCATCGTAAATTGAAGCCCGGGCCCAGCCGTACTCCTGAGACGGTTGCCCTCGACCAGCGTCGGCGCATACATGCAGCGATGATCGAGATGGTTGCCGAGCAGGGTTACGAAGGGGTGACCGTTCGAGGCTTGTCTCGTCTGGCGGGAGTCTCCAGCGGCACGCTGTACGAGCACTTCGCCGGTAAGGAGGATTGCTTTTTCCAGACCTATAGCCTCTTGATGGCCCGTTTGGCACGTCGCGTTTCCTTGGCCTATGAGGGAGAGCACGACCGGTGCCAGCGGGTGCACCTGGCTTTCACAGCCTTTACTCACCAGATTGCGGCCGAGCCAAGAATGGCGAGGATTTGCTTTGTGGAGGCCTTCGCGGTGGGACCGTCGGCATTGGTCCAGACCCAGCCAGCGGCAGAGATGTTTGCGGCCATTGTCAAAGATTGCCTCGACACGCCGCACGGACCCCCGGTGCCGCCGCTTCTGGTCAAAGGCATCGTCGCTGGGTTGGCGACAGTAGTGCGAGCACGACTGCTGACCGGCCGCGAGCGCGAACTGCCAACGCTTGCGGGGCACCTGTCCGAGTGGGCACTCTGCTTCGGTGACACTGTGATCGCGGAGTGGGCGCGCTTAGGCGGAGCGCGGGTATCGATGGGAGAAATTGGAGACAGAGGACCAGAGGTGGTTGCCTTGCCGAGCGAACGAGCGCTCGGTGGGGAGCGAGGATTGATTGCTTCTGCCGCCGTGAAGCTTGCCGCCAGCGAAGGTTATTCCGAGCTCTCGGTTCCCCGAATACGTGCCGCGGCCGGGGTTTCGCGAAAGAGTTTCGATGCGCACTTCGATGGCATCGATGACTGCTTTTTGACAGCCCTTCAGCTTTGCGCTCGAAGCGTTTTCGGAGAAGCCGCTCGCCTTGGCGCGGACGGCAGCTGGGCAGAACGCGTTTGCCTGGCCATCTCCGCGCTTTGCATTCACATCGCACGCGACCCCGTTCGCGCCTGGGCTGTCTTCGTGGAAATTTTCTCACCAGGCACCGACGGTGTGCGTCATCACGCCAAGCTCATCGATGAGGTGACCGGGTTAGTGCACTGCAGTACCCCGGACCGCGGGACTCCCAAGTTGGCCGCCGAGGCTTCTGTGGGGGCGGTCTGGGGAATCCTCGAGTATCACGTTGCATCCGGGCGTGCGCGCCTCCTACCTTCGATGGCGGCGATGTTGACTGCGCTGGTGTTGGCCCCGTCGATAGGCGGCGACGCCACGGTGGCAACGATTGCCGGTTTGCAATCGGCTAAGAGCCGCGGGTAGGCGCACCGACCGCCTCGAGACCGAACCGGTGCCGAGGCGCTGAGGTACAGCATCGGACTCGTCGCCTCGGCGCCGGTCAACCCAACCGACCCGAAGCGGATCAGAAGGAGTATCTAGCATAACAACTATCGGCGACTTCAATTCGAGATAGAAGACAACGCCGCTGGCTGCTTGACCCATCGTATGGCTAGCGGCAATCATCACGGTGTCGCACCTTTCGGTGTGCATATAACAAGCAACGGCGGGCAAGTGACTGAATGGACTCTGAGCACCCACCGCCGGTCAACCCAACCAAAAAGCCCCAGAAGGGGAGGAGAATCAATGAGACTCATCAAGATGTTCGGGCTCGCGGCGATCGTCGCCGTGGTCGGAATGGCATTTGTTGCCAGCTCTGCACTAGCCGCATTAGATTCTGAAACCGTGATTTGTAAAAGCAACGTCGAATTATGCGGTGCATCAGAAATATTACCCCAAGGCTCAATCATTACCGCAATAGCATTAGAAGGGGAAAAAGCACCCATCCTCTTAGGTCAGATCAACGAGAAATGCAATAAATCGACGATCAAAATCGAAATCGAGAGTCCCGGCGGCATGGCCGCGGCACTCGCGGGCAAAGAACCTGCGGGTGGCGGAGGCCTGACCTTCTCGGAATGCTCGCCTTGCTCGACGGTGACCGCTACTGCTGGTTTAGGCACCATGGAAATGAACGGCGCCAACAGCTGGGCACTGAAAACCTCCGGCAAAACTAAATTCTCCAACTGCACCTTCGGTATTTCGTGTGGGTTCGAAGCTAAATCGATTACGCTTTCAGCCCAAAACGACGCAGCTGCTGGTGGACTCTTAGTGTTAGCCGAAAAAGCTGGCCCGTTCGCGCTGACAGAAGGATCGGCTTTCCTCTGTGGCTCCTCGGGCACGTGGGATGCTCACTACATCGCCAAAGGCCATTGGCTGTCGACGTACAAATTATAAGTTGACCAGCCGTAATTCAGTGCGATTGAGCTAACGATCGTACTGAGATGAGTTAGGCACCAAGCGGTCTTTGACCGCTTGGTGCTTTTTTACCGGGCGCACCAATGCGTGGCTTGCGAAATGGATACCTACTGGGTACTTGACAGGTACGGGGTGGTATTTTAAATTTACGTTGGCAGTGGGGCTGTTGTGCAGTTGCCGGACGACAGGGAAGACAGGGAGTGTCACGGTCCCGGCGACCTCGGAGCCCTTGGCAGATATCGAATAGGCGCACCGAGCCCCCGGGGGAAGGTCGCCGGAGGAGAGAAAAGGGACATCATGCTTCAACGTATCCGTAGGCAGTTCGGTACGGCCGGCCTGGTCGTCGCCGTCGTTGCTCTAGTTGCGGCCCTTGGCGGGGGAGCCGTCGCCGCGACCGGCGGCGGCCCTCTGGCCGCCAGTTCGGCCAAGAAAAGTGCTGGCCTGAATGGCAAGCAGAAAAAAGAAGTTGAAAAGCTGGCGAAGAAATTTCAGGGCTCTGGGCCAGTTGGCCCACAAGGCTCTCCCGGCGCAAAGGGCGATCCCGGGCCCAAGGGTGACACCGGGCCCAAAGGTGACCCGGGTCTACCGGGAACCTTTAGTACCGAACCGCTCCCCAGCGGCGAGAGGCTGACGGGAGTCTATGGAACGCAGGTCGAAGCGACCTTCTCGATTGCCTCGATCAGCTTCCCGATTCGAGTGAGTCCGGCCCCCAGTACCGAGGTGTGGATCCAGAGCAATGGTGAAACGGCGCTCTTGATAAATCCTCAGACTGGTGCGGTGACCGGAATCATCGAAGAAGAACCAGAAGAAGTCGAAGCGCTCTGCCCGGGCAGCGTCGCTAATCCACAGGCAGAACCCGGCAATGTGTGTCTTTACACCAAGATCGAAGAAGAAGCCAGCTTCGATATTGGGATTTTCGCCAAACCCGCTCGGGCGACTAGCCCCGATCCAGAAGCCGGCGTGCTGATGTCGTTCCAGTCAACGGGCGGAACCGGGCTGATCAGTGGTTCCTGGGCGGTGACCGCCGAATAGCGACAGCCGCCCCCAAGTCGCCCCGGGCGTTTTGCCCGGGGCGACCGGTGCCGAGAGGAGGCAACATGCAAATGAGGACGTTCAGCAAAGAGTCTCGAAGCGCCCTCGGCGTCCTGTTCGTCGCTGTCTCCTCCGTCTTTGTCATCCTTGCCGCGCTCGCTCCTCGGGCGTTCGCGGTGGAGGGATACGCGTTCGACCCAGCTCTTTCTCTGACGGGAAGCTGTGCCGTCTCGACCGAAGATGAAATTCCCGATCCCGGGCCGTGTCCGGGTGGGCCCGGCGATCATCCACCGCTTCCGTTCGAAGAACCCTGCGGCGTCGCCGTCGATCGCTTTGGCGACATCTACGTCTCGTCGCCCGAGATCAGCAGCGGCAAAGGAAAGATCGACGTCTTCGGCCCCGGCGGCCTTTACCTGACGACGATCGAACTTAAAAATGAAGCCCAGCCATGCTCGCTCGCCGTCGATTCACTCGGCAATCTCTATGCGCGTGTGGTGCAACCTCAGGGCGAAGAATTCAGCTCGGTCCGCGAGGTCCTGCTTTTCACGCCGACGGCCTTCCCCCCTCTCAAAGGCAGCACTTACGAAGCCCCAACTCTGATCGTCAAAGAAGACGGGGGCTTTCCGCCCGAACGCCCCCGGAGCGTGGCGGTCGATCCTTCCAACGATCACGTTTACGTCGCAATGGAAGATCGGGTTGCCGAGTTCGACTCGGCGGCCGGTGGATCGGGATTGGTGACAGCTAATATCGGCGAAGGGCTCGGCACGAACTTCACCGGTGTAGGTGTTCGGGGCGAAAACCACGACGTATACGTAAGCGGAACCGAAACCAACGAATTCGTTGGGGAAGAAGAAGCCGCGGCAAACCAGAGGGTCTTCCTCTTGGATGGCACTACCCACGCACTTAAGTGCGAAGCGAAAGGCTCGGAGACTGCCTCGGGCAGCTTCGGCTTCCGGTTCGGAGCTGCGCAGCTCGCCGTCGACCAGCTAAGCGGCGACTTCTTCGTCGCCGACGTCCCCGGGCACGGCGTTATCGACCAGTTCGACGACGCGTGCAATTTCGTCAGGGAGTTGCCCCGGCCGCCCGCGCTCAAAATCGGCAACTTCGGACAGGCGAACCCCTCCAACAGCATCGCTGTCGATGCCCCAGGCGAAGCCGGCGAACCTGCGTATCAAAGCCCCAACGAAGGGGAGGTATACGTGACCTCAGGTGCGCCCGTCGCCAAATCTCACCTCTTTGCCTACAGGGCGACCTCGACCTGTCCGCCCGAAGTCTCCAGCCAGCAGGCGACGGCGATAACCGAAACAGAAGCCGTCCTGCGCGCGCGACTGAATCCCTGTGGTCTCGATACCCACTATCGCTTCGAATACCTGAGCGAAGCCGCTTACCTCGCCAACGGGAAAAGCTTCTCGGGTCCCGAAGCGCCGGCAAGCGCACCGGTGCCCGACGCCGACGGCGGGGCGGGTGGCACTGCTATTGGAGTGACACAGGCGATCGCCGGTCTCTTGCCGGGCACGACCTACCGGTTCCGGCTCGTAGCCGAAAACGAAGAATGCCCGCCCGGGCATCCCACCGCAGGCGAAGGAGCACCGTGCGACGAAGGTGAAGATGGGCGTTTTTCAACCTTCCCCAGCGATCTCCCCACCGCCTCCTGCCCTAATGAAGCGCTGCGGAGTGGCCCTTCGTCGCGGTTGCCAGATTGTCGAGCATACGAGCTGGTCACGCCGGCGGACACGGGCGGTCACATTCCGACGATGACCGAACTGGGAAGCTTCAGCAGCTCGCTCTTCCCCACCCAGCTGGGCTCGCCGGATGGCTCGAGTCTCGCCTTCGGGGTCGAGGGTGGGACGCTGCCGGGGCTCGGGGGTGGGGGTTATCACGACACCTTCGCGGCTACCCGTGAAGAAGGATCCGGTTGGGTGACTCACCTCATCGGCTTCTCCGGCGCCGAAGCGGGGGTGCCTGAGCCTGGAGGCATCTCGCCGGACCACGGTTATGCCTTCTGGTTGGTCGACCCGGGGCCGGGCAGTCTCCCCCCGGGGGCTTACCTGCGTACACCTGGAGGCGCGGAACCGATCGGGGTCGGCAGTCTGGGGACGGACCTAAACGCCGTCGGCAGGTGGATCGGAGACGGCGGTACCCACATTGTCTTCGATTCGGCCGCCCATCTCGAGAAAGCGACGCCATCCACGGGCAATGCGATCTACGAGCGAGCCTACGGTCAGGCCACCAAAGTCATCTCGCTGAAACCGGACGGCAGCGCTTTCGGCTCGGGAGAATCCGCCACCTTCGAAGGGGTTTCCCCGGATGGGCGCGGCGTTGCCTTCCGGGTTGGCGAAACCCTCTACGTGCGGCGTGACGGCGAACAGACCCTGGCCGCGTCCGAAGGTGAAGTTATCTTTGGTGGTCTCTCTGAAGGCGGTCGCCGCCTTGCCTACTTGGTCGAGTCGGAAGCGCCAGTGGGTGATGAGCCCCCGCACGGTGAAATTTTCGTCTGTGATCTTGCAGAAGGCCCTTGCGCTGGTCCGGGGTCCCATGCTCCGAAACGGGTGGGTGCCGGCGACGAGTCGATCCTGGTCAATGTCTCGGCCGATGGCTCCCACATCTATTTCGTCTCCACGCAGAGCCAGGGCGGAAAAGGGGTGCCCGGTGCTCAGAATCTTTTCGTATGGGACGGTGCGTCGGTTCGCCTGATTGCGACCGTGACCGCTCGCGACGTGGTTGGCGAACCGGGCAAGGCCTGCAGTAACTGCCCTGTCGACGGGATGGGGCTCTGGATTGCGGGACCCGCCAAGCGGACCAAGAACCGAACCTCGGGGCCGGGCACCGATTCCTCTCGGACCACTCCCGACGGCTCGGTGGCGGTTTTCGAGTCGCGGGCGAATCTGACCGCGTTCGACAGCGTCGGGCATGCAGAGATCTACCGGTACGACTCGAATACCGACCCGGGGCATCGACTCGTCTGCGTCTCCTGTGTCCCGACCGGCGCGGCACCCACCTCCGATGCAGAACTCGAGTCGGTTCCAACCGGCAAATTCGAAGCCCAACTGCCACCCCTCAACAGCCTCGCCCAGGTCGACAACCTGAGCCGCGACGGCAAGCGAGTCTTCTTCCAGAGCGCCGATCGTCTGGTCAGCCGTGACGTCGACGGCAAGATCGACGTCTACGAGTGGGAGACACAGGGCGTAGGGGGCTGCGATCGAGAAGGAGGCTGCATTCACCTCATATCTTCGGGCAATAGCGCAGGCGACGATTACATCTACGCAACCAACCCCGACGGTTCGAACGTCTTCTTCGAGACCGGAGACACCCTTCTCTCGCAGGACCTCGATCACACCCCCTCGATCTACGACGCGCGCATCGGCGGCGGCTTCCCGGCGCCGCCCCCGCCGGGTGTCGAGTGCATCGGCGAAGCATGCCAGCCCAGCGTTGCTCCTCCCGAGTCGCCCAGCCTGGCAACGGCGATCGGCAGGCCGGAAAGCTCAAAGGTCAAGCGGCGAGCCTGCCGGAAGGGCCATCGCCGGGTACATCGCAACGGCAAGACCCGCTGCGGGAAGAAGCAAAAAAGGCACCACAAGCGGAGGGGGAAGCGATGAAGGTCCTCGCGACCATTGCGGTCGCTGCGGCGGTGGCGCTGTCTGCCACCTATGCGCAGGCCGATCCGCAGGAATACGGAATCAAGGAAGCAAGTGCGGCGGTCTCCACCGAACAGGCTGGCGGCCACCCAGATTTCACCCTGACCTTCGCGCTCAAAACCGAAAAAGAAGAGGGGGCGAAGCTGCCGTCTACGACGCAGCAAGTGCGCTTCGATCTTCCCCCCGGCCTGCTTGCCAACCCAAACGCCGTTCCGAAGTGCAGCATGGCCCAGCTTCTCTCCACCAACGTCAACGATCCTTCCAATGAACTCGGTTGTCCCCAGGAGTCCCAGGTCGGCATCACCGAAGCGGTTCTGTGCAAAGCGGGCTGCGCCTCCTTCAGGGAGCCGGTCTTCAACATGCGCCCCGCCTATGGCGAGCCGGCGCGGTTCGGCTTCATCGGAGAGGTCTACCCGATCACGATCGACACGCAGTTGCTGCCCGATCGCGAATACGCGGCGACCGCGACGGCGGATGGGCTGAGCTCGCTGATACCGATCCTCGCGGCCGAAACCACCCTCTGGGGGGTCCCTGCGGACAAAGTTCACGACCCCCAGCGCATCACCGCCTACGAGGCCTTCAACTGCGCCGGCTCGCCCTGCACAGCGCCGGGCGGCGTCAGCCGACCCAGCTCGCTGACGCCGACCCCCTTCACGATTTACCCGACGCGCTGCGGGGTGCCACTCGCCATAGGCGTTTCCGCCCTGCCTTACTCCCGACCCGACTTCCTGGCTACGGCGACCGCCGGACTTCCAGCCGCCAGCGGCTGCGGAACGCTTCACTTCGAACCCAGCCTCTCGCTCGAGCCTACTGCGAACGAGGCTGAAACCCCCAGCGGCCTCGACCTGGGGCTGTCCTTCGCCAACGAAGGGCTGCAGGCCCCCAATCTCTCCGTCGATGCTGAGCTGAAGCAAGTGGAAATGACGCTCCCGGAGGGAGTCACGGTCAACCCGTCCCAGGCGGCGGGACTCGCCGCCTGCTCCGAAGCCGAGTTCCACGAAGAGACCGCCTCCTCGCCTCCCAGCGCCGGTTGCCCGCAAGCTTCGAAGATCGGCACGGCAAGCGCGAAGAGCCCCCTGTCCGAAGAGACCGCGGAAGGCTCCCTATACGTCGCCAAGCCCTACGCCAACCCCTTTGGCTCACTCCTGGCGCTCTACATGGTGCTGAAGATTCCGGATCAAGGTGTGATCGTGAGGCTCGCGGGAGAAGTGAAGGCGGACCCGAGGACAGGACAGCTGACCAGCACCTTCGACGGCGCCCCCCAGCTGCCGGTCTCTCGCTTCGAGCTCCACCTCCGAGCGGGCCCTCGGGCACCGCTAGTCACCCCACCGAGATGCGGCAGCTTTCCTTCCACCGCGACTTTCACCTCATGGGCGGGGCAGGTGGTGACGACACATCCCAGCTTCGGAGTCAGCGGCGGCGCTGGTGGCGAATCCTGTCCGAGCGGCGCGCTTCCCTTCCGGCCTAGTTTCGAAGCAGGGGCGAAGAGCGACGTGTCCGCTGCCCACACCCCCTTCCATCTCGGCATCGCCAGGAAGGACGGAGACCAGGAGCTGAGCCGCTTCTCCTCGACGCTCCCACCGGGCGTCGTGGCCTCGCTAGTAGGGCTCGGGAGGTGCTCGGATGCGGCCATTGAGGTTGCGAGAGCACGCACCGGTAGGGGCGGTGGGGAGGAGGAGCTACTGCATCCCTCCTGTCCGGCCAATTCCCAAATCGGCCACATAGTCTCCGGCGCGGGGGTTGGCGCGGACCTGACCTACGTGGAGGGCAGCCTCTACCTGGCGGGTCCTTACCGAGGGGCGCCGCTAAGCGCGGTCGCGATCGTCCCGGCAGTGGCGGGCCCCTTCGACCTCGGCACGGTCGTGCTTAGGGAGCCTCTGCGCCTCGATCCCCGCAGCGCCCGGGTGCAAGCCAACGGCGCGACCTCCGACCCGATCCCGCACATCCTCGCCGGCGTCCCGCTGAAGCTTCGTGAAGCTCGCGTCGAACTCGACCGCCCCGATTGGGTGCTCAACCCGACTTCGTGCAAGCCGAGCTCGACCAACGCGATCCTCTGGGGCGCGGGGGAGGATCTCTTCGCCCTTGCCGACGACAATCCGACCTCCAGGGTCGCGGCCTTCCAGGTGTCGGACTGCTCCCGGCTTGGCTTCAGGCCCCGCCTTTCTCTGCACCTGAAGGGTGGGTCGAGCCGTGGCGCTTTCCCGAAGCTGCGTTTCGAATACCGGCCGCGCAAGGCAGACGCCAATCTGCGCAAGCTCGTCCTTCGTCTGCCCCATTCGGAGTTCATCGAACAGGGACACTTCCGCACGATCTGCACACGCGTCCAGTTCGCTGCCGGCGCCGGCAACGGGACGAATTGTCCGAAGGGATCGGTCTACGGCCACGCGCGCGTGGTGACTCCGCTCCTAGAGCACCCTCTCGCAGGACCGGTCTTCCTCCGCTCCTCCTCACACAGTCTCCCCGACGTCGTCCTTGCACTGCACGGGCCGCCCAGTCTGCCGCTTCAGGTCGAAGTGCCAACGCGAATCGACTCTGTCAACGGAGGTCTGCGCGCCACGGCGGCGGCGACCCCAGACGTGCCGGTCTCCCGGGTCATCCTCAATATGCAGGGTGGCGAGAAGGGTCTCATCGTCAACTCGACGGACCTCTGCGCTGGAGCGCATGCCGCTCGCGCGCAGCTCTTTGGTCAGAACGACATGGAACTGAAGGCCCACCCCGCGCTTCGCGTCGCGTGCAAACGCTGAGCTAAGGCGATTCGCTATTTTCTAATTATGGCGCAAACTTTTTTGAGGAACAGAAAGTTTCTGGGCGTTTCGGTTGTTCTCGCCGTCATCGTGCTGGTCGCTGGCTGCGGCGGAGGAGGCGGATCGGAAAGCGCGCGCGATGCGGATTCCAGTATCCCAACGGTGCAGGCGAATTCACTTTCGACGAAGGCCTTTCTGAAAAAGGCCAACGCGCTTTGCAAAGAAACCAAAACTCGCTCACAGGTCGGCTATGTCCACTATGCCGAAGCAAATAAGGTCCCAAGCTCCGGTGCAGGCTTGTCGGCGAAAGCAGCGGAATTTGTCACCACTGTCTTCACTCCGATCTATCAGGACCAGATCGACAAGCTGCGTGCGCTTGGCGCTCCGCAGGGCGACGAAGCGAAAATCACCTCGATCATCGGCGCAATGGAACGCGGACTAGCCCAAAGCAAGGCGCATCCGCTTGAGTTCATTCGCTCCGCTCCGTTCTTCAACGAAGCATCGAAACTCTCGATCGCTTACGGCCTGGCGGAATGCAGCGCCTGACTCTGAAGTCATGCCGGAGGAGGGACTCGAACCCCCGACACGCGGATTATGATTCCGCTGCTCGGCCGCATTCCTAAGCGCAAAAACCGCCTGATGCGACCGAAATGCGACCTCCACGGGAGGCCAGCGCCCGAGACGGTCGTTTCTAGGCCGCTGAGGGCTCGTTTTTAGCGCTGTGCCGGCCGGAGCCTTCGAGACCTTGATTCGGGCTCTCTGCGAGCTCCTTGGCGCTTCTCAAGGCGGCGACACGGCAGTTCCAGCGCCAGTGCCATCCTTCGTGCATGGAGATGATCCAAGAGGAGTTGGATCGCCAGGCGGGAGAGTTGGCGCGCATAGCTCGAGGTCTCGATGGCGCAACAGGCCCAGATGGCCGTGCCGAGCTACAAGTCGGTCAGCTTCTCCAGCACAGCCAGGAACGGCTCTACGCGGAATGGCCCGAAGACATGCCTTCGGCGTGGCTTGACGAACGAGCCAAGACGATAACCCGGGTTGGCGCCCACCGGGAGAGCCTTCTCTGGCTTGCAGCGGCCTTCGACCGCACTCTGCAGGGGGATCTCAACGGAAAAGCGGAGCAGATGCTCGCGGCGGCTCGCGACGCTACGCCGACGGCAATAGCTGCTCGCTTCTACGAAGCCCCCCTCGTGTACCTCCCTGACGCGATGGAGCGTGATCTCACGGATCTCGTGTTTGAGACCCACAGGGCAATCCTTCTGCTCTTGGAAGATGCGCTTGGAGAGCTAGAGGCGAAGAAAGCGGCGGGCGCCTAGAAACAGAATCCTCTAGAAGGGGACTGGCTCAAGGCCTCTTGAGGCGCCGGTCGACCATCGCGATTGCCTGCTCGCCCCGAATCTTCTCGCTGAGTTGGTCTCGCATCGACCAGCTCCCACCGGATTCATGGCTGAACTTCCAGGTCCACTGGTTGATGTCGAAGAAGTAGCCGCTCTCCATGTGCTTGGGGGACCGCGGGGCTTCGGCCGCTCCTTCTTCTTCCGGTTCGTCTTCTTCCGGCATTTCTTCGAGCTGCTCCGTGCGGCACTCGCAGATGCCTGTCAGGGCCACCTCTGTCGTATCGACGCACCAAGGCAGGAGATGCACGACAGTCGCCGGCGCTCCGCAGGTGTCGCATGCCAAGTCATCGCGTAGTGATTCGCCAAGTTTCTGCCGCTGAAGTTCAAGTAGATCAGGCACGAGGATCTGCTCCTTCGGATCGAGATTCAGTTCGAGATCGACAAGGCTTCCCACCATAGAAGTCGTGGCTTTCATTCCCCTGGCTCGCCTTGCTGACGTGCCACGCGTACCCGCTCCGCAAGGCGCAGGTGCTCTTGGTTGATGCCGCTGATCCCTTCGCTCGGCTCGACTTTGGCCTCAGGCTCAATACCGGCAAAGTCGATCTCCGGTCCTGGCTTCAACCGCCAGAGCTCTACCGGAGCGACGAGGTCGCCCTCATTCGACCAATGCTGGTGAGCGAAGCCGACCAGGCGCTCGGCGAAAGCAAGTAGCGCGCCGTGAAGGCCGTCGATCGTCTGCCCCGCCGGCTCGTCGAGGATCGAGTCCAGGAGGTCGTCAGCGGCTACTAGGCCCTCGATCTCGGGAAGCCAGGGCCGCCTTCGCAGGTAGAAGTCATAGCCGACGGCGGTGTGGGGGAGGACGAGTCGACTAGACGTTTCCCGCGGGCGCAGGATATTCGTGACCCGACCGCGGTGCGTGAGTGCATTTCGCATCTCCAGGGACCAGTCGAGCCAGCCCTCTGGCCCCGTCTCCTGCTCGGCGGAGGCGAGCGCCTCGCCACGCTCGCGCCAGAGCTGCCTCTGAACATCGGGGATCTCGGCGGGGAACTTCTTGGCCTTGACGTCGGGATCCAGGCTTCGCAGCTGCCCGAAATCCGCCTTTTGGATCGACAACGGGGACCTGGTAACCACGACGAGCACCCCGGCCAAGCAGTCGAGGGCGGTTCCGAGGGCGTCGAAGAAGTCGGCGACTGCGCGCCGGAGCGTGAGGCCGCGAAGCATGTCATTCAACGAGTCCTCCGCTCGGGGGAAGGGGATGCCCTCGGTGCCGGTGCTCATATGGACTTCGCGCCGGGCAGCCGACGCGTCCGCGAGCGCGTCTTGGAGGCCATACGCAGCACTGAGTAGCTGGTCTGAGACGAGCGCTCGCATCTCTCCCTCCAGCTCGACCAACTGCTCAAAGCCCCAGGCGTCGGCTGTGAGCTCCGCGTCCAGCATCTCGAGGAAGGCATCGAGCTCGGGGCAGTCGAGGCCCAGGGCGGCACGGAGTGCTGCCGTTCGCTCGTCGCCGCTTAGCTGAAGGGGTGCATCCCAATCCACGAGAGGCATGGTGCCAGCATGGTGAAGGCGTCGACCTAGCTGTGGCGGTTTACGAAGGCCGTTGGCGTCCTAGTCGTTTGGTCTTCGAAACCTCAGGCAACTGGTTCGAATCCTGTCTGGCGTGTTCTTAGCTAGCCATGTCTCGATGTCAGATCAGCTCAGCAGGCCAGCCTTCTTTCTGGCCTCGTGATCCAGAGTAGGCTCCTGGATTCACCTTCCTTTTGCCATTTTCCGGTTCGCCGAGGCATGATCGCTTTAACGGGCGACGTCCCAAAGGTGGCTGTGCCGCCACGTCCTAGGTAGAGGGGTGATACTCGCGTCCCTTCTTGGTGACCCGACCCTCTTTCTGCATTTCGCCGAGAACCCGGTATAGGTAGTTCGGTTTGATTTTCAGCGCCTTGGCGATCTCTGATGCGGAGATGCCAGGATTTTGCTCAACCACAGAGACCGCCTGCTCGGCACGGCTTCCCCCCCGGCGACGGCGCCGCTTGCGCGGGGTGGCGGATGCTGCGGTTTTTGCTGATGCCGCGTTTTTGCGTGGACGACCGGGGCCGCGTGCGGAGCCAGGGGGGCGCCCGGGCCGGCGAGTGACGGCGCCACCAAGCTCGGCGAGCGCTCGCTCAAGACGCTTGCGCTCCTCATCGAGCTCGGCGAGCCTTCTCTTGACGAGGTCAAGAGCCTGGTCGAGTACTGGTGCGTTGTTGGCCATATAGCTCCTTCATTGGGATCAAACGTGCGAGTGTTCAGCTAGATCTGGACATCCTATGTGGAAGGTATACATGCGAGCGCGCATGACAATGGGCAGATAGGCAAGCCCCAACGGTAGGATTTCGGGCATGGGCTCTAGTCAAGATGCAGATTTCGGTGCGTTGCACGCGTACGAGACAATCGCACCCGCCTACGATTCGTTCACGGCGCACCACCGATACGAGCATCTGATGGGAGAACTCCTTCCAGCCCTTGAGGCATGTGGTCTTGTCGGCAATCGACTTCTTGACGTGGCGTGTGGGACGGGCAAGAGCTTTCTGCCCATGCTGGCACGAGGTTGGCAGGTCACTGCCTGCGATATTTCACCGGCGATGGCCCGGCTTGCGCGGGAAAAAGCAGGGAGCGCGGTACGAGTCGAGGTCGCGGACATGCGGCGCCTGCCAGTCTTTGGAGAGTTCGACCTCATTTGGGCACTTGCTGATGCAGTGAACTACCTACTGGACCTTGAGGAACTCTCGCTAGCACTTAGAGGCATGCGCGATAACTTGTCGCCGTCGGGTGTCTTGATGTTCGATGTCAACACGCTACTGGCATATCGCGTCTTTTTTGCCACCGATGAAACCATGGAGATTGAGGACACACGCCTTAGTCGTCGAAGTCTTTCGTCAGCTGATTCGCCGCCGGGGGGCCTGTGGAAGGCCGAGTTTGCGGCTGACGGCGCCGGCAGGCATGTTGAGCCGCACGTGCATTGCCAGCGCCACTTTCCAGAAGAGGACGTGCTGGCCGTCTTGTCCCAAACTGGATTTGAACTTCTTGACGTGGCTGGTCAGCACGTCGACGGCATTGGACTGCAGAGACCCCTCGATGAAGAGAGGCATACCAAGGCCGTCTACATAGCCCGCCCCCTGGGTGCGCTATAGGCGCCCAGGTCATCAGTTCTGTCGATCTCACCGCATACAGGACAGGCTGGCTCGGGAGTTATCTCCTCGCGCTTGCATTGCATTGTTCGAAGATCGTAGATATGGCCGACCCCTTGTGTTGATGGTGTCGCGAGGCCGGTGAGGTGATGCATCACCTCCATGGCAACCTGACCACCGATCAGCGCACAGGGAGGCCCGAGGGTTGCTGCTGGAGACGTTTTCGCTCGGAGTTGTTGGACCACCGCGTCAAACAGCGGGTAGGAGCGCCGGTAACTGATCTCTTGACAGGCATAGCATCCGGTGGCGCCAGGGATATAGAAGGGTCCGACACGGGCGATGGGCGGCGAGTGACTCATCGCAATGAACGGGATGCCTGCCGCGAAGCATGCGGCGTTGACCCAGTGCTCAACATCATGGGCAGGCCAATCGATTGCGTCTATCACGACGTCGTAGCCGTCGATGGCGGCTGCGATCTCCGCTTCGCTTTCGAGTCGTGTTGACAGTGCCTCGAGTCGCATGCGTGAATTGAAGGACTGAAGACGGCTCGCGGCAGCCTCCACCTTGGGTCGGCCGACGTCTGCCTCGTTGTAGAGAACCTGACGGTTGAGATTCGTCAGCTCCACCTGATCGAAGTCAACCAGCAACATCTCTCCGATGCCGCAACAAGCAAGCGCGAGTGCGGACCAGCCGCCTAGTCCACCGGCACCGAGGACGGCGACTCTCGCGGCTTCGAGGCGACCTTGGCATTCTGACGGCCGAGGTCCGATTGAGACGTCGCTGAAGTAGCGCAGCTGGCGATCGAAACGAGCCATCACCTCCGAATCGATGAGGTCATCATCGGCCGCGTCCTCAATGACGCCGAGCGCGCCGAGAGCTTCAAGGGCGTCCCTGAGCGCCTGCTCGCCGAACTCGTTCTCAAGCTCTTCGTAGGTCCGAGAGCCGTCTAGAGCCAGAATGAGGCGTCGACCGGCTTCATCGGGTTGCTCAATCTGGATGTCCTCATCGAACGCGGAGCGGATGAGATATAGGTCACCATCGGGCGACGCGACTTGCTCGGTGCTGCGCTTGATTCTTGGTCGATGCATAGGCCTCCCGCCCGCGATCCCGATGCGGACGGCGAGAATAGCCATCGACGAGGCTTTTGGTCAAGTCGTCCATAGCGCAAAGCAACTGCTTTGCCGCAATATCGGGGCCGACCCCAGAACGACCAGGAAGGCGACGACCAGGACCGGCCCCAGACCCTAAATGGCACTCATTTCACTTAGTTGTTCTTGAAAATGAGCGCAGGGGTGACTGCCTTGATGGCCTTGATCCGCACGTAGCTCACCTCCCCGTCGAGTGAGTCGCCCGGCCCGTCGCCGGACGGGGGAGGTCAAGCTACAAAGTAAACGCTTTGCGCAAAGCGACCGCTTACCGCAAAGCGGTCATTTCAGAGCGATGCGTGTCTATGGTTTGGCTCGTCCGAATGCCTCGAAAGCCCCCGATTTGAAGGAGAAGCCTTGGCGACGAAAGAGACGCGACAACGCAAGACGCTGGTGGAGCTTGCAGCTTTTGCCGTTGGGAACAGGATTCGGATCGACGCTCTGACGATCTTCAACGAACGGGTCGCGAGCGTGAAGCAAGTGTCCAGTGAGATCGGCGAGGGGATCGAGCTGGTGGGGCATCACGTCAAAGAGCTATTCAAGGCTGGCTGCCTGGAACTCGTGAAATCGGCGCCGCGCGGCCCCACCGTTGAACACTTCTACCGAGCCCTCAGGCGTCCCGAAATGAGTGACGAGGAATGGTGGGCGCTAGACGATTCCGACCGAAAAGAGATTTCAACCGCGGGCATGCGGAATCTCTTTGCCGAGGGATTGGCCTCCATTCAGACGGGCAAAATGACCGCCGATCGCAGGATGTGCATTTGGTGGAAGGCCTCACACCTCGACGATCAGGGTCGCGACGAAGCAGCTGAGGAGCAGGCCCAGCACATCAATCGCCTCCAGGAAATCGAAGCGCAATCCATCGAACGTATGGTCGAGAGTGGTGACGACAAAAAAGCCGCCTCGACGGTCCTGGCGGTGCTGGGTTTTACGCGAAGTCGCGCCGGACAGCCGGCAGAATTGCCACTACAAAGCGATCACTGAGCGCATAGCGAACGCTTTTTGACGAACCCTGGTTGATGTGAAACCGTCTTAGTAGTCAGGATCAGATAACCGTCTTCTGAGGCGTCGACGAACAGCTCGACCGGAAGTGACGGCGGTTCTGGTGTTGGCAGCAGAGTGCCGGGGGCATCGTCGTCAGCAGCCCCCGGCACGCGACTTCCTACGTCCATGCCCGCGTCTTCCATAAAAGGCCCAGATAGACCCTGCCTACGCCAAGCACTAACTGGGCTGGCTCGGCATCGTTGCGGCAAGGCGAATGAGCTCTTGGACATCGACCTCGAGAGCGTCGCAGATCGCCGTGAGGACGCTCCAACTTGGGTTGCTGCCGGTGCCGCGCTCGATTCCCGAGAGGTAGGTCGGGTGAATTCCGGCTTCGCCGGCGAGCGCTTCGATGCTCGGACTGCCGGCGTGCTCATTCCGAAGCTTCCGAATCGCAGATCCGATCTGTGCGGCGGTTGGCGACGGCACGGAGGCGCAGCCTCCCGTGGTCGCCTTGACTTGACCATAGAATATATTCTGTGATCCAGCTAAAGGGACAGGGCTCCAGCGGCACGGGCCGCCGTCTTCTGGGCACCTTCTTTGACCTATCCGCGCTGCGAGAAACGCAGCTAAGAAGGCTCGTTCAAGCCCAGCTCGCCTCGTTTTCGGGAGACATGTTGGTTCTCGCGGCCATGCCGGCCGCCGTGGCGGCGGTTGGCGGATCCGATGGGGCCCTCGGAGCCGTCCTTGGGGTTCAAGCCTTCTCGGTCGCGCTTTTTTTCGTCGTGGGCGGCGTTGTCGGCGACCGATTCAACCGCCGGACCGTTGCCGTTTGTGCTGACCTGCTCTGCTGTCTGTCTCAGCTGGCGACGGCAGGAGTGCTCCTTCTAGGGGGCGCGACGCTGTGGCAACTTCTGGTGACCCAAGTGATCCAAGGGGCTGGGCTAGCGCTTTCGTTGACGTCGCTCAACGGGCTAATACCGGAAGCTGTTGCAAAACCTCGACTGCAAGAGGCGAACGCTCTACTTGCCGTGGCAAGAGCAGCCGGAGCATTTCTTGGCCCAGTTGTGGCGGGCATGGTGTTTGCCATCGGGCTGGGCGTGGGGTGGGCATTTGTTGCCGATGCGCTGACTTTCGCGATCAGCGCTCAATGCCTCCGAGCAATAAGCCAGCGTCGAGTGGGGGCGGAACGTTCTCAGTCGGCTCTATCGGATCTACGGGCTGGCTGGATCGAGTTTTGGAGCCAGTCGTGGATCTGGGCGGTGGTTGTGGAGTTCGCACTACTCAACGCCACAGTGATCGCTCCATTCTTTGTCATCGGTCCCGCGCTGACCGAACAGTCACTCGGTGGCCCTGGAGGGTGGCCGCTAATACTCGCAGCGATGGGCCTAGGGGAGATTTTTGGCGGCCTCGTCGCAAAGACGTGGCATCCTGCTCGACCATTGCTGGCTGCTGTTCTGGCCGTCCTGGCCTGGGGGATTCCGTTGGCTCTAATGATCCTTCTTGCGCCAGCTGCCATTGTCGGACTCGGAGTCGTGATCGGCGGAGCAGGGCTGATCGTCTTCGATGCGCTGTGGCGGACAGCGCTGCAATCTCGAGTCTCGCCCGGTTTTCGTTCTCGGGTCGCATCGTTCGACTTTCTCGGATCGCGGGTGTTTGTCTCTGTTGGCTTCGCTTTGAGCGGCGCTGCTGCTGCATCGATTGGTCCGCAGCTCATACTGGTCGGCTCGCTCATAATTTTGCTAGCCGCCACATGTGTGGTTGCTTCACTACGAAGCGTCCGAGCGCTTACGGCCGATGCACCGACCCAAGGCGCCCCCGACAGCACTGCGGCCCGGCCACTAAAGGACCCACCCCTTGGCCTCGAGTTAGTCCACGGAGCCGAGACATGAGTCGCGTCAAGTCACTCGCCCGACGGGAAGTTACCCGTGTTGCTCCGCCTCAATATCCGCTGCGGTTTTCAAGCGAAGAGGCTACGTTTGCAATGGGCTTTGCGAGGCTAGTCGCCCTATTCGAGTGCTGGGCAACTGGCGACGGCGTGGTGACGATTGGCCTGCTCATTCGCGCTTGCGCCGAGCTTCACAACCCGTATGCGATGCCTGAGCGAGAATGCCCATGAAGCAGGTACGCGACGGATCGTTCAAGGCTGAAGTCCTCGGGCGGGTCATCGTGCTCGACGCCATTGGTCGGCGGCCAACCGTGCCTGCGCTCGTTCAAGAGCTCATTGACGACATCGGGAATGACCCTCCGGAGTTGGCTTTTGAGTGTGCCGTTCGGGATCTCGATCGCGAAGGACTGATCTCCTGCAGGCATGGAGTGGTCCTGCCGACGGCCGATGGATTCAAGGCCAGGGGCGAAATCCCAATTGATCGCCGTAGCGAGCTGCTGCTGCGTGCGGGGGGGACCGATCTCCGCGCGACGAGAGGAGTCATTGATTGACCCCTGGCTACCTGCCGCCTAGCGTCTCCGATGCTGACGGCCGGGCGGGTCCGCGCGAGGGAAGGAGGGGCACTTAAATGGCTGTTTCACAACGGCAGCGAAGCTCGACGACTGAGGTTCGGCGCGAGCTAGCGGCGCGACTTCGCACTCGTCAATCCGAGATCATCAGGGCTGTTCTTGATCGAGTGGTGGAGGTAGAGATCCCAGAGGGTGTCTCGGATTCCGAGTATGTCTTTGGACTTCGCGGCGCGGTTGAGGAGGCAATCGACTACGCATTGAGTGGGATTGACTCGGGCGAGGTGCCCGCCAGTGCGATACCTCTAGCCGCAAGTGCCCAAGCGAGACGAGCAGCGCGTAGCGGAGTACCACTGGATACGGTGCTGCGGCGATACCACGCAGGCGACCGTGTTCTGTATGAGGTGATCATGGGAGAGGCTCGGGACCTGCCGTATGAGGCCCTGCAAGCGATTCTGCGCGACCATGGTCCCCTCGTTGACCATCTCACCGCGGGAATCGCCACGGAGTACATGCATGAGGTAGAGCGATTGTCGAAGTCGCCTGCGCAAAAGTTACATGAGCAGGTGAAGCGGCTTCTCGCGGGTCAAGGCACGACGGAGGCAGACATGGACTATCCGTTGGAGGGCTGGCACATCGGCTTGATAGTCCGGGGCCCGAAAGCGGATCGAATCATCCTTCGAGTTGGCAACACCCTTGGACGCTTGGTGCTGTGCGTGCCGGCCGGCAACCCTGATACTTATTGGGCCTGGATTGGTGGACCGCGCGCCCCGAAGCTCAATGATCTTGTTTCGCTTTTGACTAAGGAGCTTCCGAGTGATATTTCGGTAGCTCTCGGGGAGCCCAGGCAGGACCTAGACGGATGGCGGCTAACGCATCGGGAAGCCCAGATCGCTCTCCGCGTCGCCCTCCATCGTCCTCGGCCAATAACGAATTGTCGAGATGTAATGTTGCTCGCCGCAATGGTGCAGGATCAGCACGTCGCCGCTGCACTAATTGCAACCTATCTTCGCCCCTTGGAAGGTCGCGCTCAGCAAGGCCAGGTTCTGCGACGCACACTTCGGGCCTACTTTAAGACCGGCCAGAATGCTGCCAGCACGGCTGCCGTGTTGAAACTTAATCGAAACACCGTTGAACGCCATCTGAAGGTTGTCGAGTTAAAGGTGGGGCAAACTTTGAACGCATGCGGAACTCAGATCCAAGTAGCGCTCTGGGCGGAGGATCTGATGGGCTCGGTTGAGGGAGCTCTTCCGGGTGTTTGACGAGTTGCTGCCAGGGAGTGTGGCGGTCGTGGAGACGGATAGAGATCGCCTCGGCGCGTTGCTCCCAGTCGAGCGGTTGCAGTTGGGGCCGGCAGTGGAGCGGAGGCAGCGCGAGTTTGCGACGGGAAGGGCGTGCGCCCGCGCAGCTCTCGCCAAACTTGGCATCGCGGCGTGTCCTATCCCCATTGGCGAGCTGGGAGCCCCGGTATGGCCGACCGGCACGGTCGGCAGCATTACCCACTGCTCTGGTTACTGCGCGGCCGCGGTGGGCTTCCGTGACTCCTTTCGATCAATCGGCATTGACGCAGAGCCAAATGCGCCCCTCCCGGCCGGAGTCATTGATGTCGTCGCGGCGCCGAAAGAGAGAGACTGGCTGAGCAGCCTGGCGCTCGAGGAGCCGCGAATCTGTTGGGATCGATTGCTTTTCTCCCTCAAGGAGAGCCTTTACAAGGCTTGTTCGGCACTGACCGCTCGATCCATGGGTTTTAGGGATGCCGTAATCGCAATCGACGGTCAAGGGCTCGTGGATTCAATCGAGATCGATTTCAGCGATGTTGGACTGACGAGCGCATCCGAGCTTCGAGGCCGGTGGACATGCAACGGGGTCATTCTCGCGTCCTCTGTTGTCCTCGCCCGAAGCTAGGGCTTACCCGGAAAGCAAGGATGACAGGCACGACTCACCTGTTTCTTTACACCGAAATGCCCCACTAAGAGCCCTCCAGTGCGTCATAAAGGCGCAGGTATGGACTCTGATTGGTGGCAGAATATTGTCCATGGCCGCGACCGCAGGGGCAGAGGTGGCAACGCGTCCGAGCGCTCCTGCTCGCGATCGTCAGACGTCTGGCCGGACGACGACGGTCGCTTGGGCGCCGGAAAAGAATATCGATGTCCGAGAGTGGGTTCGGGCCGGTCATAGGCTCGGTGCTATGACCCGCTGCAGTCAATGGTGGCTGGGTGACTGGATTCGCTACGGCGCCGGCCGTTGGGGTGAGCGCTACAAGGATGCGGCCCGAATTACAGGCTATGACATTCAGAGTCTGCGGAACTTCGCATATGTGGCGGGTCGCGTTGAGCCATACCGGCGTCGGGACAATTTGACATGGAGTCACCACGCGGAACTCTGTGCGCTCGAGCCCGAGGAACAGGATCGATGGCTCGATGTGGCCGAAAAGCAAAATCTGTCCGTCAAGGACATGCGGGTCGAGTTGCGCACCCAACGGCGGGGGGAGGCCGGGAAAGAATCCGGCCTGACGAAACTCGTCAAGTGCCCAGAGTGTGAACATGAGTTTCCGGTTGGCAAGGAGGGAAGTGCCGCTCCTGTCTGAGTTCTCAGCGATAGGCTGACCCTGGATAGATAGTTGGTGTCAACAACCCTCCTACATCTGAGCGACTGCCATCTCGGGGCACTCAGCGCTCAGCGGGATCCACTCTCTGCGCTCGAGCAGACGATCCAGGTGGTACTTGACCAGCGAGTGGATCCAGACGCGGTGATCGTCTCCGGAGATCTTTCCGAGAATGGCAGGGAATCGGACTATGCCCTGGTTGCTGAGGTAGTCGGCCGGCTCGGAGTCGACGTGATCTGCTCAGCTGGCAACCATGATGATCGCGATGCGCTTCGCAGGTCATTCAGTCTTCCGGGTGAAGGCGGGGACCCGATTCTCTACGCCTGCATCGTGAGCCAGCTCCGCTTGGTGGTCCTCGATACGCAGAGGCTAGGTGAAGACGGAGGCTCTCTCGGACCTGAGCGGCTCTCTTGGCTGGAAGCTTGTTTGAAAGCGGATGCAAGGCGTCCGACCGTGATTGTCATGCACCACCCCCCAGTGGCGGGTGGAACCCCTGCCTGGGAACGAATCAGCCTTGACGCCGACGACAGAGCGGCTCTTGACCTTCTGCTACGCCGATTCCCTCACGTCTTACGAATCCTCTGCGGGCATTTGCATCGAGCGGTGCTCGGAACGAGTGGCGGACGGCCGGTCTTCGTAGCGCCGAGCACACACAGGCAAGCGGTTTCCTGCTTCGCGGCGGATGAACCCATTGCGTTTTCGAGTTCAGCGCCCCCCGCTTTCGCAGTGCACGTGTTGTCTGGTGGCGCTATGACCTCACACGTCCACTTCGTCGCGTAGAGCGAGGAAGGGCTCGGCTTGCGGGCGAGCCTGTGCTGCCTCTAGCCGATTTCAGTCGCCGTGGCGGGGAGGGTCATCGAGCTGATTCCTGGAACCAGAGGATCGATGTCCTGGTTGTCCATGCGAACGAGACCGACTGCGACGACGATCAGGTCCCAATCGTGTCGCGACAGTCCTAGCTCGCCGAACTCAAGATAGAGACGTCTCCAGTCATGGCTCTCCCCTAGCGCGATCTGGCCGAGGAGCTCCTCGAGGCCATCAAGATCAACCGTCTGGATCCCGTCGAAGGCCGGCAGACGTTTGAGGAGCCGGGCTACGGACGCTTCGAACTCGAGATCATGTGGAGGGAATCGATCTTCCAGCTGGCCGGCTAGCTCGTCCGCCATTGCCCGAGAGTCGATGAATGAGGCCATGGCGCCGTAGAGCTTTTGCCTCGTCGCCGCTGGGAAGTAGACAGCCAGCTCTCGCACGAAGTCGGCTGGCTCATCTGAGGTGTGGACGAAATTCAGGAGTGTGCTGAAGTAACCAAGGCCGTATCGGAGCTGCCCGGGGCTCCGATATTTGGGGTTGGCCGGCCCCTTGTTCTCGCTAAGCCAGAGCGCTGCATCCTCGGGGCCATGGAGGACGAGGAAGAGGGAAGGGGTCGCCGTCAAAAGCACGTCGACGATGTCCTTCCGGTCGCGGCTGGCCACGTTCCACGAGTACTGCCAGATCCCGCGCGTGATGTGCCGTTCGAATTCGACGATCTCCGCGGCGACGACCTTGAATCCGTGTTCCTCGAGCCAGTCGATCGTCGGTTTGATCGTTCGGCCGACGACGGCGTCCGGCTTCAGCGTGAGAGAAGCGAACTCGGACAGCGGCGGCAGGTTCCGCTTCTCGGCTACGGCGAGGTAGTCCTCCCAGCTCTCGAGGAAGTAGGTGTCAGTCGCATAGAGCCTCAGCTTGTCGACGGACCGGCTCAGATGGCCTGGTAGCTCGATGCCATGGTTGCTGCCGATCTTCACGTCGTGCGCTCGTTCCTGGGCCGGGGGTGGTGGGTTCGATGCGAGCTTGCCGCGATCAGCGCTTATAGAACAGGAGTCGAGGCCCTGCCGCGACTTCTTGAGCGAACATCCGCGCGGACTGAGAGGATCCCAGCATGGAGTCGAAACTTCCTCGCGAGATTCCGAAGCCTTGGGGGAGCGAGTTGTGGTTCGCCCACACTGATCGCTATGCGGGAAAGATTCTTCGTGTGAGCGCTGGACAGCGCCTCTCCGTCCAGTACCACGAGCTCAAGGACGAGACGTCCTTGGTTCTTTCTGGTCGAGTGCTGGTTTCTCAGGGGAAGTCGGCCGACCAATTGACGAGGCGGGAGCTCGGTCCGGGGGAGTCTTGGCGAAATACGCCACTCCTGGTGCATACGCTTGAGGCGATTGAGGACGCGGAAGTCTTGGAGGTCTCCACGCCTGAGCTTGACGACGTCGTGCGTTTGGAGGATAGGTATGGGCGGCTGCCCGCACCGACTCCGGCGACCGACGATGTCGAATCCTCCTAAATCCGAAGATTGCGATCACTCATCCCCGCCTGAGTTCCTCGGAGCTGGGGACTTCGTCTATCGAGATCATCCTGTACCGCAATTCGTCGCCGGCGCTGGAAGTCGGCTAACCGACGCCGGGGGCAATGCTTACGTCGACGGCGAGGCCGCAAACGGAACCCTGGCGCTTGGGTACGATCGCGAGCTGCTGCAGGCAGCCTCGACGGAGGCGGCTGCCCTCCCAGCACTTCCATCATTTTGTGAGTCCGAGCTTCGACTGAAGGTCGCCGAGCGTTTGGCGAGTGAGGTCTCCGAAGCTGCGGGCCATCCTGGGCGGGTCAGCTTTGAGGTCGGAGGGGCCCAGTGCATCGAGCTCGCGATGAAGATCGTGGCGTGCAATAGGGGATGGGGGCCCGTTGCGACATTCCAGGGCAGCTACCACGGTCGCTCCCCCTTTACCGCCACGTTGAGCGCGAGTGCGCGCTATCGCCAGCCCATCGCAGCGAGCGCAGGCGAAGTCATTCGCCTGCCTTACCCCGACTTTGAGCGGGTTCCGCTCGGGACGTCGTCCGAAGCGGCGTCTGACGCTAGTTTCGCCTACCTCCGCTCGTTGGGCACGGATCAGAGTGGCGCCCCCGCGACGTTCTCCGCCTTTCTATTTGAGCCCCTCCTGAACGTGGGGGGCATGGCTCTACCTGACAAGGCGTATCTAGCCGCGGCGATCGAGCAATTCCGTTCTGCAGGCGCACTTGTGGTCGTCGACGAGATCTTCACCGGCTTCCATCGAGTGGGACCTCGATTTGGCTTCGAGATGCACGGCATCGATCCAGATGTCGTCGTCCTCAGCAAGGCCCTGACCAACGGGATCGGAGGACTTAGTGCGGTGTGGGCCCGTGAGCCCCTTCTCGACTCAGATCACTTTCCACCTGGAACTCATTCCTCCACGTTCGCAGGAACCCCCTTCATGCTCTCGGTGGCAGATCAAGTGCTCCAACGCTTTGCCGATCGGACATCCTGGACGAGCCGGATGGCGGAGTTGGCGAACGCTCTCTCGGGACTTGCGCAAGAAGTCGCGGCGGCCGTGCCGAACCTTGTGACCTCCACGCTGGTGCGGGGAGGAGTGGCCCGATTTGTCCTTCGTCGTCCGGTCGCCTGGGAAGTTCGCGCGGCTGCACTGCGCGCGGGTGGCTCGGAAGCGTCGCCCAGGGTGCTCCTGGCGAGCACCGGCATGGCTCCAGATGTCGTCGCCGTCCATCCGCCGCTGACGATTGGCGCCGACGATCTGCATGCAATTCAGGAAGGTCTGATTCGAGCGTTGCGCTCGGTCGAGTGAGAGCGTTCCGAGGAGGTCGAGGCCGGCCCCTTCGAGTCGCGGTTTTCGCAAGCGGTACCGGTGGCAATCTCTCGGCGGTGATGCGGTTGGCATCTTGCTTTCCGCGTCTCGTGAACCTGTCTTTGGTCGTTAGTGATCGGCCCGACTGTCTGGCAGTAGCGATCGCGGAACAAGAGCATGTGCCAGTCGTCGCCCGCGACTTCAGGGCCGAGTGTGGACGGGCGTCCGACTGTCATACGGCTGAAGAGCGATCCCTCTACGCTGGGCGGGCGGAGAAATTCCATGATCGCATCGACGCTCAGCTGCTGGAGCACGAGCAGACGAACGGCGATCTCGATTTGATCGTCCTTTCGTATGCGCGATGGATCCAGGGGCGTCTTCTGAGGCGGTTCGCTGGGAGGATGATCAACCAGCACCCTGGGGATCTGACCTTTCTTGGTCCCGATCGGCATCGGCTCTTGGTGGGAAATGATCCAGTGTTAGAGGCGCTTCTGCTTGAGGTGTCAGAGGTTCGGACCTCGACGTTCTTCGTCGACGCCGGAGAAGACTCGGGATCTCTCCTATGCCAGGGCCCTACCCTCTCCACGACTGGTTTCGAGCCCACGCGTGCCAGTGCCGACCAGCTCGAGCTAGAAATGAAGCGGGAAAGCGACTGGCCCTCGATTGTGTGTGCCGTGACCCTGCTCGCGCTCGAATCTGTCTCGGTGGATACCGGTCGCTCGATGCCCGATAGAAGCAGTGGCATTTCCATCAGCGGCGTCCCGATGGAATTTGGAGGCCTGCAGCTCCCAGACGGCCTCGATCACCCCGATGCTCGTCTTCGACGAACGAGCGAAGCATTGCGTGCGTCTCTGGCGTGCCTCGAGTAAAGGCCGGCCATTCAGCGTCGACCTGCAATTTCTGGATCGCACCATTCCTGTGTTTAGGTGCGTCGCCATAGGTCGGCAACTGGCTGAAAGGGAAAGCGATGCTTGATGTTCTGGACCGTCTCGAGATCGACTGGTCCGATCTCGGAAGGGCAACGGCGATCACCGACGAGCTCCTTCGTGAGCTCGCTGCCGACAAAGACTCACTTCGAGCGCTCGTCGAACGCGCTCGTGAGGACGAGGATCTCTTGGGTCAGTGCGAGTGTCACCGGCTCCTAGACAAGCTTGTTCTCTATGACGGGCTGGACCGCGGCTTTCGCGTGCGCCTGCACATTTCGACCAGTGATCACCTTGATCGTCCCCACGACCACAGGTTCTCGTTTTCAAGCCGCATTCTTGCCGGCGCCTATAAACAGGTGAGGCACCGGGTCATCGGCGAGATCCCTGAGGAGATCGAGTCAGGTGTCCAAGAGGACTACCAGGCGGTTCCGATCGACGCGCGGGTCGAGCCCGAGTTCGCAACGACCGAGCAGGTGGGGTCTTTCTACACCATTCACCACTCGGTCATTCACACAACGATCATGGCCGACGACACCGTCTCGCTGTTTATTCGTGGTCCGGCGGAGAAGGAGAGATCGCTAATCACTGACCGCGATACCGGAAAACTCTGGTGGCGGGTTGGATCGGGGAACGAGAGTCCCGAGCGCAGGGCGAAAAAGGTCATGGACTCGAGCCAGTTTGACGTCAGGCGCCAGAAGCTGGCGGGGCTGGGAATCATCTGATGGGTTCAGTTGGCACGTCGCAATCCCCAGGTATCCCGGGTCGACGGCCGGTGGATGCCAGCGTCGAGGACCGCGTTCTGGGCTTCTTCGACGAGCTAGTCGATTGGTCCGATCCAGAACAGGCACTGGACACAGCAGGGACGGGGCTGGCCCGGCTTTCAGCCGATCGCCATGCGCTCAGACGACTGGTTGAGGGCCTATCCATGGAGCACCTCGATCCAAGCCTTGGGGGGAGTGGCGCCTACTGGTTCTGGATCGCTGGGCGCGCTGATCGGAATCTGTCGATTTGGCTTCGCTTTTGCCCGACTGGTGCGGTGGTTCCCGCCCATACGCATGCCTCCCCGGTTCTCGCAGTCGTCGTCACTGGAAGCCTCAAGCAGACGCTAATTGGCCACGGCGGCGGGGTTCAGTCTCCGGAGGGTGAATCGACGCTTTTCGTGCGGCATGAGCTGCCGGGACAGGTCTTTGCCCTTAACGCACGACAGCGGCATGAAACCAGCAGCACTGCGGGATCGCTTTTGCTCGTCGCTACGCCGGCGGACGCGGGTGCTGCTCCGCCCTCGGAGGGATTCGACGATGAGACCACGCAGAAAGGGGAGCGGGCGCTGAGTCGTCTCGCGCGTGCTTTGAAAGCACTTGAGGCGGAGGACCCGGCCCCATGACGCCAGGTTCAACCAACGGCCGCCAGCGTCCTGTCCTCTTCCACGTTCACGGCCTTGGCGAGTTCGATTTCAGCTCTCTGCGGCCGGAGGACCTTCCTGCGATTCAGCGTGCCGCAGTGGATCGAGGAGTTGATCTCGTTCCCACAATTTTTCTCCGCCAGAACTGGCTTGGGGCCTGTGTCGCGCTGATTCGTTCGTATTCGTCGGCCCGTGAGCAATTTCCGAACATCCTGGGCTTTGCTATCGAGGGTCCGCTGCTCGGCCCCTCGGGCGGCACCCCGCGGAGTGCAGCATGGATGCCGACGGTTGACGAGTGGCAAACGATTGCGAGCCTTGGAAGTCTCGGGCTGCGCTATCTCGTGCTCGCTCCAGACGCGATGGACACGAGGGACTTAGTAGCCAGGGGCTGCCGATTGATAGATCTAATCGAGCTCTTCTCCGAACATGATGTGCGAATCGCCTTGGGGCATTTCGAGCGGTCGAATCCGGAGCGGAGTGCTGAGCGCGCTCTGTCCCTCATTGAGGCCATCCACGACGTGCGCGGCTTGGATCGATTCAACGTTCTGACAGACCACCTCTACAACGACATGCCGCGTAACTTCACCCATGCTTGGCGTGGGGAGGCGAAGGTGCAGAGGGCCGTAGAGCTTGAGCAATTCTTGGGCACCTCGTGGGTGCCGGGTGACTTGAACGGGCTCCTTGGTCCGGTTCCATCAGCGCTCCTCGAAGCTGCTCGAGGCGGTCGTCTCCTGCCCTGTCTCAACTTCGATGGCTACCACGTTGATCTCGCTATCTGCCGGCGGACCGTCGACTTCGTGGGTGCGGACAGTCTGATCGCTATTACCGATCACACCGAGACCGTTGCGATGGCGGGGGAAGAACTCCATCCGGCGGATGACTCCTCTCTTTGGTACCGCGAGGACGAGATCGTCGCAGCGGGGCGTATGGACTTGGACTGGCAGATCAAAAACATGCGGGCCATCGAGTTGAGCGAGCGAGAGATCGATCTCATGACAAACACGAATCCGCATTGCGTCCTGGGCGGCAACGCAATCGCGACTGTCTAAGTTCGGCGACTCGAGCCAAAGTGTCCGGAAAAGCCACGGGACTCGCGGAGCGAGACCAATCCGACCTCGCTCGATCCGACCCGCTTCTGATTGCGGGACGCGCCCGTGCTCCGCTTCCCGGTTGGCTTTCATCCTCGACCTTCAAGTTGCAGCTTTTCGGTCTCGACACCGACGCGATTGAGGGCTTCGAGCTTGTCGAGGAACTTGCTCGGGACAAGACCCAGTGGTTCTGCCTCAATCACTCGCTGCTCGTCGTAAAGCCGGAGGTTCTAGTGGCGAGAAGCGTGGATCGAGTTCTCGCATGGCTCAGGGAGATGAACTTCGCCATCGTCGAGGTGGTCACGTTTCAGTTTTCTCCGGCCATCACCCGAGGCCTGTGGCGCTATCACTGGAACGCGGTTACCGGCGATCACAGGGAAGCCGTGGACCTACTCGTGGAAGCCGCCCCCTCGGTGGCGATCTTGGTCTCGTCGGAGACGCCGGACCAGCTGCCGGCCTCATTGCGGCTCGCTCACCTCAAGGGAAGCGCTGATCCGACCCGAAGGCAGCCTCGCCAGTTGAGGCATGAGCTCGGCAGCTTCAACCAGCTCCTCAACCACGTGCATAGTCCAGACGAGCCGCTCGATCTGCTTCGCGAGCTTGCCGTGGTGCTCTCGCGGCAGCAGTGCAAGGACGCCATTCGCGCCGCTCTAAGAAGGCAAGCTCTAGACCCACAGCGGATCCTGGGGGACCTCGTCCCTCCGCTCTACGCCGCGGCGGGTCCGCCGCAATCACTTGACGTTGAAGAGGTTCTGACAGTGCTCGCCGAGGATTGGAAGCTCGATCGAACGTACCTTCCGGACGCCGGTGCAGCCCTTGAGCTGTCGAGGGTTCGCGGTGTGCCCCTGTCGCAATGGCAGCAGATCGTGCTGCGGACGTCGTCGGTGGTTACCCACCGACCCGGTATTGAGCGCCTGGTTCCTAGTGTTTCGGCCAGTGAATGGTCGAGGGCAAAAATTGAGGATCGCTAGACCGTCAGGTAGACACCAAGGACGTCAGGCAATCACGGAGGAGAGGACGCAGTGGAGGGAACTTGGCTAGACGCACAGCGGCCCATCGAGTGGCATGAGTTCGAGACGGCCTGCGCCGACGCCAAGGAAGTCCTTGAGCGCCTGGCTGGCGACAGATCGCTTTTCCGCCGTCTGGTGTTCACTGCGCACGAGCGAGAGGGCGTTCCACTCGTGGGCGCCTTCTCGACAGCAGGCGGGGAAGTGGAGCTTCTCGCCGATGAGGATCGCGGCCTACACCTCTACCTCCACGTCGGCCTTGCGACACACGAGGGCGTATCGGCAACCCTTGAGCGAAGCTACGCCGCAAAGGTGCTCAGTGGGGTTTATCGGCACGTATGGAGCGATGGAAGCCGAGTCGCATATGCCACCGACGAGCAGCCGCCGGGTCTCTATGGCATGCGCCGCGGCCTAGACCATTCGCTGTCTTGGACCGACAGCTCCTCGTGTCTTGTGCTGCGGGAAGGCGGCTCCGGTGCCACGACAGATGGGGGCTTGAACGACGGCCAATACCGCCAAATCCAGAACCGAGCCGATCTCGCGGGCGTTCTGTAGGCCCTCCACCCCTTCCGATCTGGTGCTAAGGAGAAACAATGCCCATTCTTGATGAACTCGGCCCAGTCGATTGGTCCGACATCGATGGAGCTGCTCGCGTCACCCAAGAGGCGATTCGGGCTCTCGTCGAACATCCCACCGAGCTGAGAGACCTCGTTTTCGGGGTTGGCGAGGATCCGGAGCTGCTTGGACTCTCTGAGACCCTGCGGCTCGATGACAAGCTCGTCCTCTACGAGGCGTTGGAGGATCGCGGCTTCCGCCTACGACTGCATGTCTCGAAGAATCTCTCGAGCGAGGTCCCCCACAATCATCGCTTTCCGGTGACCGTCCGCATTCTTCGCGGGGTCTACTACCACAAGCTGTACGTCTGCGATGTTCCTTTGGATGAGGCTCTTTCGGTCTCCGACATGAGACCAGTGTTCGTTCGGGACGAGCGCGCTGGCGCCATGTACACGATGCCCGACGAAACGATCGAGTCCAACATGACCGCGCACGGCACGATGTCACTTCTTCTACGGGGTCCGACAATGAAGGAAAAGGCATTGGGCATCCACCGGGAGAGCGGGAAAGTTTTCTGGAAGTTTGGGAAAAAAGACGAGACCCCCGAGCAGCTGGCCAAAGTGCAAATGAGTTCCGCCTACTTCGCCGACTTGCGGGACAGGATTGCGGCGGCGATGGGATGGGATCTCCCCGATGGATCGATCGCATCTGCGAACGGTGGCGCTGCCGCGGCGCGTGCGTAGTCAATGGCGACTACAGACGTAGCATCGGCCGACAAGCTCGGCCTGATTACCGCCAGCAGTCCACTTGCGGTAGCGACAGGACGCTCCGGGGGAAAGGGATTTGGTCTCTACAAGCTTGCAGCGGTCGGCGCCGCGGTGCCTGCTTGGGCTGTGCTGGGCTTTGATGTGGTGGAGCGCGTTTGCGCTGAGGGCGGCCTAGATAGAGCCATAGGCGCTGCTCTTCGAGGGGTCTCAGAGGAGGCCGACGATGATGCGTTGGAGGCCGCTGCCGCGGAAGTCAGCAAGCTCTTTTCGGCGCTCGAGCTCGACGCCGAGATCGTCAGTCTCATCGATCGGGCATATGAGCACGTCGGCGGTGGGGCAGTAGCGGTCAGATCCTCGGCCGCCGGAGAGGATGGAGCAAAGCTGTCGTTTGCCGGCCAGTACGAATCGTTCTTGAACGTCATGGGGCTCGATGGGGTCATCCAAGCGGTCAGGGATTGCTGGGCCTCTGCTTGGTCGGCAAGTGCAACGCGCTACCGCCTCCACAACGACCTTTCGGTCGATGGCATCGAGATCGCTGTGGTTATCCAAGCGATGGTGCCTGCCGAAAAGAGCGGCGTTCTATTCACCGCAAACCCGGCGACCGGCAGCTCCGACGAGTTTGTGGTGAGTGCTTCATATGGCCTCGGCGAGGCGATTGTCTCGGGTTCCGTCGACCCCGATACCGTCGTTCTCAGTCGGACCTCCGGAGGGGTTAAGGAGAAGACGCTAGGTGCCAAGGAGGAGCGCATCGACCCTCGGGCAGAGGGAGGTTGCGAAACGAGGCCGGTGCCATGGTCCGACCGCGTCAACTCCGTTCTCTCTGTCGCCGAGCTGGAGGAGTTGCATTCGATTGGCCTCGCCCTCGACCAGGCCCTGGGCGAGGGGCAGGACATCGAGTGGGCCATCTCGGGCAGCAGAGTTTGGGTTCTGCAGTGTCGGCCAATCACGGCTCTGGGCCAGGGGTCGAGCGAGGGCGGACAAGTGCGCCTTTGGGACAACTCCAACATCATCGAGAGTTATGGCGGTACGGTTTCGCCTCTTACCTTCAGTTTCGCGCGGCACGCTTACGAGCGGGTGTACACCCAGTACTGCGCCTTGCTCGGTGTGCCGAAGAGGCAGAGAGCCTCGATCGACGAGTGGCTTCCCCAACTGCTGGGATATTTCGACGGCCGCGTCTACTACAACCTCTTGAACTGGTATCGCCTCGCGAGGCTGATCCCCTTCTACTCGATCAACCGTCGCGTACTTGAGCTTTCGATGGGTGCCGATCACCTCGATGACGAGATCGCCGAGGAACAACATGCCTATGCATTTCGAAATCGAGTAGAAGCTGTAGCCGTCAGAGGCTGGGTCGGCGCGCACTTCTTTTGGTACTTCCTGACGATCCACAGACTGGTGGACGACTTCGTCGCGAAGTTCTACAAGGAGTACGACGAGCTAAACAGCCTTGACTACGACGGCCGTGAGGACCATCAGCTCTACGAAATGTTTGTAGAGATGGAGAAACGGTTGCTCGTACGGTGGGGCCGAATGATCATGCTCGAGTACTCAGTTGGTCTATCGGTCGGAGTGCTCTACGGCATGACCCAGCGATGGTTGCCGGAGGCCCCAGAATGGTTTCTCTTCGACGCCGTGAAAGATGGGGCAGACATCGAGTCCGTCGAACCCGCTCAGAAACTCGATGAGATTGCCCGCTCGATCGCGAGTGATCCTGTCCTCCTGGACCTCGTGCAGACGACGCCCGTCGAGAGGCTCGACAGCATCCTGCGCGGCTCGGACGAGGGGTCAGCGAAAGCTGCGGTGGCAGACATTGATCGGTATCTCGATGAGTTTGGCTATCGCAACGCCAACGAGCTGAAGCTCGAGGAGCCGGATCTTCGCGAGGACCCGGTGAGCTTCTTTCTCTTGCTGCGCGGTGCGCTCGGGCGCCTTGCGGTGGGGGAGGCGACTGCGCGACAGGAACGGCCGACCGCAGATGCTTACCTCGGCGCGAACCTTCGCGGGTGGCGCCGGCGTGTCTTCGAATGGCAACGGAGGCGGGTGCAGCGGCTGCTTGCCGACCGCGAGCGGGTGCGTTTTTGCCGAACCCGCATCTTTGGGCTTTCTCGCCGAATGTTTAGGGCGAGCGGCCAGGCGCTGGAGCGAAGCGGTGTCCTCGAGAACTCGGGCGACGTCTTTTTTCTCAGGCTCGAGGAGATCCGAGGGTGCTTTGAGGGCACTGTGGCTCATCGCGAGCTGCAACCGCTAGTGGAGCTCCGCAAGGCGCAGGAAGCGCTGAATGAAGAGCGAGAGGTTCCTCCCAGATTTTGGACGCAAGGGGGCGTCTACTGGGGCGCGTTCGATCGCGGGGTTGCCGAGGTAGCCGGAGATTCAGTATCCGACGAGTCTGTGCTGAAAGGGACCGCTTGCAGCCCCGGCGTCGTTCGCGCGGCGGCCCATGTTCTTGAGCGACCCGAAGACGTCGACGGTGGCGTTATGGTCACTTATCGCACCGATCCAGGTTGGGTCGGTGCCCTTAGCTCGGCGTCGGCGCTCTTGATTGAGCGAGGAAGTCCATTGACCCACGTTGCTGTCGTTGCACGGGAGATGCAGATCCCTACCATCGTGCAGATTCCGGGTCTCACACGCGCGATCCGGACGGGGATGACCGTAGAGGTCGATGGGGGCGCTGGCACCGTTCACCTGTCTGAGCCAAGGGATGCGAATCATGGCGATGACTGAGGAAGGACGCTGTCGTGAGCTTGAGGCTCGAGTGCTCAGCTATCACGACGTTTCGTTTGAGAAGGTCCTGAGCGAAATCGCCTATCTGCGGGACACCGGAGATTCCGTTATCGCGGGTGGCTCTCTTGCCTACAGCCTTGGAAACCGATTGAGTGACCTGGACCTGGTCATCACAGGACCCAGTACGGCGCACTCGTCCCTCGTTCCTCTCGAGCATTTCATCGGGTCGCTTCGGGTCGATGTCTGGAAGCTCGAGCAAAAACTGGTCGAGGAAACTTTCGAGCGAGCAGAAGATGCGCTCGCAGGCGAAGGTCTCGTTCTCGGATCCTTTGGCGACGTTGATCGAGAGGACGAACTCAAGCTTCTACACCGGATCATTTATGGCATCACGATCGACGGTCCACATCTTCAGCTCGCCTCGACTCGAAACCACCGGGTAGTGGCGACCAACCTGGTTGTGCGCGAGTACGGGGAGCGCATGCGTTCATCCGCGCTGCTCGCTCAGCTCGCGATTCAAGCGGACCGACCGCTAGCTGCGGTATTCAACGCTCGTCTCGCGGTGGAGGCGGCTCTTAACGCAAGCGTCGTCGAGCGGGGGCTGCCGTTTACTGGTGACAAGTGGCTGCGCGAGCGCCTAGCTGGCCAGGCTGCGGATCTGGCAACGCTCCATGACCCCTTTCGAGAGTTGCCGATCGATCCCGACACAGCGGGGGCAGACTTCGTAGAAGAGGCGATCGCAACCTGCCGGCGTCTCTGGGGCCTCGCTCTCCAGATCGAGGATGTCTCGCGATTCGCACGATGGAGCAACCCCGACCTCTCCATGCATGAAGTCGGCGACGAGTGCATGCTTATTTCGGCCAAACACGGCGTCCTTATAGGCGTCGATCTCCTAGAGGCCGAGGCGTGGAGAGGTCTCTCATCTGACTCCGGAAAGACCGAACCGTCCGTCTGGGGGGTCGATGAGTGCGGGGGCTCGGCCGCAACTCTCTCCTATCAGCTGTACGAGCGAGGACTGCTCGACTTGGAGTGGGAGCGAGGAGTTCCGATCAGCGAACTTCACTCGCGAAAGGAGGCGGCGCGTGATCGGCATTGAGACCGACGCCCGGCGATATGTCTGGTGTCGCAGCAACGCACTCTGGGTCATCGGAATGCCGGCGTTGACATTTCTTCAGGACGTCCATGGCGCGCAGGAGGCTGGCCAGGAGGGCCTGCTGCGGTACGCCGCTCGAGGGATTGGCGATGCTTGCGCGGTGGCGCTGCATGTGGCGGTCAATCAGGCCCGTCCGATTCCTCCCGCGCCCCTGCGAACCGCTTGGGCCCTCGAAGGAATCGGAGGCCATGCTCTATGGGAGGCCTGTTGGCAGCTGGTCCGAGGCATCGAGGCGGTGCCCGCGGGTCAGATACCGGCTCGTTGTGAGGCCTTGATTTCGGAGGTGCAGGCGATCGTCGGGAAGATGCCGAATATCCTCACGCCGGAGGGCCACTATCCTGCGATCGCACTCGCTCGCGACTGGGCTAAGGCGTTGGATGCGGTAGGAGAGCCCGCCCCGCTGCCGAGTAACTGGGCCTTGCCGAGCTAGGCGTACTCCGAGACCGACGGCATCGCCGCCTCGACGATTTCGAGCGCTCGGTCTACGTCGGCCAAGGTGGCGACCATGGGCGGCATCAACCTAATCGTGGTGTTGGCGCTGAGACACGGGGACACAACGAGGCCCCTTTGCGCCAGCTCGATGAGTGCTGCCCCCGCGATGCCTGCATTTGCGAACTCGACACCCCAGATCAGCCCCCTACCTCGGACCTCCAGAATGACGCCTGAATGCGCGCGGGCGAGCCGTTCAAGGCCATCCTCAAGCCTTTGGGCCAAGGCACTGACGTTGCCGGCGTGCAGCTTAAGAGCAGCAAGCGCTGAGCAGCCTGCGCTGCAGGAGAGGGGGTGGCCGCCGAAGGTGCTCGTGTGCCACGTAGGATCGCTGACGAGAGGCTCAGCGAACTCGTCAGTGGCCACGAGAGCAGATAGCGGCATGATTCCTCCCCCGAGCGCCTTTCCGAAGAGGACGGCGTCTGGTTCGAGGTCGCTGAAAAGCGCCGGCGAGAATGGTCCACAGCGCCCCAGGCCCACCTGGACCTCATCGCTGATGACTAAGACACCAGCGGCGTGTGCGTCGTTAACCCACTGTCGGAGCACGGCTGGGTCAAGGGGGCGGACGCCCGCCTCTCCTTGAATGGGCTCGAAGATAAGTGCAGCGACATCTCCGTGTGCGGCCTCCCGCTCTACCGCCCCGGGATCGGTGCGGGGCACTCGAGTTGTTGGTCCGAGGAGAGTGTCTAGCCCACGGCGGAAAGCCGCATTGCCATTCAGAGCCAACGCTCCAAGCGTCTTGCCGTGGAATGCGCCGTCGACGGCGAGTACACGCTCCCGTCCGGTCAGGCGCCGGGCAACCTTCAGCCCCGCCTCGACGACCTCGCTTCCACTGCAGCCGAGCCATACCCGCTGCATGGGGCTACCGCATTCGTTGACGAGCGCGGTCGCAAACGCCGCGGTGACAGGGTTGGCGAGCACCCTGCTTGCGGTTGGGGCGCCAGCAAGCGCATCTACGACCGCAGCAACCACCAAGGGATGCCGATGCCCGAGCAACGTAACTCCATACGAGCCGAAGTCGAGCACCTCTTGCCCATCCGAGAGAACGATCTTGACGCCGTCAGAACTGACCTCCACCTGCCCGCCGCCAAGGATCTTGGCGCTTAGGGCTGCGCCAGGTGAGAGGTGATCCTGAATCCTTTGGAAGGTGAGTAGCGCATCGGCACCAGCGGTATTAGAGCCAGGCGCCGTCATGAATCAGCCAACGGCGGCTGCCGTGCGCTCAATGCCTCGCAGCATCTCGGTGCAGTTCTCATGTAGCGAACGCTGGGCAACGGGATTGAGCATCTCCGCGAGCATCGGAATTCCGATCTCGAATGTCACCTCGAATACGACTCTCGTCTCAGCCGGCCCCAGCTCCTCGAGGGCCCAGTGTCCGTCAAAGAATTCGAGATCTCCACGTAGCTGCGTGAACGTCACCGAGCGTGCCTCGCGATCGAGGTGCTCCTCCTCTTCCCACTCCAGGATGGAGCCCTTCAGTAACACCGACCACGCTGCGCGGCGGGTGTCCGTTCCCTCCCCCTCGATGAGTCGTACAAACCGGACGGTGTCCATCGACTTCTGGTAGCTCTCTATGTCGAGGACGGTTTCCCAGACCCGCTCAATCGTGGCTTTGACCACTAGGTCAATCTTGATGTCAGGCACTTTGCGCCTCCCTTGCGTCGACCGACGCTCGATCGAGTCTCCGCCAGGGGCTTGGTTCGAGGGAGGCCAGCCTTGGATACGCCTCCGCCCAGTACGAAGTAGATGCGGCCAAGCATGGGAGCACGTCTTTCACCACCACGTCAGGTCGAAGCGGAGCGGAAAGCGCCAGATACGGCTCGAAGCTCTGCAGCAGGTCCAGAATCAGGCGCTGCCGGCTCGTTAGATGCTCCTGTACGAAAGGCTGGAAGAAGCGCTTCCAGCTATCGGGCGAGATCAAAGGTGGACACTCAAGAGCGCTCCGGCCGTGTGACGTCCGCCACTCGTTCAGCGCCTTGACCACAGCTTCGATCGCCTTGTGCACCGGCGGTGCCTCCTTCCCGCAAGCGATCGTCAGGACCCTGCCGGGCTCCTCCGCGACGCCGGTCGCCAAGTCGGCGAGGAGGCGAGCAAGGTCATCGACCGGAATTGCATCGAAGCGCGCCTCGGCGTCCGCGACCACCGCTGGCACTGTCCCGATGGTCAGTCCCCGAATCAAGGTGTACATGCCTGAAAAGCGGGCCGCCCGTCCATCAACGCGCCGACCGACGATAAGGGGTGGCCGAACGATCGTGCAGTCGTTGAAGACTTCCATCGCGATGCGCTCCGCGGCGGCCTTGGACCACTCATAGGTATTTCGGTAGTCCGAAAGCTCGCTTGATTCCGTCGTGCCGTGGAGGCCCGTTGCGTATGCGGTCGAGACATGAATGACGCGGGTGTCGGCACTGGCCAGGCTCGCCAGGGTGCGAACACTCTCGGCGTTAACCGCAAGCGCCTCGTCTGGATTCATAGTCCATCGTGTATTCGCTGCTGCGTTGATGATTGCGCCCCACTGTCTCCGCAGGCGTTGGGGCGGCGGTTCGGAGGCCATATCCCAGGAGACCATCGTCACGTTCGACGATGGAGGGACGCTGCGGCTGACGCCAACAACTTCGGCGCCGGCGTCGCTGAGTAGCTCGCTTATCTCGTGCCCTACGAGGCCCGAGGCGCCCGTGACCAAGACGGAAAATTGGTCACCGGCGGCAGGATTCTCCGTCATGCTGGATCAAGCACCTTGGCAAGGTCCGGCGATCGCCACTCGGCAAGCGTTTCGATCTCGCCGTCCAGGAAAAGGCTGCGGCAAAGCCTTCGCTGGATCTTCCCGCTCGTGGTCTTTGGCACCGCGTTCTTGACGCCAACGGCGGCGAGCGAGAGGGGAATCTCCATCTCGTCCGCCACCTTGGTCCGGACGAGCAATAGTTCCTCGTTCAGGGCCTCGACGTCGGTGCTCGTGGATTCTGCGATCAGAGCAATGCGAGGGGTGCCGTCGGTTGCCAGCAGTTCGAAGGCAGCGCTCCCGTGCGGGGTTAGAAGCGTTCCTGCGGCCTCGGCGAGCGCCTCGATGTCATGCGGATGGTGGTTGCGTCCATTGAGAATGATCAGGTCGCTTTGGCGCCCAGTGACGTACAGCTCTCCTTTGTAGAAAGTGCCAAGGTCCCCCGTGCGCAGGAATGGTTTCTCCGACGCTGGCAGCGCTGCCAAGAAGGGGCTCTCGGGATCCGCCTCACCGCCCCAATACCCGGCTGCGACGCTCGGCCCGCTAACCCAGATCTCCCCGATTTCTCCTTCCTCGAGGCGAGCGCCACTGGTTGGATCGACGATCTCAACGCGGTGGAGTTCGTCGGGGGATCCGCACCCGACGAGCGCCGGTGCATTTTCGCCCTCGCTGGCGATCGCGCGACCGTCGAGAAGCGCATCCGAATCGAACCGCTGGACCTCGGGCGCACGGTCCTTCGAAGGCGCCGTGACCATCAGTGTTGCCTCGGCCAATCCATAGACCGGAAAGAAGGACGAAGAGCGAAAGCCGTAGCGACCAAACTTCTCAGCGAAGGCCGTCATGGTTGCCGATCGAATTGGTTCCGCCCCGTTGAAGGAGACCTCCCAGGACGACAGATCGAGGCCCTCGCAGTCTGTCTCCTTGATGCGCTCGACGCACATGTCGTAGGCGAAGTTCGGCCCACCGCTGGTGGTCGCGCGATAGTCGCTCACACCTTCGAGCCAGCGGATAGGGCGCTTAACGACGGCGAGGGGGGCCGCAAGCACCGACGGGGGACGCTCGGGATCGCGAACTGGCACGGCCTCCTCGAGATGCAGGCCTCCGAAGTAGACCGGCTGCAGAATGGCTCCGATCAAACCCATGTCGTGGAACGGCGGAATCCAGTTGAAGCCGAGACTGTTCTCGACGTCATGTGCGAACTCGCGGGCGATGAAACGGGAGTTGTCGAGCAGGTTGGCATGGGTGAGCTTCACCCCGCGGGGATCAGACGTCGATCCAGACGTGTACTGCAAGAACGCGATATCGCTGGGCCTGGGGTCCGCGATGATCGAGGCATCAGAACTTGAAGGGCTGGCGTCCGCGGCGATCCAGCGAGCGCTGCGAAGGCTGTGGCCCTCAGGGATCGTCGATTTAGCGACCTCTACAAACGGCGTGGTCGTCACGACGATCTTTGTGCCAGCGCTATCGGCAATTCTGAAGAGTCGGCCGAGGGTCCGCTCGAGCCTTCGGGGATCCGGCGGGGGCGCCGAAACGCCGATCACTCCAGCGTAGAAGCATCCGAATATCGCGGCCACGTAATCGAGGCCGGGCGGCAGCAGGAGAAGCGCGCGATCGCCGGGTCGAGCGCTCGTCAAGAGGTCGTGGGCAAAACCGAGCGCGCGTTCATGAAGTTCCCCGAAGGTGATCTTGTGCTCGTTCCAATCGTCGTCGAGGTAGATGAACGCGAGAAAGTCGGCGGCACCCTCTGCGTGGACCGCAAGGGGTTCGGCGAAATGGCGATAGTCCTGCCTTCTCATTTGCTCTCCTAATCAGGGGACGTTTGGCTCTCGGCCTCTCGAACAACCCGTTCAAGATCCGCGACCCGCTCTAGTGAGCCGATGATCTCGGTGCCTATTGGCGGGATTTCGAGGGCGTCCTCAAGAGCCACCATGAGCTCGACCAGGCCGAGTGAGTCGAACCCGAGCTCGGCGACCAAGCGCGTGTCGGGTGTTACGTCCGTCACACCCAAGGGGGAGAGCTCGGCAACTATCTGCAGAACCAATGCATGTGGCTCGGTGGTAGGGCTTTTGCTGGCACTTGAACTCACATCTGGTTCATAACACGCCACTAGGAGGACTCCAAAACTCAAAAAGACAGGTGCAGGTCCGACTTTTGACAGGAGCACGAGGTCTCTGGTTGCGTTCGGCGCGAGAGGGGGAGACCCCCCGGCTCGCCACCACGGCCCGACTCCCTTGAGCGAAGATCCACAAGCCAGTTCAGCTCTAGCGCCCGCCTCGCGTGCATCCTTCGCAACCCTTGGCGCGAGATGGCTTCGCGGGTGCGGGCAATACCTCTCCGAGCAATTTCCAGTGTCGCAAGCAGTGGCGGTCCTATCCGCCTTTGTTTGTAGCTACTTGCTCTACGGCGAGATGGGCGACCGACACGTTTTCCGATGGCCCACTGTGGTCGGGGCTCTGTCGGTGGTCTTGCTCGCACTAATGCTCAGGATTGCGGATGACGTCGAAGACCTTCGGGACGATGTTCAGGCGGGACGAGTTGCAGCGGACGACGGCGGTCGCCGACATCTGGCCGGCTTGATTGCTGGGGGAGCGGTGGCCTTCGTATGCGTGGCGATTCTCAACGCCACCTGCGGGATCGTGCTCCTTGGCAGCATCCTGTTTGTGCTTATTTGGTGCCCTGCGGTCCTCGTGATCAAGAAGTTCAAGGTCGCGAAGGTCTTGCAGTTCAGCCTCGTTGAGACGGGCCCAGCCGTCTTCCTTCTTTATAGCTACGTCGCTTGGTCGACGGCAACCGGCGAATCGGTCTCAGTATTGGGCGTGGCGGCTGTTGTTGGCCTCTTCTGGTCAGCGTTCCAGTTTTGGAGTTTCACACGAAAGATCGGGTCCGCGAAATGGTCGCCGTGGAGCCTTGCAGTGGCAGAAACCCGACTCGTCCTATGGGGCTTTTTGTCCCTGGCGGCATTGTGCGGCGTGATCGTTATGGCGCAGGCTCATCTGTCAATTGCGTACGGCATCTACGCTGTGGGTCTCTCGGCGGTCTTAGCGAGAGCCATAGAGCGCTACTGGTCTCGGGGGCTGCAGCCGATGAAGGATGAAGCCAGCTGGGCGGGTCTCCCGTTTGGCGCGGCCGTCGAGGCAGGAGTGTTCCTTGCCTTGGCCGCTGCACTTCTCTGAGTTCAGCGAGGCCGTCAGGCCCCATCTCGGTCGAGCACCTCCTGGGCGACGCGTTCCCCCGACTGAACCGCGCCGTCCATGTAGCCGTTCCAGACCGTGGCTGTCTCGGTTCCGGCCCAATGGATGGGTCCGATGGGAGTCCGTAGGGCCCGCCCAAATTCCGTCCATGCGCCGGGCGGCATGAGGCACCCGTAGCAGCCGCGACTCCACTCCTCGTCTGCCCAGACGCGCTCAAGGAATCGGTCAGGCTCGGCGGCGTCAGCACCGAAGAGCCGCGCATGGCCAGCAACGATCGCATCCTGACGGTCAGACGCCGATCTCCGTCCCCATTCGCGAGCGAGCCTCCCCTCGAGGAACCCAAGCAGTACCCCTGGGGTGCCATCGGGGGGTGAGTTGTCAAACACGACGCGCGCAGGCCCTCGCTCGCTCGTAGCTTGACCCGACAGACCCATTTCGCGCCAAAACGGCCGGTCGTAAATCGCCATCGTCTTGATCACGGTTCCCTGTGGAATGCGCTGGGTTAGCTGGTCCCGCTGCGCTGGCAGGGGAGGGTCATACGAGATGCGGCCGGCGAGGGTCGGAGGCACCGCCACGACCACCTGACGTGCTGCTATCTGGCGCTCACCCTGCCCATTGCCTGCCCGGTCCACGTAGACGAGTACCTCGTTCGCCGTGTGCTTGATTCTGCGCACGGGTGCTTTGAGCTGAATGCAGTCCTCGCCCAGCTGCTCAGCCAGTCGAAATGCCAATTCCTGGGAGCCTCCGTGAAATCGATCTTGTTGTGCCCCGCCGTCGGTCCCAACGAGCGTGTTGAAGCCGCTCCCCGAGCGCGTGTAAAAGAGGACGTGCAGTAGCGAGACGTCGCCGGGCTCGGCGGCCCAAACCGCCTCGGTGGCCAATTCGAAGAGAGTCCGCCCGGCCTCTGTTCGAACGTTCCGCCGGATCCACGTGGCAAAGGTCTGCTCGTCCCAGTCTCGTGCCCTCCTCGCGGCCCACGGTTCGTGTAGGGGAATTTGGTGCGACATCCTGTCTAGGCGAATCCGCGCCTGCTCGAAATCGGCGAGCGCCACCGGTGAGATGGCGCTGGACAAGTCGCGTACGAGACGCAGGCTGGCATCGGTAAGACGCCCTTCGTAAGAGGTGACCTTGCCGCGAAGCTCGATCAGATGGCGTCCCTGGCTATACGTGGGAAAGGTGTCGATGCCAAGCTCGGTGGCTAGGGCAGCAATGCGTTCCTGGGTCGGCCCGATCCACTGCCCTCCTACCTCGACCACCTTGCCGTTGCCGACGTCCTCGTTGAGCAAGCGGCCTCCAACGCGATTGCGGGCCTCAAAGACATGGACCTCGAGCCCGCGTTCGCTGAGACGTCGCGCAGCGACCAGACCCGCAAGACCGGCGCCGACAATCGCGATGTCCGTTTGGTGCCGTCTCATGGACACGGCCTCAGATCCGGCCGACCTTGACGTCGTCGAAGCGAAACCGCATAGCCGCAACGCCGAGCGCAAATATCGAGAACCCGACCAGGACCGATACCGGGAGCAGAACTGACATTCCCCGGCCGAAAATCGCTCGCTCGTATCCCTGCATCGCCCAGTAGCTAGGGATCACGGGGGCGACGGCTTGAGCCCAGTTTGGGAGCAAGCCATACGGAACTAGAGCTCCCGCGAGTCCAGCACAGACAAGCGTTCCGAGGTTCACGATGGCATTGGCCTGAAGGACGGTACGACAAAGGGACGCAATGGCCAATCCAGTCGAAACCAAGAAGAGGCCAAAGGCAATGCCGACTGCAACGACGGCGAACCATGATCCTTCGACCCGCAGGCCCATAGCGAGTCCACCCAGGCCAAAGAGAACCATGAATTGGCAAAGCGCTTGAAGGAGGGGTGTCAAGAGCTTCCCAAGCAGAATTTCGCCTGTGCCCGCAGGGCTCGCTAGCAGTCGAGGCCACGTTCTCCACGAGTGCTCTCGGAACAGGTTCAGACTCACGTCCCCAACCAGGAAGAAACCGAAAGTCACCGCCATTCCGGGAACCACCTGCTCTGCACCCGAGGCACTGTGCTTCCCTTCGAGATGGAGCGCCGCGCTAAAGGCCGGTTTCAGGAACGGCATCATCAGGAGCGGCATGACGATCAGGATCACCAGGGGGGTGGGATCGGTGCGAAGGATCCGCAGATCCTGGCGGGCGATTGCCCAGATCCGCCGGGGATTCATGCGGACGCACCATCGCTGGCGAGATCTCTCGACGTGAGCGATAGAAAAACGCTCTCCAGGCTGGGCTGAATCAGTTTGATCTCGGCCACAGCGTGACTTGCGCCGTCAAGGCTGCCAAGTAGCTGCGCCGCCGTGATGGCTGGTGACTCTTGGGCGGGAATTCGCAGGGACCTCGGACCAACGGCCTCCGTGCCTTTGGGAAACGAAATTGGAGGCGGAGAACCCTTGAAGTGAAGCTCGACGGTCGCGCCGCCATGAGCCGCTATCAGCTCGGCAACCGCGCCGGACGCCGCGACACGTCCTTTGACAAGCATGACGACGCTCGAGGCATTGAGCGTTTCGACCTCGTTGAGGTAGTGCGTCGAATAGACGATGGCCGTTCCTAACGAGGCGAGTAACTGAACGAGCTCCAAGAGACGATTCCGAGTCTGGACGTCGACGCCGGTCGTGATCTCGTCCAGGAGAAGGAGATCGGGCGAGTGGAGAACCGCCAAAGCCGTATGAAGGCGCCTGGCCTCTCCGCCAGAAAGAGTCTTGCCGGGTCGATTGATCAACGCGTCAAGAAAGAACGCCTCGGCGATCTCCGCGACTCGTGCCTTGAGCGCTCTGCCGCGGAGGCCTGCGAGTTCCGCGAAGAAGACCAGATTTTCCTCGACAGAAAGACCCGGGTAGAAACCAGTTTCTTGCGGAGCAAGGCCTACCGAGGCGCCAACGCTCTCGGATCGGGCGGAGACAGTGAGGCCGTTCACCAAGACGCGCCCGCTGTCGGGTCTGGACAAGCCGGAGGCGATCGATACGAGAGAGCTCTTGCCGGCGCCGTTCGGGCCGAGCAGTGCGAGAACCTCGCCCTTGGCGACGCCCAGATCTACTCCAGCGAGCGCCTGGACAGATCCGTAGGTCTTGTGGACCTCCTCCATCTCGAGTGCGAGCATCGCTACCTGCCTTGATCTCGCTGAAGACGTGACGCCGGCGGTTGATCGGAAGGGCCAGCAGACATTGGGAGCAGAGACCAGTTCCAGCGGCCTAGGAGCTTCATGGTCGCAGGCACGAGGATGAGTCGAACGACCGTCGCATCCAACACTACGCCGGCAACCAGCCCTACGCCAAATTGCTGCAGCGCCACGACCCTGCTCGTGGTGAAGCCCGCGAAAATCACGATCATCACGAGAGCGGATGCCGTGATCACCCGACTGATGCGGTGCAAGCCGATGGAGATAGCCGATTCGTTGTCACCAGACCGCTTCCACTCTTCGCGCATTCTGGTGACCATGAAGATCTCGTAGTCGGTCGAGATTCCGAAGAGTGCAGCGAAGAGCAATACGGGAACCCACGCGGCGATTCGTTCCGAGGGTAGGAGCCCAATGGCTTCTCCCAGTCCCGCTTGGAAGACCACCACCAGAACACCACACGCCGCTGCCACGGACAGGGCACTCATCACAATGGCCTTCAGAGGTAGAACGAATGAGCGAAGCATCGCGGCTAGTAGGAAAAACATGACGACTGCGATCCCAAGCGCCAAGGGGAGAATGCTTTCTGAGACGCCGTGAGCGAAGGCAAAGTCGCCAGCGGCGGGACCGCCGACCCAGGTTCGCGCCGATCCAAACGCAGCGCTTGGAAGGTAGTCGTCCCGAATGCGGCCGATCAAGTCTTCCGCCGCCTTGGTGCCGCTTAGGTAGCTGCTCTGAATTTTGAGACGCAGGAAGCGGGCGTCGCTCGACACGAGGCCGAGATTCTTGGCTTTTTCACGTATCGATTCGCCTGGTGGGAGGGCATGGCGGGTACCGTGCGAGAAGGGAAAGGCGAGTTCGGCGGGCGACTGAATTGAGGCCACCCCAGGGTCAATTGCGAGAGCGTTCAAGAGGCGTCGCTCGGGTCCGAGAACCGCTGGCGTCCACGCGCCCCCGGGCTCGCCGCCATCGATCAAGACTTCGGATGGAGCCAGCGCTGCGCCCGCTTGAGAGCTGCTCGCCGAGTGACTCTGATTCGCGAAGCCCGCACGGCGAAGAAATTCGGCACTGCCACCTGAAAGTTCGAGTTGAAACGCAGGAAAGGCAAGAAGAAGCATGATTAGGCTCGCGCCGAACGCAAAGCTACCCGGCCGACGCATGACCGCGGCTGCCAGTCGGTCGACCGCGTTGCGACCAGGTCGCTGCGCCCGACGCGGCAGCTGTATCTGCAATCGATCTAGGTGGGGTCCGATGACAGCCAGCAGGGAAGGAAGGAGCGTCAGCGCGGCTAGCGCCGACACGAGTGGGATCACCAAGGCCGCTAGTCCCAGCCCGCTGAAGAAGGGAATCGGGATGAAGGCCAGAGGAAAGAGACCTGCCGCAACAACCACTCCGGAGATCAGCAGCGCGCGACCTGACGTTCGAGCCGTTGTCTCGAGCAATCGCTCGGTCGATCCAGCGCCTGCGGCCCGCTCCTCACGGTATCGAGCGACGTAGAGCATCGAGTAGTCCACCGCGAGGGCAATCCCAACCAAGGTGACCACGCTGGTCGCGTAGATGGGTATTTCGATGAACAAGGACTCGATCCAGATGAGCCCAAAGGCAGCCGAGATCGTGGCCAGGGAGAAGATCAAAGGGATTGCTACGGCTGGGAGTGAGCCGAACAGCAGGAGTAGGATCACGGCGGTTATCGGAATTGCGATGACCTCAGCCCGCCGAAGGTCGTGATCAATGAGGGAGTTCACTTCGGTGGTGACGACTGGGAAGCCCGTTAGACGAATGCGAGCTCCGTGAATGTGCCCGATCGCAGCGTCGATCTCCGGAATCTTGCTTTGGGCTTCCGCCGAGTCGAGATCCGTTGGAATGCTCGCGAAGGCAGTTCGCGGGCCAACCGTCTCAAGGGCCGTCGCACGGCCGCCGGCAGCCTCTGCAGCTCGTTGGGAGGCCACCCTGACCTGTTTCACGAACTCGGGGTGGCTCCACGTCCTTGGTGGTGCTTCGAAAAGGACGGCAAATGACCCTGCGGTGGACTCCCGAAATTCGGACTCGAGAACGTGGGAGGCCCGCTGTGCTTCCGATCCCGGCACTTCAATAGAGCTGCTGAGTCGATTCCCCAGGTTGGTCCAGGCCAAGACGCCTAGACAGGCAGCGCAGGCCCAGACAATGAGCCACAGAATGGGCCGAACGTTCAACTGGACTCCCTTTTCGTGTGCCCGGCTGGGCAATGAGCACGGGGGAAATACCAATGGGCAATAGGTCCGTCAAAAAGCGCAGCGTTGAGGCACCGAGGTTCCTCGAGCATGCGGTGGCCGTTGCGCTGGTCAACTGAGAATTTGCAAAGGGGTTGGCTGCGCGCCTACTCTCGCTCGCTCGATGCGCAGGGGTAGGAGATTCGACGGGAGACCTCTCGACTTGATGTGGCCGAGGCCACTGAAGGTCCGAGTCGTGCTGGCGCTCTTGGCGGTCGTGCTCGGAGCAACGACGACCTTGGCATCGGTCGCCGCTGCCAAGGGGGTAGTTGCCGGCACGTTCCGGGCCAAGCTCCATGATCCGGTTCCCCTCGTAAAACCGGAAGAAGGGGAAGCAGAATTCGAACGCGTCGTGGACTCGAAAAAACTTTCCGCGGCGCCCAACGTTGACGGCGCCGGAGCCCACGCGGATTTGACGATCAGCTCCGTCTTCTCCGTTTCAGGCCTGAATAGCCTGACCGAACGAACAGATTTGCCGTCGAACATTCATATTGACCTGCCACCGGGCCTCATGGCGAACATCGGCCTCATTCCTGAATGTACGCGCTCGGAGTTCGAAAGCACCGTCTACAAAAACGAAACTCCTCACTGCCCTCCGGACAGCCAAGTCGGCGTGGTCAGCGCGGTCTTCGGTGGTCAACTTCCTGATCGTTCCTACCCGCTCTACAAGACCTACAGCGTGGATGGCCACCTGACTGAATTCGGCTTTCCGTACGAATTCCTCTTCGACCGAGTCCCTGTTCTCATCCGTGTCGACCTACGGACGAGTAGCGACTACGGCATCACCCTTTCCGAGAGGAACGCCTCCTATCTCGAATTCGTGCCAGCGCCATTCGTCACGCTCTGGGCCGATCCGTGGAGTTCTATCCACGATTCCGAACGCTGGAACACCGAAACCGATACTTGGGGAGCAAGCGTCTCAGCCCCGCCGGTTCCGTTCATTACTAACTCAAGTGATTGCAACGGCGGCGTGCTCGAATCCAAAATGCAAATGCTCTACTGGTACGAAGGGGAAAACTGGCTGCCAAGCGACCCGGAAGATTTCGCCTACCGCTCGTTCTTGCCTGAACCCGCTGAGTGCGAAGGAGAGGATTTTAGTCCGAGCCTAGATCGCCTCTCCTCGTCTCCAGAAGGCGGGGCATCGGCCGGTATGGACCTGGATCTCAATTCGAGGCGAGGACCAGACACCGCGACGCCTGGGCCGGCTCCGATCAAGGACGCCTCTATTTCCCTGCCTGAAGGGACCGCTCTAAACCCAGCGGCCGCAAATGGATTGGCAGGATGTACTGCCGAAGAGGTCGGGGTGCTCGAAGCAAGCGGCGCGGCCGACGAACGGATCAACTTCGATGATGAAGATGCACGTTGCCCCGATGCATCGAAGATTGGCAACGGGACTATCGAAACGCCGCTAGTCGATGAACCCATGCGGACGGAAGTGTTCTTTGCCACTCCCTATCGAAATCCGTATAAAGCGCCGTGGGCCATCTATCTTGTTGCGCACAGCAAAGGATTCACCAGCAAGCTTGCTGGCCGGGTGGACCTAGACCCCGGCACGGGTCGCCCAGTTGTCGCATTCGAAAACCTTCCACAGGTTCCTGTCGAAGGCGTGCACATCCACCTGTTCGACGGCGCTCGTGCTGCGCTTGCGACTGCTCCTGTCTGCGGCGCCAAGTGGTCGGAAGCCAGGCTCCTTCCATGGTCGGCAACGGCCGCCGCGGCTCCCACCGTGCTCAGGGCCCTCTCCAGCATCGACACAGGCGCAGGTGGGTCGCCGTGTTCGAGCTCGACAGGAGCGCTGCCATTTTCACCGAGCTTCACGGCCGGGACCCTGGATCCGATCGCACGCGGGCAGACCGCGTTTCTCATGCGAATTAAGCGAACCGATGCCGAACAGGAAATCAAGGGCGTGTCTCTTCGACTTCCTGGAGGCCTCATTGCAGACACCCGTGCCGCGACAGAGTGCAGTGACTCTGACATCGCCAAAGCCATATCGAGGGATGCGCCGGGTGACGGGGTTGTTGAGCTGAAGAATCCGTCTTGTCCAAGCTCCTCGCAGATTGGATCTATTGACACCGGGATGGGCGCTGGATCGATTCTGGATTACGCCAAAGGATCCATCTACCTTGCTGGTCCATACCGCGGGGCACCGTTCAGCTTGGTGACGATCACCCCTGCTGTCGCGGGTGGCACGGCGCAAGCACCGTTGCTGGACTTCGGGACCCAGGTCGTCCGGGTGGCCGTCGAAATTGACCGGAGGACCGGAGAAATTACGGCTAGCTCGGATCCGTTCCCCGAACTCGTCGACGGAGTCCCGCTGCGGATCCGCGACGTGATCCTTCGTATAGACCGACCGGGCCTCCTGCGCAATCCGTCTGGTTGTCATGTTGGGGGTGTGGTGGGTCGGGCGGAAGGTTCGTCGGGAACAGTCGCGGCGCTCAAGGACCGATTTCAGGTCGGTGGTTGCTGGAAATCGCGGTTTCGTCCACGACTTGGCCTGGATGTGTCTCACGGTGGCGGCTCCAAAGGAAGCGCTCGGCTCCGAGCGGTACTGAGGAGCAACCCGGGCGGCACGGGTATCGCCTCCGTCGGAGTTGCCCTTCCGGCCTCCTTGCGGCTCGCGTCGGGCAGGGCGATCACGCCGTGTGTGTCTGCATTCGCGTCAAAATGTCCCAAGCGCGCGCTCGTAGGCCAAGCGACGGCTCTTACGCCAATGGCCGACGGCCGGCAAAAAGGGCCGATCTATCTCCATAGTGCGCAGGGCGGGCGCCGCCAGCTGGTAGTGCTTCTCAAAGGGCAGGCGCCCATCGAACTGACGGGCACGCTCTCTGTTGTTCACCACCGGACACAGATTTGGTTCCGCGGTCTGCCGGACTTTCCCTTCTCGAAGCTCGCCATGGTGTTGACGGGACGGTTGATGCGCCTTACGGCAAGAAATAGGCGGCCATGTGGGGATCCGTCGCACTTCGTGAGCCGATTCGTGGCACAGGACGGTCGACATCGAACGAGGGCGGGTGTCGTAAGTGGCACCTGCGGCCTGCGGCAGCCATCCGATCATCGCTAACTCAAAGGAGACCAAATGCGTTCCAGACTGAAAAGCCTAGCCGGGCCCCAGTGGCTCATTCTGATCGTTGTTCTGGTTCTCGCGATGAGTGGTGGTGCCCTTGCGACGAATGGCAGCTTCAAGGCCGGCTCGAGCGCGCTAAGCCAAAAAAAGGCAAAGCGCGGACCGAGGGGGCCACAGGGTCCTCCCGGCCCGCAAGGTCCTGCGGGCGCAGCAATCGCCGGACCAGCAGGGGCAGCGGGTGCTCCAGGGCCCGAAGGGAGTCCTTGGACTGCTGGGGGGGCCTTGCCGTCCGGCAAGACTGAGTCCGGCACATGGATCGCGGCAGTCCTTGGAGATGAATCAACGCCAGGGAGCGGGAAGGGGGGAGCCAGCATCTCGTTCGGTATTCGGACCCTGATCCCACCGGAAGTCTTTGTGATCAAGAAAGAAAAAGAAGGCGAAGAACACGCAGTCGACTGTCCAGGCACGGTCGCCTTGCCCAGGGCTGCACGTGGGGTGTTGTGCCTATACACGGCTGAAGAAGATGAAGGGCTAGGGGTGGAAGAAACCTTCCCCTTCGTTAGCGGTGCTCTCTTGGAATTCACGGGCGATCCGGGCTCCACCGCCGCTGGCACGTGGGCCGTGACGGCTCCCTGAGTCCATCAAGGCCTGCAATGTCATCCAAGGTTTGGACACTTGCCGTAGCCGCCATGGGCGTCGCGGTTCTGCTGAGCGGCTGTTCGTCGGGTGCGGCGGATGATTCGTCGGCGGCGATCGCGATGCCGACGCCCCCGACGGCCAGGGAATGCAAGGCTCGTCTCGCCAAGGCCACTCCGGAAACAGGCAGGCCGCGCGAGGCCACGCACGCGCATCCTCCGCCGCCAGGCGCCTACGGCTATTCGATGAAGGGAACGCGGGCCATCCCTGGGTCTGGGGTGCGGGTCAAAGACTTGCCAACTCAGGGTGAGCAGATCATCACGAGCCCCATTGAAGTCGGTGGATCCAAATGCTTCAAAATCCAGCAGCGGATCGCGCCTGATATCGCCAATACAAGTACCTATCTGATCAGGCAGGGAGACGTATTTCTCGTGCGACTGCTGATTCAGGCCGCCGGCGAAGCCCAAGATATTCGCCCCGCGCCGCCGGTGCTCTCGGCGAGCTCGGCCGGAACCACCTGGTCAGGTCAATTCGGTGGTCCAACCTATGGGAGCTACCGCTTTTCTGTGCTTGGGAAGCGCGACTTTCGAATTGGTCACCGACACGTTTCTGCGACCGGCATTGCGTCATCCGTCTCTTATGCAGGACGGGTCTCTGGCCAGCAAAGGTCGACGGCCTGGATCGGTCAATCCCCTCGGCTGGTGGTCGCTGAAAGCTTCCGGTCCAGTCAGCGGTTTGCCGTGAGCGCACTAAAGGTCGCGCTTGAGAGCAAGCTCGTCGCCCTTCGACCGCGAAGGGCCACGGGCTCATGAGCGAGAGCAAGCCCATGAAAGCAGGGGGCAAGCCCACGAAAAGCGCGCGCGATTCCGAGATCCGGAGCGCCTTGATGATCTTGCTGGCGGCGCTCGTGGTCGCGCTTCTTGCCGTTGCGAATATCCAGCTGGCGAATGTCGACACCGGAGGGTCTTCGAGCGCGGCGGCGCCGACGGCCATTGCGCCACCGGTCCAAGGCACGAGCAACAACGTCCTGTCCGAAAAACTGCATCAGCTATCGGAGAACTTCAATCGGCCACTGCGGCTTCTCCGAGCGCAACTGACTCCCCTAAACGACCTTTCGTCAGGGCAGGAAGAAGCTTCGGACTCGTTCGATGGCGTGGCGCATTCGATTGATCGTCTCGCCTCAGTGCGCCACGAACTTGAGCAGCTCGACTCTGGCCTTGGGGAAGTTGTGGGGAGCACCAGCGCGATGGCGGGGAATTTGGGCGCAAGCACCCGCACGCTAAAAGGCGTTGACAACTCGATCGGCGCGACAGGAAAAACGACCCAGGGCATGGCTCGCACGATGCGACGGGTGGAAGCATCGATCGTGTCGTCGGGGCAATCGACCTCAGAAGCGACGAACCGCATGAGCGAAGGCATTAGCGCGATGCAAGATTCGCTGGCCGGTCAACGAAAAGAATTGAACGCCTCTATGGCTGAACTGAACGGCAACATGACGAAATTCCTGAAACTCATGTGCATCCTTCTCACGAGTGAATCCGAATGTGATCCCGACGCGACATAGGGCCGATTAGCAAGTCGGCGCCACGTGGTCTCCGTGCACATGCATCGCCTACGCCCGCGAGATTGGCCGCGGCTCCATCGACGGAACGAAATGGGTTCGATGGCGGGGCACCTACCTTCGAGAAGGACTGAACCTCGTGCCCGTCCCTCGGCGGTCTGGTCCGTTCGGCTGTAGGCCGCTGTAGAGGGAATTGGTGATCGTGGCCCCGCCGCGTTGCGGGAGCCGGCACCCCTCCGATGATCGCACGCTCCGCGTGCGGCTCCGGGGCACCGGCTCCCGCAACGGGCGGGAGCAATGCCAAAGGAGTGCTCTGATGAGCGACCTACTGACACCGGAAGTCCCGATCTCGAAGATCGACGTCGACCCCAAATCCAACGTTCGTTCGCACATGGATGAGGAAAAGCTCAAGGGCCTGACCTCCACCATCGAAGTGCTGGGCGTAATGGAGGCCGTGACCGTCCGGCCCAAGGCCGGAGGCCGCTTCGACCTAATTGCCGGCGAACGTCGCTTCACTGCGGCGAAGCGAGCCGGCCTGAAAAAGGTGCCGGTGACTCTTGGCAAAGATGATGGCCGCGATTGCCTGCGCAAACTCATCGAGAACCTCCAGCGCGAGGACCTGAACCCGATCGACACCGCGCGCGGCTACCTCATGGTCAAGGGGGAGATGAACCTCAAGACCAACAAGGAACTCGCTGAGTACACGGGCGAAGACGCCGGGAGCATCGGCGCCTACCTTCGCCTGCTGACGCTGCCCGAGGGCGTGCAGGACTACATCGCCCAAGGCGTGGTGCCGGTCGAGGCCGAGCGCCTGCTGCGAGACATCGCCAAGGTCTCGCCGCGAATCGCGGAGTGCATCTGCGAGCTGGCCAAGCGCGAGAAATACACGAGCCGCTACTTCACCGAGAACTTCGGCGAAGTCTTCGCCAAGGTGGCGACGCAGAAGTTCAAAGACAAGCCGACGATGATCCCCGTCCGCGGCCCGGTGGTCAGCGACATGATCGAGGGCAAGAAGGCGCGCGCCGAGCTGGCGGATCGCATCAACGCCTTCGAGAGCCATTGGAGGCAGGGTCCAGACCCGGCCGTGCCGCTCATCGAGTCGGATGTCGACGCTGCCCGCGCGCTCGGATGCCTGGTCGAGCACACGACACAGCGAAACGGCTGCGCCACGGTGACGGCGTTCATCACCGATGAGACCGTTGCCGCCGACCTGGCCCTCCAGGCGGTCGAGCGCGCGGAGAAGCACGCAGCCGAGGTGGCCGAGAAGGCGGCGGAGAACAACGCCCAGGAACTCGAGCTCAAAAAAGATCAGCGCAAGAGCGCCCGGGAGGAGGCGAAAGAACGGAAAGGGGTGGCGGAATTCTTCAACGAAGCCCTCAGCGGCAAATTGTTCAAGTTCCGCGACACCGGCAACCGCGAGCAACGTAGGAAAGCCGCCCTCAGCGCGATTGCGTTGATGCTGACCGACGACAATCCCACGCTCGCCAGCGGCTTGCGTCTCGTCCTTCCCAGCCTTCAGAAGGTCGATGTCAAAACGCTGAAGAACGGGAAAAAGAAGACGACGATCACCTACGCCGACAAGGCGCAGTGCACCGAGGAGCTGCTGCGCCGCGTCGATTCCGCGAACTCGATCGGGGAGGGAATCGACGTGCTGCTCGAAGCGATCCTCGCCGGAACTCTCGTGGACGAAAACCAGGTGGCTCAGTCCAAGCGGACGCCCTGGAGCGCCCCTTACCGAGTCCGGGGCGCGGTCGAAAAGATCCTCGCCCCCTACATCAAAGCCGTCCGGCCACGCCGCCGGCGCGCCGCGACGAAGTAGGCGGCGTCATCCCGGGGGAGGCTCAACTTGGCCTCTCCCGGGATCACTTCTTTGGCTGCCCTGCAGCCTCGGTCGATTCCGGCCCTCACGCCTAGCAGCCCTTCCCCCGACCGGCTTCGCCGGTCTCCTCCGGCCTGCACTGGCTTGGGCCGTGAACCAACCGAGGCGCGAAAGGAGACATCGCATGTTTTGCGCAACACAGTCATTTGTCCTCGACGGACTCGAAGCCCGCCGGGTGCGGGCGGAGGTCGCAGTCCATAAAGGGCTTCCGGCCTTCCAGATCACCGGCACTCCGGATGCGGCGATGAGGGAGTCGAGGGAGCGAATCCGGGCCGCAATAGTCAACTCCGGCTTTGACTTCCCCCTGCGGCGCATAACCGTCAATCTCGCCCCGAGCTCAGTCCCCGCCGCTCCCGGCTTGGACCTCGCGATCGCCCTCGCACTTCTCGGTGCCTCCGGGCAGGTCGATCCGCTCTTGGTCTGCACGTCCCCGTTCGTTGGCGAGCTTGCCTTGGACGGGTCTGTGCGGGCGGTGCCCGGCGCGGTCGCTTTCGCGAAGGCCGTGGCCGCGAACTCCTTGCACGAGATCGTCGTGCCGACCGAGAATGGAGGCGAAGCGGCGCTGGTTAAAAGCATCGAAGTCTTGACGCTCGATCAGCTTCGCTCGATTGACTGCCTCTCCGGCGGCGGTCGTCGTGCTCACCGGGCCAAGCCTCTCTCCCTGCAGGCTGACCCAAGTGAGCACGCGCCTGACCTCTATGACCTTCGCGGCCAGGCTCCCGTGAGACGTGCGCTAACCGTCGCGGCTGCGGGAGGCCACAGCCTCCTGTTGGAGGGTCCGCGCGGTTCGGGCAGGAGCCTCGCCGCCGCCCGGCTTCCTTCGATCCTGCCTCCGTTGAGCGAGGATGAAGCGCTGGAGGTCGCGCTCGTCTCCAGCTGCACCGGTCGACCGATTTCTGGCCGTCCGTTTCGCGCGCCTCACCACACCATCAGCCCGCCCGGGCTGGCCGGAGCCAATCTGCCCGGAGAGGTCACGCTCGCGCACCGAGGCGTCCTCTACCTCGATTCCCTTGCAGAGTTCCGCCGGGACTCCCTTGGCGCCCTCGAAGCTGTCCTCGAGGGGGGGCCGGTGTTCGTCGGCGGGAGGCACAGGATTTTCCCGGCTCACACTCTGCTGGTTGGTTCCGTGGATCCTTGCCCCTGCGGGCTCGCTCGTTGCGTTTGCGCGCCGGCAGCGCTTCACCGTTATCGGGTGAGGCTCGAGCGGGTTATCGCGAGCCTGTTCGAGATTCGCTGTGCCGTGGAGGCGCCAAGCGTCACCGAACTCAGTGGGCCTCCGGGTGAGTCTTCCGCGGAGGTCCGGGAACGAGTGTGCGACGCGCGCGAGCTCCAGGCCGAACGGCTTGGAACGGGCATCTGCAACGCCGACATGGGCGACCAGGCGATCCTCGAGCGTGAGTACGACGCAGGCGCCGCCGCCCTCTTGAATTCGTCCGTTCGCCCGCATTTCCGGGGTGTGGCCTTTGACCGGGTGATGCGCGTCGCACAGACCCTTGCCGACCTCGATGGCAGCCAAGAAATCGGGCACGGCCATGTCGAGGAGGCAGCCGGTCTTGTCCGTCCTGAAAGGAGGTGAGAAATCAATCCCCGGTAAGCGGGCTCGCCCTCTCGATCCTGGCACGGCTTCGCCGTGCGGCCGAGGGCGTTGCCCGCCCACCGGGGGTGGGCAGAAACCGATCGGAGGACACGATGACCGACCCGAGAGCCTGCCCGGAGTGCCTGCGCCGTTCCTGGCTTCTCCATTCCGCCGCCCCCTACATCGAAAAAGCGCGGCTCAGCGCGCCGAACCTATCCCGGCTGCTGGCACTTGACAATGAGGACTTCGCCAAGGCGATCGCGCCGATGGTGGCACCGTCGCTGCTCGGCCACGTCGAGGCATTGAGCGAGGACTACTTCGCCGAGAAGCTAAGTGGTGCGGACTGCTGGGCTACCTGCCGCCACGACCAGAACTATCCCGCGCCACTTCGCGACCTCGACGCCGCGCCCTGGTCGCTGATCGGCCGCGGCGACGCCGGTCACCTGGCCGCGATTGCATGGCCGGAGAGCGTGTCGATCGTCGGCTCTCGGAGGGCCACCAGCTACGGGCGCGAGATCGCCCGCTCGCTTGGTCGCGACCTGGCTGACGCGGGCAGGACAGTCGTCAGCGGCATGGCGTTCGGCATCGACTCCTGCGTTCATCGGGGCGCGATCGAGGGAGGAAAGACCGTCGCCGTTCTGGGCTGCGGTCCCGACGTTGCCTATCCGGCCTCCCATCGGTCCTTGTGGCGGCGAATCACCGAGTCGGGCCTTGTGATCTCGGAGCTTCCGCCAGAAGCAGGCCCGTGGCGCTGGACTTTCCCGGCGCGTAACCGGATCATCGCCGGGATCTCCGGCATGACCGTCGTGGTCGAGGCGGCGAAGTGCTCCGGCTCGATCGTCACTGCGGACTTCGCGGCTGCCTACGGCCGCCCGCTCGGCGCGGTTCCGGGCCAGGTCACCTCAAGAGGTTCCGCCGGCACCAACGACTTGCTGGTTGGAGGCGCGGAGGTGGTGCGCCACGCAGAGGATGTGCTCGAGGTGATTCCCGGCCGCAGTCGTCCTTAGACCTCATCTGTTCATCGGCAGCGGGGGAGTTGCAGCACTGGGCTCCCTCGCTCCGCTGTGAGTTGGTCCCGGCCCTTACGCCTAGCAGACCTCCCCCGACCGGCTTCGCCGGCCTCCTCCGGCCCGCTCTGGCTGGGCCATGACCAACTCACAGCCTCACATCAATCCGCCCACCGCACCTCAGCTCAGTTACCTGAGAGACCTGGAGGAGAGGACCGGACAGACCTTCACAAATCCGAAGTCGTTCGATCAGGCGTCCTCCGAAATAGAACGGCTCAAGCGTGCGCCGCAGCTGAGCGCGGCCGAGCGGCGACGCGAAACGCGAGAGCTTCGCGAGGACTTCGCGACCGACCGCGGCGATGCCGCCGCCATTCGTCTCGATGAGATCGGCGGCTACGGAGCTCACGCGACCATGCTGGTCTCCGGCTATGACCGGGAAGTAAGGGTTCTGGAGGATCAGATTCGGGAGCTTCACCCGCGTCGTGGCGAGAATCAGGTCTGTCGGGAAGCGTACGAGTCTTGCTGCGACGAGCTCCGGGTTCTGAGTCCCTTCGCTTTCCGGCGGGTGATGGGCGACCTTGGCGGAGGGGGCGCTTGGTGATGCACGTCGGCCCAACAGACGAGTTTTGGTGGGAGTGCGACATTGGCTCGTCCAAGGTGTTCGTCGTGGCGACCGGCCCCCTGGAAGCCCAGAAGAAGGCCGAAGCCCAACTCCGTGACCTGGGCGTTCTGCCTGGTGGTCCTCCCGGACTGCACGAGAGCTTTGAACGGATGTGTGAGTTCGCGACGCAGAAGCGGCGTCCGACGAATCCAATGACAAGGGAAGGGAGGGCGCAATGGACCCCGTAGAGACTTGGGAGCACGCGGGCGTATTGGTGAAGCTCTTCTCCGATACAGACGCCGCTTCCCCTCGCGATTGCGACGGGAAGATCGGCGAGATGTTCGTCAGCTACCCGGGCTACGCATTGGGCGACACACAGCTTCCACGTGAGGGGCTTCCCGACATCGACTGCCCGCAATGCAAGGGCAGTGGGCTGATGCCGGGCATTCAAGCCCAGGCTGCTGACCCGCCGCCATGCCAACGATGCGAGGGAATGGGCACCGTTGCACCCACCATGCAGGAGTGGCTGGCGAGTGAGAAAGCAATCGCCGCCGTCCCGCTATTCGTCTACGAGCACAGCGGCATCACTATGCGCACCGGAAAACTCGTTTGGCTAGCCGAAAAGGAGGTAGAGCGCTCAGACACCGAGAGCCGCGGACGTTTCGCAGGGGACGCTCAGGGCTGGGATACGTCCTTCGTTGGCTTTGTCGTGGTGCGAGACGAACACATTGCCGAAGCGATGGGACTTGGGTGGGAGAAGCACCGAACGCCCGAGTGGATCGCCAAAGCTGTCGATGCAGAAGTCGAAGAGTACGCCCGGTACCTGGAGGGCGATGTCTACGGCTACGTGGTGGCCGAGGACACACCTTTCCATGACTCCTGCTGGGGCTTCATCGGCTTCAGATATGCCCAGGAGCAAGCGAACCAAGCCGCCAAAGACGCGGCAGATCAAATAGCCGGCGAGGTGCGCGAGCAAGCCGCACGTGCCTAGCGTGACCTGCCGCCAGGCTGTCGAAGGCGACGTGAGCTACTTAGCCATCCGGTGCAGCTGCCCGACGACATCCCTGCGGCGCTCTGAGTCGGCGAGTTTCGGGCCGCGACCGCATCCAGAAGCAAAGGCGGGCTGCCTCCCGATTGTGGCACGGCTTCGCCGTGCCTTTCCGGGTCGGCAGACGCCCGCCAACCGGGCAGGCGCCAACCCAGGAGGCAGAGATCATGAGCATTGCTATCAACGCTGGCGACACTGAGCCGCGTGTTTGGATCGGATCGCTGGCCGCTTACAACGCCGGACGTCTCATTGGCGAATGGGTAGATGCGACCGATGAGGATGTCCTTGATCGAGCGGCGAAGCGAGTGCTTGCCGAGGGCGGCGGCGAGGAGATCGCGCTAATGGATCGCGAGGGCTTCGGCAACACGATCGGTGAATACACCCAGCTTTCGAAGGTGGCTGAGATCGGCGCTGCGATCGAGGAGCACGGCGAGCCGCTTGTCCTCTACGCGGCGAATCAGGGTTGGTGCGAGGGCGACGGCGACGGCGACGTGCATTCCCTCGTTCAAGACTTTCAAGACCACTACATCGGCAGCGGTTGGGAGTCGCTCCGCGCCTATGCCGAGGAGGACTTCCACGAGATGTTCGAGGTGCCCGACAGCGTTGCGCCATACATCGACTATGACGCCTACGCGAACACGCTCGACACGTCCGGCTACTGGATTGAAAGCCGCCACCTGTTCAAAGGAGACGGATGACGGTAAGCGAGTGATGCTGCTTTGAAGCGAGGTAGTTGGGGCGTCTCGGCGGCTGAGTAGCGGCGTTGATCCCGTCGCGCCTCTGAGAGGCAGTCCGATTTCCTCACCCCAGGCTGGCACCCGCCGCCCACGCTTCAACCCCCACAAGGGGGGTTCCCCTCGCCTTCGGCTCGGTTCCGCGCGTTCGGTCGCGCGCCCTACCTGGGTTCGTCAAACGAACCACCTCTCAAAGGAGGCCCGAAGTGAACATCAACTCCGTAACCATCACCGGCAACCTGACCAAGGACCCCGAAGTGACGCACTTCGAAGGCGGCTCCGCAGTCTGCGAGATGCGAGTCGCGGTGAATACCCGCTACAAGGACAGCAGCGGCGAGTGGAAAGACAAGCCCAACTACTTCGACGTCAAGAGCTGGAACAAACGAGGCATCGCTTGCTCCGAGCACCTGGAGAAGGGAAGTCGGATCGCCGTGGAAGGCCGACTCGACTGGCGCGAGTGGGAGGCTAAAGACGGCAGCGGCAAACGGCAGAAGGTCGAGATCCTCGCCCACAACGTCGAGTTCCTTGGAAGCCCGAGCGGTTCGAAGGAAGGCGCGCCATCGGGGGCCGATGAGCCGGTGCCGGCCGGGGCCGGAGAGCTGGCGGCAGCGGCGGCCGGGGGTGCGGACGACGATATCCCCTTCTAGTCTCTCCCCCAGTGAGAAAAGGCCCGGTGCGAGAGCACCGGGCCTTTTTTCTGCCTTCAAGGCAGGGGTACACGACTGCGGTGTTGCCACACTCCGAAGTCGGGTTCCTGACTTATATCCCGTGGCCTGATCGAGCTTGCCCTGCGAGAGCATCCCGCCTGAGCTCGCGCTCGCGCCTCTTACTGACTTGCTTTCCAGCCTAGCCCCGGCACCGCCCCGCGCAAGGGGCTACGCCCCTTCCCCTCCGCTTCGCTCCGGTGCGCGGGTCGCCTATCCGGGGCTTTTCCGGCTGACGCAAGTAAGCAAGAGGCCCCGCGGGGCAATTCGAGAGGAGAACCAGATGCAACAGCCACCGATTCAAATGACCGACTGCCGGGTGATGGGACGCCTGGGCAAGGCGCCGGAGTCGAAGACGACTCTGGGCGGGATGCCGGTCTGCCGAATGGTGATCGTGGGAGAGGCGGTAGGCGTTGCGACCTCGCCGCAGCGAGTCGTCGTCTTCACGAAGGACGAGCTGGCGGCGCGTTGCGCGAGGGGACTTGCCGAGGGCGATCTGATCGAGGCGTTCGGATCGTTCCCGGAGAAGCGCAAGCGGGCGAAGCTGCCGGAGTTGGTGACGACGGACGTCAAGCTGCGGGAGCGCGCGGCGGAAAGGACGGGTGCGCCATGAGCGCGCCTGTCTCCTACCAGCGAAGCGGTCCCTGGGACCACGAGGACACCTTCTACTTCTACGGTGGCGCATTTTCGAGCTTCGCCCCGACCCCGGGCCTGCGCCTCCCGGGGGGATGGTTCGGGCACCCGCGACCGGCGCCGCTCTTCGACGTTGCCTACATCGAGAGCTACTTCCAAGCCTGCAAGGCCGACTCCCTGGAGGACTTCCTCTGGGTGCTCACCTCTCCCCGGCCGGCGCAGGCGAAGCGCCGTGGCGGTCCTCGAGGAGAAGGACGGAAGATCGGTTTCCGGCGTGATTGGGAGGAAGTCAAGTACGAGGTGATGCGCTTCGCCCACGGGCGCAAGTTCGAGACGTTCCCGACCTATCGCGAAGAACTCCTTGCGACCGGCGTCCGTCCTCTGGTTGAGAACAGCCCGACCGACTTCATCTGGGGTGGCCGGGATCGGGACGGCGGCTACGACGGCCGGAACCTGCTCGGCTTGGCCCTGATGGAGATCCGCTCCGATCTGCGCGGCGATGCCCGACCGAGATGCGACTAGATTCGCTCCCGTGAGAACAGCCATGATCCTCATCGCCTGCTCCGTCCTGGCCCTGGTCTCCGGTTGCGGCCTAGAAGGCCGCGCCCTCCAGACCGAGGCCAGGACGCCTCAACGGGCCACCGTCGCCTACGCGGTCGACGGCGACACGCTGCGCGTTCGCCTGCCGTCGCGTCGTCTCGCCTATGTCCGCCTGATCGGCATCGACACCCCGGAGGACGTTCGGCCTGGAACTCCCACCGAGTGCGGCTCAGAAGAAGCTGCCGCCTCGATGAGCGCCTTGGCGCCTGCCGGCGCCGGCGTCGTTCTTCGCGGCGACTCGGTGGCCGATGCCGAAGATCGCTACGGCAGGATTCTCGCCCACGCCTTCATCGGCAGCCGCCAGCTCGAACTCGCCCAGCTACGTCGAGGCTGGGCCGAGGTCTACCGCTTTGAGGGCCAGCATTTCGACGGTCTCGCTCGCTTCGAACGCGCCGAGGACTCCGCCCGCCGCGCTGGGCGCGGCGTTTGGTCGTCCTGCGGCGGCGACTTCCACAGCGCCCGCTAGTCGGGCGCCTCTCGGAACGCTACTGAGCCCACAGGGGGCCGTCGTACCAATCGGCGGGAGCGACGGGACAGACAGCCTTCAGCTCGGCCAGGAGGTCGTCCGGGGCCTCCGGCTGCTCCGTCGGTCCCGTTCCGTCGCGTCCCTTGCGCGGCCTCATCTCCAGGCTGTCGAAGTCAACGCCCAGCCGTTGCATTCGGTGGAGCTGGCCGACGACATCCCGCAGCGCGCATTGAGCCTCGTACCAGTACATGTTGTCGTGGACGTGGGCCAAAACGTCGATGAGCTTCTTGATCTCGACTAAGGGCGTGTTCCGCAGCTCCTCCAGGGCGCGCACCCCGATCCGGCGGGCAGCCGCTTCGTAGAGGGGGTGGTTCTGCTCGGCGAGCAGCAGGGTCAGCCGCACCGCGTAGCGCAGCGGCACGTGTTTCAGGCACCTCGCGATCGCCAAGGAGCGCTCCGCGTCCTTGGCCCTCAGCGCGTAGTGCAGAGCCGAGAGGGACACGAACGCATGTTTGCATGGGCGTCTAGCGGTGCAGGGCTTTCGCGTCGCCTCGCGGCGAGCGAAGGCCCATCCCAGGAGGCACCTGCATAGCTAGGCAGCACGAGCCATCATCGAGCGCACCATCCCAGCCGACGACCGACGCCAGAGCCACCAGCAGACTCCGCCAGCCATGCAGAGCCAGCCGATCTAGGAGCTGCCAGAGGCAGCTCTAGACCGCCCTTACAGCCACAGCCCTACAGCCCGACACACTATGCACCGTCCGGTGCCGAGTGACGCAAACCGGGCCTCCAAATGGAGTACGGAGGTGATGGTCGGCGTGACGAAGATCGGCAAAGGCAACGCCAACTACTGGATCGAAGCCGTCGCCGAAGGCGGCGACGACTACTACACGAAGCCCGGCGAGGCGCCGGGGCAGTGGATGGGCGACCTGGCCAAGGAGCTTGGTCTCTCAGGCGAGGTCGACCGCGCCGAATACACCGCGATCCTGGCAGGCAAGCACCCCAAGACCGGGAACGTCTTGGTCAAGAGGCCGAAGCCGCGGACCTACGTCGATGCCTCCGGCGTGAAGCGAAAGGTCGAGCCGATTCTCGGCTACGACATTCGTTTCAGCGCGCCGAAGTCGGTCTCGCTGCTTTGGGCGATCGGCTCCAAAGACGTTCAGGCAACGATCCTCCAGGCCCACGACTACGCGATCGGCGAGGCGCTTGGCTATCTCGAACGCCACGCCTGCTTTGTGCGCCGAGGGCACGGCGGCGGCGAAATCGAGCCCGGCGAAGGCTTTATCTCGATGAGCTTCTTGCACCGTTCCTCGCGCGCCGGCGACATGGCGCTTCACAGCCATCTGGTCACGGCCAACATGACCCGCGCCGTCTCCGATGGCCGCTGGCTCAGTCTCGCCAGCCCGAAGGGTCGGACGCCGCTGCTCATCGAGGCCAAGGGAGCCGGTCACATCTATCAGGCGGCTCTTCGCGCCTTCATCACCCGAGAGCTCGGATTGGACTGGCAGCAGGTCGTCAACGGCTATGCCGATCTCGCTGGCTTCGCCCGCGATCTAATCGACCACTTCAGCCAGCGGCGAGGGGAGATCGTCGCGGAGATGGCTGAGCGGGGCACCAGCTCAGCCGCCGCCGCCGAAGTCGCGGCCTACCGCACCCGCGACGCCAAGGACTACGGCGTTGACCCCGATGCCCAGCGCGCCGACTGGCGGGCTCGCGCTGATGAGTTCGACTTCACCGAAGCCACGATCGGGCAGATGGTGAGCAGGTCAACGGGTCGCGAGCCGGGCGCGGTGACCGGCTCGGAGATCGACGGCGCCTTGGGAGACCTGGAGGCGACCCACTCGCATTTCTGCCGCCGCGATCTCCTTTGCGCGCTCGCCAATCGGATGAGGGAGGGCAGCGACGCTCGCCAACTCGAGAGTGCAATCGACTCGCTCTTGGCGGGCGACCGCGTTGTCGAGGTCCACCACGGCGAAGGTCCGCTCGCGACGAGCTACTTCACGACCCCTCGCCTCTGGCGGATGGAGCAGCAGGTTCTCCACAGTGCCCGCGAGGGGGAGGGTGCGGGAGCCGCCGTCGCTGACAAGTCGGTGCTGGCTGCGGTGCTGGCCCGCCATCACTACCTGGGCGACGAGCAGGCGGAGATGGTTCGGCGGCTGACGACCGGCGGCGAGCGGATCGTCACCGTTGCCGCCCTGCCCGGATCGGGAAAGACGACCGCCCTCAAGGCAGCGCGTGAGGTCTGGTCAGAGAGCGGGATTTACGGCCTCGGCATCGCCACCCCCCGCAGCGCTTCCGGCGAGCTGGAGGACCAAGCCGGGATTCCCTCGACCTCGATCACCGCGTTCCTCATCCGATGCGAGGAGGCGCTAGACAAAGGCATCGAGCCCCTTCCGCGCGGAACCGTCGTCGTCATGGACGAGTCATCGGTAACGCCGACGCCTCAGTTCGCCGCGGTCGTGGAGTACGTCGAGCGATGCGAAGGCAAGCTCGTATCCATCGGGGACCCCCGGCAGATCGGCGCCGTCGGGCCTGGCGGGGTCTATGGGCACTTGACGAACGAGGTGGAGACGATCGTCCTCACCGAAATCCGCCGGCAACGAGATCCAGTCGACCGGCGCATAGTCGAACTCGCACATGAAGGCCGAGGCTCGGATGCTCTCGACCTCTTCCGGGCACAGGACCGCCTCATCATCGGCGACACCCTGGACGAGGTGAAGGACGCGATGGTCCTCGACTGGCACCGACGCTTTGCTGCCGGGGAAGACGCGGTGATGATCGCCCGCCGCCGCCGCGACGTCGCTGATCTAAATGAAGCCGCCCGCAGCCTCCTTGCCGAGAACGGCTCTCTCGGCGAGGCGAGCGTTCAGGTTGGCAATCAGCGGTTCGCGGTCGGAGATCGAGTGATGACGCGGGTGAACACGGCAGATGTCTCCAACCGGGAGCGCTGGCAAGTGGCAGGCGTCGACGCCAGTGAGCAGCATCTTCTCCTGCACCGGATCGGCGGCGATGAGCGCGCTGTCGTGGTCGGCCCCGGCTATTTGCAGAAGCGCACCGACAACGGCGAGCCAGCGATCCAACACGCCTATGCGCTAACCACTTACGCGACCCAATCCAAGACCTTTGACTCGGCCTTTTCCCTTCTCGATTCTGGGATCGCCAGCGAGGACTTCACCGTTGCTGTCTCCCGCGCTCGAGGAGAGACGACCGCTTACGGAGTCGCCGCGAGTGTGTGGCTTGACCCTGACCTGGGACCGGCAAAGCGCGAGGTGCCCGACGCCGCGCATGACATTCGACTCGGCTCGGAGAGGGTTGCCAGTGAGTTCGCCGCGAGCGAGATAGGTGCGCGGAAGCGGGTCGAGGCCTTGAGCGAGGTCGAGCTTTCCGCACGGCGCGAGCAGCTGATGAAACGGCTCGATGCAGGCGAGCAGCGCTCGCCTGCACGGGAGCGACTTGACTCGCTCGACAAGCGAATAGCCGAAGCCCACACCCGACTGAATGACCTCGCGGACAAACGAACCCGACTCCCCGAAGGCCCGAAGGGAGAGGGAGAGCTTACGCGGCTTAAGAGCGTCGAGCGTCTAACCCTTGACCAGATACACACGCTTGAGGCCGAGCGTGAGGGCATTGCAGCCAAAGTCCGGGTCGAAGCCCGTAAGCCCTCCGGCTTGACCGGCGTCGAGAGGGCGGAGCTGGCACTTGTCGAGGACCGCCTATTGCATGAACGTCGCCGCCACATCGCCGCCGAGAGGATTCGGCCTTCCAAAATGATCGTGGAGGCCCTGGGCCCGCGTCCCGCCGATCCGAGGATGGCCGACCACTGGAATGAGGGGATCGACTTGATCTACAAAGTTCGTCAGCGTCGTCGGCTGACGGCTCGAACAGGCGATCCCTTGGGTCCCCGTCCTAGCGACCAAAATCGCCGGCGAGAGCACGAGGAGGCGCTAGTTCAGCTTCGGCGCCTCCAGCACGCCCTTCAGCGTGAGCACGGACGGACGGTGACCCGGGAGGCGCCGACAATCGTCCGCTGAGGCCACGCGAGCGCAAGAAGTGACGCAGCAGTGGCCCGCAAATGGAGTACGTAGGTATGAGTGCCCTTGCCTCTCACGCCTCGCTTGCACTGACTCCTCAGCTCCCTGCAGGGCGGCCTAGTGGGGCAGCGGCACATTCGGCATTGCGCTCGTTACGGGAGCCGGCCTACCCCTTGATTTTCCCACGCCTTCGGCGTGGGGCGGGGTGGCACCGGCTCCCGCACAAGGCGGGACGAAATCTCAAGGAGGCTCAGATGAGCCAGCAAGCGGTTAAGCCAAGAAGTTGCGCGACCACCAGCCCCCAGGTGCCCACGTCGGCCGAGGTCGCTTCGACGCATCGCGACGTGCCCTATCTCCTTTCTCAGATGACTTACGAGGAGAGAGTCAGGGCATACGAATCAGGGGTGTTCAGCCCGCGAGAGCTGAGCACCGCTGCGGCCCGCTACCCGGAGGCGATGCCAATGCTCAACGGGGAGTTCGAGCACATCGCTTATCGCCTCGCCGATCATCTCGATTGAGGCAGGTTCAGCAATGAGATGGATCGGAGGCTGGATCGCAGGAGACCCGCAACCTAAAATCTCAGGCCATCCCAATCGGGATCGGTCTGGGTCTACCAAGGAGGCAGCAATGCACACGTCCGCGCTAAGGCATCCGAGCCCGGCAACCATCATGAGCGCACTTGCCCTTGTCTTCGCGCTCATGGCGTTCGTCATCGTGGTCTCGGGATATGCCGACGCCTCGCGTCATGTCTACGTCGTGAAGAAGGGCGACATTGCGCCAGGAGCGGTAACGGCAAAGACACTCGCCCGCGGCGCCGTTCATCCAAAGGCGCTGGCGAAGGGCGCGGTAACTGCTCCGAAGATCAAGGCCGGGGCGGTAGACACCGCTGCACTGGCCAAGGGCGCGGTTACGGCGGCAACGCTGGGACGCGGAGCAGTGACCCCACCAGCGCTCGCCGAGGATTCGGTCACGTCCACGGCGATCGCGCCCAAGTCGGTCTACGGCGGCGCGCTTGGCGAAGAGACCATCCACACGGCGACCATCAAAGACCAGGATGAAGTCGCCGAAAATCCGATCTGGACCGCTTCCAGCACTGGAGTAGCGATCTGTGGGACGGGAGAACGCCTGATGCAAGGCGGGTTCAACTTCACCAACCTGGGCAACCGGCAAGTCAGCTTCTTGGAAGCGCTTCCTGTCCTCAACGCTTCCACTAACGGCTTTAAGGGGGCTTTTGCGAGCAACTCAGGCGGAAGCGCGGAAGCTCAACTCACCGCCTACTGCCTGAAATAGCCGGCTTGCTCGTGGTCGGGTAGATCGGAGCTACCCGACCACGACCTTCACGTACGCAGACTTGCTGTGCCCCGGCGCCCATGAGTATCCGCCTTGGTGACTGGTTTTGGCCCGGAATCCGTAGACGGTTGTAGCGGAGGTGCCATCAAAGCGGTAGTTGAAATGAAAGCGGCCGTGGCGGTTTGTCGTTGCTTCACCGGCGGGATACCAGCGGTGTGAATGAGGAGCGCCCGCTTCTATTGCGACACTTCGGCTGCCCGCGTTGGGGCCGGGGATCTTCCCGCTGATGTGTACGACGCCACCGGCACTGAGCACCGACGGGCTGAGGCTGATTGTCGGCCTTGAGTGGGCTTCGAAGTGCAGGAGCCGATTGACTTGAAAGGAGTCATGGCGGTAGCCAACCTTGACCCTTCGGTTTGGCCCGGGCTTGAGCTTGTAGGTGAAGTGCCCATGAGCGTCCGTCGTCTCAACCGCGATCGGCACCGTTTCGCGGTGGACTCCCATGATCTGCCCCTCGACGCATATCGTCGCTCCGCTCACCGGGTTCCCGCTCGCGTCCATCAGCCCGCCGACAATGTTCGCGCCGTGGTTGTAGGGAACCGTCACTTCTTCGTCGTGGTTGCGGGCGAACTTGGCGCTTAGGTTTGCGCCTCCCGCGACCGCCGATTCCGTGCAGGAGTTGTTCACGCTGAACGACTGAGGAGACGAGCAGGTCTTGTTGACGGTGGTAAACGAGGAGAAGTCGCTGGCGCAGACCTGAACCGAGTTCCCGCCTTGCTGGAATGGGCTGGACGCTGTGTCCACGGCCCACCTTGCTTTCGCGGCTTTGGGGCAGGGCGTAGGGGACGCGGCAATCGTTCCGAGGATGTTGGGATTGGTCGCCTGCGCGATACGGCAAGCCGGTTGGGAGTTACCCGCCTGCTGTCCGTTGACGAGTAGTTCGAGATTGCTGACACCGCCGCCCTGGTCGGTCGCTTCGGCGTCGACAGTCTGATGACCGCGTGCCACTTGGCCGCTTAGAAGCGAGCCCCCGACTGTCGCTATCTGCGGAGCTACCGGGTCCACCTCTTTCACGGCTATGTATCGCGTCGATATCTGGCTTCCAGCTGGGCAAAATCCACCGCAGTTGAATTCGATCGGCACAACGGCCGAGGGCAGGGCCGGTTTGAACTTGAACGTTTCGCGCGCTTCGCCGACGCAGTTCGGTGGCCAGCCGGGTTGCATTACATAAAATTCAGACCACTGATTTGCGCCGCAAGAACTTGCTGACAGCGTGAGCGCTTCAATGCCTCCGCCCGGGGTCGCGGAGACCGGCAGCGTCCACCCGTTGACAGGGCCTTGGTCCTTTCCAAATTCATGGAACGCGACGATGCCCAGCGACCCGCCCGGCTGCCCGCAGTTGTTGTAGGGGCTGACGAAGCCGGTGTTGCCGGTGAAAACCGCGCCAGGCGTATTGCCACCGGAAATCGCCGGATCGCAAAGCTCGACGACGAATTGCGATGGTCCATTTGCGCTCGCAAAGCTTGGTGCCGCACCCAGCATCACGCAGACGAGGAAGCCGAGCAGGGTGATCCCTTGACATCGGCGGATAGATGTTGACCTCGCTGTCATCTCAACTCCTCGTTCTTGCGTCGTAGTTCCCGTTAGTGCTCAAAACCGAACTCTTCCCCTGCGGGGTTGCTGCTGGTTGAAGGTGGTGGGGAGCTGGCGGGCGGAGGTGTCGATTCCGTAGTCGCTGCCGTGGGCGGCGGGGAGCTGACCGGAGCCTGACTTTCCGTTGGTAGAGCCTCGCTTTGACTCGGCGCGGCTTCGGCGTCTGCCGCCGAGCGATGCGCTCGCTCTCTCTGGGCGTGGCGTCGGGCGGCCTTCCGCTTTGCTCGTATGGCCGCCCGGCGCCTCGGGTGTGCCTCGACTAGACGCTGCGGTGGTCGCGTTCGGCCTTCCGATGGCTTGACCCCGGCGACTGCTTTACGCTGAGGTTTCGCCGCTGTGCTGTCACTGGCCGATCGTCCCCCGCTGCTCAGAGAAAGCGCAGCGGCTATAGCGAGCAGCCCGACGGCTATTCCGCCTGCCCAGAGGACACGAGCGTTGACCGGCCGAGACAGCCGGCGGCTCCGGTTCCCTACCACCGCCCTGATTCGCTCCTCTCGCATCTGGTCGAGCTCGCGCGCGGCGTGGTCGCGCATCGGCACTGCTTCCTCCGCAAGGCTCGACAGAGGCTCGACCCCGTTGTCCAGCTCGTCACCCAAGGGCTCAGCCGCAGGACTTACTCCTGAGTCTCCCTGTTCCCTTGAGCTGTGGACGAGGCTCACGCTTCACCCCCTTTGCCCCTATTTGGCCCCGACGAAGCACGCCGCAGTTCCTTAAGTTTGCGCTCCTCGAACCAAGGACGCAAGCTGAAATTCGTCGCACGTAGATGTCGATAGACCAGATGGCCAGTTCCTGGCCGTGTCTCCCGCAGAGCGCTTGGCGGCGCCAGGTCGCGATAAGTCTCTCCCTCGGTGGTCGAGCTGCGACCTTTCTCCGCCGCGGTTCGGGACTTCTGCTCGAACCTGCCGGTCCCAATGACGCCCGAGAAGAACGCGGTGGTCTTCCGGTCCGAGATGCCGCTCCCGATGATCTTGGCGGCGTGGTTGTTGACCACGGAGGAGAAGGCGGGTCCATAGACGCCTTCTCCCTGGGAGAAGTCTTGAAAGATTGAAAGGAGTTGGATCCCCTGACCCGCACCGGTCGCTGCTACTTGCTCGAGGTGGGGGACCGGGGCGGTGTTGGCTGCCTCGTCGAGGAGGAGAAGCCAAGGAGGGTCCAGCGGCTTTTCGGTCGCCGCGAACAGGCTCTCGGCAAGCCAGAGGTGTTCCTGCACGAAGGCCGAGAAGAGGGACCGAAGTCGCCCTTGTTCCATTCGTGGCGCCGAGAGAAAGAGCGTGTTCGCTCCGCCGTCGAAGAGCATCGAAGGGGTGTAGTCGGCGCCCGCCGTCTCCTCGAGAACGTTGGGATCGGCAAAGGCGGCGAGGGCGATCTCGGCTGTTGTATAGATGGAGGATCGCTGGCGCTCCTCGCGGTTAAGCGTCGCCTGCCATTGCCGCCGCGCCTCTGCCACGCCGGTCTCCCTCAACAGCTCCGTTACCTCTACTTCGCTGGCTTCCGGGCCTTCATCGAGCCAGCGGATTACCGCTTCCATCGTTTCGCCATTGGCAGCGGCGGCGAACAGCAGGGGTGCCACCAACTTCTCTGCCGCCGCGAACCAGAAATCGGCGTCCTGCATTCCGCTTGAGCGGCTGAGGCGGGCGGCGCTCATCAGCCATCTGCCGACCCGAACCGCCCCCGGCCAGGTTGTCGCTCCCCAGAGTGGGGAGATGCGCGAGCGCGGTATGTCGGTCGCATGAGTCGGGTCGAAGATCGCGACCTTGCCGAGGGACTGGCGGCGAGCAAGGGTGTCCGCGATCAGGTCGTTCTTGACCGTCGTCGCCAACACCGGTCCCTCCCACTCGAGCAGGGCGGGGATCGCGAACCCCGTGGTCTTGAAGGTTTGCGTCGGCGAGAAGACGATCACCGACTGGCGCTCCTCTGCGGCGAGCAGCATCCCGCCGCGACGGCCGAGCGTGAGCCGGCCCGGCTGTGGGGAAGGCACGCGAAGCAGTCGCAGGTCACGCCTGCTCGCCATCTTGGCGCTGGGCGGGCGGCGCTCGCCTCCGAGGGATGGAATGCCGAAGCCGAGGCGATCGACACCCCCCTTCGCCAGCCAGGCAATCGCGGTAGTCGCAGTAAGCACCAGGCCGAAGGCGGCGTAGAAGCCGATAGGCCCAGGAAGCCCACGGGCGACGCCGCGCGGCCAGGCTTCACGAGGCGAGCCCAGGTGAGAGGGGAGGCGAACGGCCGCGAAGAGGAGTTGATCGAGCCTGATCGGCGCCCAGCCGGATCCGAACAGCGCTCCCGCAAGGGCTCCAGTCGTCCAGAGGATCGCGAGCACCGAGGCACCGGCGGCGCCAGCAATCCAGTAGAAGCGGGCCTCTTCGCTCACTCGTCCCCCGCTGGAAGGACGCCCATTTGCTCATCGGTGAAGGTGACCTCCCGCTCTTGCGTGGACATACGCAGCTGGACTAGCTCGACCACTTGCCCCATGACAAAAAGGAACTCGCCTAGGCGAAGACTCAGCGAGAGGTCGGTTTGCGCCTCGCTCAGGGCAAGGTCTCCGCGCAGGATCGGCCGTTGGTCAGGTGACTGCTGAAAGAGGGCAATGCAGCCGCAATCCGCTACGAGCCCTTGGATGATCTTCAGTTCCCGCGACCCCGCCGCGCCGGATGCGCTGAAGTCAGAGAGCTTGTGGAGTGAAAGCAGGCATTGGATTCCGAGGCTGCGACAAAGCTTGAAGTTGGCCTGAAGCCACTCCGCCACAGCGAGGTTTCCCGCGACCCTCCAGACCTCCTCCACGACGACGATCGTCTTTCGCATCGGAACGCCGGTGCGTTCTGACTCGCGCTTTCGTTCCCGCAAAAGTGCCTGCTGCCAGGCCGTCGCGCAGGTCGTGATTACCCCGAGCGCAGCGGAGTCCCGAACGGCACTCAGGTCCAAGATGACCACGGGCGCCCCGAAGTCGATCCCAGCCGAGGTTGGGCCGTCGAACATGCCGTGCAGGTCGCCCTCGCAGAGCCGCTGCAGGGCAAGCGCGCTCTCGCGGTTGGAGGCGGCGAACTCATCGGCGCCCGTGGCGTGAACGCCGGCAACCATCGCCTCGCGCGGGTTGAGCAGGACGTCGACCACCATTGGCAGCGTCGGCTCGCCCTCTCCCGCCTCCTCGTTCACCAGGTCGAGCGCGACCCTCAGACCGGCCTCCTCCTCCGGCGAGAGATCGCGGCCGAGCGCCGCCTGCACGACCGCGCGCAGAAGAGAGAGCTGAGTGTCCCGACCGCCCCGGCGTGTCAGCGGGTTGAGGCAGACTTCGCCGCCGGGGCGCAGCTCGATCGGCGGATAGCCGAGCGCCTTGGCAAGCGGGCCGTACTCGCCCTTTATGTCGATCACCCATATGTCACGGGCGAAAAGACGCTGGCGGTAGAGGTAGGTCTTGATTCCCGCTGACTTGGCGTAGCCGATCCCGCCGACGAAGAGCATGTTCGGGCTGCGGACCAGCCGCCTCGAGTAAAGCTCCCACGGGTCGTAGGCGAACGCGCCGCCGAAGGCATCGGTCCCCATGTAGACGCCGGGGGCGCGGATACCGCTTTGGCCGAGGAAGGGATAGGCCGCCTGGAAGTGGGCGGTCGTCACCGAGTGCCCAGGGCGCGATCCCCGCCGTCCCAGGATCACAGGAGCCCCCGGCAGAGCGGCAGGGTGTTGGCGAAGCCCGCCTCCTGCTCGCCCCAGAGCGGTTGCAGTTCCAGACGGGCGAGCTGGGCGCCGTGCTCGACCTCGCTCTTAGTCCTGTCCAAAAGCTCCGGTGTTGCGTTGTAGGCGGTGATGAAGGGCGCGACGCGCAGCTCGGCGTGGCCGTCTGCCAACTCCTCTTCGCGGCGCGAGCTTGCCTGCTGACGCCGGCGGATTCGCGCCGTGGTGAGGAAGCCTTGGCGCTGGCGGCCCATCTCCTCGGCGATCTCCGCCGTCTGGGCCATCTCAGCCTTTCGCATCGCCACCGAGTAGGGGACGGGTTCGATCGTCACCGAGACCGTGCGGAGCGCCGAGCCCTGCATGAGCAGCGGCGCGAGGAAGGTCGGCCCTACGTCAGAGCGCGGCCAAGAGGAGACCCAATAGGTGCTGTGGTAGGCCGAGTCGGTGCGGTAGTGAGACCAGCTCACCTCATCTGCCAGCGGTCCCATCAGCGACGGGTCGACGCCTTCGCGCTCAGGATCGCCAAGCGCTGCGCGGGAGCGTGCCTGGTGTCCGAAAGGATCGAAGGAGTCGCGGATCACTTCCGCGTACTGGCGCGGGCGAAGCAGGCCGAAGACGGTGATCTCGGCCGCGCCGAGGCGCTGGGCCAGTGCCTCGGCCTCCCGTAGAAGCAGGGCGCAAGCCCCCTCGTCGCCGCCGCCCAGGCGCTTGATCTCCCGAGCGCCACGGCCGTAGTCGATTTGCAGCGCGAGCAGCACTTCATGCTCTTGAGTCACCGGCGCTGCGGACTCCAAAAGCTCGATGTAGGAGCGAACGATGCTGGAGTCCAGCGGAACGCTTCGGTCGCGCTTTTCCTGCATGTAGGAGGCGAGGTCATCGCCCTGACCCGGCACGGTTCGCTCGATCCATTGGAGGCGGCGAACCGGACTGCCGTCGCGCGCACATCCTGCGAGCACGCCGCCCCAGGCGTCAAGCGCGCGTTCCTGCTCGGCCGGGTCGCGCAGGGCGAAGGCGCCCGCCCGCACCGCGAGCGCGACGGTGAAGGTGTCCTCGCGCCGGTCGCACATAACCCCGACGTGATCGGGTCCATAGGGAACCGAGAGGAGGTCGAGCCCTTCGAGCTCGACCGGCAGCGAGGGAACGTATTCGGCCTCGCCGTCCTCGCCCAGGCGCACACCGGCGCCGGGTGAGGCTGAGCGGAACCCACCTTCGGCCTTGCGGTGGCGGGAGTACCACCGCAAGACCACCGGCGCCCACTCATCAATCGTGCGCCCGCTCAGTGGAATGAAGATCGCCGCGGCCGCGAGCAAGAGCACCGAGAGGGTCAGGACGATGCCGGGGATGCCGCCGAGGGCGTAGAGGGAGAGGAGACCGACGAGCGCTCCCGCCGCGAGCACAGCCACCTGGCCAGTCCGCAAGCCGCCGACCAAGGACCGCTGCTCAAGCGGCCCGAAGCGATAGCGGCGGCTCATTTCGGCCCTTTCGCGCTGTCCTTCGCTGACAGCTCTTGGGGTGGCCGTTGCGGCTTTTCACCGGGCGCGCTCGCCGGTCTGTCGCTCGACTCGCCCTCTCCAGGCCCGCCGGGCGCCCCGCTCGGAAGCTGTGGCTGGGTTGGACTCTCTTTGGCGGATTGCGAGGGCGCCTCGCCGCTGGCTTGCATGACGCCGGTCTGCGCCAGATGACCTCCTGCCGAGCGAGCGCCTTTGGCCGCCGCGAGCGGGACCGACGCCACAGCGGCAGGAGGGGCGCCCGCCTCCGCGGCGAGCGCGCCACCTCCTGCCGCTTGCTGGCCGCTAGCTGCGGCAGCTGCGCCTTTGCCGGGAACGCTCGTACCCGAGCCCCCGCCCGAGCTTCCTCCGCCACCCGGACGCGACGAAGAGGAGTCATCGCCGCCACCTTGTCCGCCGCCGCCACCTCCGCCCGCGACGTTCCAAACATCTGGAGGCGAGGCGCCGCCGCCCCAGTTGGAGCGCGCCATGTTGGTGATCATGTTGGCCTCGTAAGCGAGTTGCATCCCGGTCAGCGATGCACCGCTCGCAGAGCGCCTCCCATAGGCCGAGGCCATCGCCCCCTCCGCAAAGGGGACGAGCTTCAGCAGCATGAAGGGGGCGAAGCAGGCGAGCAGCATCAGCGCCGAGGCGGCGAGCAGGTGCTCGACACCTTTGTCTTTTTCGGCGAGCAGGCCAGCCGCCAGGGCGATCACCGAGACGATCACGAACTTCGAGGAGATGACGACGACGATCAGCTCGCCGGTTCGCCTCAACGCCCCCGACCAGCGCGGCCAGATCGAAGCCGCCAGGGCCATCGGCATGAAGAGGGAAACGACGTACACAGCCGCGTCACGCGCGACCAGCTCGATCCAGACGAAGAAGGCGGCGAAGGCGCCGATGATCGCCGTCAGGAAGGTGACGAAAAGCGGGACTGCGACCGCGCCATCGACCGCGCCCGTCGCGGGTCCGCCTGTGGCCGCGCCCCCGTTTTCCCCGGCGTCCGCCCCCGCTTTCGCGAGTCCGGCGACCGCCGACTTGAAGAAGTGCTGGCTGTGTTCGTGGGTAGCCGCCGCGATCCCGTGGCACATCCCATCGGTGGCGACGAGCAACATCTGCACGAGAACGAAGGCGACGCTCGTGCCGATGAAGGCCACCGGCAGGTTGACCAAGACGGTACGGGCAAGCACTCCCCAGCTGCCCTGCGCGACCGCCTCGAGTATCGCCAGCAGCGCCATCGCTGCGGCGAGAACGGCGGCGATCTCCGCCATCTGGCCGTACTCGGCCAAGAAGCCTTCGGTCGTCAGCTTCGGGGTGGTCGTTTTCTCGATCTCGGAAACCACCTGTTCGATCAGCCAGCCCGCCCCTTCGCTGACCCAGGTCGTTATCTGGTCGAAGATCCCGTGGCCGATCCCTTCGATCGCGTTAGCGACGGGGGCCGTAATCGCCCCGACCGCCTTGCCGGTAACGGCGTTGGTGGCATCGCCGATCGGGTTTCCGCCACCGATGGCGCCGCCGACCGCTTCGACTCCGCCGTTGATTGCTCCGCCGGCCGCGCCTGCCGCGTCGCTGACGATGTTGGCGCGAGTCTCCGGCGGCGCCGGTTGCGCGAGGACCACCAGGGCGGCGAGCAGCGCGGCGAGCACCCCGGCCGCGACGAGCCTACGGGGCGAGCGCATAGCTCTTGAGCCGGGTCGCGACGTTCAGGACGTTGTAGGCGCCGAGCGGGCCGGGCGGGGTGGCAAGCTTTGGCGTCGGCCCGAAGCCCGCTCGCGTTTCCGCGATCTTCCACTCGCCTTCTGACCAGAGGAGGAGGGTGTGGGTGATGCCGAAGTAGGCGGCCGGTTCTACCGTCGCCGCGTTTCCGAGCAGGGTGAATCCCCAGGTGAGAACCCGGGCGCGTTGAGACGAGAAGGACTCGATGCGGTAGCCGACCGGGACCGCCGCGTAGAGGGTCTGGAGCCCCTTCGCCAGGCCCGTTCCGATTGGCCCGCTCGCTAGACGCCGCTGGCCGGGAGAGTTCGCAGCCAGCATCTTGTTCACGTAGTCGGGTGTTGCCACGGCTTCGATTCGATGCCGCAGCACCCCCGCCCGCAAGATCGCCGGGGTGGCGAAGCTGCGCTGGTAGGCGGCGACCGCTGTAGCGGCGCCGGTCGGCGTCCGGGGAAAGCCGACCGGCACTCCCGCTCGCGTCCCCGCCCCGCCATCTTGGGCAGGTACCGGGGCGGGGCCGCTTCCCGGTGGAGCGGTTGCCTGGCCGATAAGGAGGCCCAGGAGGAGGGCGAAGAGGACCGGCGCGACTCGCTTGAGGTTGATCTCTGAGCCGCGACCCTTCGCGGCACTGCTCGGCGCGCGGCTCATTTGTGAACCGTGCTTCCGAGACCTTCAAAGAAGTTGATCAGCGCCGGCAGTGCCCCGACGAGGAAGGCGCAACCCAGCGAGACGAAGACCTTTGTCTTGCCGGAGTCGACCTGGCTGGCGCGGGTGGTGTGGCTGCCCAAAGCCCATTGGCCGATGCCGAGGAGGGCTCCGGCAGCGCAGGCCAAGAGGACGAGTCCCGCACCCCAATCGACAAGCTTTTCGAGGGTTGGCCCGCCAGGGCCCGATTTCAGGTTGGGGTTGATGTCGACCCCGACGAGCAGCTGGAGCCTGACGAAGGTTGCGAGTGCCACGGCAACTCCTTTGGTCGGATGAGTTGGTGGCCCGTACTCCAGGCAGGGGTCGAAACTGCGTCACTTCGGCTCGCCGGGATACCCCCGAAAGAGTTCGCGGCGCAGGAGGAATCCGCGCAGTGCTTGGCTTCTAAGCGCGGATTAGGGCAGGCCGAACTGCTGGGCGGCCTGTGCCTTGCTTCCCGACGATGCTGCGGGCTGCGCCGAGCTTGACGACGAGGAACCGGCGGAACTGCTTTGCGATGAGCTGCCGGTCGTTGCGGTCGATGGTGCGGATTGGACTTCTTCGCCGCTGGATTCACTTGAGATTCGGGCGGCGGCGTCGGCCTGTTCCCTGACGCGGATCGGCGCGGGTTCGTTGGCGGTAGTCGTGGCGGCCGAGGCATTGCTGCCTTCGGTTTCCGTTTCGCTCGCAGTTGTGGTCGGCGACGAGGTTTCGCCTTCGGTGCTTTCGACCGGGCTGGTTTCCAGCGGGGGCGGCACCGTCGCGGTTTCGCTTTGGACTTGCTTGGCCTCTGAGCGGTGGTGGCCGTCGATCAAACCGATCCCGCCGCCGACCCCCGGGCCGACGACGCCACTTGCGCCGGCTCCCACGACGCAGGCGATTGCCACCGTCGCGCAGGCTCCAGCGGCGCGGCCCGCCCCGCTGGTTGCAGCGACGCCAGCCGCGTCGCCACCGCCGCCGAGAAAGACGCGCCGAGGAAGATCGTGGGCCTTTTCCCAAGTGATCGCAGCCGCGTCGCCGACCTTCTCGAAGGCGGCTTCAACGAAGCCCGGTGTGTGGCAGGTCGAAGCGAGGAATCCGGCCAGGCCAATCTCCAACTCGTCGCTGCTTGTGATGCCCCTTTCCTCGAAAAACTCTTCGAGGTGTTTCATCGCCTTCTTCAAACGGCGCCTGGCCTTGGCCTCGGGCCAGTTGAGTATCCGTCCTGCTTCACGCGCCGACATGCCCTCGAGATAGGTCAAGGCGATGACCTGCTGCTCTTGCTCTTTGAGGCTGTCAACCGCGCGTCGAATCTCGCGCGCTCGGTGTAGGTCTTCGGCCAGCTGCTCGGTGGTCGGCGCTTCCCGGTCTTCCTGTTCGGGCAGCTTCTCGATGGTGACCTCGCGCGTGACTTTGGGAGCCGCCACAAAGGTTTGAGCACGTCGCCAGGCGCAGTGGATGACCCAGGTGATCGGTTCCTCGATTTCGTCGCCTCTCGCTTCGCAGCGCACGTATTCGAGATGCGCCTTCGCCAGAACGTCATCGGCGTGGTTTTCGATGAAATCGGGCGGAAAGCGTCGCCGAGCGAGCATCCCGAAGTAGCCCCGCCTGATGCGTTCAACCTGCTCCGCGCTGAGCTCGACCCCGTTGTTGAGCTTGTACATCGACGCTCCTCCTGACGAATGAATGGTAGCGGGCCGAAAGCCCATTCCAAAGCCGAAAACGGGCTGTAGGTCCCCCCGGTTTCACAACCGGACTCCATTCAGAGGTCACTTTTGCGTCACCTCCTTAATAAATGACGCAGTTGGCACCGCTGTCTGGAGTACGGGCTTGCAGATGGCGGTCTCCGGCTACAGCTCGACGCCCAAGTGCCCCGGCGGGGATCCGCCGCGAGCGGTGGCCGGACCTCCCCTCGTCGCCTTCCTCCTAGCGGCTGGGGCCGCCGTCCTTCTGCTCGGATGCGCGAAGGCCGGGCACGTCGATCGCGCGTCTTCCTCCCTGGTCGCGGGAGTGCGAGCTCGGCCAATGCCCAGGGCTCAGCTCGCGCCCGCGGCCGCTCCCGGCATTTCGGTCGACATCCTCATGGCCGGAGGCAGCTCGATACGACTGCCGAGAGGGCGATAGGGCGGCGCGGCTTGGCGCGGGTGCTCGGAATCGTCACCATTGCTTTGAGCAGCCTCTTTGCTGGGGCAATCGTCCTCGCGGTCTCGTTCGCTGTCCTCGCTGGTGGGGCGCAGGGGTGTGGCACCACTCAGCCGACCTCCGAACTCAGCTCCAACGTCCCGAAATGGCTCGTCCCGATCTATCTACAGGCGGCGGCGCGCTATCAGCTCGGACCAAGAGGACCGGGGATTCTGGCCGGCATCAACTGGGAGGAGACAGGCTTCGGGACCAATCTCGGAGTCTCGTCCGCTGAAGCCGAAGGATGGATGCAATTCCTACCGTCGAGCTGGGAAGCGTTCGGGGTGGATGGAAACGGCGATGGGGTCAAGGACCCCTACAACCCGTGGGATGCGATCTTCGCGGCCGCGCGCCTGCTTCGGTATTCGGGCGCTCCAGGCGACTGGCACGGCGCGATCTTCTCCTACAACCATGCGGATTGGTACGTCGAAGACGTGCTTGCCGACGCACGCAAATGGTCGGTGGACGGCTCTCTAGAAGGCGAAGGGGAAGCCTGCGGGGCAGCAGGTTCCCCGGTCCTCGCCAAGGCAACCACGCTGCGCGAGCCTCGCGCCTTCAAAGCGCTGCCCGCAAGGCTTTGGGTCGGCGGCGGCTCGCCCGAGTCGGTCGACGCGCGGATATGGCCGGATGCTGTTTGGCTACTGGAGACCTACGAACTCCGCGTTACGGCCGCGCGGGAGTCTGGGCACAACACCCACGGCGACGGGACGGCCATGGACATGGTTCCGGCGCCGGGGCGCGGCTGGGATGAAACAGCCCGTCGCGCCGCCGAAGACCTTGGATGGAGGGAAAGCTGTGGGCCGAGCGGTAGTGCCCCGGCCTGCCCGCTGGCGCCGGCAATCCAGTTCATCGGATACAACGGTTATCCGGGTCACGGTGACCCCGCACACGCGGGAGAAAACGCGCATCTCCATGTCTCCTGGCAAAGCTCCGACTACGGCTGCCCAGGACTATGCCCACCGCGGGCGTGGGTCAAGGTGTTCGGGTGAGGCGGGGGTGTTGCGATCCGCCTGGGGCTTTGGGCATGAGATGGGGGTTGGTATCTCGGCCGATCGCAGCCGATCTACTGCCGGAGGCAGATCGGCTGCTCACGGCCAAGGCGCCGAGGCAGAAGACGACGGCTGGGTTCTGCTGCACGCGGGCTCGGATCGCCTTCAGGCCAAAAGGACGGGTCTGATGGCTGAGATCCGGGTCGCAGAGCGCGCGGAGCAGCCCTTCTACACGGTCGAGACGCTTGCCCGACGACTTGCGGTTACGCCCCGCACGGTCAAGAACATGATCCGCGACGGGGAAATTGCGAGCTATCGCTTCCGTGGCTGTAGGCGGATTGACAAAGCCGACGTAGATTCCTTCTTGGCCACCCACCGAGACGAAAGGAGGCAAGCAGCATGAGAAGACGAGAGTCCCCGCTGCCCCGAGTCAATCCTTCGGGAGCGAAAGTCTGGGTAGCTCGCTACACCACACGAGAGGGGCAGCGCAAAAGCGCTGGCACCTTCACGCGGCAGGGTCCGTGCAAGCTGGACGATCCCGGCCTCAAGCCAGAGTGTTGCGCCCAGCACGCGATTGACGCGGCCTACGCGGCCGAAGAAGCGACGCCCGCAGCTGGCGAGATGACCATTGGCGACTACGCGAAGATCTGGCCCAAACGGTATCCGCGCTCTCGACAGACCGCGCGCTCCCACCGAACGCGGCTGAAAGCCGCACTTGCGATACCGCTCGAGGGTCGGGCGCTGGCGGAATGGTCATATATAGAGCTACGTCCTCGTCACATGACGGACCTCGTAGACCACATGCTCACCGAGGAAGGTCGGGCGGCGAAAGGCGCGGTCGGTTTGAGAAACAGCCTTTCGGTGATGACCAAAGACGCGATCCGTGACGAAGTAGCGGAAATCAACTTCGCGGCGGATCTCGAAATTCGGGCGAATGACCCACGGATTCGCAAGCAGCCCAAGAAGATTCGCGTCTTCACCTTCGACCAGCTTCGGGAGTTTGCGGCTGCAGGTCGGGCGGAGACCCGGCGCAAAACGGCGAAGCGGGAGCCAAACAAGGAAAACGGCAAGCCTCTCTACTACCCGGCGATCGACTACGAGGCGATGCTCGCGACGATCTGCCTCGCCAACTTTCGTCTGGGCGAGGTCTTTGCTCTCCAGCGATCCGAGATGGATCTCGACGCCCTGATGTTCCATCCGACGGGGAGCGCCTACGAAGGCATCATCACTCGCGGGGACACGCGGGAGAAGCGCCACGAAGGAGCCAACCCGATTGCGCCGTCCCTGGCTGAGGTCCTGCGGCGCATGGTCCCCCGAATCGACACGCCACTCCTCTTCCCAACGCCCGCGGGCACCGTCTGGTTTGGGCCGAACTTCTACCGCGATGTCTGGGAGCCGGCGCAGATCGCCAGCGGTATGGACATGCGCCCCCACGAGGCCCGACATTCCTATGTCTCAAACCTGCGGGCGGCTGGAGTCGATCCGGCTGACCTTGCTGATGTCACGCGCCACACGATCCAGACGGCAACTGCCCACTACACGCACCCGACCCGGCAGAGCTACGACCAAATCCGTGAAGTCATCGGATGAAGGCTCGAAACGTCAACTGACCGGCGAGCTGGCGAGCCTGTCCAGTCAGACCGCCACAATCAGGATCATGGCTGACCTGTGCATCAAATGTGGAACTGCAACCGAGTTCGGCGCGATGTTTTGCGGCTCGGCGGCTGTCATTGCTCATACGACGGGAGTGATTGCCGGGCTGGACATGAAAGCGTCCACCACGATGGTTCTAACACGGGGTGCCCAGAAATTCGGTGAGCAAGAGTTCTTCGCAATGGCCGACCAGGACGACCGGCTTGAGATGTGGCTGCCCCTGTGTCCGAGATGTGTCCGGCCTGGAATCGGGCCTCTGCCTACGGTCACCGACCGTGAGCCGTGGAACCAATACGAGTTCATCCCCAAAGGGTCGCATTAGGCAGGCAGACCAAAATTCTCAGTTCAAGCAGAGTTTGGCAAGGGTGATCTGAAGTCTCATGAGCGTCTTCCCACGACGACTTGGCCGTTATAGCCCACCTCCAGCAGTGCTGGGGCTTCTGGTGTTGGAGTTCGTTGTGACGGGCGTTCTGCTTGCGTTGGGTGTTCCGTGGCCGTCGTTGCTGGCATCAGCTGGTCCGGTCATCGCCCTGACGCTGGCTTTGCTCAACCCAACCGTGCAGGAACTCGGTCGGCGTCAGCCGAGGCTTTCCGTTACAACCAGCAATGGCAAGGATCGAGTAGTCGCGCCCGCAGATCGTCCTTGGCCGGTTGACGCTGATCGTGTTGTCGAGAACGAGGTTGCTGACGCAAGGGAGACGGCAAACAGGCGCCACTCAGTGCTCGACAACTTCCTAGCCCGAAGCGAGCCGTTCGCCGTGCGGCCGACCCAAGCCGACCACGAACAAGCGCGGGAGGAGTTCGAGAAGGAAGTTGACGCCTTCGAGGCGGCGCTTCGCGGTTGGCTCACCGAATACACCGATGCGGCGCATGCTTATGCGGATACCTTCGAGGTGTCGATTGTGGTGCGCAATGCAGCATCGGGGGCACACGCCGAAGCCGTAACTCTCATTCTCGACCTTCCCGAGACTGTTGAAGCCGGGGCGGACCGCCCAACGCTGTCGCCGCCCCCCGATCGACCCAGCTATCAGCCCCCTCGACCTCGCGTACCCACGCACGATCTTGGCTTCAGACGGCCGCCGTTCTTTGGCACAAGTGCCAGCAGACCAATCGAAATACCAACTTCGCTGCGCAATCCATCTTGGAACGCTGTCGATGGCGGCAAGCAGTTGGAGGCGTCCGCTGGCGATGTTCATCCTGGTCGTGAGGTGGCAGTCGGTGAGCCCCTTGTCCTCCGCGCCTTCGGTCCGGGCCGGCACGTGATCGGCTGGACCGCGTATACCAAGAGCGCGCGCAGATCTGCGGCGGGAACGATTGCACTTGAAATTCCACCGGACCCCGCCCGTCCCGCGTTTGGTCGTCTCCACGGCATTGTCAGCTATCCCGATGCCCCTCTGGTCGATGAGGATGGCAAGGTCGTCCGCGCAGTACGCGACAGCGAGCCTGCCACTCGGCCAGAACACGCAGAGGAGGACGATGGGCCGCTCACCGCCCTGCGGGAAGCCAACGCTCTCGCGAGATGGCGAATGCTCGGTCTCGATCCCGCAGACGACGGCCCAGAAAAAGTTCAAGTCGGCGAGGCGGAAAAGGCCAGCCCCTAACCCCAACAGCCCTCCCCGCATATCAGGTCATTGTGTCTCAAGAGTCAGCCGAGTCTGCGCCTAGAGGCTCGGCATGCAGTGAGGGAGGCTGCACGAGGGTGGTGCATCTTCTGTCGTTGGAGTGGTGGCAACCAACGATGAATGAACGAATCAGCGAGTCCGACTTTCTGTGTAGGTTGCTCGTCTGATGGGATTCTCTCGTTGGCTTCTGGCGGACCTTCAGGTCCATACCCCCGCTGACAAGAATCACCATTACGGCGACGTCGGAGGCCCGGAGCCGAACAAGAAGTTTGCTCAGGCGCTCCTGCAGGCCCATTTCGATGCGGGAGTTCAGATTGTTGCGGTCACCGATCACAACAGCGTTGCTTGGTGGCCCGTGCTGAACGAGGTCGGCAACGAACTCGGCGTCTTCGTTTTTCCGGGAATCGAGGTAAACGTCAACAAGTGTCATCTGATGGCGATCTGGGAGCGTGACGAGAAAGGCCACAAGCTCGCACAGCAGTTTCTGACCCGATCCTTCAAGCCCGGCGTAGAGCCGCTTGAGCCCGACCGGACCCCGAGGCCGCTCGCCGAGGGATCGGTTCTAGAGGTCGCCCAGCGCGCCGTCGACGGTAAGGCGCTGGTTTTCGCTCCTCATTCGACCGCAAAGCGGATCGGTCTCTTCGGGAAAAACGTCTGCAACACCAGCTCGGATGTTGCCCGCTCGGGCATCGTCTCCGGCTTCGACGTGATGAACGAGAAGGGGCTCGATGTCCTCAAGAACCCAGCTGCCGAGTTTGGCCAGTTGATCCCGCCGTGGTTTTCCTCGGGCGACGTGCGCGATCTTGCCAACGTTGGCAAGCATGCTTGCTACCTGAAAACTGGTGAGGAGCCGACTCTGGAGAGCCTGCGGCAAGCCTTCCTCATGCCCGAGACCCGTGTGCGGCTGCGGGGCGAGATGAAGCAGCGGTGGAACCACGTCAAGCACGTGCGTTTCCTCGACGCTCCCGAGCCAGCCTGCGCCCGGATTGAGTCGATTTCGATCGAGGGCGGATTCCACAACGGCCTCAAAGTTGAGTTCGGCCCCGGCTTGAACGCGGTGATCGGCGGCAAGGGCACTGGGAAGTCGACGCTGATCGAGATTCTCCGCTTTTCCCTCGAAGCGCCGACCTCCATCGCACCGAAAGCGGTCAGCAAGGACGGCCGCGACAGTCTCACCGCGAACTTCCCATCGAACGCCGAGGCCACAATCGCCTTCGTCGACACCGGTGGTGAGGCCTACGAGGTGAGGCGGGTCGGGGGTAGCCCCAGCGGTGCCCTTTACAGCGAGGGAAAGAAGCTCGACATTGACCCCCGGCGGCGCCTGGGAGTTGTGGTCTTCGGGCAGCGCGAGCTCGCTGCGCTGCCGAGCCAATCAGATGCGCTTGAGAATTTCGTACTTAGCCGCCGCGAAAAGGAGCATCTCGAAGCTTCCGACAAAGTTCAGGCGGCCCTTGGCAAAGCGAGGAAGATCGCCGAAGAGCTCGACGATCTTGACTACGAACTGGCCGACTTCCGCGACGCCAAGGAGGAGCTCGAGGATATAAACGAGAAACTCGGCAAGATCGTCAAGGCCGGCTCTAAAGACCTCGCCAGTGAGTCCGAGGCTCTACAGCAAGCTGACGATGCCCTCCGACAGCTCTTCGCATGGCCGGGAGAGGTGATCGAACAAGCTGAGGCGCTCGTTGACCTCGCCCCGCCGGAGCTGCCGGACCACCCAAAGTTGCCCTCGGGGATCAAGTCGACTAGACGCGAGGGGCAGCGGGAGGTTGCCAACGCGGCGAAGTCGACGATAGACGCGGCGAAGGAGCTCGAACGACAGCTCAACGAGCATGAAGCGGCATGGGAAAAGACTCGCGAGGAGCGCCGCGAGGAGATCGCGCGTCTTCTCGCCGATGCTGGTCTCGGGGACCCCGCGGAGCTAAGCCAATTGCAGGCGCGCAAAGTGGAACTTGCGCGCCAGCTTCGCGACTCGGCTGACAAGCAGAAGGCCCGTGCTGAGCTCTTGCCGAAACGCGAAGTGGCGATTGAGGCTCTGGAAGCGGCCCGCCGCGCTCGCTCGCGTCTACTCGAGGATGCGGTCGCCGAGCTCAATGAACTAACCGGCGAGCGTGTGCGCATCGACCTGGACCCGCTCTCGGACCGGTCACTGCTGGTCGAGTTCCTCGGCGAGGAGGTCAACGAACGCAAGCTCAGCCCGACACAGGTAAGTCGGCTCGACCAGCTCACCGGCCGTGACTTGGCCGAGGCCGCATTCTCAAAAGAGGACGACGCGCTTGAGACGCTCGGCTTGACCTCCGGGCTTGTGGAAAAGCTCGAGGACGCCGAGGGTCCGACCCTGCGACGTCTTGAGGAGGTCGAGAGCCCCGATCAGATTCGGATTGAAGTCAATCTCGCCGAGAGCGGCACCGCGCGCTGGACCGATGTCGAGGACGCGAGCCCCGGGCAGGCGGCGACGGCTATGTTGGAGTTGGCCCTGATCTCAAGTGACGAGCCCCTGATCATCGATCAGCCCGAGGACGACCTCGACAACCGCTTCATTTACGACGAGGTCGTGACCAAGGTCGCCGAGGTTGCCGCTCATCGCCAGGTGATCGTGGCGACGCATAACGCCAACATTCCCGTTCTTGGCGATGCTGAGTTGATCCTCGCTCTCGATGCCACTACCGACAAAGGTAAGGTCCTCGCCTGCGGTGGTCTCGACGAGCCTGTCGTCGCTGACACTGCGCGCAAGATCCTCGAGGGAGGGGCGCAGGCTTTCGATGAGCGGGCGCGGCGCTACTCGACGGGTGGATGACTGTGGTTTGCGACCACTTGTGCTCTGCGCAATGCGGCCGGGGCTTCAGAGCGCAAACAGGTGCCCGATGCGACCTAAATGCGACCTCGACAGGCTCGAACGTCGGTGAACCCGGGGGAACAGCGGGCAAGCGATCTTCCGCGTTTGGCTCAGGAATCCGCTTTGGAGCAGTGCACGAGGGAACACGAGTGAACTACGGTGTATGCCGGAGGAGGGACTCGAACCCCCGACACGCGGATTATGATTCCGCTGCTCTAACCAGCTGAGCTACTCCGGCGGGGGCTGGGATCGTAGCGATGGAGGGGCGGTGATCGTGTTGGCGCGGTGGGGGTTAGCCTTGTTGCGGTGACTCAGGAGCTCGACAGGGCGGTGAGGACGGTTTTGCGCGATTGCCTGCGGGTGGAACCGGGCGAGGAGGTGCTGGTGATCTGCAACCCGGTCACTGAGGAAATCGGCGCCCTGATGCGGATCGAGGCTGAGGGCGATGGGGCGTTTGCGACGCTGGCGGTGATCTCGGAGCTCGATTCGAACGGGGCCGAGCCGCCGACGCCGGTTGCGGCGGCGATGCTCGCCTCGCATGTGGTGATCGCGCCGACGATCCAATCGCTCTCTCACACCTACGCCCGGCGCGCCGCCAACCAGGCGGGAGCGCGGATCGCGACCCTGCCCGGCGTCACCGAAGACATGCTGGCGCGGCTGATGAACGCCGACATGGGTGAGCTGAGGCGGCGGGGCGCGGCCCTGGCGGCGTTGATGCACAGCGGTCAGGAGGCGCGGATCACCTGCCAGCACGGCAGCGACCTGCGCATCGGCCTCGAGGGCCGGGTGCCGATTGCCGACGCCGGCGTGCTCGACGCGCCCCGTGCCTTCGGCAACCTGCCTTGCGGCGAGGCCTTTATCGCGCCGAGCGGTGGCGAGGGGACGCTCGTGGTCGACGGCTCGATCGCCGGCGTCGGCGAAGTCGAGACGCCGGTTGAGCTGACCGTGCGCAACGGCCATCTCACCGACGCGACCGGGCCCGAGGGCGCGACGCTGATGGAACTGCTGACCAAGCACGGCGAGGACGGCACCAACATCGCCGAGCTCGGGATCGGCACCAACGAAGAGGCGACCTTGACCGGCAACATCCTCGAGGACGAGAAGATTCTCGGCACCGCCCACGTCGCCTTCGGCGCCTCGGCGGCGATCGGCGGCAAAGTCCAGGTTCCGATCCATCTTGACTGCGTCGTGCTCGAGCCGAGCATCGAGATCGACGGCAAGGAGATCGTCCGCGCCGGCGAGCTACTCGTCTGACGGTGGCCACTCAGCTGCTTGCCGTCCCCAACGTCTCCGAGGGTCGTAACCCTTTGCGCATCGAGGCGCTGCAGAGCGCCTTCGCCCGGGGTGTGGCATTGCTCGACCGCCACTCCGACGCCGACCATAACCGTAGCGTCTTCACCCTCGCCGGCAATCCTGCGGCTCTCCGCGGCGCTCTTCTGGTCGGAGCCGAGCAAGCGATCGAGACGGTTGACATGGGCAGCCACGAGGGGCTGCATCCAGCGGTCGGAGCACTTGACGTCTGCCCGCTGGTCTGGCTCGACCCGGCCGGGAAGGACGCCGGGCGGCGCGACGCAGTCGAGCTCGCCGAGCAGCTGGGCGGCCTCGGCGTTCCCGTCTTTCTCTACGGCGAGCTGGCCACTCGTCCCGAGCACGTCGAGCGGGCCTATTTCCGCAACGGCGGTCTTGCCGAGCTCTGGCTGCGCATGGAGGGTGGGGGGCTGCGGCCGGACTTTGGCCCCTCGCTGCCCCATCGCACCGCCGGCGCGACCCTGGTCACCGCCCGCCCGCCACTTGCAGCCTTCAACGTCGAGCTCGACAGCGCTGACGTCGAGCTGGCGCAATCGGTTGCCGCGGGCTTGCGCGAGTCGGGCGGTGGTCTGGCGGGTGTGCGCGCGATCGGGCTCGCCCTCTCCAGCGGCCGCACGCAGGTCTCGACCAACATCCACGATCCCTTTGCCGTCTCCCTGGCCGAGGTCGTTTCGGCGGTCCGTACCCTGGCCGCGCCGCTGGGCGCGATGCCGGTCGAGGCCGAGGTGGTCGGCTTGGTTCCGGGCGCGGCGCTGGCGGGCTACCCGAGCGAGGTCCCGATCCGTGACTTCGATCCCGCCCGGCAAACGATCGAGGCCCGCCTCTCGGTCCTTTCCTAGCTCCGGGCGCTAGATTCAGGGCCATGGCTCAGACCAAGAAAAAGCGCCAGCGCAAGCGCCGCGGCACCCAGGGCGGTCGCGTCGACACCAACCGGCGCCCGCCGCGCCCACGCAACCGCGCCGAGGCCAAAGCACGCGCCGCCTCCGGCACCAAACGCGCCCCGCGCACCGATAAGCCGCCGACCTGGCGCAGCTCGATCATCCGCGGCGGCGTCGCGGCGGCGATCTTCGCCGTGCTCCTGCTGGTGATCTTCAAACGCCCGATCGGCGCCGCGCTCGGCCTCAGCGCTTTCATGCTCGTCTTCTACATCCCGGCCGGCTACTACATCGACCTCTACACCTGGCGGCGCCGGGAGCGGTCGAAGATGCGCTCGTCGGGCAAGTAGTGAGCCTCGAGGTCCGCCAGCTCACCGTCGGCCCGATCGCCGAGAACTGCTTCGTCTTTCGCGGCGAGGGCGCGGAGAAAGCGCTCGTCGTCGACCCCGGTGAGGAGCCCGAGCGGATCCTCGCTGAGATCGAGCAGACCGGGGCTGAGGTCGAGGCGATCCTGATCACGCACTGTCACTTCGATCACGTCGGCGCTGTCACACCGCTGGCCGAGGCAACCGGGGCGCCGGTCTACTGCCCCGAGATCGAGGTCCCCGTGCTCGCCGACATCATGTCCTTCACGATGCCCGGCTTCGGCCCCTACGAGGGCTACGAAGCCGACGAGACGGTCAAGGGAGGCGAGACGCTGGAGCTGGCGGGGCTGACGCTCGACGTGCTCTTCACTCCCGGCCATAGCCCCGGCCACGTCACCTACTCGGTGCGCGGCGAGGAGGTGATCTTCTCCGGGGACGTCCTCTTCCAGGGCTCGGTCGGGCGCGTTGACCTGCCCGGGGGCGACGGCCCCACCCTGCTGCGCTCGATCCAGTCGCTGCTCGACTCCCACTCGGCCGAGACGACCGTCTATCCCGGCCACATGGGCATCACCAGCCTCGGCGCGGAGCAGGCGACGAACCCGTTCCTCAGCGCGCTCTCGCGCTAGGTGGGTTTCGCCAACCTCGCCTAGGCGGCGCGGGGGCGGCTGGCGCCGGTAAGGTCGCGCACCGTGGCAGCACCTAAGTACCAGGCACCGCGCGGCACGTTCGACGTGTTGCCTGACGCTGCGCGACTGCGCGCGCGCGTCGAGCAGACCGCGGCGGAGATCCTCGCCCGCGCCGGTTACGAGCGGATCGCCACGCCCAGCTTCGAGGACACCGAGCTGTTCGAGCGCGGCGTCGGCCACTCCACCGACATCGTCCGCAAGGAGATGTTCACCTTCGAGGACAAGGGCGGGCGCAGCCTCACCCTGCGCCCCGAGGGCACGGCGCCGATCTGCCGTGCCTACGTCGAGCACGGCATGCAGGCGCTGGCGCAGCCGGTCAAGCTCGCCTACGCGGGACCGTTCTTCCGCCACGAGCGCCCTCAGGCGGGCCGCTACCGGCAGTTCCATCAACTCGGTGCCGAGGCGATCGGCAGCGACTCGCCGCTCGCCGACGCCGAGCTGATCGGCCTGCTGGCGGAGATCCTCGCCGAGCTGGGTGTGCCAGGGGTCAAGTTGCACCTGGGCAGCCTTGGCTCGTTCGAGGCGCGCCAGGCTTACCTGGCGGAGCTGAAGGAGCATCTGCGAGCCAACGAGGGCGAGCTCTCGAAAGAGGTGCGTGAGCGCATCGACGCCAACCCGCTGCGTGCGTTCGACTCCGATGACGAGGGCACTCAAGCGGTGATGGCGACGGCGCCGAAGCTGGTCGAGCGGCTGGAGGGCGAGGATGCCGAGCACTTCGCCGCGGTGCGGGCCCTGCTCGACGCCGCCGGTGTCGCCTACGTGATCGACCCGACCCTGGTGCGGGGCCTCGACTACTACACACGCACGATCTTCTCTTTCGTCTGCGACCGTCTCGGCGCCCAGTCGGAGATCGGCGGCGGCGGCCGCTACGACGGGCTGGTCGAGCAGCTCGGTGGCAAGCCGACCCCGGCGGTCGGCTGGGCCGCGGGAATCGAGCGGATCATGCTGGCGCTCGACGAAGAGCAGGCGGCTCCTGGGCGGGACGTCTTCATCGCCGTCGCCGAAGGCGGGCAAGAGCTGCGTGCGCGGGCACACGTCTTGGCTGGCGAATTGCGCAAAGCCGGCTTCTCTGCCGAGATCGACCTTGGTGGCCGGGGCCTCAAGGGCCAGTTCAAGCAGGCCGATCGGGTCGGCGCCCGCCGCGTCGTGATTCTCGAGAGCGAGGGGGCGCAGCTGCGCGACATGTCGAGTGGCGAGCAACGGTCGGTCGACACCGGCAATCTGATCGAAGAGATAACGGCCGACAATCCGGTCGAGGAAACGGCGGGGGGAGAGGCATGAGCGAGAACGTCAGTCCGGAGGCGGGGTTCCCCGCCCTGAGCGCCAACGGCTACCGCGACACCTGGTGCGGTCAGGTGCTCGGCGACCGGGTCGGCGACGAGGCGCGCGTCTGCGGCTGGGTGCACCGGCGCCGCGACCATGGCGGTCTTATCTTCATCGACCTGCGCGATCGCACCGGCATCGTCCAGCTCGTCTTCCACCCGGATGAGGCGGGCGGTGCCTTCGAGCTCGGGCACGAGCTGCGGGCCGAGGACGTGCTCAGCGCCAAGGGCACGGTGGTGCAGCGCTCGCCGGAGACGGTCAACCCCGAGCTGCCGACGGGCGCGGTGGAGCTGAAGGTGACGAGCGCCGAGCGGCTGGCCGACGCCGAGACGCCGCCCTTCCAGATCGAGGGCTTTGCCGGCGAGGTCGGCGAGGACGCGCGCCTGCGCCACCGCTACCTCGACCTGCGCCGCGAGCAGATGCGCGATGCGCTCGTCCTCCGCCATGGGGTGACGATGGCGATGCGCGAGTTCCTCGACCGCGAGGGCTTCCTCGACATCGAGACACCGGTGCTGACCCGTTCCACCCCTGAGGGCGCGCGCGACTTCCTCGTCCCCAGCCGCCAGCAGCCGGGTTCCTTCTACGCGCTGCCGCAGTCGCCGCAGCTCTTCAAGCAGCTGCTGATGGTGGCCGGCTTCGAGCGCTACTACCAAGTCGCGCGTTGCTTTCGCGACGAGGACCTGCGCGCCGATCGCCAGCCCGACTTCACCCAGCTCGACATCGAGATGTCCTTCGTTGAGGTCGAGGACGTGCTCGCGGTTAACGAGAGGCTGCTCGCCCACATCTTCGGGCGGGTCGGCGGGCCGTCGCTGGAGCTGCCTTTGCGGCGCATGCCCTACGACGAGGCGATCTCGCGCTATGGCACGGACCGCCCCGACACGCGCTTCGGCATGGAGCTGGCCGACCTCGACGATCTGCTTGCCGAGACCGAGTTCAAGGTCTTCGCCTCGGTGATTGGCGGGGGCGGGACAGTGCGCGGTCTCAACGCCGGCAAGCGGGAGATGCCCCGCTCCGCCCTCGATGGCTTGATCGAGCGCGCCCAGGAGCTCGGCGCCAAGGGCCTGGTCTGGGCCTTCCGCGAGGGCGATGGCTGGCGCTCGCCGACCGCGAAGTTCCTCTCCGAGGCGGAGCTGAGCGCGCTGAACGAGCGGCTGGGCGCCGAGGAGGGCGACCTGCTGCTCGTCGTCGCCGACAAGCCCAAGGTCGCCAACACCGTCCTCGCCCAGCTGCGACTCGACCTCGCCGACCAATTCGAGCTGATCCCCGAGGGCAGCGAGGACCTGCTCTGGATCGTCGACTGGCCGCTGCTGGAGCAGAACGATGCCGGCGGCTGGGACCCGCTCCACCATCCCTTCACCGCGCCCGCGGCCGGGTTTGACCCTGCGGACCCGGGCTCCGCGCGCGCCCAAGCCTACGACCTCGTCTGGAACGGCCAGGAGATGGGCGGCGGCTCGATCCGTATCAGTGACGCAGCCCTGCAGGGGGAGGTCTTCGCCGCGCTCGGCATCGACGCGGCCGAAGCCGAGGCACGCTTCGGCTTCCTGCTCGAGGCGCTGCGTTATGGCGCCCCGCCGCACGGCGGCATCGCCTACGGGCTCGATCGCATCGTTCAGCGCCTCGCCGGCGCCGACTCGATCCGCGACGTGATCGCCTTCCCCAAGACCGCCTCAGGGGCCGACGCCCTCACCGGCGCGCCCGCCCCGGTCGACGAGCCGCAGCTGCGCGATGTCGGCCTGCAGCTCCGCGTGAAGCCGCCCGCGGGCAGATGAGCCTCTTCGACCGGATCCGAGCGGCCTTCACCCGCTCGCCCGGTCCGGGCGTCACTCCCGTCCACGTCGACGATCCGCGCTTCGACAGCTGGGAGGTGGTGCGGGACTTCGGCGACGTGAAGACAGCCCGTGCCTGGCATCAGGCGCTGGAGGAGGCCAAGATCGAGGCCGTGCTGACCGCCGATTGGCCGCTCGATCGTTTCGGTCACGGCGACATCGCCCTGCGGGTGCAGGGGGAGGACTGGAGCGACGCCGAGGAGCTCCTCTCCAACCTCGACGTTTGAGTCGCAATGCCGCCGCGCGCTACCCCGAAGCGGGAGAAAGAAAACCTTTCGTCTCTCGCTCGGCGGTGCTACGGTTGCGCCAGAGGCTCGAGCCCGTACGTGAGCCGTCTCACCGTTTGACCCAACACAAACGGCGCGGGAGCTGATCTCTCAAGGCCCTGTGGGGCTGCGAGGAGGCGCCCACCCTTTACTTCAAGGGATCAAAGCCAGAGGCGGTACCGGCGGGCTGGAGCCTCTTTTGCATGTCCGGTCACACGGAATTGACCCGCAGCGCACCACCCGCGCGCCGCGTCCCTTCACCATCAGCGGCATGCCCGACTCGCACTCCGTTTCCGCCGCTATGCGGACAAAAGGGAGTTCGCGTCCTGGCGCGTCAATCGACTCTGTGGTTGCAGAGTTGGCGAAGACCCAGTTCGGCGTGGTTGGTCGGGAGCAATTGCGGGCTCTTGGAGCGTCGGAGGGCTGGATCACAAGGCGGGTTGCGCGCGGATCGCTGCTTCGTCTGCATCGAGGCGTCTACGCGGTCGGTCACAAGCATCTCGACCGCCGGGCGCGCTTTCTGGGCGCCGTGCTCGCCTGTGGGCCAGCGGCGGCGCTTAGTCACCGCTCGGCGGCGGAGTTGCTGGGCATCTTGCTGCCCTCAGCTCGTGCGCCCGAGGTGACCCATCCATCGGCCTGGCGACCGCGGGCTGGAATCGTGATCCACCAAGGCGCCGTCCTCGCCGACGAAACCCAGGAAGTCGAAGGAATCCTCACAACGGGTCTCTCACGAACTGTGCTCGATCTCTCCGCCCGATCGTCGAGGGCCCAGGTGGAGCAGATGCTGAACGAGGCGGAAGTGCGCGGCCTTACCGATCTCACCTCGATTCCTACGCTGCTGAAGCGCTATCCGAGGCGGCCAGGCTCCGTGATGCTGCGCGAGATATTTCGCGAGCAGTCGCACACGCGTGGGATCACGAAGAAAGAGCTGGAGCGGCGGTTCAAGCTGCTGATCAGCTCGACTGACTTGCCGAAGCCGCGACACAACGCCGACATTGCCGCTGGTGGGCGGTTCTTCGAAGCGGATTGCCTTTGGGCCGAGCAGCGGCTGATCGTCGAGCTGGACGGGCGGGCCGTTCACGGAACTCCACGGGCGTTTGAGCATGACCGCGAACGCGATCGGTTGCTGGTTGCTGATGGCTGGCGGGTCGTGAGGATCACCTGGCGCCAGCTCCGGGACGAAGCATCAGCGGTGGTCGCGGATTTGCGCTTGGCGCTCGCGCGGCCGTTGCCCTGACGCGCCGAGCTGCCGCAAGTGGTCCGGCCTCCTACCCTGTAGCGATGGATCGGGAGATCTTTGACGCTTATCTGCACGACCGCAGCCGGGTTGGCGCGCCGGGCGCCGGCGCCTTCACCGGAGCCGCGGGCGGTGCGGCCTGCGGCGATCTGTCGCGGATCTCGCTGGTACTCGTGGGCGGGAAGGTAGAGAGCGTCAGCTTCGATGCGGAGGGCTGCGGGGCGACGCGAGCGGCTACGGCGGCGGTCGCGGAGATGGTCGATGGCGGGACGGTCCTCGCCGCAGCTCGTGTTGGAACCGATGAGGTCGATGAGGCGCTCGGCGGCTTGACGCCGGCCAAGCGGCACGCGGCGCAGCTCGCTGCGGATGCCCTGCACCGGGCGCTCGCGCAGGCTGCGGCGTCGAGTGAGGTTCTTGCCGGCGACGCGGTTGTAGGCGACGGGCGAGCTGGGGACGCGGTTGCGGGCGACGAGCGAACTGGCGACGGCGCAGGCGAGCGCGTGCTCGTCGCGATGTCGGGCGGGGTTGACAGCGCCGTCGCCGCGCTGCTCGAACGCGAGCGCGGGGCGGACGTGATCGGCGTGACGCTGAAGCTCTGGGCCGACCCGCAGACCGACGGTGCCAAGGCCTGCTGCTCGCCGGAGGCGGTGTTGGGGGCTCGTTCGCTGTGTCTCTCGCTGGGGATCCCGCACCTGACGCTCGACCTCGAGGAGGAGTTCCGGCGCCGCGTCGTCGATGAGTTCGTCTCGGGTTATGCCGCCGGCAGCACTCCCAACCCGTGCATTGCCTGCAACGGTGAGGTGCGGATCGCTGCGATGGTCGACCTGGCGGGTCGGCTGGGCGCGAGCCGCCTCGTCACCGGCCACTACGCCCGCATCGTCGAGGACGACTCTGGCCCGCTGCTCGCCGCCGCCTCGGACGAGAACAAGGATCAGAGCTACATGCTGGCGGCGCTGCCGCCGACGATCCTGGAGCGCCTGCGCTTCCCGCTCACCGAGCTGACCAAGCCGGAGGTGCGGGCGATCGCCGCTCGCCACGAGCTTACGGTGGCGAAGAAGCCCGAGAGCCAGGACCTCTGCTTCCTCTCGGGGCAGGGCAAGGCCGACTTCCTGCGCCGCCACGGCGGTCTGCGCGAGCGCGAGGGGGAGCTGCTCGATCGCACCGGCCGCTCAATCGGCCGCCACCGCGGCCATCACAACTTCACTGTCGGTCAGCGCCGCGGAATCCGCGTCTCAGCCGAGGAGCCGCTCTACGTGCTGGCCAAGGACGGCGCCGCCAACACGGTCACCGTCGGCACGCGCAGCGAGCTGATGGCGCAGGCGGTGCGCCTCCGCAACGTCACGCTGCATCGCAGCGGCAACGAGGTCGACGCGGTGCGCCTGCGCTATCGCTCGCACCCGGTCCCCGCCAGGCTGACGGCGGCGGGGACCGGGCGCCACGCCGAGCTAGTGGTTGAGCTCGACGAGGGGTTCGCCGGCGTCTCGCCCGGCCAGACCGCGGTGCTGCTGCGGGGCGAGACGATCATCGGCCACGGCACGATCGCTGGCTGACCCAGCGGGCCTCAGGCCTGCTGTTCTTCCCTTTCTTTCTTGCGTTCGTCGTGCCGCAGCTTGGCGGCGGCTTTCACGCAGCGGCTGAAGGCGGTCCCCTTCTCGCCTTTGACGTGCTTTTTGCTTTCGCCTTTGCAGACCTGGTTGGCTGCTTGCGAGGGGTGCTGGGCGGCGTGAGCCATCGTGGTGACGCAACGGCTGAATGCCGTGCCCTTTTCGCCTTTCACGTGTTTCTTGCTTTCGCCCTGGCAGAACTTGCCGTAGGCCTGGGCGTTGGAAGGCGGGGGAGGAGCGGGGTTGTATTCGGGTCCTTGGCCCTGCCCCTGGCCGTTGCCCTGACCCTGTCCTTGGCCATTACCCGGGGTGGCGAGAGCCATCGCCGGAACGACCAGGGCAAGGACCCCAATCGCGATTGAGAGCTTCAGGTACGCCTTCATCGAGCCTCCTTCGACTAGCGGTCGAACGGTTTACGTGATGGCGCTTAAACGAAACGAGGGCGCGGACGTCAGGGGGTAGGTTCGGTTTCGCTCGCTTCGTCTTTGCTGGGTGCGGGCACTACTTCTATTGACGTTTCGCTTTTCGTCTGCCCTGATGGTGCAGCGCCGTGGGTGGCGGGGGCCTTCGCTGAGTCGCTTTCGCTCGGCTGCGATGCCTGCCCATTGTCTGCCGCTTTCCCGCTTTCCTTTGGGCTCTTCGCCTTGCCCTTGGAATGGGCGGAGTTGCCGGAGTGCGAGGGCTTGCTGGGATGCGCGGGATGGGCGGGGTGGTTCCTCGACTTGCCCTTGCCCGTCGCTTTGTGCGCAGCGGAGGTTTCCCGACCGTGCTGTGAGGACGTCGGAGAGGAGGCTGGTGAGCCGTTGCCGTTTCCGCCTCCCGCGGCTGACTGAGCGTCCGTGCCCGCCGGTGGCGATGTCGCGCCGGGGGAAGTGCCGGCTCGTCCGTGCCCGCTTGCCGGCGTGGCCGCATTGAGGTCGGCCTTTGAGTTCGACCCAGCCACCCCCGAGCGAGAAGGCGCGGTCTCAGTCGTGGAGTCGCCCGTGGCCGAATCTTCCCCCCCGCCTGAGGCCGGCGCGCTCCTGTCGCTCGCGCCCTTGTCGGCGCCGGGGAGGCCAACGTCGATCAGGCCGCTGCGATCGGCAGCGGTAACGCCGATGGTCGCGGCGACGGCGACCGTCGCGATGGCCTTGATGGCGACGGAGGTGCCAGCGGCCTTGCCGGCGCTCGCACCCGCCACAGTCGCCGCGCCTCCGAGCCCACCGCTCGCGGCGACGTTGCCACCGACGAGGCCGTGCAGGATCGACGCTGCTGCGGCGGCCGGGAGAGGCGCCAGCGCAGCCAAATCCCGCCGCCTGCCATCGATCGAGTCACGGAAGGCGCGGCAATCGGGACAGGCACGAAGGTGGGCCCTGATGTCTCGCCGCCGAGCCACCCGACCATCGCCTTCGGAGAGCTGGCGCGTAACCTGCTCGCAGCTCATCTCACGCCCCGTTTCCAGCTCGCGCAGGCCGAGACGCGCCTCGTAGACGGTCTGGCGCGCAACCGCCGGGGAGCTCTCGAAGGCGATGCCGATCTGCTCGTAGCTCAGGCCTCCGAGCTCGCGCATCAGCAGGGCTGAGCGCTGGCGTGCCGGCAGCTCGCCCATGTCGGCGAGGAGGCGACCCAAACGCTCGCGCTGCGCGACCGCCTCGGTGATCTCCGCGCCCGCGCCCACCTGCGCGTCGTCCAGCTCGGCGCTCTCGCGCCGGCGCCGCAGCAGGTCGATCGACTCGTTGTGGGCGACCCGGTAGAGCCAGGGCTTGAGCTTGATCTCGCGCTGCTCTCCCGGCAGGGATCGCAGCGCTTTCACCATCGTGTTCTGCAGCGCGTCTTGGGCGTCCTCGGGCCGGCCCACGATCGAGAGGCAGAAGCGGTAGATGTCCTGGTGGTAGCGCTTGTAGATCGCCGCAAAAGCGCGCTGGTCGCCATCGCTGGCCTGGCGGGCAAGCCTCACGTCGGAAAGCAGTGGCGTCATCTCTCGCTCGTCTCGGCACCGGGAGCCATCCAGTCAAGGGTAGGGGCAGTCCGTTCGCTGTTTCAACGAAGAGCGGACGCTCCTGTCAGGCCGTAGGCTCTGCGGTCGATGAAGGCCAGCGAGATCCGCGACACCTACCTCTCGTTCTTCGCCGAGCGCGGGCACAAGATCGTGCCCTCGGCCTCGCTGGTCCCCTCGGTTCACGATCCCTCAGTGCTGCTGACGACCGCCGGCATGCAGCCGTTCAAGCCCTACTTCCTCGGTCGCGAAGAGCCGCCCGCCTCACGGCTCGCCGACGTGCAGAAGTGCTTTCGCACGACCGATATCGAGGAGGTCGGCAACACCGCCCGCCACCTCACCTTCTTCGAGATGCTCGGCAACTGGAGCTTTGGCGACTACTTCAAGGCGGAGTCGATCCCCTGGGGCTGGGAGCTCTCGACCCAGGGTTTTGGCATGGACCCGGAGCGGATCTGGGTCACGGTCTTCGGCGGCGATGAGGAGCTCGGCCTCGGTCCGGATGAGGAGGCGATTGAGATCTGGCGCGGGGTCGGTGTGCCCGACGAGCGCATCGTCCGCCTCGGCCGCGAGGACAACTTCTGGCAGGGCGGGCCGATCGGCCCCTGCGGCCCATGCTCGGAGCTCTACCTCGACCGCGGCCTCGAGTTCGGCGCCGAGGGCGAGCGGCCGGGCGACGACACCGACCGCTTCATCGAGTTCTGGAACCACGTCTTCATGAGCTACAACCTCGCGGAGGACGGTTCCCTGACCGAGCTGCCGAGCCGCAACATCGACACTGGCATGGGGCTCGACCGGATGGCAGCGATCCTGCAGGACGCGCCCTCGGTCTTCGAGACCGACCTGGTCCGGCCGCTGCTCGACCTCGCTGAGGAGATGTCGGGACGCTCTTACGCCGACGGCGGCGCGGTGACGCGGGCGATGCGCATCGTCGCCGACCATTCGCGCGGGGCGGCCTTCCTGATCGCCGACGGCGTCGTTCCCTCCAACGAGGACCGCGGTTACATCCTGCGGCGGATCATGCGGCGGGCGATCCAGCAGGGCAATACGCTCGGGCTGGAGGCACCCTGGCTCGGTCGCTTCGCCGAGCGGGCGATCGAGATCATGGGGGAGACCTACCCCGAGCTGGTCGCCGAGCGCGAGACGATCGCGCGCTGGGTTGATGACGAGGAGGAGAGCTTCGGCCGCACCTTGGAGCGCGGCAGCGAGCTGCTCGATCGCCTGATCGCCGATGCGAAGGAAGCGGAGACCTCCTGGATCGAGGCCGCCGATGCATTCAAGCTCCACGACACCTACGGCTTCCCCTACGACCTGACCAAGGAGCTGCTTGCCGAGCAGGGCCTCTCAGTCGACGACGGCGGCTTCGAGGAGCTGATGGAGGAGCAGCGCCAGCGTGCCCGCACCGGTGCCGCCACCGCGCACGGCTCCGAGGATCGCCACGGGCGCGTGATCGCCTTCGCCGGCAGCGCCGCCCCAACCCGCTTTGTCGGCTACGAGATGCTGAGCACGACGACCGGTATCGCCGCGCTCGAGAGCGACAACGGCCGGGCGCTGCTCAAGCTCGAGGAGAGCCCCTTCTACGCCGAGGGCGGCGGCCAGGTCGCCGACTCGGGCACGATCAGCTGGGAGGGTGGCGAGGCGCGAGTGGTCGACGTGTACCGGGTCGGTGAAGACCAGGCATTGGAGGTGGAGCCCAGTGCCTCGATCGACCCCGGGGCCGCTGTGACAGCCGAGGTCGATCACGAGGCGCGCCACTCAACGATGCGCAACCACACCGCGACTCACCTCCTGCACGCCGCCCTGCGCGAGCGGCTCGGCACCCACGTGCGCCAGGCCGGCTCGGCGGTGCGGCCCGACAAGCTGCGCTTCGACTTCACCCACGGCCAGGCGCTCAGCGCCGAGGATCTGCGCGCGGTCGAGGACCGGGTCAACGAGTGGATCAAGGCGAGCCGGCCGGTGCGCTGGCTGGAGATGGAGCGAGCCGAGGCGGAGCGGCTCGGCGCGATGGCGCTCTTCGGTGAGAAGTACGGCGAGTGGGTGCGGATGGTCGAAGTCGACGAGGTCTCACGCGAGCTTTGCGGTGGCACCCACGTCGCCAACACGGCCGAGGTCGGCATCTTCAAGATCTCCTCCGAGGGCTCCAGCGCCGCCAACGTGCGCCGCATCGAGGCGCTCAGCGGTCCGGCGGCGATCGACTGGTTCCGCGAGCGTGAGCAGAGCCTGCACGAGGTCGGCGAGCTGCTCGGCTCGCCCCAGGACCCGATCGCCGCCGCCAAGCGCGCCGCCGAGCGCCTGCGTGAGGCGGGCGCGGGCGCGCAACAGGCGCAGAAGCAGCTGCTCGGCGAGGAGGCGGAGCGGCTGGTCGCCGAGGCGGTCGAGGCCAACGGGGTCAAGCTCGCTGTCTCTCGGGCGCCGCTGGCCGACCAGAAGGCGCTGCTCGAGCTGGCCAACCGTGTGCAGTCGAAGCTGGGCGGTGACGCCGCCGTTGCTCTGGGCGGCGCCGATGGCGGCAAGGTGGCCTTGGTCGTCCTCGTCTCCAAGGGCGCGGTCGAGCGCGGCTTCTCGGCGGCGGCGGTCGTGCGCGAGGCGGCGCCGATCGTCGGTGGCGGGGGCGGCGGTCGCGACGACATGGCGCAAGCCGGCGGCAAGGACGCGAACAAGCTGGACGAGGCGCTGGCGGTGGCGCTGAGCGCACTTGAAAAGGCAGCGGCCTAGCCCGGATGCGAGTCCTCGCTCTCGACCACGGCACCGCGCGAATCGGCTGCGCGCTCTCCGACCCGAGCGGCACGCTGGCGACGCCGCTGCCGGTGATCGAACCACCGGAGGCGCGCTCTGTGGCGGAGCTCGTGAGCAAGCACGAGGTCGAGCTGGTCGTCGTCGGCCTGCCGCTGCACCTCAGCGGCGAGGAAGGCAGTCAGGCCGCTCTAGCACGGACCTTCTGCACCGAACTGGAAGCGCTGCTCTCGATCCCGGTCGAGACCTACGACGAGCGCCTGACCACGCGCATGGCCAACGCAAGCAAGCGCGAAGGTGCCTCGGCGGCCCCCGACTCGCTCGCCGCGGCCCACCTGCTGCAGGCCTACCTCGCCGGTCGCGCCGCGATCGAAGAAAGCGGCGATGAGTGAGGAGCGGCTCGCGGCAGAACGCGAGCAACGTCGAAAAGAGCGCGAAGCGCGCCGGGCGAAGAGGGAGGCCGGCGAGCCTCCTGCCGCCGCTTCCCCTCCGGCCGCAGCGGTGCCAGGCGCCGCAGCGCCGCCCTCGGCGGCCCCGGCACCCCCAGCAGCGGCCACCCAAACGGCTGCACCCCCACCTCCTCGGGCGCCGCGGGCGACCCCAACGGCCGGCCTACCCAAACGTCCCCGTTCCAACCGGCGACGCCTCGGTGTCCTCGCCGGCCTGGTGATCATCTTCATCGGCGTCGCCGCGATCGCTGCTCTGGCCTACAGGCATTTCCACCGCAGCGACCCGCCACCCGCGCCGGTGGTGGTCAAGACGATCACCGTGACGATTCCCGAGGGTGAGACCCGGGCCCAGGTCGCGGAACTCGCAAAGGGAGAAGGGCTGCGCGGCTCATACGAGAAGGCGAGCGTCCACTCCAAGTACCTCAACCCGGCCAAGTACGGCGGCAAGGGGGCGAAGAACCTCGAAGGCTTTCTCTTCCCGGACACCTTCGAGCTCGAGAAACATGCTCCCGCCAGTGATCTGGTCCAGCTGCAGCTCGAAGACTTCAAGCGGCGGATCGCCGGGGTCAACATGAGCTACGCCCGCTCGAAGAACCTGACCACCTTCGACGTGCTGACGATCGCCTCGATGGTCGAGGAGGAGGCCGGTGTCGAAAGCCAGCGCAAGCTGGTCGCGGCGGTGATCTACAACCGCCTGCACGAAGGGATGCCGCTGGGTATCGACGCGACGACCCGCTTCGCCACCGGCAACTACACCGAGCCGCTGACCGAATCCGAACTGGCGATCGACTCGCCTTACAACACGCGCACCAACGCCGGCCTGCCCCCCGGTCCGATCGACAACCCGGGGCTCGCCTCGATCGAAGCGGCCGCCCACCCGGCCAAGGCCGACTACCTCTTCTACGTGGCCGAACCGGGCGCCTGCAACAAGCTCGCCTTCTCCAAGACCGAAGCAGAATTCGAAGAAGACGTCGCCGCCTATAACACGGCGCGCGAAGAAGCCGGCGGCAACTCGCCGGACAGCTGCGGGGAATAGGCGTGCCGCGGCTCGCCGTCCTCGGCTATCCGGTCGGCCACTCGCGCTCGCCGGCGATGCAGAGCGCGGCGCTGGCCGAGCTCGGCCTCGGCGACGAGTGGAGCTACGAGGCGATCGAGGTCGCCCCCGACGCTTTCGAGCAGCGGGTGCGGGCGATGGCGAACGAGGGCTTTGCCGGTGCCAACGTCACCGTGCCGCACAAGGGCGCGGCGCTCTCGCTCGCCGATGAGCTCTCGGAGACCGCCCGTGAGATCGGCGCCGCCAACACGCTCGTCATCACGCACGACGCCGAGAGCGGGGAGACCGGGGAGATCGTCGTCCGCGCCGAGAACACCGACGCCGAGGGATTGCTGCGCTCGCTGCCCGGCACGCCGCGCGATCGACGCGCCCTCGTCCTCGGCGCCGGTGGCGCCGCCCGCGCCGTGGTTTGGGCCTTGCTGCGCGAGGGCGCCGAGGTCGAGGTCTGGAACCGCACCGAGCTGCGCTCCCAGCACCTTTGCGAGGAACTTGGCGGCACGCCGGCGACGACCCCCGAGCAATCCGCCTACGAGCTGATCGTCAACACCACCGCGGTCGGCCTAGCTGGCGAGGACCCCTTCGCCGAGCTGCCGCTTGCGTCCGATGCCTTCGGCGCCGAGCAGATCGTCGTCGACATGGTCTATGGCGGCGAGCCCACGGCGCTCCTGCGGGCCGCGGAGGCGGCCGGGGCGAGCACCGTCGACGGCATCGAGATCCTCGTCCAGCAGGGCGCCCTCTCGCTCGAAATCTGGACCGGTCGCCCGGCGCCGCTCGACACAATGCGCGCCGCTGCCCGCAGCTGATCGCCGAGTGTCGACTTAGCCACACCAGGGTGTGGTCAACTCGACACTCGCGCCGCCGATAGCCTTGCGCTGCAGATGAGCGGGTTCAGGTTCACAACAGCGGGGGAGTCGCACGGGCCGGGTCTGGTCGCGATCGTCGAGGGGATGCCGGCTGGGCTCGAGCTCGAGCGCGAGGCGCTCGACGGCGACATGGCGCGGCGCCAGCTCGGCCACGGCCGCGGCGGGCGGATGAAAATCGAGACCGACACGGTCGAGATCCGGTCCGGGCTGCGCCACGGCCGCACGCTCGGCAGCCCGATCGCGATCCTCGTCGCCAACCGCGACTACTCCAACTGGGAGGAGCGGATGAACCCCTGGCCGGTCGACGCCGAGGTCGACCAGGTCCACCTGCCGCGACCCGGCCACGCCGACCTGGTCGGCGCCCAGAAGTACGGCCACGAGGACATCCGCAACGTGCTCGAGCGCGCCAGCGCCCGCGAGACCGCCGCCCGCGTCGCCGCCGGCTCGGTCGCCCGCGGCTTTCTCACCGCGCTCGGCGTCAGCGTCCACAGCCACGTCACCCAGATCGCCTCGGTCAAGGCGCCCGAGCGTGAGGACCTAGGCCCGGAGGACTTCGCCGCGGTCGATGACGACCCGGTGCGCTGCCTCGACCCCGAGGCGAGCGCGGCGATGGTCGAGGAGATCAACCGACTGCGCAAGGCCAACGAGAGTCTCGGTGGCACCTTCGAGGTGCGCGCTTTCGGGCTCGTGCCAGGTCTTGGCTCGCATATCTCCTGGGAAGACCGCCTCGACGGTCGCCTCGCTGGCGCGGTCGCCTCGATCCAGTCGGTCAAGGGCGTCTCGATCGGCGAAGCCTGGGACGTCGCCGGGCGCCCCGGGTCGCAGGCTCACGATGAGATCTTCTGGTCGGAGGCGGGTGGCTACTTCCGCGAAACCAACCACGCCGGCGGCCTCGAGGGCGGCATGACCAATGGCCTGCCACTCTCGGTGCGAGCCGCGATCAAGCCGATTTCCACCCTGACCAAGCCGCTGCGCTCGGTTGACACCGAGACCAAGCAGCCGGCGCAGGCGCTGCGCGAGCGCACCGACTCGACCGTGGTCCCCGCCGCCGCGGTCGTAGCCGAGGCGATGGTCTGCCTCGTCCTCGCCCGCACCTACCGCGAGAAGTTCGGTGGCGACCACATCGACGACGTGCACGCCGCGGTCGAGGCTTACAAGAAGCGCATCGACTTCCGGGGCTAGTGCCTATCCGAGAACCCCCACGCACACCTGACGCCGCCGCACACACTCCGCGGGGCGTCGTCCTCGGTCGGCCAAATGGCCCTGCCATTAGGCCTCCCTGCGTCCTACCCCCGCTCGGTGCGGCCCTCGCCAGCCGTATGCGCGGGTTCTCGGATAGGCACTACGGGTGAAGCCCGCCCTCGTATTCATCGGGTTCATGGGGGCCGGCAAGTCGACGGCGCTCGCGGCTGCCCGCGACGCGGGGCTGGAGGTGGTTGAGACCGACGCGCTGCTGCAGGAAAAGGCCGGGATGACGATCCCCGAGTTCTTTGCGGAATTCGGCGAGGAGGCGTTCCGGACGCTCGAGGCGGAAGTCGTCGGCGCCGCGCTCGAGGCGGCCGATGGCAGCGCGATCGCCCTCGGCGGCGGCAGCGTCCTCTCCGACCGCGTGCGGGAGACGCTCGCCCGCCACATCGTCGTCTGGCTGCAGGTCGACGCGCGCGAGGCCTGGCGGCGCATCGCCCGCAGCGACCGGCCATTGGCGAAAAACGCCGATGACGTCGCCAGCCTGCTCGATCAACGCCTGCCCTTCTACGAGTCCCTCGCCGACGCGATCGTGCCGCCCGGCGATCGCGGCCTGATCACCCGCGCGATGCCCTCACTGCTGGCCCTGGCCGAGCTGCCGCTCGGCACGAAGATGCTCTGGGCGGCGAGTGCCTCCGGCGAGTACCCCGTCTTCGTCGGGCCGGGCCTGCTTGGGGCCGGCCCATGGCCGCTGCCCGGTGAGCGCTGCTGCATCACCGACGGCAACGTCGGTCCGCTCTACGCCGACCGTCTCGCCCCGCTGACCGCAACGATCGAGGTGCCGCCTGGGGAGTCGGCAAAGACGATGACCGAGGCCGAGCGGGTGCTGCGCGAGATGGCGCGCCTGGGCATGACCCGCAGCGATCACGTCGTCGCCCTCGGCGGCGGTGTGGTCGGCGATCTCGCCGGCTTCTGCGCCCACCTCTACCAGCGCGGGGTGCCGGTGATCCAGGTGCCGACGACGCTGGTCGCCCAGGTCGACTCGGCCTACGGCGGCAAGACCGGCGTCGACCTGCCGGAGGGAAAGAACTACGCCGGTGCGTACCAGCTGCCCGCCGCCGTGCTCAGCGACACGAGCACGCTCGCCAGCCTGCCGCGGGAGGAGCTCGCGGCGGGATTCGTCGAGCTGCTCAAGACGGGCCTGCTGGCCGGCGGTGAGCTCTGGGAGCAGACGCGCTCGCTCGAGAGCCTCGACTCCGAGCAGCTCGCCGCGCTCGTCTTTGCCTGCGCCCGCTACAAGTGCGAGGTCGTCGCCGCCGACGAGCGCGATACAGGCCTGCGCGCGGTGCTCAACCTCGGCCACACGGTCGGCCACGCGATCGAGGCGGCGAGCGGTTACGAGCGCTACCGGCACGGCGAGGCGGTCGGCCTCGGCCTGCTTGCGGCGCTGCGGCTCTCCGAGGCGCCGGAGCTGCGCGAGAAGGTCGGGACGATCCTCGGCCGTCACGGACTCCCGGTCGAGCTGGATCCGGCGATTGAGCTCGACCCGGTCCTCGACGCTCTGCAACGCGACAAGAAGCGCACGGCCGAGGGCGTCGGCTTCGTCCTGCTCGCCGAGCCCGGCGCGCCGCGCACCGGCCAGCTCGTCGATGCGGCTAAGGTCAGCGCAGCCGTGCGGGAGCTCTACCGATGACGACATCCCACAACCGCGTCGCCGTCTTGCACGGGGTCAACTTCAATGTGCTCGAGCGGCGCGATCCGGAGATGTACGGGGGGCTCTCGCTCGTTGAACTGGAGTCCAAAATCCAGGCTTGGGCTCGCGAGCGCAAGCTGGAAGCGATCTTCTTCCAGACCAACTCCGAGGGCGAGTTCTGCGAATACCTGCACCGGGTGCCGGAGCTGGCCGACGCGGCGATCGTCAACGCCGGCGCCTGGAGCCACTACAGCCGCGCGATCGCCGATGCGCTCGACGTCGCCGGCGTGCCCGCCGTCGAGGTCCATCTCTCCAATGTCGAGGGACGCGACGAGTGGCGCAAGCTCTCGGTCTTCGAGGGGCTGGTGCTGGAGAAGATCTTCGGCAAGGGCCCCGACGGATACCGCGAGGCGCTGGAGCTGCTGGCCAAAGAGCTTGGCGCGGACTCGTGAGCCCCAGCCTGCGAGGGGGACTGATGCCCACACGTGGCGATCGCCTCGCCGAGCTCGTCAGCGAGCGCGAGCTCGACTGCTTCCTCGTCACCGACCTGGTCAACGTCAGCTACCTGACCGGCTTCGGCGGCACCAACGGCGCCTGTGTCTGCGGCGCCGAGCAGCGCGTCTTCCTCACCGACTTCCGCTACACCGAGCGCGCCGAGGCCGAGATCGAGGGCTGGGACGTGGTCACGGTCACCGACGATTGGCTCGGCGGCATCGCCGAGCGGCTCAGCGGCAAGACCGGCTTCGAAGACCACCACATGGCCGTGCGTACGCTGAAGCGCCTGGAGGAGAAACTGCCGGACGGGGTGGAGCTGGAGGGCGCCTGGGGCACGGTCGAGAAGCTGCGCCGGGTCAAGGACGCGGTCGAGCTGGCCGCGATCGCGACTGCCTCAGAGCTGGCCGATGAGATCTGGCGCTTCGCGCTGGAGCGCGGCTTGGCTGGCCGGACCGAGCTTGACGTCGCCCACGCCGCCGAGGCGCGGATGCGCGAGCTCGGCGCCGAGCCCTCGTTCCCGACGATCGTCGCCGCTGGGCCCAACGGGGCGCTGCCGCACGCCGAGCCAGGCGAGCGTGAGATCGGCCGCGGGGAGCTGGTCGTCTTCGACATGGGCGCAAAGCTCGACGGCTACTGCTCCGATGGCACCCGCACCTTTGCCACCGGTGAGCCCGGGGAGGAGGCCCGCTTGGTCTACGGGACGGTGCTCGACGCCCAGGAAGCGGCGCTGACGGCGGTCAAAGCCGGCGCCAAGGCGGAAGACGTCGACGGCGTCGCCCGTGAGCTGATCGCCGCCGCCGGTCACGGCGAGCGCTTCGGTCACGGCCTCGGCCACGGGGTCGGCCTCGAGGTCCACGAGGAACCGCGCGTCTCGCAACGCTCCGAGGACGTGCTCGCGACGGGGGAAGTGGTGACGGTCGAGCCCGGGATCTACCTCCCGGGGGAGCTCGGCGTCCGGATCGAGGACCTGGTCGTCGTCACCGATGAGGGCTACCGCAACCTCTCCAGCCTTCCCAAGGACTTGCAGATCGTCGACTGAATCGAACCGCATCAAATTTTCACCCTGGCAGGTAGAGAATCTGATGCAGTTCGGCTAGCGGGCTGCAGGGCTAAGTGAATTCGAGCCGCGGGTCGATGAGTCGGCGTGACGGTTACCAAAGACAGCCTGCGTGCCGCCCGGCGCGAGCGCCTGCTCGACATGGAGCAGCGGGTGCGGCGCTACCGTGCTGCCTGCTTCGCGATTCTCGCCCTGGCGCTGGCCTCGTCCGGGCCGGCGGTCGGCTGGCTCTGGCTGGTGCCGCTGGCGGCCGGGTTCGCGGGCTTTGCTGTCGCTGATCGCTTCATGCAGGCAAGCGAGCGCCCCTGGCTCTGGGTTGCCGCCGCATGGGGCGCGCTGCCGCTGCTGCTCGGCGGCGCGGTGATTGCCACCGGCGGCCCCACCAGCCCGGTGCTGATGTGGTTCGCGCTCCCCGCCGTCACCCTTGGCGCCCGTTTCGACCCCTGGGGCATGGTCGTCGGCACGGCCTATCTCATCTCCGTCTTCCTGCTCAGCACGGTCGCCGTCGACCCAGTCGGCGCCTCCGCGCACAGCCAAGCTTTGGTCGCGGCGATTGCGCTCGTCCTCAGCACGGTGATCCTTTCCGGTGCCCTGGTCGAGTCCGACAGGGCACACCGCCAACGCTCGACCCACGATCCACTGACCGGCTTGCTCAACCGCAACGCCCTCGAGCAGCGCCTGGTCGAGCTGGAGGGCACCACTTGTGGCGTGGGTCGCGGCCAGTCGCACGCGCTGCTGCTCTGCGACCTCGATCACTTCAAGCGGGTCAACGACCAGCTCGGCCACGCCGCCGGCGACGCCGTGCTGCAGGACGTTGCCGACACGATGCGGGCGGTGTTGCGGGCGGGCGACTCGATCTACCGCATTGGCGGCGAGGAGATCCTCGTCGTCCTGCCCGGCGCCAGCGAGCAGGACGCGGTGGGAATCGCCGAGCGCCTGCGCCAAGCGGTGCGCAAGCGCCGCCCCGCCGGAGTCGGCGTGACGATCAGCATCGGCGCGGCGGTGACCAAGCCGAGCGTCGTCAATACCGACGATCTGGTCGCTCGGGCGGACGCCGCCCTCTACTCGGCTAAGGCAGGCGGCCGAGACCAGGTCTTTGTTGCGAGCTAACCAGCCCGTGGAGGGCGCAGGAGCGGCGCTCAGCGACTGAGGTCGATGTCGCCGTTGAGGCGCTGGGCGAAGGCGGCGATCAGCTTCACCGTGGCCTCGACATCGGCGAGGTCGGCCATCTCGACCGGGGAGTGCATATAGCGCAGGGGGATCGAGACGAGCCCGGTGGGGATACCCGAGCGGGCGAACTGGACGGCGTCGGCGTCGGTGCTGGTCGAGTTGCCGGTGGCGCCGACCGTGTGCTCGATCCCGGCCTCGGCGGCCGTCTCGACGAGCAGCTCGAAGACCTTGGGGGAGAGCGTCGCGCCGCGGTAGATCACTGGGCCCGAGCCGAGCGCGTGGCTGCCCAGTTCCTTCTCGTCGATGCCGGGAGCGTCGGTGGCGTGGGTGACGTCGACGACGATCGCCAGGTCGGGTTCGACCTTGAAGGCGGAAGTGCGAGCGCCGAAGAGGCCGATCTCCTCTTGCACGGCGGCGATTGCGGCGAAGCTCGCCTCGAGCGCCGTGCCCTCGTGGCACCGTCGCAGTGCCTCCAGCGCCACATAGGCCCCAAGCCGGTTGTCCATCGAACGCGAGACGAGGCGCTCGCCGAGCAGCCCTAAAGGCTCAGTGGCGATTACAACCGGGTCGCCGACGCTCACCTTCGTTTCCGCCTCATCGCGATCGGCGGCGCCGATGTCGATGTGCAGGGACTTCATTTCGACGACCTTCTTGCGCTGGTCGGCATCGAGCAGATGCAGCGGCTTGCGGCCGACCACGCCCAGCACCGAGCCCCCGGAGCCCTGTACCTCGACCCGCTGGCCGACGAGGATCTGGGGGTCCCAGCCGCCAATCGGGGCGAACCAGAGAATGCCGTTCTCGTCGATGTGGCGAACCACAAGGCCGATCTCGTCGATGTGCCCAACCACGGCAAACAGCGGTGACGCCTCGCCGATCCGCGCCACCGAGGAACCGATGCCGTCGGTGGAGAGCGAGGCGAAGGACGCCTCCTCACGCCAGACAGCGGCAGCTTGGGTCTCGTAGCCGGAGGGGCCGGGAGCGCGTAGGAGTTTGTCGAGTAGTCGGGGGGTTTCGCTCATCGCAATCGCGGCAGTATGTCGATTCGAACAGGCGTCCGCGTTCCGCCAAAAGGACTACGGTTATTAACGTGACTTCCAGGCCATTTGTTGCGCTCGTCACCGGCGCCTCCAGCGGCATCGGCGAGGCGACCGCCCGCCGTCTCAGTCGCGAGCCCGGCGCCGAGCTGATTCTCGTCGCCCGCCGCGAGGACCGCTTGCGAGCCCTGGCCGAGTCGCTGCCCTGTAAGGCGAGCTACGTTGTCGCCGATCTCACCGAGGCAGACGCCCCCGAGCGGGTGCGCGCCCACGTCGAGGAGCACGGGGGGAGATTGAGCCTTTTGGTCAACAACGCCGGCGCCTCCTGGCGCGGCACCTTCGCCGAAGGTGGTCACGCCAACGTCCAGCGCCATATGGAGCTCAACTTCGACGCGGTTGTGCGCTTGACCGAGGCGTTGCTGCCGGCCCTGCGCGCTTCGGCACCGAGCTCGATCGTCAACGTGGCCAGCACCGCCGGCCGCGTCGCCCGCGCCCGCACTGGCTCCTACTCGGCCAGCAAGTTCGCCCTGATCGGCTGGACCGACGCGCTCTACTCGGAGGAGCGCGCCGCCGGCGTCCACGTCGGCATGGTGCTGCCCGGCTTCATCGTCACCGAGGGCTTCCCGGCGACCGAGCTGCGCGAGAAAGCCCTCACCCGCTGGATCGTCTCCAAACCAGAGAAGGTCGCCGAGGCGATCTTCGAGGCCGGCCCCGGTGGCAAGGCGGAGCGGTATGTGCCGCGCGGTTACGCCCTGGCGGCGATGGCGCGGATCCTCGCGCCAAGCCTGGTGCGTCGCGTGCTCGCGGGCGGGGCCGCCGGCTCGCTGACGACTAGCACCGGCGCCGAAGCGGCCGAGCAGCGGTAGAGCACAAATTGCTCTGAAAAGCTTGACTGAACTTGCCGCGGATGAGAGATTCGGACGGAAGGCGGTCCTGAGGGCCGCTGCACCCAACGCGATCCAGGAGGACAAAAATGCCGTGGGCAAGACGCAAACCATCCTTGGTCCTCTTGCTACTTGCTCTTGTGATCGTGATGACCACTGCGTATTCAGCGCCGGCGCTCGCCCAGAAAGGACCTTCGTGGCAGGTGAGCGGGGCCCCCGTCTCGTCGAAATTAGCGCCGCAGCTTCAGGTCTCGGGCGGAAGTCTTTCTTTCTTAAGCAAAGCGGGGGGCGCCAGCGTAGAAGTCTCGTGCACGGGAGCGGAACTGCTCAATGTGAAGCTGGAAATCGAGGGATTCTTCGGCAAGAGAGGGGAAATCCGGTTTTCGGGCTGTCAGATCAAGGTCGGCGGGTCGGTTAAAGCGGGGTGCGAACCCTTATTTGGTCTGGAAAAAGGCGTCTTCCGCACCAGCGAGCTGATGGGTGATCTCGTTTCGTCGGAAGGAACGAGGCGATTTCGCTTTAGGCCCCTTACCGGGGAAACCTTCGCCACCATCAGTCCAATCAAAAAAACGGAATGCTCGCTCGGAGAAAGCATCCCGCTGCTGGGGAGCTTGACCCTCAAAGACGAAGCTCTCAAAACCGAAGCAGCCACACATACATTCAGTCAAGACTCACTCACCGCGCTATGGCTGATCAGTAAAACCGAAGAACACAAAACGACGGCCGACGGCAGCCTCCAGCTATCGCTCACAGGAGAACACAAAGGGCTGGGGTGGACCTACAAAGAAGTTGTCGCGAGCTGGAAAGTCAATGGAACGGCGGTATCCGCATCCTTACTGCCGTCTCTGTCGGTGACGGAACTCGAAGGAAAAAGCGAGACGATCTTATCTACCGTCGCGGGAGTCAAATTTGAAAAATTATGCACCGGGGTCGAAGTCATTGGCGCGAAACTCGAACCCGAAGGGAAGATCTCCAGCGGCGCCAAAGTTAAATTCACGGGCTGCATCATCAAGCTGAACGGGACGGTGTCCCCCGCGTGTGAACCGCATACCGGTGCCGAAAAAGGCGTGATCGTGACCAACCAGGCGAAAGGTTTACTGGTCCAAGACGGCAGCGAAGGAATTCTCTTAATCGAACCAGTTACCGGGGAAGTCTTGGTCACCGTTGAAACCGGGGAAGAATGCGCGATAGGTGAAAAAATCCCACTGATAGGCAAGCTGATTTTGACCGTCTCGAGCGCGTCCGTGGAATCTACGACGCACTCGCTGACCGGAAGCCTTCTGAGCGAACTTTGGCTGATCAGCAAGACCGAAGAACACAAGGTCACCGTCGATGGCAGCGCGGTTTTGGCGCTCTCTGGAGCGCACAGTGGCCTCAAATGGAGCGGCACCGTGACGTAGACGGTCGAGCAATCGCCGGTCGTCCGAGGGCATCCGCCGCTTGTGGGCCGAGTCCCGCCGCCTTACTGAATGAAGCGGGATTTCGTCAGGCGGCAGGCGTGGAAGTCAAAGACGAAGCCGACGTTGTTGGCGGCATTGCTGGCCCTTTCAACCCGGATCTGTTCATGAGCGGCCTTGATCCGTTCGCCTTTTTGCAGCGCCACACCGAGCTTTCGCAGCTTTTCGCGCACGGTGTTGAGCTGCTTGAACCACTTGAGCAGGCGTTCGTTGTCCGCCGCTGGCCGAGGCACCGCGGCGATCTTCCCCACGGTCTTGCCGAAGACGGTGGAAGCGTGAATGAACTGAGCCCCGGCTTCCTTCATCTTGGCCGGCTCGGGGCTTCGCGCCTTGGTCTGGACGTTCTTGAGTATCCGCAGGTTGGCTTCCGTGTTGGCCTGGCAGATCGGCTCGACCTGTTCGACGTACTGCGCCCGCGTCGGTTCGTCGGCGCGCGCCGCGGAAACAGCCCCCAACGCCAGCAAGGCGATCAGGGCAACAGCTGTGTGGACCCCCTTCATTCCCGCTTGGCAAGTTAGCCGATGGCACCCCTCGCCTTTTGTTGAGCGGAGGAGAAGTCGCGACCCCCGCTCCTCTCTCTAGGATTTGCGCCGTGATCAGCACCAACGAATTTCGCAACGGGTCTCACATCGAGATCGACGGGAAGATCTTCCGCATCATCGAGTTCCAGCACGTCAAGCCGGGCAAGGGCGGGGCGTTCGTGCGCACCAAACTGCGCCGAATCGACGACGGCTCGGTCCAGGACAAGACGTTCCGAGCGGGGGAGAAGTTCCGCCCGGTGCGCACCGAGTCGCGCAAGATGCAGTACCTCTACGACTCCGGCGAGGCGGCAGTCTTCATGGACAGCCGCGACTACGAGCAGATCGAGATCTCTCGCGACCTCGCCGGCGACGCGATGCAGTGGCTGCTGCCCAACGCCGAGGTCGACATCCTCTTTGTCGATGAGCGCCCCAGCGACGTGCAGGTCGCCAGCGCGATCGACATGAAGGTGACGCAGACCGAGCCCGGCGTGAAGGGCGATACCGCCTCCGGCGGTGGCAGCAAGCCGGCCACGCTCGAGTCGGGCGTCGTCGTGCAGGTGCCTCTCTTCATCGAGGAGGGCGAAATGATCCGCGTCGATACTCGCAGCGGCGAGTACGTCTCCCGCGCCTGAGCACGCTCGCCCGTGGACGCTGCTCGCGCCTGAGCGCGCGTCCGGATCGGACAAATCCCCGCCAAGGGGTGGTACGCGGCGCCTAACTGTGGTACTTGTTGGGGGTCTTCAGGGAACTTCTGAAGACTTTCGGGAGGAAAACTTGTGGCGGGCGGGGTGAGCAACCGCTTGCGGCAGTGGTTCTCTCGTCCATCGAGCAAAAAGAGGAGATCCAGTCATGCAAAAGCACAGCAGGAGGGCGGCGCGTGCGCTACTCCTTGTGGCTGCGGCACTGATGCTCAGCGCCGTCTTTGCCGGTTCGGCGGCAGCCGCCCCTGTTTGGAAGTTCAACGGGGAAGAACTCAAAGGTACGGAGACGATGCTCGGCGGGGCTCAGAAAAGCGGCCTCACCGCGTGGGGGATGACCACTACCTGCGACAACTTCCTCTACAAATTCGAAATCTGGAACAGCGCCGGGACCGGCAAAGGGAACGTCACCGAACTGCCGCTGTTCAATTGCTACACCGACAGCACCTGCACGGTGGAAGCGATCGAAGCTGAATCGTTCCCCTGGCCTGCCGAACTGATGACGGTCAGCGGCAGCAACTACATGAAGGTCAAAAATGTCGATGTCTGGATCCTCTATGGCGGCTGGTTCTGCCCGCTTTGGGGCGTTTGGGCACACGTCACCGGCTCGGCCGGAGGCCTGATCACCAACGCAACCGAAAGCGCCACGTTCGGCCCGTCGAGCTTCAAAGCGACCGGCTCTGAACTCAACGCGCTCGGTTCCTCGGTCGAATGGAACGGCTTCTTCCCGGCCGAATCATTCCAATGGCACAGGGAACAAGCACTAAGCGTTTCGTAGGGAAGCTCGCAAAGGCGGTGAGCGCTGGGACTCTCCTGGCGCTCACCGTCGTTGCGGTTTTGCTCGCGGGTTGCGGGGGAGGGTCCTCCGACGACTCGAACTCGACCGTAGTGGCAGCGAGCACCACCGAATCGGGTTCCGCTGAGGCAGGGGGCTCGAATGGCGCCGGTGCTGGCGGCGGCTCTGAGCGGAGCTCCCGGACAGCCCCCACGGGGGTCCCGGAGGGAACCGGCGGCTCCAGTGGATCCAAGGGCCAGTCCTCGCCTGGGCAGTCGCCCTCCGGCAAGCACGGCCCGGCCGTGCCGATGCCCAAGGGCGAACCGGAGCCGGGCATCACTCCCCGGCAGAAGCGAGAAGCGACGGTGGCCACCATGCGCCTGGATAGCCCATCGGTGCCGCCGTCCAGCGGCGGCCCCGGCCCGCTGCCCGCGCGGTACACCTGCGACGGCAAGAGCACCTCGCCGGCCCTGCACTGGCAGGGGGTGCCCGAGGGAACCGCCGAACTGGTCCTCTTCGCGATGAACCTGCGCCCGGCGCAGGGAAAGCTCTTCTTCGACTGGGCGGTGGGCGGGATCAGTCCGACGCTGGAAGAAATCAAGGCCGGGCAGCAGCCGAAGGGCGCCGTCGCCGGTCGCAACAGCTTCGGCAAGGTCGGCTACGAACTCTGCCCCGAAGGCAGCGCCGAAACGTACATATTCACCCTCTTTGCCCTGCCGAAGAAGCTCTCGCCGAGTCGCGGCTTCGATCCGCTTGCCCTGCGCAAGGAAGTGATCGACACCTCCGGCGACGTCGGGCTCCTCGCCGTCAGCTACACGCGCGGCTGAGGCGTCGGGGCTCGCCTCCCAAGCGCGCAAAAAGTCCTTCGCATTGAAAACGTGACGGGATTTTGGTACGACTGGGGTCTTGGCTTCGATCTCTACCGATATCAGCGAGACGGAGCCGCTCAGCAAATTGTCGCCAGGGCCGGGTCTCGGCGCTGAAGAGGTAGCCAGCCATCAGCGTGCGCGTGTTCACGAGGCTTTGGTCCAAGTCGTGGGCGAAAGCGGCTACGACAGCGCCAAAGTTCGGGACATCGTTCGCGTCGCCGGGATCTCTTCCCGTGCCTTCTACGAGCTGTTCGCTGACAAGGAGGACTGTTTCCTCCAGAACTACGATCTGATTGCGCGGCGGGCAACTCGTGGTCTCATGACAGCGCAGGACACTGCGAGCAGCCCGAGGGAGCGCCTTCTCCACTCCCTCGACGAGATGGTCGACGGGATCGAGCGCGAGCCGGGGAGCGCGCGTCTCGCCTTGGCCGAGGTACACGCGGCCGGCGAAGCGGCATCGGAACACGCGCGGGGGGCGGAGCGAGTCCTGGTTGGAATGCTCGCCGAGGCCTTTGCGCGCCCTCCCGGGGGGATGGTGTTGCCGCCACTGGTGCTCGAAGGCGTGACTGTCGGTATCGGCGCCATGGTAAGGCGTCGCTTGCTCGACGGCAAGGTGGCCCAGCTCAAGATTCTGAAGGGCGGCCTGCTCGTCTGGGCATCCTCTTTCATCGACGGGGCGGCTGGATCGCTTGCGCGGCTCGACCGAAAAGGTGTGCGAGACAACAAGACATTCGTCCCGATGACGATCGAGTCGCTCGATGGTGAGGAGCCGTCGCGAGAGGCCGCCGAGGGCTCCCGTGTTCTCACTGCTGTCTCCGAGCTGACGGTTGCCGATGGCTACTCGGGCCTGACCATTTCCGGCATCCGTTCGGCGGCGGGCCTTACCCGCAGGCGGTTCGATGCAGTCTTCGACAATGTCGAAGACTGTTACCTCGCGGCCGTCGAGCTGCGCATCGAGGAAGCCTTCGTCGAGGCCGAGTACGCCCGCGCCCGCGCCGCAAGTTGGGGAGGAGGCGTGCACCAGGTCATTGCCACCCTGTGCGATCGGATTGGTGCAGACCCCTTTCTCGCCAAGATCTGTCGCATGAACGATGGCCCATCCGGGAAAAGCGCCATCCGCTCCCGGCAGCGCCTGACCGCCATGATTCTCGATCTGATCGAAGATGGGGCGCCGACTCCCGGGGCGACTCTCCTCATGAGAGAGGCATCCGCGAACGCGCTCTGGGGTCTCTTCTATCGTCACAATGTCTGCGACTGGGCTCTTCGCCGCCGGATCGCGGCGACACTCAGCTACATGGTGCTGGCGCCGGAGATCGGCGCTCCCGCTGTGTTGAGTGCAATCCGGGCCGAGCAGCGCGGCTGACTGGATGCGCCGCCATGTCCAGGTTTTGAGGGATGCTTCTCGTTACAGAAAGCTGAGCCCGGGGCCGGGGAGTCCCGCTTCCCGAGTTGCTCTCGATCAGCGTACCCGGATCCAGGGCGCGATGATCGAGCTCGTCGGAGAGGGTGGTTACGAGGCCGTGACCCTTCGACGGCTCACGGCGCTTGCTGGAGTGTCGACCCGGACCTTCTACGAGCATTTCGAGGGGAAAGAGCAATGCTTTCTCGAAACTTATGAGCTCGTCGTAAAACGTATCGAGGCCAGAGTCATCTCCGCGCAGACGGGTGAGTCGGATTGGTCCCGACGCGTCGAGCTGGCACTTCAGGGCTTTGCGGCAGAGCTCATCAACAAACCCCGGGCTGCGCGTCTCGCGCTGCGCGAGATCTTTGCCGCGGGACCCGCGGCGCACGGGGCGATGGCTCGCGCTGAAGCTCACTTCGAAGAAGTGCTTACGGAAAGTTTCGTCAGCTCACCACGTCAAGTCGAAATCTCACCACTGCTCGCCAAGGCAATCGTCAGCGGTGTTGCGTTCGTGGCTCGAACACGAATGGTCGACGCCGGCCCAACCGCCGCCGTCACCGCGGATGAATTGTGCAGCTGGGTGCTTTTGTTGCGAGAGATGTCTGCCAAGGGAAGCCTGGCCAATCTCACCGCCCGTACTCGCAGCAATCTCTCGCTGCCGCGCGCCGAGCCCGGCGAGCGCGAGGCCATCCTCGCCGCGACAGCCAAACTCGCCGCCGCGAGCGGCTACTGGGAGCTGACGAAGCCACGGATTCTTGCGGCAGCGGGCCTGCGGAAAAATAACTTCACCGCCCATTTTTCCGGGGTGGAGGACTGTTTCCTGGCAGCCCTCGAGCAGCGAACGGCCGGCCTCGCCAGTCAGGTTATGAAGGACTCGAGCGAGGAATTGTCCTGGCCCAAGCGTGTTCGACAAATCATCGAGAATCTTTGCGCCGTGATCGCGGACGATCCAGTCACCGCGAAGCTTGTGTTCGTCGAGGCTCGTTCCGCGGGCCAGGCTGCCGTCAGCCTCCAGGATGGGTTTTTGGCGAGCCTGGCCAATGACCTGGTGCGCGAGGCCCCCGGAAGTCAGGGCCGGCCGGCCTCGCCCATGCATGCGGAGGCATCACTCGCCGCGCTATGGGGCATTGCTCGCAGTTACGTCGACTCAGGGCGCGAAGGCCGATTGTTCGACATTGCTGCAGTGCTTACCTTCCTCTTCTTGGCGCCTGTTAACGGCCTGCCACCAGCGCCGAGCACCTCGCGAGTTACAAAACAAGCGTCAAATGTAATACCGCAATGCCCGAAAGTTGATCATTTCCGGTCCTGACGAGATCCTCATCAACGGCGCAGGGTCACAGGGTCCTGCGGCAAACCGTAACTCTATGGAAGGAAAAGGAATGATTCGATCAAGAATCGGGCTGAAGGCACTGGGCCTTTGTGTCTTGGCGCTCTGCACGATGGGAGTCGTCGCGGGCACCGCTCAGGCCGAAGCGGGTGGCGAATGGTTATACGAAAAAAAATTCCTAAAAGAATTTTCTGGCGGAGCCTTAGAGCTAGAAGTCAAAGGCGAAGTGGACACCTCATCGGTCCCCAAAGACGTCTCTCTCTTAACTAAAATTATTGGTAAAAAAGTTAAATTCTTATGCGAAGAATTTAAACTGATTGGCGTCAAGCTCGCTGTAGGTGGCATTATTTTACCGGGCGGCAGGGTGCTGTTCCATAAATGCAAAACCTACATCGACGAAGTCGAGTCCAAATCGTGTGAACCCTACACCTTGTTAGAAGGTGGCGTTAAAGACGCAGGATTAATTTTATCTAACAAAGGCAAAGGCTTACTTGCCTTACACGAAGGAGCCACTACCACTGTCATTGAACCTGAAGTGGCAGGTGGTTCGTTCGGTACGATTTTCATGAGTGAACTTTGCGCCATTGGCGAAGAAGTGCCCGTCTTCGGGAAGCTCGTTATAGGAGACAACGTTCTTGCTGAAGCGTTAGAAGACAAGGAAGTTCATTTAATTAAATCCGTAGCTACGTTAACGAAACTGTACGCGATTAGTGACACCGTGGAACACTTAGAAAGTAGTGTTGACGGTTTCGCGAAAGTGTCTCTCGCGGGAGCGCATGCCGGAAAAGTATGGGCAGGTCACGCCAAATAGCAGCTCCGCAGTAACGCATAAACCGTCGCTTAGCGACAACCCGCCCCGCACGGGCCGCGCCTCAACCGGCGCGGTCCGTGCGGGGCGGGGCCAGGGGAAAGAAGGGGATATGAAGTCGCAGTTGGGAGTGCAGGGGGAAAAGGGAATGATCGTCAAGACGGGGGCCTTTCTGGTCTCCGTATTGCTCTGCGTGCTGGGAATAAGCGCGACCAGCGCCGTCGCTGCCCCCCCTGCGATCACCGGAACCACGGCCTCCTCGGTGTCGAGCACCTCGGCGACCCTTGAAGCCCAGGTCAATCCCCAGAGCCTGAAAACTCTCTACCACTTCGAGTACGGCCTCGGAAGCTGCGCTTCGAATCCCTGCGCCAGTGTCCCGGTTCCCGATGCCGAAGTCTCAGCTGGCAGCTCCTCTGTCCCGGTCGAAGTCACGATCGAAGGGTTGCAGCCGGCCACGATCTACCACTTCCGCCTGGTCGCCAAAAACGGCGCGACAACCAAAGGCCCCGACCGCACCTTCAACACCTACTCCACGACCCTTTCGGGCCTTCCCGATGGTCGCGCCTACGAGCAGTCCTCGCCGGTTGAGAAGGACGGCGGCGACATCACCGGCAAAGCGGCTTTGGTCAAAGCCGCCGATGACGGCAACGGAATCACCTTCGGCAACACCTTCGGCATCCCGGGTGGGGTCGGCGCCCAAGGCTTGCCGCTCTACTTGGCGAAGCGCAGCGCATCGACCTGGAGCACCCAGGGTCTCTTCCCGCCGGCGAGCGCGGGAGAGCGGGCACAGCCCCTCGGTTGGCTGCCTGACTTCTCGAAGACCTTCTTCAACGCGACCAAGCTGGGTGATCCGCGGACCAAATCTCTCCTGATGCTTTCCACTTCAGGGGCGCCCCCGACGACGATCTCCCCCTACGTCGCCAAAGCCGAATACACCTACGCCGGCTCGAGCGCCGATGCCTCGACGGTTCTCTTTGAGTCAAAGGCCCAGCTGCCGTCCAAAGCAGGTCAGCCTCCGATTGCGGCGGCGCTGCAAGGTTCCCCCAACCTCTATGCCTGGAGCCAGACCACTGGGGAATTGAGGCTGGCGGGCGTCCTCAACGACGGCAAAGTGCCGGCGGGGGGCACCTTGGCCGGCGCTCCGGACTCCAGCAACTATCGCGAGGAAGAGCACGTGGTCAGCGCCTCCGGCGATGTCTACTTCACGGCAGTCGGCGCCAAACAGCTCTACCTACGCCGCAACCCGACCAAGGCCCAGAGCCCCTTGGACGGAGAAGGCAAATGCACCGACCCGAACCTCGCCTGCACGATCCACATCTCCGCTTCCCAGAAGACCAACGGGAACGGCCCGGGGGGGACCGACCCCGCCGGTCCGCAGAAGGCCACTTTCCAGGCCGCAACGCCCGATGGCTCTGAGGCCTTCTTCACCTCCTCGGAGAAGCTGACCAACGACGCCAACACCGGTCCCGAACAGCCCTTGGCCTCGATCGGTCGAAGCGGCATCGAAGGCGGCATCGAAAACGATGAATTCATCCCCGCCCAGCACGCGATCGGTGTCGCCGTGGACGGATCCCATATCTATTGGGTGGATCCCACCGCGGGCACGATCGGGCGAGCCAACCTCGACGGCTCAGAAGCCAACGACGCCTTCATTGCACCGGGCGCGGTCGAATACGAAGTCGAAGTGGAAATCGGCGAAGACGAATTCGAAACGGAAACGATCAGCGTTCCCAGTAGTCCCCGCTGGGTCGCCGTGGACTCTGGCCATATCTACTGGACCAACACCGGCCGGTTCGAAGGCGAAAGGCCGGCGGAAGAAGGCGGCACGATCGGGCGAGCCAATCTCGACGGCACAGAAGTCGAACCAGCCTTCATCCGCGGTGCTTCTGACCCGCAGGGGATCGCGGTCAACGCGACGCATATCTACTGGGCGAACAATGGTTCGGGTTCCGATCGTGCAATCAGCCGAGCAGCGATCGACGGCAGTGAGATCGAACTGGGCTTTCTTGGAACCCAGGGCGGCAGCATTCCCTACGGCGTGGCGCTGAGCGCGGACCACGTCTACTTCGCCGAAGACGAACCCACGAATGACAACAGTTATGTAAGGCGCGCACCGTTGGTGGGAGGGGAAGCTGATGGTCTCCTCTTCGTCGGCAAAGCCGGCATTCGCGGCGTCGCCGTCGACGGCGCCCATGTCTACTGGTCGAGCCAATCGGAACAGGAAATCGGCCGCGCCGACCTGAACCTCGAAAACCCCGAAAAAGGCCTGGTCGAAGCCGAAGGTGGCCTAGTCGGCATCGCAATCGACGCCGACCACATCTACTGGTCGGTGAACGGCGAGGCACCGACCAATCCCGGCAACGACCTCTACCGCTACCGCCCGGCGACCGGCCAGCTGAGCGACCTCACCGCTGACTCCACTGATGAAGACGGCGCTGACGTGCAGGGAGTGCTCGGTGTCTCCGCCGACGGCTCCTATGCCTACTTCGCCGCCAACGGCGACCTTGATGGAGGTGGACCGGCTACGCCGGGCGACTGCGAAGGGGGAGTGTCCTCGCTGACCGGTAGCTGCAACCTCTATGTCTGGCACGAAGGGACGATCAGCTTCATCTCGCGGCTGAAAGGGGCGACGGGCGGTGGATCGGACGCACTGAACTGGACACAGAAGCCGAGCGAACTTTCCGGTAGATACGTGGCAAAGACCTCATCGGTCAGCCCCGACGGTCAGACGCTCGTCTTCCGCACCCAGGAAAAGCTCAGTGCCTATGACAACGAAGGCGTCGCCCAGTTCTACCGTTACCGGGTAGGCGATCCCGAAGCGATCCGCTGCCTGACTTGCAATCCGGCCGGCGAAGCGCCGGGAGAAGCCCCGAGCACCGGCTCGATCACCTTCCCCGGTTTGCAGCCTCTCTCTGCGGTGGCGGTCGCCTCGCGCAACATGAGCTCTGACGGCAACCGCTTCTTCTTCGAGACTCCAGAAGCGCTCAGCCCCGACGACACCAACGGCCAGGGAGGCTGTCCGCCCTCGGGAGGCCCAGCCCAGCGCTTTGTCTTGGCCTGCCTTGATGTCTATGAGTGGGAGGCACCCGGCACTGGCACGTGCACTGAAGGCGCCCCCTCTTATCGTCCCGCCAACCGCGGCTGTCTCTACCTGATCTCGACCGGCAAAGACAGCTACCCCTCGCTGATCGCCGACGCTTCCGCGAATGGCTCAGACGTCTTCTTCTTCACCCGCCAAGGCTTGGTTGGGCAGGACACAGACGAGCAGCAGGATGTCTATGACGCTCGGGTGGGCGGAGGTATCGCCTCCCAGAACCAAACACCGAAAGTGATCTGCCCGAGCGCCGAAGCCTGCCATGGCTCCCCTCAAGTGCCGCCGGCGGAATCCTCACCGGCCACACCGAGCTTCGTCGGCCCCGGCAATCAGGTTCCCAAGCACAAAAAGCAGAGCGCCAAGAAGAAAAAAGGCAAGCAAGCGAAGCACAAGCACAAAAAGGGCAAGGGCAAAAAACACAAGAGAGCCAACGAGAAGGGGAGGGCAAGCCGATGAGCGCCCGCAAAGCCGCAGTGCTCGCGATTGCTCTCTGTGTCGCCCTCATGGCGCTCTTCTCCTCTAGCGCCAGCGCTGCACCTGCTCCCGCCTGGACGCTGACGGTGACGCCGATGCCGTCCAGCTTCGCGCCAGGCAAGGAAGCCGAACTCTTGGTCTTGGCAACCAACGTGGGCGCTGCTCCGACCACGAACGAGCCGGTGCAGATCGAAACGACCGTGCCGCCGGGGCTGGCGATCACCAATGTCTCGACCTTCGCCCGTACCCCCGGCGCATCCAGCTTTCCCGAATGCACGACGCTCGGACAGGTGGTGAGCTGTGAAAACATCGCGACCGTCCAGCCGAGCCGCTGGCTCGAGGTCGTGATCAAAGTCAAAGTCGAAGCTCCCGAAGGTGTGCTTCAGACCAAAGCAAGCATCAGCGGCGGTGGTGCGGCTCAAGGCGTCAGCACCGCATTTCCAATCTCCATCCAGGCGGCCCCGCTCGAATTCGACTTCCTCCCGAACTTCGGCGCCCCGCTGACCAACGAAGACGGCTCTCCAGCCCAGCTTGCCGGCTCCCACCCCAACCAGCAGACCGTCTACTTCGGCTTCCCGACCGAAAACCCCGGCGATGGGATCACCAACGCCGGCCATCCCCGCGACCTCTACGTTGAGCTGCCGCGAGGCATGGTCGGCAGCCCCGCTGCCACCCAGGACCTCTGCAGCGAGGCGGAGCTGACCAGCATCGACAACCCTGGCTGCCCAGATGCCTCCCAGGTCGGCATCTCAGACGTCACCTCGCTGCTGGGAGAAGTGGGACACACGATCGTGATCGGCTCCAACCTCTACAACATGGTGCCGCCACCCGGCTACGCGGCGGAGCTGGCAACCGACGTGGCCAACGTCGGCCTCTTCGTCCACTTCCTGATCGGCGTGCGCTCCGATGACGATTACGGCGTCGA
>Ga0207712_10000049_pt1 | contig 160026 bp, 137 predicted proteins | sample KBSS44metaG_FD_184402 | JGI IMG/M metagenome (GOLD analysis project Ga0207712, IMG submission 184402) | Switchgrass rhizosphere microbial communities from Kellogg Biological Station, Michigan, USA - KBS S4-4 metaG (SPAdes) (version 2) | ecosystem: Host-associated > Plants > Roots >... | reverse complement strand
CACCGGGATTCCATGCGCGCGACCCGCATGGCCCGAGCCTGTTCGACCGGATTTTCAACAAGGCGCGAGCGGCAACGTTCGACGATGTCGGCGCTCCGCGATCGGCGGTTGGGTCGGCGGGATCCGGGGCGACACCAGCCAATGTCGCAGGTCGGCAGCGCGGTATTCCGGTGGTAATTTCAGCCAATCGCGCGGGCACCGCTGCGGCAATCTGATCGAGAACTGGAGTCGGGCGATTTTCCACGCCAGCACTCCGTGCACAAGCAGGAGCGATTTCGATGCAATTTGAAGGATCGATCACCAACAATGTGCAGAATGCCGTTGCGAGCGCAAAACGCCTGCGAGGGCAACGGGTCTATCGCGAGACCATCGCGCATTGGAACGAGGTGCTCGCCGAGGCGCAGAGCTGCAGCGTCACGCTGGACGCGCGCGAACGTGACACGCTGGAGCAGGCGATTCAGCGTCTGGCGCGCGAGATCAGTTCCCGTTCTGCGTGAACGCGTCGCAGCCGGGGCAATGGGGGCTTTCCCCGGACCCCGGTGATCGTCTTGCGGAGTCCGGTCGAGCCTTGCCGTCCTGCCTGGAACGGCAGGGGCCGACGATCCCGTCCGGGACACGACCGCGGCATCCACGCAGGCTGAATCTCCGCATTGAAATCACCGTCAAATCCGGCTTCAAGGTGCTCAACCAGGGAGACAGCGGCACATGAAGGGATATGACGACGAGGCCGACGAACGGTTCGGACCGCTCGACGTAAAGCAGAACGAGCGGCTCGTGATCGCGGCGTCGTCGCTGGGCACCGTGTTCGAATGGTATGATTTCTACCTCTACGGGCTGCTCGCCGCCTATATCTCGGCGCAGTTCTTCTCCGGCGTCAACGAGACCACCGGCTTCATCCTGGCGCTGGCGGCGTTCGCGGCGGGTTTCGCGGTGCGGCCGTTCGGGGCTTTGGTGTTCGGCCGGATCGGCGATCTCGTCGGGCGCAAGAACACCTTCCTGGTGACGATGGGGATCATGGGCCTTTCGACCTTCGCGGTCGGGCTGCTGCCCAACTATGCGACGATCGGTGTCGCGGCGCCGTTCATCCTCGTCGCGCTGCGGCTGGCGCAGGGGCTGGCGCTGGGCGGCGAATATGGCGGTGCCGCGACCTATGTCGCCGAACATGCGCCGGAGGGGAAGCGCGGACTCTATACCAGCTGGATCCAGACCACCGCGACCCTGGGGCTGTTCGCGGCGCTGCTGGTGGTGATCGGCCTGCGGACGGCGATGGGCGAAGAGGCGTTCAAGGCGTGGGGCTGGCGGGTGCCGTTCCTGGTCTCGATCGTACTGCTGGGCGTATCGATGTGGATCCGCATGCAGTTGTCCGAAAGCCCGGTGTTCCAGAAGATGAAGGACGAGGGCACGACATCGAAGGCGCCGCTGACCGAGGCGTTCGCGCGCTGGGGCAATCTGCGCTGGGTGCTGATCGCGCTGTTCGGCGCGGTCGCCGGGCAGGCGGTGGTCTGGTACACCGGCCAGTTCTACGCCTTGTTCTATCTCGAGAAGACGATGAAGGTGGACGGCGCGACCGCCAACATCATGATCGCGATCGCACTGGCGATCGGCACGCCGTTCTTCGTGTTCTTCGGCTGGCTCTCGGACCGGATCGGACGCAAGCCGATCATCCTCACCGGCTGCGCGATCGCCGCGATCAGCTATTTCCCGCTGTTCGGCCTGCTGACCGATGCCGCCAATCCGGCGCTGGCCAAGGCGCAGGCGACTGCGCCGGTGACGGTGGTGGCCTTCGCCGACGAATGCTCGTTCCAGTTCGATCCGGTCGGCCGGAACAAATTCGACAGCACGAGTTGCGACATCGCCAAGGCCTGGCTCGCCAAGGCCGGCGTCAACTATGCCAATGTCGCGGCGCCGGCGGGGACGGTGGCGCGGGTCGATATCGGCGGACGCAGCTTCGTCGCGCCCGATCGCGGCACGGCGTCGTGGAGCGCCGACGCGTGGAAGACGGCGATCGCCGACTATCAGGGTGAGCTGAAGGCCGGGCTGGCGGCCGCGGGCTATCCCGCCGCGGCGGATTACGACCAGATGAACAAGCCGCTGGTGATCGCGGTGCTGACCGCGCTCGTGCTGCTGGTGACGATGGTCTACGGCCCGATCGCGGCGATGCTGGTCGAACTCTTCCCGTCGCGGATCCGCTACACGTCGATGTCCTTGCCCTATCATATCGGCAATGGCTGGTTCGGCGGCTTCCTTCCGACGACGGCGTTCGCGATGGTCGCCGCCACCGGCAATATCTATTACGGCCTGTGGTATCCGGTGACGATCGCGGCGGCGACGGCGGTGATCGGCATTTTCTTCCTGCCCGAGACGTTCAGGCGCAATATCGACGACTGATTTGCATCGCATTCATGGAGTGTCAGGATGTCGCATTACCGCGGTTTCGCCTATTTGGAGATCACTCGCGGCCTTAACCGGTGTCCGCTGCCCGCAAGGGAGTGACTCGCGGCCCTTAACCGGTGTCCGTTTTCCGCAAGGAACGATGAAGGGGAAGCCGCAGTGCTTCCCTTTCGCGTTTTTGCCGAAGTTGCCGCAATCGGCCCAATCATTTCACAGCTTCTCACTTTTTAGCGATCGTCTCAACGACTCCGCTTGCAATGTAGGATTTCTCCTAGCATCAGAACATAACATGAACTTCTGGTGAGTCGCAGCGGCGATGGAGGTGGCCTATGACGGTGTTGCAGGATGATCTGGCGGAGGATGTCGTCATCGACGATCCCGAGGATCGGGATGACCAATTTGACGGGCAGGCGTGGGCCGAGATGTGCCGGCGGGGATCGCGACGGCTGCTGCGGGCGATCCTCGCCTATCAGGCGAAACGGGCGCCGCTGCCGTGAGCGTCATCGCCACTGCCCTCAAGCATCTGATCGCCGCCGGGCTCTCGGGCGAGGCGCTGCTGCGCGCGGTCGAGGAGCTCGAGGCCGTGCTGCCGTCGCGCTCGGCGGGCGCGGAGCGGCAGGCGCGCTATCGCAACCGGCGCAAGGCGTCGGCGGCCGTCACGCGTAATGCGCGTGACGATGGTGACGGATGTGACGAAAGTAACGCGCGTGACGGCGCTGACGCTCCCCCCAATGATATATATTCTAACCCCCCTGTTCCCCCATCACCTGACGGTGATGGACCCCCGGTCATCGCCGATGCCGGCCCCGATGGTGCTGCGACGGCGGCACCGTTCCCGCCGCGGGCCGCGGTGGCGGTGTGGAACGAGATGGCGCAGCGCCGCGGGCTCTCGCCGTGCCGGTCGCTGGCCGGCGAACGGCTCGCCCGGCTGAAACGCCGCATCGCCGAACATGGCGAGCAGGGCTGGCGCGAGGCGGTGGCGGCGGTGGAAAAGTCGCGCTTCCTGCTCGGCGAAACCGGGCGCAGCGGCTGGAAGGCGAACATCGATTTCCTGCTGGTCCCGACGCATTTCGCCAAGGCGCTGGAGGGCGGCTATGGCAACGACGCCGTGGCCCACGCGCCCGCCGGCCGGGTGACCGCGGCGCAGCACCGGGCGACGCAGGTCGCGCGTGCCGCGCTGTACGAGCAACTGGGGCGGGTCGACGAGGCGGCGGAGATCCGGCGGGAACTGGCGGCGGGAAGCGGGTGAGGCGGGCATTGCGTCACCCGCGCACTGCGGGCAATGATGGTGGCAATCGATCGGGATGCGGCAGATCGCGCAGGGCGCCCGCCGATCTGGCGCATGGCGGCCGGACTGGCGATCGCCCCGCTTCTGCCCGCCGCCGCGCTGGCGGGCATGCGGATCGCCTGGGAAGCCTGCATCGGTTGCTGGGTCGCGCTGTTGCTGGCCTATGCGATGCTGGCGCTGACGGGCTTCATTCGGCTTGGCGTGCCGGGTGATTCGAACCTGAAGAACGTGGTGCGGGCCGCGCTGCTGGGTATGGTCATGACGGCTGCGACATCGCTCGCGGTCGTGCTGATCATGCCGCCGTTCGCCGGATTCGTGATCGCGGTGATGGGGGGACTGGGGCTGGTGAGCGGATTGGTGTTTTGGGTGCTGGTCTACGCGGCGTGGTAACACAGCCGCCTCTCGACCGGCATGCCTGGACGGAGCGGGTATCGGCATGATGTCGACAAGACATGGCTGAGCGCTCGTGGCGTACGAAATTGCTGATCCTCGCCGCGATCCTCTCGGTGTGGGTGGTGCTGCCGGTGTCCGCATTGCTGTGGATGACGGCGGTGCCGGGCCGCTCTTTTGCCGGCACGTTGCCGCCGTTGACGCCCGCGCAGGCGCAACTGGCGGTGGCGCTCGAGCGACATGTGCGGGCGGTGGCGAGCGTGCCGCACAATGTGCGTCATCCGGCGGCGCTGGAACAGGCGGCGCTGCATATCGAGGGCGCGCTCGCGGGCAGCGGTTATCGGGTCGTGCGGCAGTCGTTTCGCGCCGGGCCGCGGATGGTGCGCAACATCGAGGCGGTGATCGAGCCTGCCACCGCGGGAGCCGAAACGCTGGTGATCGGCGCGCATTATGACAGCTATGCCAACGTGGCGGGCGCCAACGACAATGGCAGCGGCACGGCGGCGGTGATCGAGCTGGCGCGCATGCTGGCGGACCTGCGCGGGCGATCGGCGCTGCGCATCCGGCTGGTGCTGTTCGTCAACGAGGAACCGCCCTTCTTCAAGTCCGACCTGATGGGCAGCCTGATCTATGCGCGGCATCTGAAAAGGTCGGGCGAGCCGCTGATGGGCATGCTCTCGCTGGAGACGATGGGCTTTTACAGCGATGCGCCGAACAGCCAGCATTATCCGCCGCCGCTGGGCGCGCTCTATCCGAAGTCCGGGGATTTCGTTGCCTTCGTCGGCACCACCGGATCGCGCGCTTTCGTGCGGCGGACGGTGGGTGCGTTCCGGGCGGCGGCACCGCGCCGGGCTTCGTTCAGGGGATCGACTGGTCCGATCACTGGTCGTTCGACCGGATCGGCGTGCCGGCGCTGATGGTCACCGACACCGCGCCGTTCCGCTATCCCTGGTATCATCATCCGGGGGACCGGCCCGACAAGGTCGATTATGCGCGGCTGGCGCGTGTGGTTTCCGGCCTGGAGCGGGTGATCAGGATGTGGGCGACGGTGCCGTCGTCGTGACTTGCCCGCGCTCCAACGGAAAACGGCGCCGCTGGCGCGACGCCGTTCCCTGCCATGGGAGGCAAGATTGAGCCTTTCGAGCGCCGGGAGCTGAACACCGTGCCCGAACGGCTCGCCGGCCGCCCGGCGAACCGGGCGACCGGGTGGGGATCAGCGGGTCACGTTTCCGACTTCGCTCGGCGCGATCTCGCCATTGTCGTCCTTGTTGTTCGCGTCTTCCTCGCCCTGCGCCTTGATGGCGTCGGCCTTGTTCTCGAGCGCGTCTTCCTGCATCTCGTTGGTCGCGTTGTCGGCCATGTCCTCATAGACCTGCGCGTTGGCCTCGGAGGCCTCCTCGATATTGTCCGCTTCCTTGCTCTGGCAGCCGGCGAGGCTCAGGGCGGCGGCGGCCACGGCCGAAATCATCATCATCTTACGCATATATCTGTCCCTCCGTTGGGTGACGTGACGAGGCGGTTCTTCTCGTGCGGAAGCCAGATCGCTTTGCTCGTCCGATCGCCATCACCGCGACAAAATGCGCCGTATCCGAAATGGTTCCCGAATTTGATCGATTGATGTTGCGTCGGGCGGCGGTGGCGGCCACCGCGATTGCGCCGGGGCGCGGGAGTATGGGCATGGCCGAGATCATCAACCTGCGCACCGCCCGCAAGGCGCGTGCGCGCGCCGAGGCGGCGGCGAAGGCGGCCGAAAACCGCGTGGCGTTCGGCCGGACCAAGGCCGAGAAACAGGCAGCGCGCGACGAGATCGCGCGGCGCGCGAAGTTGCTGGACGGGGCGAAGCGCGAGACGGGTGACGAACCGCGGCCGGATGTCGAACCGCGCTGAGGTCTCGTGCGGGTCGTGAAGTCAAGATTTCGGTCGCGCGAAAAATTACATCCATTTCGGATCGATTCGCCGGGCCGTGACTGGACGAAGATTTCGACGTCGTAACAATGGCGTAAAACCGCCATTTTAACCTTGTGACGTTGACAGTTTGCGCGGGAAAGGCAAGCGTTCGATTCTTCGGGTTGGGGTTTCGGAATGTCATGGAATTGTAACGCCGCTGGTGCGGCGTTTTTCGTGCGCGCGGGCTTGCGGCGCGTGCTGCGGCTGGCTCCGATCGCCGCTGCCCTACCGGCTGGCGATCGTGCGCCGGCAAGAACCGACACTGCAGCGGGAGGAAAAAATGGCGGTCATTGACGGAACGAACGGTCCCGAGACCTTGAACGGTACGGCCGCCGCGGACACGATCAACGGACTGGGCGGCAACGATACGCTGAATGGCGTCGGTGGTGATGACGACCTTTATGCCGGCGCAGGAACCGATTCGCTAAACGGCGGCGATGGCGACGACAGGCTGATCCTGCTTGCCGGGCAGGTGCTGGGCGGCGCGTTGGATGGCGGTGCGGGGGAAGACCGGATCGTGCTGACGGATGTGACATTCAACGGTGCTTCGGGCAGCGCGACCTTCACTGGCATCGAGCATATCGGCTATGGACCTGGCCTTGATGGCGGCTCGCTCATCGGCACGGCCGGCGCCGACGTCCTCGACCTCAGTAGCCTCAGCGCGGCGAACCTCGACGCCCATTATCTCGATATCTTCGCGGGCGGCGGTTCGGATCACGTCACCGGCGGCATGGAGAACGACACGATCGATGGCGGTGGCGGCAATGACGTGCTGGCCGGCAACGGTGCCAATGACACGCTCCATGGCGACGATGGCGACGACATATTGAATGGCGGCGATGGTGACGATGATCTGATCGGCGGCACGGGCATCGATTCGTTGTATGGCGGCAATGGCGACGACATTCTCGAATTGAACGGTGTCGTCGGTGGCGCGGTCGATGGAGGAGCGGGCCGCGACTATCTGTTCTTCTCGGCAATTTTCGATGGTGCATCGGGCAGTGCCGATTTTGCCGGCGTAGAAGACATCGGCGGGCGGTTGACGGGCACGTCCGGCAATGACGTGCTCGACCTGTCGGGCATCACGGGTCCGGCCGGATCCGACAGCATAATCGAGATCTTCGCTGGCGGCGGCGGCGACGGATTAACCGGCGGCGCGGAGCAGGACGTCGTTTACGGCGAAGGCGGCGAAGACCGACTCACGGGCAATGGCGGCAGCGATTTGCTGATGGGGGGCGATGGCATCGATTCGATCAATGGCGGTGCCGGCTTCGACTTCCTCGACGGTGGTGCGGGCGACGACGTCATCAACGGCGGTGCCGATGGCGACACGATCAGTGGCGGCGCGGGCCTGGACGTTCTAAACGGCGGCGCCGGCGATGACGGTTTCGACATCACGTTTCAGCTGGTCGATGACGTTATCGACGGCGGTGCCGGCATCGACAGCCTGTTCTTTCAGCAGGCGCTGTTCGACGGCAATTCCGGCACGGCCCGTTTCGTCGGCATCGAGACCCTTTACGAAGGAGGCAATCTGTCCGGAACCGCCGGCGACGATGTTCTCGACCTGAGCGGGCTTTCCGCTGCGACCATCATGGGCGTCGGGCTGTTCATCGCGGCGGGTGATGGCGACGACCGGATCACCGGTGGTGTCGAGAATGACGAGATCGATGGCGGCGCGGGCAACGATGTCCTGAACGGCGGCGGTGGCGACGATCGTCTCTATGGTGGCGACGAGGCGATGTTGTTTGGCGGCGCCGGCAACGACATTCTCGAAGTGGCCGGGCTATTCGTGCACGGCCTGTTCGACGGCGGCACTGGCGACGACACGCTGAACATCGGCTCCGGCCTGCCCGTCCGTTTCGATGTCGGATCGGCCAATGCGCGCTTCGTCAGCATCGAATATGTGTCCGATAATGTCAGTTTCGAGGGCACGACCGATGGCGACGTGCTCGACCTCGGTGGCCTGACCGCCGCCACGCTTGCCGGTGCGTCCTTCACTATCTTCGCCGATGCCGGGAACGACCGGGTCACCGGCGGGGCCGAGAACGACCGGATCATCGGTGGCGATGGCGACGATATCCTGAAGGGCGGCGGCGGTTCCGACTATCTCGAAGGCAATGGTGGAACTGACTCACTCGACGGGGGCGCTGGCGACGACGAATTGCTGCTGAGCGGTGATCAGCTGCTCGGCGGTGTGATCGATGGCGGAGCGGGCGACGATATTCTGACCATCGGCGGCGCCAGTTTCAGCGGAGTGGTAAATGCCGCGCGCTTCGTCAACATCGAATATGTTTCCGCCTATCTTCTCGGCTCCGACGGTGATGATCTGCTCGATCTTGCCAGTCTGTCGGCAGCAACACTGGCCGGGTCCGTCGTCAGTGTCGATGCCGGCGGCGGCGGCGACCTGATCACCGGCGGAGTCGAGGACGATCGGTTCAATGGCGGCAGCGGCAATGACACGCTCAATGGCGGCAGCGGCAACGACGAGCTCATCGGTGGTGCCGGTGACGACATGCTGGCCGGCGGTGCGGGTGACGACATACTGATCAGTGGCGTTGGCACTGACTTGCTGAGCGGCGGCGCGGGCGATGACGTGCTGCAACTCGATGGAGGCGTTTTGCGCGCCGACAGCAGGATCGACGGCGGCCTGGGGCGAGACGACGTTCAGTTCGCCGTGAACTTCGACGGCAACTCGATCGGCGCGGTCTTCAACGGCATCGAATTCGCCAGCGGATATCTCGGTGGCACGAATGGCGATGATCGGCTCGATCTCTCGACGCTGACGGCGCCAGGCGCCGCGCTGACGATAGAAGGGGCTGGCGGCGCCGATATCATCGGCGGGAGTGGCGGTCAGGACGAGATCCGTGGCGGCGAGGGCGACGACATCCTCGCGGGTGGTGCCGGCGATGATCAGCTCCTGGGCGGAAGCGGGAACGACACGGCGAGCTATGTCAAGGCGACTGCCGCGATCGATGTCAATCTGACCGACGGTTACGCAGACGATGGCGGCTATGTCGACTCGCTCTACGACATCGAAAACGTCACCGGTTCGGCGTTCAACGACCGGCTGTCCGGCGACGACCTCGACAATGTGCTCGAGGGCGGCGCTGGCAACGACCGGCTCGACGGCCGGGGTGGAACCGACACCGCATCTTATGTCGCCGCTACGACGGCCGTCACCGCCAGCCTGGCGATCACGGCCGCGCAGGCGACACGCGGGGCCGGCTCCGATACGCTGACCGGCATCGAGAATCTCACCGGGTCGGTCTTTGCCGACCGGCTCAGCGGCAATGCAGGCGCCAATGCTCTGAACGGTGGCGCCGGCGACGACGTGCTGGACGGCGGCGCGGGCAATGACCGGCTCGACGGCGGTGCCGGCAACGATACCGCTTCCTACGCGGCCACTGCCACCGGGGTGTTGATCTCGCTGAACGTGACGATCGCACAGAATAGCGTCGGCGCTGGTTCCGACGCGCTCGTAGGCATAGAGAACGTCACCGGCTCGGCATTCGACGACCGCCTGTTCGGCAATGATGGCGCCAACATCTTGATCGGGGGCGACGGGGGCGATCAATTGATTGGCGGCGCGGGCAGCGACCGGCTCTTTGGCGGGGCCTCGCACGACGTATTGCAAGACGACGATGACGCCAGCGACGACCTGTTCGATGGCGGCGGGGGCAGCGATCATTATTACCTGATCGACAATGGCGGGCGCACGACGATCGTCGATGCCGCTGAGGCCGGCTATGCCAACGTCATCGACCTGTTTTACGCTACCGCCGCGTGGGTGATCGATGCCGGCGCCGGCACGGGCATCGGCACCGGCGCCAGTGTCACATTCACGCGCGGGGCGATCGGGTGGATCGCGGGAACCGCCTTCGACGATCGGATGACTGCGGCGGCGGCGGGAACGCGTCTGGAAGGTCAGGATGGCGACGACGTTCTGACCGGCGCGGCGGGAAGCGACCTGCTGAACGGCGGTGCGGGCGACGATCACGTCGATGGCGGTGTGGGTGACGACGTGCTGGCGGGCGGTGATGGCGACGACCTGATCATGGGCGGCGCCGGGATCGACACGCTCGATTATCGATACGCCGTCGGTCCGGCGATCGTCAGCCTTGCGATCACCGCTTCACAGGCTACCATCGGCGCGGGCATCGACACGATTTTGCAGGTCGAAAACCTGATCGGCACCACCGATGACGACGTTCTGACCGGCAACGCCGGCGCCAACCGCATCGAAGGGAATATCGGCGTCGATCTGATCGAGGAGCTGGGCGGCAACGACGTGCTGATCGGTGGCGAGGAACTCAACGATCAGGACGACGCGCTGAGCTATGCCCATGCCTCCGCGCGCGTCGTCGTCAGTCTCGCGCTCGATGGCGTGGCGCAGGATACGATCGGTGCCGGCATCGACACCGTTTCGGGGTTCGAACGGTTGGTCGGATCGGCCTTCAACGACGTTTTGACCGCTGGACTCGACAGTTACCAGCTGGTGGGCGGCGCCGGCAAGGACATGATCGTTTCGGCGATCGTCACCAGCGAGCGCGGTGTAGTCTGGCTCGAGGGGGGCGATGGCGACGACATCATCCATGTCCGGGGCACATATTCCGTCGATCTGCAAGGCGGCGCTGGTTTCGACACCGCTGCATTTTCGACCGCAAGCGCGGCGGTCATCATCGATCTGACCAGCGACTATGACGTCTTCGACACCGGTGGCGCTGGCGTCGTCGGGTTCATCAGCATAGAGGGGTTGATCGGTTCCCGCTTCGACGATGTGCTGGTGTTCGGCGTCGGCGACAACCGGCTGAGTGGTGGCGATGGCAATGATCTGCTCGCGGGCGGGGCCGGCGACGATCTGCTCGATGGCGGCGCGGCGATCGACACGATCGACTATGGTCGCGCGAGTGCGGGTGTCACGGTCAACCTCATCAGCCTGTCGCGGCAGAATACCGGCGGTGCGGGTATCGATACGATCCGCGGCGTCGAGAATGTTGCCGGATCGGCATATGGCGACGTTCTGACGGGCAATGACGCCGGCAATGCGCTGAGTGCCGGCGCCGGCGACGATGTCCTCACCGGTGGTGGCGGCAACGACCAGATCGATGGCGGCACGGGCATCGATACCGCCAGCTATGCTCGGGCGGCGGCCGGCGTGAAGCTGAGCCTTCTGGTCGCGTCCGCCCAGAACACGCAGGGCGCGGGTGTCGATACGCTGGTCGCCATCGAGAATCTGACTGGATCGGCGTTGGATGACGTTTTGACCGGCAATGCCAGCAACAATGTGCTGACCGGCAATGCTGGCAATGATCTGCTGATCGGCGGGCTGGGTAACGACACGCTTTCGGGCGGGGCCGGGATCGATACGGTCAGCTTTGCGAGTGCCGCGACCGGAGTGACCATCAGCCTGCTGGTGACGGCTGCGCAAAATTCGGTCGGCGCGGGCATCGATACCTTCGCGAGCATCGAGAATCTGGTGGGTTCGGCGCAGGCCGATACGTTGACCGGCAACGCGCAGAACAATGCGATCACCGGCGGTGTCGGCGACGATGTGATCGATGGCGGCAGCGGCGCCGATATGCTCGACGGTGGCAATGGCAATGACGTGCTGAAGGGCGCGGGCGGCGACGACGTGCTGGTGGGCGGCGCTGGGCGCGACATGCTGACCGGCGGGGCGGGCAATGATCGCTTCGTCTATCTGGCGACGGGCAACAGCCCGGCCAGCACCAATGCCGATCGGATTCTGGACTTCGCGGCGGGCGACGTGCTGGATCTGTCGGCGATCGACGCCATAGCGGGGACGGTTGGAACCAACGAGGCTTTCGTGCGGGTGGCGAGCTTCTCGGGCGTGGCCGGGCAGTTGACGCTGGCGTTCGCTTCGGGAACCGGCACGACGACATTGCTCGGCGACACCGACGGCAATGGCGTGGCGGATTTCTCGATCCTGTTCAGTGGTGACGTCACGGCGCTGACGGGAAGCTGGGTCCTTTGAACAAATTGCCGGCCACCGGGCCTGCAAGATTTTGACGGTAAGAAATGGAGGACGGCATGGCAGTCATCAATGGAACCAGCGCTTCGGAAACGCTTGATGGAACCACAGTGTCGGATACGATCAACGGCCTTGGGGGCAATGACACACTCAATGGCCTTGCCGGAAACGATGCGCTGAATGGCGGCGATGGTGACGATAGTGTGCATGGTGGGCTTGGCGCCAATATCCTGAATGGCGGCGCCAACAATGATGTCATCTTCAGTGAGGGTGTCGATGACGTCATCGATGGCGGCACGGGCGATGACGTCGTCAGACTCAACGTCGGTTCGCTGATCGGTGCGGCCGTTCAGGGCGGAGACGGGAATGACAGCCTCATTTTCGAAGGTGCGTTGATCGATGGAACATCGGGTAGCGCCAGTTTCGCGGGCTTTGAAACCGTAAGCGGCTACATCACCGGCAGTGCCGGCGATGATGTCCTGAATCTTACGACCCTAACTGCGCAGTCCGCATCGAATGGAGAACTGCTTTCGGTCGATGGCAATGGAGGGTCAGATCACCTTGTCGGCGTGGACGGCACCGAGTCGCTGAGTGGCGGTGACGGAAACGATACGCTTTCGGCTCGGGGCGGCGCCGATTTCGTCAATGGCGGCGACGGCGACGACATCATCGATGGTGGCGCAGGAGCCGATCGCATTCACGCCGGCACCGGAAACGATAGCATTGTCGGCGGCACTGGCGATGACCAGATCGACGGCGGGGGAGGCAATGATTCGATCGATGGTGGCGACGGCAATGACTTACTCTTCGGTTCCCAGTCCGGCGGCAGCGGAATCAATGCGATCAATGGTGGTAATGGCGACGACCTGATCGAGAGCCACGGGTTGCGCGACGAAATCAGTGGCGGCGCAGGAGACGATAACGTCTACCTGTCGTCGCTGGCAACAATCGGATCTTTGGATGGTGGCGCTGGAATCGACACGCTCTTTCTTGAGTATGCCAACTTCGCCGGAACAGAATTGCCTCCGCAGATTGCGCGCTTCGAATCTGTCGGCGGTTTCCTGACGGGGAGTGCGGGCGACGATCTCCTCGACCTGAGCTTCTTGACGGCCGCTGGAACGCTTCAGATTGACGGCGGCGCGGGGAAGGACGGGATATCTGGTGGGTCGGAGAGGGACCGGATCGACGGCAATGATGGCGACGATCTAGTCAATGGCGGGACTGGTAACGACGAACTCTACGGTCAGGCAGGAAGTGACACACTCGATGGCGGCGCCGGCGATGATTATCTGGCGAGTGGTGCGGGCATCAACAAACTGATCGGCGGACCGGGCAACGATCGCATTCTCAGTGAGGGGTTTTACGACGAAGTTAATGGGGACGGTGGCGACGATTACATTGAAGCTCGAGGAAATATTGACGATTCTGGTTTGATCAATGGCCTATTCGAAGGGGGCGCGGGCTTTGACACGCTATACGTGAGTGCTGCATTCGATGGTCAAATCAGCAACTTTGTCATTAGCGGTATCGAGCGCATTGATGGATCGTTGTTTGGTAGATCTGGAGATGACGTCGTTGACCTGAGTTATGTTACGGTATTGGCGGGCGAAGGCGATCAATTTGGTATATCGGGAAACGACGGAAATGACCGGCTGAGCGGTGGTGCCGCGAACGAAGAAATCCTCGGCGGTGAAGGCGACGATGTCCTGACAGGTGGCGGTGGTGACGACACTCTGGGCGGTGGACGGGGCGAGAACATGCTGAACGGCGGGATTGGCAACGATATTATCCACGCAACCGGCACCGACAGCGTCGATGGCGGAACCGGCGATGACGCGGTCGATTTCTGGTTCAACGCGTCCGGTACCGTCTTCTTGTCCGGAACGATCGATGGTGGAGCCGGATTCGACAGCTTCGATGCCGGCAGCCTCGGAGTTCATCTTCGTGATCGGAGTACGACCGTCATTCGTGGCTTCGAATATGTGACCGGGGATCTGATCGGCAGCACGGGTGACGACATACTCGATCTCGGTGGCTTGAGTGCAGCATCGCTTGCAGACGATTTCATCACGATCACGGCAGGTGACGGAGCGGATATCATCATTGGAGGAAATGAGCAGGACGTCATCCGTGGCGGAGCGGGCGATGATATTCTGGCTGGAGGTGGCAGTTTCGACTATCTCGATGGCGCAGCGGGAATCGATACGGCCAGCTTTGGTACCGCCACGGGATCGGTTACGGTCAAGCTCGCTTTGGAGACTGCAACGGGCGCTGCCGGTTCAGACACGCTGGTCGATATCGAGAATGTCGTCGGCTCGGGGTTCGCGGATTTGATCGTCGGCGACGATAACGGAAACGCGATCGAAGGTGGCGCGGGGAACGATACGCTGGATGGCGGGGAAGGTATGGACACCGCTTCCTACGCCGGCGCGGCAGGTGGCGTGACGGTCAGTCTCGCAATCACAACCGCGCAAGCGACGGGGGGAGCAGGCTCCGACATACTGGCCGGCTTCGAAAATCTGATTGGTTCCACCTTCGCCGACACGCTGACCGGCGACGGCAGTGCCAACCGCCTGGCCGGTGCCGCGGGCAACGATCTGCTCGCTGGCGGTGCTGGCGATGATGTGATCGAGGGTGGCGTGGGCAGCAACCGGCTCGACGGCGGCGCGGGAATCGATGCCGCGAGTTATGCCGCCGCGGCCTCGGGCGTGCGTGTCGGCCTGGCCATCGCCACGGCGCAGAACACGGTCGGCGCTGGCACCGATACGTTGTCGAGCATCGAGGTGCTGATCGGCTCGGCCTTTGGCGACACGCTGACCGGCGCCGCCGGCGCGGATCGCCTGTTCGGTGGCGCTGGCGACGATGTGCTCGCCGGCGGGGCGGGCGACGACATGATCGATGGCGGGGCCGGCCTCGACAGCCTGTCGTTCGCGGCCGCGAACGCCGCGGTCACCGCAAACTTCGCGACCGGATCGCTGCCGGGCGGCGGCGGGACGGACACCTTGATCTCGATCGAGGGGGCGGTCGGTAGCAATTACAACGACAGCCTGACTGGTAACGGCGGTGCCAACATTTTCAACGGCGGCGCCGGTAACGACCTGATCGACGGCGGTGCGGGCGATGATGCGATCGACGGTGGCGCCGGCCTGGGCGCCGACCGGCTCGGCGGCGGGCTGGGACTCGATACCGTCAGCTATGCCTCCACTGCCGCGCGGGTCATCGTCAATCTGGGGCTGACGGCATCGCAGAACACGATCGGCGCCGGCCTCGACACACTGAGCGGCTTCGAGAACGCGATCGGCAGCGGCTTCGACGACACGCTGACGGGCACGGCGGACGCCAATGTGCTGACCGGCGGCGCGGGACTCGACAAGCTGTACGGACTGGCCGGCAACGACCTGCTCGGCGGTGGCGATGGCAACGACACGCTCACCGGGGGTGACGGCAATGACAGTCTCGACGGCGGCGCGGGCAGCGACATTGCCTCCTACGGAACGGCGACTGCGGGCGTTACGGTCAGTCTGCTGGTTGCGGGCGCCCAGGCCACCGGCGGCGCGGGCAGCGACTCGCTGACCGGTATCGAAGGGCTGATTGGTTCGGCGTTCAACGACACGCTGATCGGCGATACCGGTGCGAACAACCTGTCCGGAGGGACCGGCAACGACCTGATCCGCGGCGATCTCGGCAACGATCTGATCGATGGCGGTTCGGGCAACGACACGCTCGATTATGCGCTGATCGGCGCCGGCGTGACGGTGAACCTGATCAGCCAGTCGGCCCAGAACACCGGTGGCGCTGGCACCGATACGATCCGCGGGATCGAGAATGTCATCGGCTCCGCGTTCAACGACGTGATCACCGGCAATGAATTCGGCAACCTGCTCACCGGCGGCGGCGGTGACGATGCACTGGTCGGCGGTCTCGGCAACGACACGCTGAACGGCGGGGCGGGGATCGACACCGCCAGCTATGCGTCCGCGACGGCGGGCGTGAAGGTCAATCTGACGCTGGCGACCGCGCAGAGTACGATCGGTGCGGGCGGCGATACGTTGGTTGGCATCGAGACTCTAGTCGGTTCCGCGTTCGACGATGTCTTTACGGGCGATGCCGCCAATAATGTGCTGACCGGGAATGCCGGCAACGATGTTTTGCTGGGCGGTCTCGGCAACGACACCTTGTCGGGCGGGGCGGGGATCGACACTGCGAGCTATGCCGGCGCGACCGCGGGCGCGACGGTCAACCTCGCACTGACCGCTGCGCAGGACACGATCGGTGCGGGCATCGACACGCTGGCGAGCATCGAAAATGTGATCGGCTCCGCGCTGGCCGATACGCTGACCGGCAGTGCGCAGAACAATGTCATCACCGGCGGCAATGGCGACGATCTGATCGATGGCGGCAGCGGCGCCGATACGATCGACGGCGGCGCCAACAACGACACAATGAAGGGCGGGGCGGGTGACGATCTGCTGATCGGCGGTGCCGGGCGCGACACGCTGACGGGCGGGGCAGGCGTCGATCGCTTCGTCTATCTGGCGAAAACGGACAGCGCGGTCGGCGTCAATGCCGACCGGATCACCGATTTCGCCGCGGGCGACATGCTCGATCTGTCGGCGATCGACGCCAATGCAAATACGGCGGGGACGAATGAGGCGTTCGTGCGGGTGGCGAGCTTCACCGGCGTTGCCGGGCAGTTCACGCTCGCTTTCGCGGCGGGGACCGGCACGACCACCCTTCTCGGCGACACCGACGGAAATGGCGTGGCGGATTTCTCGATCCTGTTCACTGGCGACGTCACCGCGCTGACGGGAGCGTGGATACTCTGAAACAACGACGCTCCGCAAATGGCGGGCGCGATATTCCGACGCGGAAAGGGGGACCAGATGGCGATCATCAACGGTACGAACGGGCCAGAGACACTCGCCGGGACGGCGGTGGCCGATACGATCAACGGGTTTGGCGGTGACGACATACTCGACGGCGGTGCTGGCGACGACATCGTCGATGGCGGCGTCGGCGACGACATCGTCATCGGCGGTGGGGGCAATGATACGCTCGATGGCGATGCCGGCACCGATAGCTTGAGCTATGCTGGCGCGGCCGGGGGCGTGGTGGTTAACCTGGGTGTGACGACCGCGCAAACCACGGGCGCTGGCACCGACACCGTCACCGGCTTCGAGAACCTGACCGGATCGGCGTTCGCAGACGTGCTGACCGGCGGTGCGGGCAGCATCCGCAACATCATCGACGGCGGCGCCGGCAACGATCTGATCGGCGGCGGCGGCGGCACCGGGCCCGATACGATGATCGGCGGCGCGGGCAGCGATACCGTCACCTATGCCGGGGCGGCGGGGCGGGTGATCGTCAATCTGGGTTTGACGACGCAGCAGAACAGTCTGGGGGGCGGCCTCGATACGTTGTCGGGATTCGAGCATGCCACCGGTTCCGCGTTCAACGACGTGCTGACGGGAAGCGAAATCGCCAACATCCTGACCGGGGGCGCCGGCATCGACATCTTGAACGGCCTCGCCGGCAACGACAATCTGTTCGGTGGCGACGGCAACGACACGCTGGCCGGCGGCGATGGCGACGACCGAATCGACGGCGGCACCGGCAGCGATGTCGCCAGCTATGCCGGCGCCGGCGCGGCGGTCACAGTCAGCCTGCGTGTAACGACGGCGCAGGCGACGGGCGGGGGCGGGTCCGACACATTGATTGCGGTCGAGGGGCTGATCGGATCGTCCTTCGACGACGTTCTGATCGGCGATGGCGGCAACAACAGCCTCGTCGGCGGTCTCGGCAACGACGTGATCCGCGACGAGGCGGGCACCGATCTGATCGATGGCGGATCGGGCATCGATACGCTCGACCATGGCGCATATAACGGCGCGTTGACGATCAATCTGATCAGCCAGTCGTCACAGGACACCGGTGCGGCAGGATCGGACACGATCCGCGGGATCGAGAACGTCATCGGTGGATCGGGCGGCGACACGCTGACGGGCAACGGTTTCGCCAATGTGCTGAACGGCGCCGGCGGCGATGATGTTCTCGCCGGCGGCGCGGGCAACGACACGTTGATCGGCGGCGCGGGGATCGACACGGCGAACTATGCGGCCGCGACGGCCGGCGCGCGCGTCAACCTGACGATCGCGACCGCGCAGACGACCGTGGCGGCCGGCGGCGATACGCTGTCGGGCATCGAGAATCTCAACGGCACCGGCTTCGCCGACATCTTCATCGGCGATGCCGGCAACAACGTCCTGATCGGCAATGGCGGAGACGATGTTCTGGTCGGCGGCGCCGGCAGCGACCTTCTGAGCGGCGGCCAGGGCACTGATACAGTCAGCTATGCCGCCGCGACCGGCAATGTGTCGATCAACCTCGACCGGACCGATGCGCAGTTCGCCGACGGCAACGGCAGCGATACCTTGTCGTCGATCGAAAATCTGATCGGTGGGTCCGGCTTCGACACGCTGGAAGGCAATGGCGCCGTCAACCTCATTGCCGGTGGCGCCGGGAACGACGCTCTGGGCGGGGCGGGCGGCAACGACACGCTGACCGGCGACGCCGGCAACGATCAACTCGATGGCGGATCGGGCGACGATAGGCTCGATGGCGGCGTGGGTAACGACATCGCCGCTTATCGTTCCGCGACTTCCGGCGTCAGCGTCAGCCTGCTGATCGCCGGTGCGCAGGTGACGGGCGGCAGCGGCACCGATACGCTCGTCTCGATCGAATGGTTGACCGGGTCCTTCCACGACGACGTATTGACCGGCAATTCCGGCGCGAACACGCTGTCGGGACTGTCAGGGGACGACCTGCTCGTCGGCGGCGGCGGAAATGATTTCATCCAAGGCGGGGATGGCCGCGATACCGCCGGCTATGCCGCCGCCGGATCGGGCGTCGTGATCGATCTCGGCACCGGCCTGGCGCAGAACACCAGCGGTGCGGGCACCGACACGCTGACGAGCGTCGAGAATGTGATCGGATCGGCATTCGCCGACGCGCTTTTCGGTAATGTCGATCCCAACATATTGATGGGTGGCGCGGGCGACGATTATCTGATTGGCGGACAGGGCGCCAGCGGCCTGTTCGGCGCTTTCCGCTTCGATACGTTCGATGGTGGCGCGGGTGACGATGTGCTGAGCTTCGCTGCGGCAACGCAGGGCTCTAGCGTCAACCTGGCGATCACGACCGAGCAGACGAGCTTTGCTGGCGGCGCCGGCGTGATCGTCGTCAAGGACATCGAAAACGTGATCGGTTCGGCGTTCGGCGACGGCCTGTCGGGTAATGCCGGCGACAACCGGCTGGTCGGCGGCGATGGCGACGACGTCCTTTCGGGCGGCGGCGGCAACGATCTGCTGGACGGCGGAGCGGGCGCCGATTCAGTCAACTATTTCAGTGCGACGTCGGGCGTCAGCGTCGATCTCCGGATCGCCAGCGCGCAGAACACGATCGGCGCCGGCATCGACACGCTCGTCTCGATCGAACATGCATTGGGTTCCAACCGGAACGACAACATCACCGGTTCGGAAGCGAGCAATGGCCTGGCGGGCTATGGCGGCAACGACCGGCTCGATGGACTGGGCGGAAACGATAGTCTCGACGGAGGCAGTGGCAACGATATCGTCGCTGGCGGGGGCGGCGACGATTTCATCCTGGCAAGTGCCGGAAATGACAGCATCGATGGCGGGGATGGCGTTGATCTGTTGTTCTTCGCAATCGCGGAGACCGGCGGTATTACCGTCGATCTCGGACTCGCCGGTCCGCAGGCCATCAGCTTCAATCTGGGTTCCTATGCGATCACGAGCATCGAGCGGGTCGTCGGCACACGGTATGATGACGTCCTGATCGCCGGCGCGGCCGATACGTTGTTCGACGGCTTCGACGGGAATGATCTGCTGCGCGGTGGCGCCGGCGCCGATCTGTTGATCGGCGGGAGAGGCGATGATGGCATCGACGGCGGCGCCGGCGTCGATACCGTCAGCTATGCGGGCGTCACCGCCGGCATCGTCGCCGATCTCGCGCTGACCACCGAACAATCGACCGGCGCTGGCGGGTTCGACACGATCGTCAATGTCGAGAATCTCACTGGTTCCAGCTTCGATGACGTGCTGAAGGGCGATGGCGGTGCGAACGTGCTGACCGGCGCTGGCGGCAAGGACATGTTGACCGGTCGCGCGGGCGCCGATCTTTTCGTCTATCTCGCAGCCGGCGACAGTGTGGCTGGCGCAAACGCGGATCGGATCACCGATTTTGCAGCCGGTGACGTGCTCGATCTGTCGGCGATCGATGCGAACGTGAATTCGGCGGAGTCCAACGACGCGTTCGCGCGAGTGGCGAGCTTCACCGGCGTCGCGGGCCAGTTCACGCTGGCGTTCGCCGGGGGCACGACCACGCTGCTCGGCGATACCGATGGCAACGGCGTGGCGGATTTCTCGATCCTGTTCACGGGAGACGTCACCGCGCTGACGGGAAATTGGGTGCTTTGAAGCGAACGGCCGGCTGATGGGGATGTCACGCCGGGCGGCGATGATTGTGGGAAGGCCTCGCAACGAGGTCAAGTTGAAGGGATTGAGATGGGCTTTTATCAACCCGATGGCGGCGAGTTCGTGGTCAATACGGTCACCGCGGGATTCCAGGCATCGCCCGACAGCGTTGGGCTGACCGGCGGCGGTTTCGTCGAGATATGGTACAGCGAGACCAACAACGTCGTCACCGGCCATTTGCAGGTGTTCGCCGCCGACGGCAGCCGCATCGGCGGCGAGCGCCCGATCGCCTATAGCGACGGCCTGGCCGCGTTGCCGAACGGCGGTTTCATCGTCACCGGCAGCGCCAACGAGCGACCGGTCGCGCAGATGTACGGCGCGACCGGCCAGGCAGTGGGCGGCCAGATCAGCGTCGACACACCTCTGTCGATCCCTACCTTCTATTCGGGTTCTGACGTGAGCGTGTTGCAATCGGGCGGCTTCGTCGTGACCTGGGTCGAGCGTTTTTTTAGTGGCGGCTTCCAGCCGTCGTACGGCGTTCGCGCGCAACTGTTCGACGCGGCGGGGCAGGCAGTCGCCGCACCGATCTACGTCAGCAATTTTTCCGAGTCTTTCGGCAAGCAGGCGCAGGTCATCACCTTGGCGAACGGCAATTTCATGACGCTGGTCAATGCCGGTGACACGGGACTCGTCGGGCAGATTTTCGGGCCGGCCGGTGATCGGCTCGGGTCGTCAATCCGCTTCGCCAACGAAGCGCGTTCGTTCTACACCGAAGCACATGCAACGCCGCTGGCGGACGGCGGCTTCGTGCTCACCTGGTGCCGCAATCTCAGCAGCGGTGGGTTCGTGGTAATCGACGATCTACGTGCGCAGCGATTCGACGACGCCGGCAACGAGGTGGGCGCCGAAATCTCGATCGACCCCAACGGTCCCGGCCAGGTCGGTTCGACCGACACGATTGCGCTATCGACCGGTGGCTTCGTCGTGACCTGGGCTGCGTTCGGGTACGAGACGGGTCCCGAACCTCTCCGGACCGGGATCGTCGCGCAAGCGTTCGATGCGGCCGGGGATCGTCTGGGCGACACGTTTCTCGTCAATACGCAGATGGTGCGTCTTCAGGCCAGCGCCACAGCTGCGGTCCTTGGCGGCGGCTTCGTAATCACCTGGGCCGATTTCGGTTCCGGTGGTGGCGACATCAAGGCGCAACTCTATCTCGCGCCGATCACCGGCACCAACGAGGGCGAGACGCTGACCGGGACCTCCGGCGGCGACCTGATCCTGGCACTCGGCGGCGACGATGTCGTCGCCGGCCTGGCAGGCGACGACCGGCTCGAGGGCGGCGCGGGCGCGGATACCGCCAGCTATGCGGCCGCGACCGCGGGCGTGACGGTGAGCCTGGCTGCGGCCGGCCCGCAAAACACGCGCGGGGCCGGCATCGATACGCTGATCGAGTTCGAGGCGATCGTCGGATCGGCGTTCGACGACGTGCTGACGGGCAACCGCGGCGCCAATCTGCTGTTGGGCGGCGCCGGCAACGACGTGCTGAACGGCGGTGTCGGGATCGACACGGCGAGCTATGCCGACGCAGTGGCGGGCGTGACGGTCCGCCTCGCCACATCGGTTCGCCAGATGACCGGCGGGGCCGGCGCCGACCGGCTGATCGCGATTGAAAATGTCGTCGGCAGCGCCTTCGACGACATGCTGTCCGGTAGTGCCGGCGCGAATGTGCTTGAGGGTGGCGCCGGCATCGACACGGTCGACTATGCGCGCGCCGGCGGCGGCGTGCACGTGAACCTGGCGATCACGGGGCGCCAGGGCACCGGCGGCGACGGCGTCGATACGCTGGCCGGGTTCGAGATCATCAACGGATCGCGGTTCGACGATCAGCTGGCCGGCGATGCGGGCCATAATGTGCTTACCGGCAATGCTGGCGACGACTTGCTGCGCGGCGACCTCGGCAATGACGTGCTGAGCGGCGGCGCCGGCAGCGACACGATCAGCTATGCCGGACTGGCCGCCGGCGTGACGGTCGACCTCCGCCTGACGAGCGCGCAGGATACGCACGGTGCCGGCATCGACACGCTGTCGAGCATCGAATCGCTGGTCGGCACGGCGCAGGGCGACATGCTGACGGGCAGCGTCCACGCCAACCGGATCGACGGCGGCGCGGGCGACGATGTGATCGACGCGGGCGGCGGCAGCGCTAGCGACACGCTGGATGGCGGGACCGGCAACGACGTGCTGAACGGCGGGGCCGGAGCCGACATACTGACCGGCGGTGCCGGGCGCGATGTGCTGGCTGGCGGCGGCGGCGGCGACCGCTTCGTCTATCAGGCGGCGACCGACAGCCGGCCGGGCGGCAGTGCCGACCGGATCCTGGATTTCGCGGCGGGCGACGTGCTCGATCTATCGGCGATCGATGCCAATGCCAGCACGACCGGAACCAACGATGCGTTCGCGCGGGTCGCGAGTTTCTCGGGCGTGGCCGGCCAATTCACGCTCGCATTCGCGGCGGCAACCAACATCACGACTTTGCTGGCCGACACCGACGGCAACGGCGCGGCCGATTTCTCGATCCTGTTCACCGGCGACGTCACCGCGCTGACCGGGACATGGGTGCTATAGCCCCAAAACCGGGCTTGCCGCCCGCCCGTTTCGGGTTCATCCTGCCGCCGGGTCGTGCAATCCGGCGGGGCGAAGCCGCGCCGCAATCGAGTCTCGTGTGGGGACCTTCCGGGATGAGGATGATGTGACCGCCTGAGCGCGGTCGCGCCGGCGGCATGTTTGGGGCGCCGCCACGCTCTGCCATCGCGGAAGCTGTGGAGGCGGATATGGCGACGATCACTGGCGACGAGAATGGCAATGTGCTCGATGGCACCGCGGTGGCCGACACGATCAGCGGGCTCGGCGGCAATGACCAGCTGAGCGGGCTGGCCGGCAACGACACGATCGACGGCGGGACCGGCGACGATTTCATCAATGGCGGCGTCGGGACCAATGTCCTGATCGGCGGCGACGGCAACGACAATATCGCCAGCGTCGGCAGCGACGACGCGATCGACGGCGGAGCCGGCAACGATTCGATCGGGTTCGGCGCGGGCGCGATCGTCGGCGGGGCGGTCCAGGGCGGCGCGGGCAGCGACAATCTCGGGTTCGGCGGTGCGACCTTCGACGGCGGATCGGGCAGCGCCAGCTTTTCGGGCATCGAGACGATCACCAACGGCGACTCGCTGGTGGGGACGACGGGCAATGACGTGCTCGATCTGACGTCGCTGAACGCGGCGACGATCGCGGGCCTCGGCCTGTCGATCTTCGGCGGCGACGGCGCCGATACCGTCACCGGCGGCATCGAGAATGATTTCATCTCCGGCGGGGCCGGCAACGACACGCTGAACGGCGGACTCGGCAATGATACGCTGTCCGGCGGCGCCGGCACCAACATCCTCAATGGCGGCGACGGCAATGACGCGATGTCGAGCGCGGGCGTCGACGATGCGATCGACGGCGGGGCCGGCGACGATTCGATCTCGCTGAGCAATGTCGCGGTGCTGGGCGGTGCGCTGCAGGGCGGTGCGGGCAACGATTTTCTGTTCTTCAATGGCGCGAATTTCGACGCGAGTTCGGGCAGCGCGACCTTCGCCGGCATCGAGAATATCGGCAATGGCGATGCGCTGTATGGAACGGCCGCCAACGACATCCTCAATCTCTCCGGCCTCGCCGCAGCGACGATCGCCGGCTTCAGCCTGAGCATCCACGGCGGCGGCGGCGCCGACACCGTGACCGGCGGGATCGAGAATGACGCGATCTTCGGCGAGGCGGGCAACGATACGCTGAACGGCGGGTTGGGCAACGACTCGCTGTTTGGCGGCGCCGGCACCAACAGCCTCAGCGGCGGCGATGGCAATGACGGTTTTTCGCTCGACGGGATCGACGACGCCGTCGACGGCGGCATCGGCGACGATTCGATTTCGTTCACCAATATCGCGGTGCTGGGCGGCGCGATCCAGGGCGGCGCCGGCAACGATTTTCTGTTCTTCAACGGCGCGACGTTCGACGCGAGTTCGGGCAGCGCGACCTTCTCGGGCATCGAAAATATCGGCAATGGCGATTTCCTGGTCGGGACGGCCGGGGCCGACACGCTCAATCTCTCCAGCCTGAACGCGGCGACGATCGCGGGCTTCAGCCTGTCGATCTACACCGGCGACGGCGCCGATATCGTCACCGGCGGCATCGAGAACGACACACTCTACGGCGAAGGCGGCAACGACACGCTGAACGGCGGACTGGGCAACGATCAGTTCCATGGCGGCGCCGGCAACAACATCATGAACGGCGGTGACGGCAACGACAATTTCACGATCACCGGCAGCAGCGAAACCGTCAATGGCGGCGACGGCAATGATGCGATCGGGTTCAACAATACGGGGATCCTCGGTGGCAGCTTCGATGGCGGCGCGGGCGACGACTTCGTTGGGTTCAACGGCGTCATCTTCAACGCCACTTCGGGCGGCACCAGCTTTGCCGGCATCGATTTCATCGCCAATGGCGATGTGCTGGTGGGGACGACCGGCAACGACGTGCTCGATCTGTCCGATCTCGTCGCCGCGACGATCGCCGGTTTCTCGCTCAACATCTTCGCCGGCGACGGCAATGACCTGATCACCGGCGGCATCGAGAATGATGCCGTCCAGGGCGGCAACGGCAACGATACGATCAACGGCGGCACCGGGAACGACTTCCTGCAAGGCAATGCCGGCACCAACATCCTGGGCGGCGGCGACGGCAATGACAGCCTCTCCAGCGTCGGCAATGACGATGCGCTCGACGGCGGCGCCGGCGACGACAGCATCGGTTTCGGCGTCGGCACGATCCTGGGCGGGGTGGTGCAGGGCGGTGCCGGCAACGACTTCGTCGGCTTCAACGGCGTCACCTTCGACGCCGGATCGGCCAGCGCGACTTTCTCCGGCATCGAGTTCATCGCCAATGGCGATCTGATCAACGGCACCGTCGGCAATGATCTGCTCGACCTGTCGGGGCTGGTCGCCGGCACGCTGGCCGGCTTCTCGCTCAATATCTATGGCGGCGACGGCAATGACGGCGTCACCGGCGGGATCGAGAATGATGCGGTCCGTGGCGAAGGCGGCGACGACACGCTGAACGGCGGCACCGGCAACGACATCCTCGAAGGCGGCATCGGCAATGACGGGCTCACCGGCGGGGCCGGCGACGACCAACTGCTCGGCGGCGCGGGCACCAACACGCTCAATGGCGGCGACGGCGCCGACACGCTGACGATCGAGGGCGTCAACGATGCCGCCGATGGGGGCGCCGGCAACGACGTTCTGCGCTTCGCCGGCGGCGCGATCATCAGCGGCGCGCTGCAGGGCGGCACCGGTGACGACACCTTGTTTTTCGGCAGCGCGACGTTCAATGCCACCTCGGGCAGCGCGAGCTTCACCGGGTTCGAGGCGCTGGTCAACGGCGACACGCTGACCGGCACGACCGGCAACGATGTGCTCAACCTGTCGGGACTGACCGCGGCGACGATCGCCGGCACCGGGCTGACCATCGTCGGCGGAGACGGCGCCGACAGCGTCACCGGCGGCATCGAGACCGATTATCTCTATGGCGAGGGCGGCAACGACAGTCTCAACGGCGGCGGCGGCAACGACTATATCGTCGGCGGCGTCGGCGGCGATACTGTCAATGGCGGCGACGGCGCGGACACGATCATCGTCGAGGGCGTGGGCGACATCGTCGATGGCGGCGCCGGCATCGACGCGATCCAATATGGCGGCGGCGCGGTGATCAGCGGTTCGCTGCAGGGCGGAGCGGGCGACGATCTCCTGAATTTCGCGGGCGCGACGTTCAACGCTGCGTCGGGCAGCGCGAGCTTCGCGGGGTTCGAATCCCTGGCCAATGGCGACACGCTGACCGGCACGGCTGGCAATGACGCGCTCAACCTGTCCGGCCTGACGGCGGCGACGATCATCGGCACCGGGCTGACGATCCGGGCCGGCGACGGCATCGATGTCGTCACCGGCGGCGTCGAGACCGATTTCATGTTTGGCGAGGGCGGCAACGACACGCTCAACGGCGGCATCGGCAACGACTCCCTCGTCGGCGGCGCCGGCAACGATACGCTCCGTGGCGGCGACGGCGCCGATACGATCACCGTCGAAGGCGTCGACACTGTCGATGGCGGCGCGGGCGACGATGTTATCCAATATGCCGCCGGTGCGATCCTCGCCGGCACGCTGCAGGGCGGCGCGGGCAATGATCTGCTGGTCTTCAACGGCGCGATCTTCAACGCGGCGTCGGGCGGTGTCGGGCTGGCCGGCTTCGAATTGCTCGTCAATGGCGACACGCTCGTCGGCACCACGGGCGATGATGTGCTCGACCTGACCGCATTGACTGCCGCGACGATCGCCGGCGTGGGGCTGAACATCCATGCCGGCGACGGCAGCGATACGCTCACCGGTGGGATCGAGAACGATAGTCAGCACGGTCAGGGCGGCGATGATGTGCTCGATGGCGGCCTGGGCAATGATTCACTGTTCGGTGAAGCCGGCGCAGACCTTCTCTTCGGCGGCCTGGGCAATGATTATCTCGACGGCGGAGATGGTTATGACAGGGTCAGCTATGCGAGCGCAGCCGCCGGTATCGTCGCCACCCTGTCGAACTCCAGCGTGACCGGTGGCGCGGGCAGCGACACCGTCCTCAACATCGAGGAACTGACTGGCTCCGCCTTTGGCGATTCGCTGACCGGCGATGCGGCCGCGAATGTGCTGTTCGGCGCGGCGGGCGACGACGTGATCGACGGCGGCGCCGGCAATGATCAACTCGACGGTGGCGCCGGCGTCGACCGGCTGTCCTTCGCCAGCGCGGGCGCGGGCGTGACCTTCAGCCTCGCGGTGACTGGCGCGCAGAACAGCATCGGCGCGGGCATCGACACCGTCACCGGCTTCGAGGCGCTGAGCGGATCGGCGTTCAACGACGTGCTGACGGGTGCGAACACGACGATGCGCAACATCATCGACGGCGCCGGCGGCAACGACCTGATCGACGGCGGCACCGGCACCGGCGCCGATACGCTGAGCGGCGGCGACGGCATCGATACCGTGACCTATGCCACGGTCGCCTCGCGTGTGACAGTCAACCTCGGCGTGACGGCGCAGCAGAACACCGTCGGCGGCGGGCTTGATACGCTGACGGGCTTCGAAAATGCGATTGGTACGGCGTTCAAGGACACGCTGACCGGCAATGCCGAGGCCAATGCGCTGACCGGCGGCGCGGGAATCGACACGCTGAGCGGGCTGGGCGGCAACGATACGCTGGCAGGCGGCGACGGCGATGATCTGCTGACCGGCGGCGATGGCGACGATCTGATCGACGGTGGCGCCGGCAGCGACGTCGCCAGTTTCGCGAGCGCGGCGACGGCGGTGACGGTGAACCTCGCTTTGGCGGGCGCACAGGCGACCGGCGGCGGCGGGAGCGACTCGCTGACCGGAATCGAGGGCATCGACGGTTCGGCGTTCAACGACACGCTGGCGGGCAATGCCGGCGCCAACAGCCTCGACGGCGGCGCCGGCAACGACCTGATCGTCGGCGATCTCGGCAATGATGCGATCGACGGCGGATCGGGCACCGACACGCTCGACTATTCGGCGGTTGCCGCCGGGATCACGCTCAACCTGATCAGCCAGTCGGCGCAGAACACCGGCGGCGCCGGCACCGACACGGTCCGCGGCATCGAGAATGTCATCGGCACGGCCTTTGCCGACATCATCACGGGCAATGAGTTCGGCAATGTCCTGACCGGCGGCAATGGCGACGATGCACTGGTCGGCGGGCTCGGCAACGATGTGCTGGTGGGCGGTGCCGGCATCGACACCGCCAATTATACCGCCGCGACCGCCGGCGTGAAGGTCAATTTGACGATCGTCATCGCGCAGTCGACGATCGGCGCCGGCAGCGACACGCTGACGGGAATCGAGATTCTCAACGGATCGGGCTTCGACGATCAATTCACCGGCGATGCCGCCAACAACGTGCTGACCGGCAATGGCGGCAACGACACGCTGCTGGGCGGCCTCGGCAACGACACGCTGTCGGGTGGGGCGGCCGTCGATACGGCGAGTTATGCCAATGCGGGCAGTGCGGTGACGGTCAATCTGTCGCTGGTTGCGGCGCAGGATACGCTGGGCGCCGGGATCGACACGCTCTCGTCGATCGAGAATCTGACCGGCTCGGCGCAGGGCGACACGCTGACCGGCAGCGTGCAGGCCAATGCCATCGGCGGCGGTGCCGGCGACGACCTGATCGACGGCGCCAGCGCCAACGACCTGCTCGACGGCGGCACCGGCAACGACAGTCTGAAGGGCGGCAATGGCGACGATGTGCTGACCGGTGGCGCGGGCCGCGACATGCTGACCGGCGGCGCGGGCATCGACCGCTTCGTCTATCTGGCGAAGACCGAAAGCGCGGTCGGTGCGAATGCGGACCGGATCCTCGACCTGGTGGCGGGCGACGTGCTCGATCTGTCGGCGATCGATGCCAATGCGAACACTGCCGGGGTAGACGATGCGTTCGTGCAGGTCGCAGCGTTTTCGGGCGTGGCGGGCCAGTTCACGCTGGCCTTCGCGGCCGGCACGAACACGACGACTTTGCTCGGCGACACCGACGGCAACAGCGTGGCGGATTTTTCGGTGCTGTTTACCGGCGACGTGACTGCGCTGACCGGAAGCTGGGTGCTCTGACGCGGGCGCCCTCGGGGCATTTGTCGCGGCCTCGATCGAGATGACGGTGCCGACCTGCCAAATGACGAGTAACATTCTTGCACCTTACAAATGTATAAGGTCGAGGATTTCTCGTGCGTCCAAGCAAAAAATTTAACAAGACTGACCAACGTTCGCTGCTATCGCACGAATCAGTCGGGTGGGAGTTTTATCATGGTTGCCAGCATCACGGTCGGCGATGTCATCGTCGGCGAGTCGGATCAATATGCGATTTTCTTCGTCCGGCTCGATGCGCCGGCAACGGGAACGGTGACGGTTGACTATACGACGTCGAACGGTCAGGCATCTGGCTTCGGCAATGATTATTCCGGGTTTTCGGGCACGCTGACCTTCGCTGCCGGCGAGAGCGTCAAGATGGTCCGGGTTCCGATCGTCAACGACAACTTTCTGGAAGCGGCCGAACTGTTCTTCCTCGAACTGTCCGATGCCACCAACGCGAACATCACCCGGCAATATGCGACCGCGACGATCATCGACAATGACGCGGCGTCGGGGACGCCGGTGGTCACGGTCGGCGATCTCGTGGTCGACGAGGCGAGCGGCCAGGCGAGCTTCGCGATCATCCTCAACCGGCCGAGTACGTCGACCGTGTCCTTGAGCTATGCGACGCAGAACGGCAGCGCGGTGGCGGGATCGGATTATGTCGCGACGAGCGGATCGCTGAACTTCGCGGCGGGCGAGACGGTCAAGATCGTCACCGTCGCGCTGACCAACGACGGGGTCGCCGAGGCCAATGAAGCCTTCAGTCTGGTGGTGTCGAACCTGGTCGGTGCGACGACGTTCGATGCATCGGCGACGGCGATCATCGGTGCCAATGACGCGACCGCGGTCGCCAATCCGAACCTGCTGGTCGACGACATCATCGTCGGCGAGCGCGACGGCTATGTCGATTTCGTCGTGCGGCTCGACGCGCCGGCAACGAGCGTGGTGACGGTCGATTACACGACGTCGAACGGTCAGGCATCGGGCTTCGGCAATGATTATTACGGGCTTGCGGGCACGCTGACCTTCGCGGTCGGCGAAACCGTCAAGACCGTGCGGATTCCGATCATCAACGACACGAGCGCCGAAGCCTCGGAGATCTTCTTCTTCGAACTGTCCGACGCGAGCAACGCGACGATCACCCGGCAATATGCGACCGCGACGATCATCGACAATGACGCGGCGTCGGGGACGCCGGTGGTCACGGTCGGCGACCTCGTGGTGGACGAGGCGAGCGGCCAGGCGAGCTTCGCGATCATCCTCAACCGGCCGAGCACGTCGACGGTGTCTTTGAGCTATGCGACGCAGAACGGCAGCGCGGTGGCGGGATCGGACTATGTCGCGACGAGCGGATCGCTGAACTTCGCAGCGGGCGAGACGGTCAAGATCGTCACCGTCGCGCTGACCAACGACGCGGTCGCCGAGGCGTCCGAGTCGCTCGATTTGGTGGTTTCGAACCTGGTCGGAGCGACGACGCTCGATGCATCGGCGACGGCGATCATCGGTGCCAACGACGCGACCGCGGTTTTCGCGCCGAGGCTCAGCGTCAGCGCCGCTGTCGGACTCGAAAATGCGTCCTATCTGGAGTTCGTCGTCGCGCTCGACGCGCCGGCCACGACGGCGGTCACGGTCGACTATACAACGGCGAACGGTGACGCATCGGGCTTTGGCAACGATTATTACGGGCTTGCGGGCACGCTGACCTTCGCGGTCGGCGAAACCATCAAGACGGTGCGGATCCCGATCATCAACGACACGAGCGCCGAGCCGACCCAAAGCTTCTTCTTCAACCTGTCCGACGCCACCAACGCGACGATCGTCGGCGCCTCCGCAACCGGCACGATCATCGACAACGACACGACGCCCGCCGTCACCAGCGCCACGATCGCCGGATCGGCGGGATTCGACATCCTGCAGGGCACCGCGATCCGCGACGTCGTCACCGGCGGCGACGGCAATGATTTCATCACCACCGGCAGCGGCAACGACAGCCTGGCGGGCGGCAATGGCAACGACATCCTCGAAGGCAGTGTCGGTGACGACCAGATCGACGGTGGCGCCGGAACCGACACCGCGAGCTATGCCGGCGCGGCGCAGGGCGTGTCCGTCAATCTGGCGTTCACCGCCGCACAGGCGACCGGCGGCGCCGGCACCGACACGCTGGTGGCGATCGAATCGATCATCGGATCGAACTTCGACGACGTCCTGACCGGCAGCTCCGCCGCCAACATCCTCACCGGCCTCGCGGGCAACGACCGCTATGTCGTCGGCGCCGGCGACGTGATCGTCGAGGCCGCCAATGGCGGTACCGATGCCGTCAGCGCTTCGGTGAGCTTCGTCCTGGCCGATAATGTCGAGACTCTCACGCTGACCGGTTCGACCGCGATCAACGGCACCGGCAACGCGCTGGCCAACAGCCTCGTCGGCAACGCCGCCGCCAACGTCCTGACCGGCGGTCTCGGCGACGACACGCTGGCGGGCGGCCTCGGCAACGACACGCTCGATGGCGGCGCCGGGATCGATGCCGCGAGCTATGCGGCGGCCACCGCCGCCGTGACGGTCAATCTGGCGACCACCGGCGCGCAGGCAACCGGAGGCGCGGGCAGCGATACGCTGACGGCGATCGAAGCGATCATCGGCGGCGCGTTCAACGACAGTCTGACCGGCAATGCCGGCAACAACGCGCTGACCGGCAATGCCGGCAACGACACGCTGCAGGGCGGCCTCGGCAACGACATGCTCAACGGCGGCGACGGCATCGACACCGTCAGCTACGCGGCGGCGACTGCCGGGATCAAGGTCAGTCTCGCGCTGACGACGGCGCAGGTCACCGGCGGCGCGGGCAGCGACACGTTGTCGGCGATCGAAAACATCACCGGCTCGGCGCTGGCCGATACGCTGACCGGCGGCACGAGCAACAACATCATCAACGGCGGCAACGGCAATGACGTGATCGACGGCGGCAACGGCAACGACACGATCAATGGCGGTGCCGGCAACAACATTCTGAAGGGCGGGGCGGGCAATGACACGCTCGTCGGCAGCACGGGCGCCGATCTCTTGACCGGCGGCGCCGGCAAGGATGTTCTGACCGGCGGCACCGGGAACGATCGCTTCATCTATCTGTTGAAGACCGATGGCGTGGTTGGAGCGAATGCCGACCGGATCACCGATCTGGCAGCGGGCGATATTCTCGATCTTTCGGCGATCGATGCCAATGCCACCACCGCGGGGGTGAACGATACGTTCGTTCAGGTCGGTGCATTTTCAGGCGTCGCGGGGCAGTTCACGCTGGCGTTCGCGGCCGAGACCAACACCACGACTCTCCTCGGCGATACCGACGGCAATGGCGTGGCGGATTTCTCGGTGGTGTTCACGGGCGACGTGACGGCGCTGACCGCGAATTGGGTGCTGTAGCGGAGGGCCAGTCCGGCCGGGCCACATCGGCTCCGGCCGGGATCGGCCGCTTCAGTGTCCCAGCACCAGCGGGACCGCGCTGTGCGTCAGCATCCGCTTGGTCACCCCGCCGAAGGACTCGATCAGGCGGCCATGGCTATAGGCGCCCATTAGGCAATAATCGGCACGCCAGCGCGCGCATTCTTCGCCGATCAGCCGGTCGGGAGCAGATAGACCGTCGCGGATGACGTTGATGCTCGCATGGATGCCATGGCGTGACAGATATTCCGCCGCTTCGATCGGCTCGCTCTTCTCGGCACCGTCGCGCGCCATGAAGATGTGGACGGCGGAGGCCAGCCGCAGCAGCGGCACGCACGCGCGCATCGTCGCGGCGCTGGATGCCTGGCCGTCCCACGCGATCAGCGCGCGACCGGCGGTTTCGAAACGGCGCAGCGTTTCGGGTACGGCGACGATCGGCTTGCGGGCATGCATCAGGATCCGGCCGGCGATGTCGCGCATGTCGGGCGCCGGATGCCCGTCGAGCTTGCGGTTGAGAACGATCAGGTCGGCGAGATTGGCGGCCTCGGTGACGCAATTGGCGATGTCGCCGGTTGCGTCGCTCCAGTTCCAGGCGACATCCTCGTGCGCGAGCCGTGCCTGCAGCTTCGTGCGGTTTTCGGATTCGCGCTCACGCTCGTCGGCGAGCAGCATGGCGGTGCCGACGCCGCCATAGACCTCGCCGGCGACGGCCGGTACCTGGCAGACGTCGATGCAGGTCAGATGGCCGTCGAGCGCGCGGGTGAGATCGAGCGCAGTCTGCAGCCGGGCTTCCTGGCCCTCATCGTCGTGAACCAGCAACAATATGGTCTTCATCGTCTGCCTCCTCGGTTGTGTCCACGATGATGGATGCCCCTTCACCGCACCATCCGTGATTTCCCGGATGCGGGCGTGACCGCATCACGCGAACAGGAGATGGTCGCCCTCGGTTTCGAGGAAGATTTCGATCGCTTCCGGTGGGCATGGGTGAGCGGCCGGCGGGACCATGGGCGTCTGCGCCGCCGTCATCGTCTCGTTCCAGAAGCTGAACCAGCCCATGGTCAGCACGAACGGCATGCGCCAGACCTGTTCGGCCAAAGCGAGGCCGGCCTCGGCGGCGGGCAGGGTCGTTCGATCGGTATTGCCTTCGGTCATCGGAGTCGCTCCTTCTCGCATCGCTTGGCGCCTGTTTCCGCCGCCGCGCCATCCGTGACTTCCCGGATGGCGCGCGCCGGCATCGACTTCCGCTCAGTAGGATTACGCAATGATCGCGTGAGTCGGCCGGTCCATGCTGCGCTGGCGGAGGGACGTCCGCGCACGGGAGGGCTGATGGCGGCAAGGACGAACATGCGAGCGGGCCGATTTGCCGCGGCTACGGCCGGCGCGATGGCATTTGCCTTGGCACGGGTGGTGACCGCGGCCCCGCCGCCGGCGCAGCCGTCCGCGACGAATCCGGAGTCGATCGCCGATCGCGCCGCAGCGCTGAAGCCCGGCGAATTCGTCTGGGCGCCCGAAATCGCACCGGCGGGGCCGGTGGTGATCATCGTCAGCCTCACCAACCAACGCGCTGTCGTCTATCGCAACGGCGTGCCGATCGCCATTTCGACGGTGTCGACCGGCCGCCGCGGCCATGCCACGCCAACCGGCCTGTTCACGATCCTGCAGAAGGACATCGATCACCGCTCCAGCCTCTACGACGATGCGCCGATGCCCTACATGCAGCGGCTGACCTGGGGCGGCGTCGCGCTGCATGGCGGCCGTCTGCCGGGCTATCCCGCCTCGCATGGCTGCATCCGGTTGCCGCAGGCATTTGCCAGGCTGCTCTACGGCGTGACCCGCCTCGGTCTGACGGTGGTCATAACCGAGGACGCGGCGGTGCCGCGCGTCGCGCCCGCTCCCGATCCGCTCGAGCCGACAGCGTCCGACCTCGACGAGTCCACACCGCCGGGCAGGATCGTGTGGCGGCCCGAACGTGCACCCGAGGGGCCGGTCTCGATCGTGATCAGCACGGTCGACGAGCGCATGGTCGTGCTGCGCAACGGCCGTGAGATCGGCGCCGCGCCGGTGCGATTCGATCCCGGTATCGTTCGGCCAGCCGCCTTCAGCTTGCGTGCGATCGACGCGACGGGCCTTCACTGGCTGCAATTACCGTTTCCGGGCGCGCCGGCTCCGGAAGCAGGGATGGTCACCGCCGATGCGCCCAACCCGCTGAATCTGCCCGAGGGGTTTCGGCAATCGCTGGCCGCCATCCTGACGCCGGGTGCCACGGTGGTGATCACTGCCGACAGCCTGGCGCGCAGCAAGACCGGGCGCCGGATGACGGTAATCAGCAATGAGGATCGCTGAGTCGGCTCGTCGCGTCATCGTGATGCCGAACTATCCATGCTCTCAATTCCGATGGCCGGGACAAATCACCGCCGCGCCACGCACCTTGCCGCGTCGCAGCCGCGCGAGCGCTTCATTGGCATCCCCGAGCGCGAAGGTTTCGACGACGGTGCGGATCTTCACGCGTTCGAGCATCGCGAAGAACGAGATTCCGTCTTCGCGGGTGAGGTTGGCGACCGACAGGATCTGTCGTTCACCCCACAGATCGGCATAGGGGAAGCCGGGAATATCGCTCATGTGGATGCCGGCGCAGACCACGCGGCCGCCCTTGCGCACGATCCTGAGCGCGGCCGGCACCAGCGCGCCGACGGGCGCGAAGATCAGGGCCGCGTCGAGCGGAACGGGCGGCGCCGCGTCGGACCCGCCGGCCCAGACGCAACCGAGCGTGCGCGCGAACGCCTGGCCATCGACGTCGCCCGGCTGGGTGAAAGCATGGACCGCGCGACCTTGCGCGGTCGCCACCTGCGCCAGGATATGCGCGGCGGCGCCGAAGCCGAACAGGCCGATCCGGCGGCCTTCGCCGGCGAGGCGCAGCGCGCGCCAGCCGATCAGGCCGGCGCATAGCAGCGGCGCGGCCTCGGCATCGCCGAACGCGTCGGGCAGCGTGAAGCAATAGCGCGCATCGGCGACGACGTGGCTGGCATAGCCGCCATCGCGCGTGCATCCCATGAAGGTCGGCCGGTCGCAGAGATTTTCGTGGCCGTCGCGGCAATGAAAGCAAATGCCGCAGGTGGAACCCAGCCACGGCACGCCCACGCGCTGTCCGGGCACGAAGCCTGCCACGTCGGCGCCGAGCGCGCGGACGCGGCCGACGATCTCGTGGCCCGGAACGACGGGAAAATCGGCGGCGACTTCGCCATCGACGACATGCAGGTCGGTGCGGCAGACGCCGCACGCCGCCACCTCGATGAGCACTTCGTGACGATCGGGAACGGGCAGCGCGCGTGACACCATCCGCAGCGGCGCGCCCGGCGCATCGAGTTGCATGGCGTGCATCCGATCCATCATGCCATTCCCTTTCGATCGATGTCGGCCGTACCGCCTCATCTACGCCTGCCGAAGCCGTTGCGCTGCGTAATTCTACGGATAGGCCGCGATCGGATCGCCGGCCTATCGATGTCTGCCGATAGCAACATGTCATGTTCGGGACAAAGCGATGACCACCAGAATGCGGGAAATCGCCAGCGAGATCGTCGCGCTCCAGGCCGAACTGGACCGAGAGATCGAACGCCGTCGCAAGGTACTTGGCGTCAGCATCCATGATCGTCTCGTCCGGTTCGAACAGGGCATCACCCTCGAACATCGCCGCCTGCGCACGGGTGCGGCGACCTTGCTCGCGCGCTCGTCGTTTATGAACAATGTCAGCGCGCCGGTGATCTATTCGCTGATCGTGCCACTGCAACTGCTCGATGCGTGGATCCGCGTCTACCAGGCGATCTGCTTTCGCGTGTACCGGATTCCACCGGTCCGTCGCGGCGACTATATCGTGTTCGATCGCGGACAGCTTTCCTACCTGAACTGGATCGAGGCGCTCAATTGCGCCTATTGCGCCTATGCCAATGGCCTGATCGGCTATGTTCGCGAGGTCGCCAGCCGGACCGAACAATATTGGTGCCCGATCAAACATGCGTTGCGCGTATCCGATCCGCATCGCCGCTATTATGAATTCCTCGAATATGGCGATGCCGAAGGCTATCGCCATCGCCTCGCCGCCTTCCGCCAGAGCCTGCGCGAGGAGGATGAGAACGCGGCCTCGCAGCCGGACGCCGCGCGCGATCACCCAGCCGCCACGTCGTGAAAAGGAGAGCTTCGATGGCCACGCAACCCGATATCCCGCCGCCTGAGCGGACCGATCCCCCAGGACCGGCGGAAATGCCGCCCGGCGCGATGCCGGACGAATATCCAGGCGACACACCGCCCGAACTCGTGCCCGACACGCCGGACCGCGACTTCCCCTACATCAGCCGCGCGCAGCGGCGTCTGCTCGAGGCGTCGCCACGGGTTCGCCCGATTCTGTCGATCCGCGCCGGTGACGGCTGAACCCGGAGACGAGCGATCGCCCTGACGGATCAGCCGCTCAGGCGAGCCGGTTTCGCCGACGGGCAATCCGGGGCTGCTACGTCCTGCTCGGCGCGGTGACGATGTTCGCGCCCTGCGCGGTTGTCGTGATGATCCATTTCCCGCCGCGGGCAAGTGATATCGGGAGCATCATCCTCGACTCGATCCAGCCCGGGGCGGTCGCCGCCGCTGCTGTGACATGCGAGCGCGCACGATCTGACCTCAGCCGAAGACCGGCGCCCGCACAGGCGATCCTGTCACGCGCATCCGCAAATCTACGGATAGATCGCCGGCCGGTGCGGGTTCAGACGGATGGTACCACCAGGGAGTATGTGATGAACATTCGTGAAAGGCTGCGGCACTCGGGGGACGTCATGCTCGTCACCGTGGTCGCATTCGGATCGCTGTTGATGCTGGTGGCAACGATCATGATCAAGCTTCTGCGATCCTGACCGGATCAATCGACGCGCTTCAACTTCGACGACGACATTTTCTTGACCAGGGACATCGGGCATCATGAGCGACCACGGCAATGATCTTCATAGTGAGTTTCCGAACGCCGCGGCGGCGCTGAACGGCCTCAAGCTTTCGAGCGCGCATTTTCGCAGCCTCGCGACGCGCTATCACGATCTCAACAAGCAGATTGGCCGGATCGAAACGCAAGCCGAACCCACGTCCGACTGGCGGCTGGAGGATCTCAAGAAGCAGCGACTGCTGGCGCTCGACGGCATTTCGCGCGCGATTTCGGAGTTCGCGCCGTCGTGAGCCAGGATATTCAGGGCATCGCCGCGCGGTTGCGCACCCGGCTCGACGAATTGTCGGTGCGCGCCGAGGAGATCGAGGCGCTGCTGCGCGCGGCGCTCGACCCGGATTCGGAAGAACGGGCGGTCGAACTTGCCGACGACGAGGCCTTGGCAGGGGTCGACGTGACGCTGCGCAACGAGATGACCGCGGTCGAGCGCGCGATCGTCAGGTTGGAGTGCGGCGAATATGGTCGCTGTGTTACATGCGGCGAACCGATCGCCGAAGCCCGGCTGCTGGCGCTGCCGACGGCCGACAAATGTCTCGATTGCGCCTCTGCGGCAACCGGGCATGCGATCGGACAATAGCCGCATATACGATGCGTGTCGGATGACGGTGAAGAAAGCTTTCGCCATGCGTGGGTGCAAAATATGTGCGTGAACGCCGATCGTTCGAATTCGATAGGGCAAAATTCTGCAATCGATTGCTGGTCTGCTCGACATCCAGAGATTTCGGTGATCGCTACGTTGGATTTCTGGCGTAGAGTTCGTCGTCGTCACCATTTTGGGACTGCGATTCGGCCGAGGGGAATTCAGCATGCCTGTCATCAACGGAACGCCGGGCAATGATGGATTGACGGGATATGATGGCGATGCCGTCAACGGACTTGGCGGTGACGATTCGATCGGCGTGTATAGCGGTGCGGTGACGATCGACGGCGGCGACGGGTTCGACCGGATCAACCTCTATTTTTATTACAATTATGACAGCGTGCTCGACCTCGATCTCTCGGCCTTGTGGTCGGGCGGCGTCGGCACGCTGAACGGCGCTTCGATCACCAATGTCGAAGGCTTCGACTTCATCTCGGGCGGCTACCTCAGCGACACGATCGTGATCGGCGAGCGTTCGACCGCGACAATCCACAATTATTTCGGGCCTTTCCAGGACCTTGGTTACGGCATGGCACTGTTCGCCGGTAACGATGTCGCGACCGGGGGCAGTCTCGTCGATGTCTTCCTCGGCGGCTTTGGCGACGATGTGATCGATGGCGGCGGCGGCGACGACATTCTCTACGGCAATGGCGAGAGTTACGATGAATCGGAGGAATTGGGCTATATCCCGATCTCCGGCCCGGACCCGATAACCGAAAACGATACGCTCCACGGTGGCGACGGCAATGATCATCTCCATGGCAACGGGCAATTTTACTACGTGTCTCCCGGCTATGGCGCGCCCGACTATCGGTTCGACGGCGGGCTGCTCAACGAGAATGACCTGCTCTACGGCGAGGCCGGCGACGACTGGATCGAGGGCGGCAATGGCGACGACCTGATCGACGGCGGCGCCGGCATCGACACCGCATCCTATGAGCTTGCCAGAAGCGGGGTGACGGTGAGCCTGCTGGTCGCAGGGCCGCAGAATACGCTGGGCGCCGGCATCGACACGCTGGTGAGCATCGACCATTTGTTCGGCAGCGACGGCCACGACACGCTGACCGGCAATGCCGACGCCAACATTCTGACCGGCGGTTACGGAAATGACCGGCTCGACGGTGGCGCCGGGGCGGATGTGATGGTCGGCGGATTTGGCGACGATTTCTATGTCGTCGATTCCGCTCAAGACAGCATTACCGAACTGGCTAACCAGGGCAATGACACGATCCGCGCGATCGGCATGTCGTACACGCTCTCCGCCAATTTCGAGAATCTCGAATTCAGCGGCGTCAACAAATCCGGCATCGGCAATGCCGGCGCCAATCGCTTGACCGGCGATGCCGGCGCGCAGACGCTGAGCGGACTCGACGGCAACGACAGTCTCGACGGCGCCGCCGGAAACGACGTGCTGGTCGGCGGCAATGGCGACGATCTGCTGATCGGGGGCGACGGCGATGATTCGCTGCGCGGCAATGACGGCAGCGACACCGCGTCCTGGCTGGGCGCGGCCGCGGGCGTTTCGGTCGCGCTGGCCGTGACCGCGGCGCAGGACACACATGGGGCTGGCATCGACACGCTCAGCAGCATCGAGAACGCCATCGGCTCTGCCTTCGACGACGTGCTGACCGGCACCGCGACTGCCAACACCATCGAAGGCGCCGGCGGCAATGACCTGCTCGATGCCGGTGGCGGCGTCGACACCGTCTCCTATGCGGGCGCGGGCGCGGGCGTGACCGTCAGCCTCGCGACCGGCAGCGCGAGCGGTGGTGCGGGCAATGATGTGCTGGCCGGCTTCGAGCTCATCATCGGCTCCGCGTTCGGCGATCTGCTCGCGGGTGACGGCGGCGTCAACCGGATCACGGGCGGCGGCGGCAATGATGCGATCGACGGCGCCGGCGGAAACGATATGGTGCTGGGCGAAGCCGGTGACGATGTGATCGAGGGCGGCGCCGGCGACGACGCCATCGATGGCGGCGTGGGCGCCGATATCGCCGCCTATGTCACCGCCACGGCCGCAGTGGTTGCCAGCCTCGTCGGCAACACGGCCACCGGTGGCGGCGGATCCGACGCGCTGACCGGCATCGAGGGGCTGACCGGATCGGCCTTCGGCGACACGCTGACGGGCAATGACGGCGCCAATGCGCTGAGTGGCGGCGGCGGCGCCGATCTGCTCGCTGGCGGTCTCGGCAACGACACGCTGGTCGGCGGCACCGGAATCGACACCGCGACCTATGCCGGCATCGGCTATAATGTCGTCGTCAATCTGACGATCGGCACTGCGACCGGCGGCGGCGGCAGCGACACGTTGGCGGGCATCGAAAATCTGATCGGCAGCGCGTTCAACGACACGCTGACCGGCGATAGCGGTGTCAACATCCTGTCGGGCGGACTCGGCAACGACATGATGGACGGCGGCCTCGGCATCGACACGGTGACCTATGCCGATGCCTCCGGCGGCATCCGGCTCAACCTGCTCAGCACCTCGGCGCAGGGCACGGTGAGTGCCGGCGCCGACACGCTGCGCCGGATCGAGAATGTCGTCGGGACCGCCTTCGCCGACCAGATCACCGGCAGCGCGCTGGGCAACAGCCTGACGGGCGGCGATGGCGACGACCTGCTCGACGGCGGACTCGGCAACGACCTGTTGATCGGCGGCGCGGGGATCGACACCGCGAGCTATGCGACCGCGACGGGCGCGGTGAAGGTGAGCCTCGCCATCCTCACCGCGCAGTCGACCTTGGCGGCGGGCAGCGATACGCTGTCGGGCATCGAGACTCTCATTGGTTCCGCGTTCGACGACCAGTTGACCGGCGACGGCGGCAACAACATCCTGACCGGCAATGCCGGCAACGACATATTGCTCGGCGCCGCGGGCAACGACACGCTCAATGGCGGCGCCGGCATCGATGCGACCAGCTACGCCGGCGCGGCCGCGGGCGTCACCGTCAGCCTGGCGGTCACGACCGCGCAGAACACCGGCGGCGGCGGCACCGACACGTTCCTTTCGATCGAAAATCTCGTCGGCTCGGGATTTGCCGATACGCTGACCGGCAGTTCGCAGGCCAACAGCATCAGCGGCGGCAATGGCGACGATCTGATCGACGGCGGCAGTTCGAACGACACGATCGATGGCGGCGCCAACAACGACACGCTCAAAGGCGGCAATGGCGACGACCTGATCACCGGGGGCACCGGCAACGACAGCATCGACGGCGGCGCCAATATCGACACGATCAGCTATGCCGCCGCCGGCAACGCGGTAACGGTCAATCTCGGCCTCGCGACTGCGCAGGCGGTCGGTGGCGGCCAGGGCAGCGACACGATCGTCAACGTCGAGAATATCATTGGTTCGGCGTTCGGCGACACGCTGACCGGCAGCGCGGCGGCGAACCGCTTCACCGGCGGCGCCGGCAAGGACACGCAGACTGGCGGCGCGGGCAACGACCGCTTCGTCTATATGGCGATCGGCGACAGCGTCGCCGGCGCCAATGCCGACCGGATCACCGATCTCGCCGCCGGCGACATCCTCGACCTGTCGGCGATCGATGCCAATGCCAACACGGCGGGCACCAATGAGGCGTTCACAAAGGTCGGGGCATTCAGCGGCACGGCGGGCCAGTTCACCCTGGCGTTCAGCGGTGGCGCGAACACCACCATTTTGCTCGCGGACGTCAACGGCGACAGCGTGGCCGATTTCTCGATCCTGTTCACCGGCGACGTCACCGCGCTGTCGGGAAGCTGGGTGCTGTAGTTGGCGGCCGGACGCGACGATATGATGAACGAGTGTCAATCTGACCGGCGGGAGAGAAAATCATGCCTACCTATAATGGCACACCCGACGATGATGTCATCAATGGCGATCGGGTGGGTGTAACCAACGATGTCATCAATGGATTCGGCGGCGATGATACGCTCTCGGGGCTTGCGGGCTTCGACACGCTCTACGGCCATGACGGTGAAGACATCCTCGACGGTGGCGCCAGCAACGACCTGCTCTTCTCCGACGCTATCGACTTTTTCGGCCCCTATTTCCATGCTTACGACGTCGCGAACGAAACCGATACGCTTGTCGGCGGCGCCGGTAACGATACGGTGTGGGGCGGCTATGGCGACAATCTCGATGGCGGTGCCGGCATCGATACGCTGTCCGTCGAAGGCCAGGCCTTCGGCACGGCGCTCAATTTCAATTTTGGCTCGGTCTTCGGCGGTGGTTCGCTCGTCATCGGCGGCGGCACGATCCGGGGGTTCGATCAATATGGTTATTTGACCGGCTCGCGATTCAACGACGTGATCGCCGTCGGCAATGCGACCGAAGTCGCGAGCATCTATTTCCACGGCCTCTACGGCTATGACGGCAACGACAGGCTCAGCGGCGGCAGCGGCGACAACACGCTCTATGGCGGCCTCGGCAACGATGTGCTGAACGGCGGCTCCGGCAACGACACCGCGGGCTATGCCGATCTGAGCGGCGGCATCGGGGTGACCGTCAACCTCAACGTGTTGACCGCGCAGGACACCGGCGGCGGTGGCACCGACACGCTCTCCGGATTCGAGAACCTGATCGGCACCCGTTACGACGACACGCTGATCGGCGCCGATTACAGCCCCTTTATCTTCGGCGACGATGTCGACAACGTCCTCCATGGCGGCCTCGGCAACGACGTACTGATCGGCGGTACCGGCACCGATACCACGGCCTATGACGATCTGACCGGCGGCGTCGGCGTGACCGTCAGCCTTCGTACGCTGACTGCGCAGGACACGGGCGGCGGCGGCATCGACACGCTCTCCGGTATCGAGAATCTGATCGGCACCGATTACAACGACACGCTGATCGGCGACAGCGGCGACAACACGCTCGATGGCGGCCTCGGCAACGACTCGCTGAACGGCGGCACGGGGACCGATACCGTCAGCTTCGCAAATGTCCGGGCCGGCATAACGATCGGTCTCGTCGCCGGCGCGCAGGCAACCAGCGCGGGCAGCAAGACGCTGATAGCGGTCGAAAATATTACCGGTTCGGAGTTTGGCGACACGCTGACCGGCAATGCGTCCGCCAATGAACTCAGGGGCGGAGCCGGGGCCGACAGCCTGCTCGGCAACGATGGCGCTGACATGCTCCATGGGGGCGCGGGGCGGGACTTCGTCGACGGCGGTGCAGGCGATGATCTGCTCTACGTCGATGCGATCACCGATCTCGTCGCGGGCGAGGTCTATGCCGGCGGCGCCGGTACCGACACGCTCCGTCTCGGATTCCTGGGCAATCCCAACCTTTCGTCGGTGACGCTGACCGGCATCGAGAGGATCTCGGGCTTCTATTATGCCGACATCGCGCTGACCGCGGCGCAGCTGAACGGCCTGACCCATCTCCACGGCCGGAGCTTCACGCTCACCACCGGCGGATCGGTGGCACTTGCCGGCACCAGCACCGTCGCCACCGTTTTCAACCTCGCGGCGGCGGGCAATGTCTTCGACCTGACCGGCGTGAGCGCCGTATATTTGGCCAACGATCGCACTCATTTGACCGTCAATGGCGATATCGGCGCCGACACGATCACCGGCAGTGACGTCAACGACACATTGTTCGGCAATGGCGGTGACGATACGCTCTATGGTGGCGACTTCAACCATGACTTTTTCGGAGACACGCTCGACGGCGGCGACGGCGCCGACATCGTCAATGGTGGCGACGGCTACGACACGCTCGACGGCGGCGCCGGCGCCGACATCATCAATGGTGGCAACGGCAACGACACCATCAACGGCGGCGGCGGTGCCGACATCATCAATGGCGGCGCCGGCTCCGACACCATCACCATTGACGCCGTCGCCGACATCGTCGCGGGTGAGCAATATGACGGCGGCGCGGGCTTCGACACGATTGATTTCGCCTTTGCGGCCAATGCCGATCTCTCGGCGACGAGCCTGACCGACGTCGAGGGCATCCAGCATTACTTCAATGGTTACGACATCGCGCTGACGGCGGCACAGCTGAACGGGCTGACCTTTCTTATCGGACAGAGCTTCACGCTGACAACCGGCGGATCGGTGACACTGAGCGACGCCCGCATCGGTGTCGGCGCCTTCAACCTCGCGGCGGCGGGCAATGTCTTCGACCTGACCGGCGCGAGCGGCCAATTCATCGTCAATGGCAATGCCGGCGCCGACACGATCATCGCCGGCGCCCTCAACGACACATTGTCCGGCAATGGCGGCGACGACACGCTCGATGGCGCCGCGGGCTTGGACACGCTCTACGGCGGCGACGGCGACGACACCATCAATGTCGCTGCCGCCGCGGACATCGTCGCGGGCGAGCAATATGACGGCGGCGCGGGCTACGACACGCTCAATCTCGCCTTTGCGGCCAACGCCGATCTCTCGGCGACGAGCCTGACCGGCGTCGAGGGCGTCCGGCAAACCAATTATGCCTTTGACGTCGCGCTGACCGCGGCGCAGATGGATCCGCTGACCCATCTCTATGGACAGAGCTTCACGCTGACCACCGGCGGATCGGTGGCACTGAGCGGCGCCAGCATCGTTGTCGGTGCCTTCAACCTCGCGGTGGCGGGCAACGTCTTCGACCTGACCGGCGCCAGCGGCAATTTCATCGTCAATGGCAATGGCGGGGCCGACACGATCACCGGCGGTGCCTTCAGCGACACATTGACTGGCAATGGCGGCGACGACATCCTCCAGGGCGGCGCCGGCAACGACACGGTCGACGGCGCCGACGGCAGCGACACCGCCAGCTACTCGGCCGCGACCGCGACCGTCGTGATCAACCTCACCACCAACACCACCTCGGGCGCCGGCGGCACCGACGCGCTGACCAGCATCGAGAACATCATCGGTTCGGCGTTCAACGACAGGCTGACCGGCAGCGCCGGCGACAATGTGATCGAGGGCGGCGCAGGCACCGATATCCTCAACGGCCAGGGCGGCAGCGACACGGCGAGCTATGCCGGCGCGGGGTCGGGCGTCACCGTCAGCCTCGCGATCACCGCCGCGCAGAACACCGTCGCCGCAGGCACCGACACGCTGACCAATTTCGAGGCTCTGCTGGGATCGGCGTTCGGCGACACGCTGACCGGCAATGCATCGGCCAACAGTTTCTCCGGCGGTGCGGGCGACGACCTGCTCGACGGCGGCGCCGGCGACGACAATCTCGACGGCGGCGACGGCATCGACGTCGCGACCTATGTCACCGCGACCGCCGGCATCGTCGCCAGCCTGACCGCCAACGGCGCGACGGGGGGCGGCGGCAATGATGCGTACGTCGATATCGAAAGCCTGGCCGGATCGAACTTCGCCGACACGCTGACCGGCGATGCCGGTGCGAACGCGCTCACGGGCGGCGACGGCGACGATTTGTTGGCCGGGGACCTCGGCGATGACGCACTCGCGGGCGGGAACGGCATCGACACCGCGACCTTCGCCGGCATCGGATCGAGAGTCGTCGTCAACCTCGCGACCGGCGGCGCGACAGGCGGCGCGGGAACCGACACGCTGTCGGGCATCGAGAACCTGATTGGCACCGCGTTCAACGACAATCTGACCGGCGGCGACGGCAGCAATTGGCTGGTCGGCGGCCTTGGCAACGACATCATCAACGGCGGCCTCGGTCTCGACACCGCCAGCTATGCCGACGCAACCGGGGGGATCCGGCTGAACCTGCTGATCGCTGCGGCACAGAACACGCTGAGCGCAGGCGCCGACACGCTGGCCCGGATCGAGAATGTCGTCGGGACGGCTTTCGCCGACCAGATCACCGGCAGTGCGCTGGGCAACAGCCTGACCGGCGGCGACGGCGACGACCTGCTCGACGGCGGACTCGGCAACGACCTGCTGATCGGCGGCGCGGGCATCGACACGGCGAGCTATGCGATCGCCACCGGCGCGGTGAAGGTGAGCCTCGCGATCCTGACCGCGCAGTCGACGCTGGCTGCGGGTGGCGATACGTTGTCGGGCATCGAGAATCTCACCGGTTCGGCCTATGACGACCAGCTGACCGGCGATGGCGGCGACAATGTCCTGACCGGCAATGGCGGCAACGACATTTTGCTCGGCGGCGCCGGCAACGACACGCTCAATGGCGGCGCCGGCATCGATGCGACCAGCTATGCCGGCGCATCCTCGGCCGTCTCCGTCAGCCTGGCGGTCACGACCGCGCAGGATACCGGCGGCGGCGGGACCGATATTTTCCTTTCGATCGAAAATCTCGTCGGCTCGGGATTTGCCGACACGCTGACCGGCAGTTCGCAGGTCAACAGCATCAGCGGCGGCAATGGCGACGATCTGATCGACGGCGGCAGTTCGAACGACACGATCGATGGCGGCGCCAACAACGACACGCTGAAAGGCGGCAATGGCGACGACCTGATCACCGGGGGCACCGGCAACGACAGCATCGACGGCGGCGCCAATGTCGACACGATCAGCTATGCCGCCGCCGGCAACGCGGTAACGGTCAACCTCGGCCTCGCGACTGCGCAGGCGGTCGGTGGCGGTCAGGGCAGCGACACGATCGTCAATGTCGAGAATATCATTGGTTCGGCGTTCGGCGACACGCTGACCGGCAGCGCGGCGGCGAACCGCTTCACCGGTGGCGCCGGCAAGGACACGCAGACTGGCGGCGCGGGCAATGACCGTTTCATCTATCTGGCGATCGGCGACAGCGTCGCCGGCGCCAATGCCGACCGGATCACCGATCTCGCCGCCGGCGACATCCTCGACCTGTCGGCGATCGATGCCAATGCCGACACGGCGGACACCAACGAGGCGTTCATAAAGGTCGAGGCATTCAGCGGCACGGCGGGCCAGTTCACGCTGGCGTTCAGCGGCGGCGCGAACACGACCACCTTGCTGGCGGACGTCAACGGCGACAGCGTGGCCGATTTCTCGATCCTGTTCACCGGCGACGTCTTGGCGTTGACGGGGAGCTGGGTGCTCTGACGGCAGCATCGGCGCAACTGCCTCCTGCAAGTCGAACGATGGCCAGTCGTGATTGACCGCTTCAATCGGTCATCGAGATTGATCGAGGTCAATGAAACCGCGGCGGGGTTGCGACATGTCATGTCGGCGTCGATTGCTCGATCCGGCGCGGCTGGTCCCGGCGGGCGATAGGAACAGGCTCACCCGCCGGGCCATCTCGCCAGCCCGCGACCTTTTGCGTGCGCCTCGCTAAGGACATTTACCGATCGCGCCGGCCGGGCGGCTGGGCCATGGCCGGTCGATGGCGGATACTGGCCGAATCGAGGCATTGGCCTGCGCGCTGGCGATCGGGCTGCTGATCGGGTTGGAACGCGGCTGGCTGACGCGGATGCGTCCCGATGGCAGCCGGGTGGCGGGCTTCCGCACCTTCGGGCTGCTCGGTCTCGCCGGCGGCGCCGCCGGCATGCTGCCGGTGGCGCTGGCGGCGGTGACGCTGGCTGCGATCACGGCGATGCTGCTGATCGGCTATGCCCGCGACAGTGCCGACGAACGCGAACGCAGCGCGACGGCAGCGCTGGCCGGTGTGCTGACTTTGATCCTGGGCACACTCGCGACATCCGGTCAGCCGGCGATCGCACTGGGTGCCGCCGCAGTCGTCACCCTGATCCTGTCGATGCGCGAGCGGCTGCATGCGCTGCTGAAAGGCGTGACCGCGGCGGAGGTGGAATCGATCGCGCGCTTCTCGCTGATCGCATTGGTGATCCTGCCGCTGATGCCCGACCGCGCAATGGGACCGTATCTGGCGCTCAATCCGCGCAAGATCTGGTTCGTCGTGGTGCTGGTGTGCGGCCTGTCGTTCCTCGGCTATGCCGCGACGCGGCGGGCGGGAGCGACGCGCGGCCTGCTGCTGACGGCGCTGACCGGCGCGATCGTCTCGTCGACCGCGGTGAGCGCGGCTTATGCCCGCAAGCTGGTGGAACCGTCGGCGAGCGAGGGCGCGCTGATCGCCGGCATCGCCATCGCCTCGACGACGATGTTCGTGCGCGTCCTGGTGCTGGCGGCGCTGCTGCTGACATCGGCGCTACCCTCGCTTGCGCTGGCGATGGCGCCGGCGACGATCGTGGCGCTGGCACTGGCCGCACTGTCGCTGCGCAACGTCGGCGCTGCTGCCGAAGGCGACGTCAAGCTCGGCAATCCGCTCGATTTCGGACCGGCGCTGCTGCTGGCCGCGATGGTCGCGGTGCTGGCGATCGTCTCGCGCTGGGCACAGGCGCGCTATGGCGAGGCCGGGCTGGGCGTACTGCTCGCGATCACCGGCGTGGCCGACGTCGATGCGGCGGTGCTGACGCTGGCGGGGCTGGCACCCGGCACGGTCGACGGTCGCACCGCCGGCTTGCTGCTGACCGCGCCGGTGCTCGCCAATACCGCGCTGAAGGCGGTTATGGTGATGGTCATCGCGCCGAACCGCCGCGGCATTCGGGCGGCCGCGCCCCCGCTCGCGAGTATCGCCGCTGCCGGTGCCGCGCTCGCCGCGATGCACTGAGGCCGGCCCGGCCCGGTCAGGCCGGGTTGCGCCGATCAGCCGGTGAGGGCAGGAGTGCGACGATCGACCGCCAGCGGGCGGTCCGACGGATGGACGAGGCGAACGCATGAAGCCGGCACATTTCCGATCAATCCATGCACATGGCTTCGTCCGCGTTGCTGCGGCGACGCCGGTGGCGAGCGTGGGCGACGTCGGCGCCAATGTCGATGCGACCTTGGCGCTGGCGAAACAGGCGGCCGACAAGGGCGCCGATCTGGTCCTGTTCCCCGAACTCAACATATCCTCCTATGCGATCGACGATCTCCATTTGCAGGACGTGACGCAGAGCGCGGTGCAAGCCGGGATCGGCCGGATCGTCGCGGCGAGCATCGGGCTGGCGCCGGTGCTGATCGTCGGCACGCCGCTGCACCGCGGCGGGCGGCTCTATAATTGCGCGGTGGTGATCGCGCGCGGGCGGATCCTGGGCGTGGTGCCCAAGAGTTTCCTCCCCAATTATCGCGAATATTACGAGAAGCGCTGGTTTGCGCCCGGCGCCGGGCTGGCCGGACTCGAGATCGAGGTTGCCGGCCAGACCGCGCCATTCGGTCCCGACCTGATCTTCGCCGCCGAGGACCTCGCCGATTTCGTCTTCCACGCCGAGATCTGCGAAGATTATTGGGCGCCGACGCCGCCCTCGACCGCGGGCGCGCTGGCCGGAGCGTTGATCCTGTGCAACCTTTCCGCCTCCAACATCATCATCGGCAAGGCGCGCGACCGGGCGCTGCTGTCGGCTTCGCAATCGATGCGGACGCTCTCCTGCTATGCCTATTCGGCGGCCGGGCCGGGCGAGAGCACGACCGATCTCGCCTGGGACGGGCAGGCGATGATCCACGAACTCGGCGAGACGCTCGCCGAATCGACGCGCTTCGGCGACGAACCCGAACTGATCCTCGCCGATGTCGACGTGCAGCGGCTGCGGCTCGAGCGGATGCGCACCGGCACGTTCAACGATGCGGCGGCGGCCGCCGGCCATCCCGAGACGCGTTTCCGCCGGATCGGCTTCGCGCATCGGCCGGTGTTCGCCGATCTCGGCCTGATGCGCAGCGTTCCGCGCTTTCCGTTCGTGCCCGACGACGCCGGGCGGCTGGATGCCGATTGCTACGAGGCGTTCAACATCCAGGTCGAGGGGCTGGCGCGGCGTTTCCGTTCGACCAGCGGCAGCACGATGGTGATCGGCGTTTCGGGTGGGCTCGATTCCACCCATGCGCTGATCGTCGCGGCCAAGGTGTGCGACCGGCTGGGCCTGCCGCGCACCGCGATCCTGGGCTTCACGATGCCGGGCTTCGCGACCGGCGAAGCGACGAAGAGCAATGCCTGGGCGCTGATGAACGCGCTGGGCGTGACCGGCGCCGAGATCGACATCCGCCCGGCGGCGCGACAGATGCTGGCCGACATGGATCATCCGTTCGGGCGCGGCGAGCCGGTCTACGACGTGACGTTCGAGAATGTGCAGGCGGGCCTGCGCACCGATTATCTGTTCCGCCTCGCCAACCAGCGCGACGGCTTCGTCGTCGGCACCGGCGATCTGTCCGAGCTGGCGCTGGGATGGTGCACCTATGGCGTCGGCGACCAGATGAGCCATTATGCCGCCAATTGCGGCGTGCCCAAGACCTTGATCCAATATCTGATCCGCTGGTGCGTGCAGACCGGGCAGTTCGACGCCGCGACCGACCGCATATTGACCGCGATCCTCGGCACCGAAATCTCGCCCGAACTCGTCCCCGCCGACGCCAGCGGCGCGCTGCAGAGCACCGAGAGCAAGGTCGGGCCCTATGCGCTCAACGATTTCTTCCTTCACCATATCGCGCGTTTCGGGCTGCCGCCGTCGAAGGTGGCGTTCTTGGCGTGGCATGCGTGGAACGATCTGGCGGCGGGGCATTGGCCGATCGATTTTCCGGACGGCGCGAAGGCGGCGTACGACCTGCCGACGATCCGGCGCTGGCTGCACAATTTCCTGTTCCGCTTCTTCCAGATCAGCCAGTTCAAGCGCTCGGCGATCCCGAACGGGCCGAAGGTCTCGGGCGCGGCGGCGCTGTCGCCCCGCGGCGACTGGCGGGCACCGTCGGACGGGATCGCGAAATTGTGGCTCGAGGAGCTGGAGCGGGCGCTGCCAGCGTCGACCGATGGACGGTAAAACCAGAGCGCCGGCCGGTGAGTCCAGACCGCCCGCGACGAAGGATGATGACGAGCCGATCGCGCTGTGTCGCTACGAGGAACTGGCGCGGCGCGAGAACCGGAAGCGGAAGGCGTGTTGAGTCCGGCCGGCAGACCGGCCGCGCCACCCTCGACAAAGCCGGTGCATCGCGTCATCCTCCGCCCATCGGCATGAATCACGCAATGACTGGAGACCGGTGTGGCGTATGACATCATCGGCGACATCCATGGCCATGCCGACAAGCTGACCGCGCTGCTGACGGCGCTGGGCTATGTGCGGCGATCGGGCGTCTGGCGCCATCCCGGCCGGCAGGCGGTGTTCATCGGCGACCTGATCGATCGCGGCACGGGCCAGGTCGAGACGCTGCGGATCGTGCGCGACATGGTCGAGGCCGGCGCGGCGCGGGCGATCATGGGCAATCACGAGTTCAATGCGATCGGCTATAATGTCCGCCATCCCGACCGGCACGACGAGTATCTGCGGCCGCGCAGCGACAAGAATCGCGAACAGCACGAAGCCTTCACCGCGCAGGTGGGGGAGGACAGCGACGATCATGCCGAATGGGTCGACTGGTTCCTGACCTTGCCGCTGTGGCTCGATCTCGGCGGCGTGCGCGTCGTCCATGCCTGCTGGCATCCGGACGCGATCGCGGCCGTCACGCAGCGGCTCGGCGGCAATCTGCTGACGCGCGAAGCGGTGCCGGAGGCGTTCGCGCGCGGCGCGCGCAACAGTTTTGCCTATGACGGGACGGCGCCGTCGGGCGGATCTGCGCTCTATCATGCGATCGAGACGCTGCTGAAGGGGGTCGAGGTCGATCTGCCGCCGGGCGTGACGTTCAGGGACAAGGGCGGCCATGTTCGTCGCAATGCGCGCACGCGCTGGTGGGCCGGGTCGCCCGCGACGTTCCGCACCGCGACGCTGAGCACCGAAGACGTGATCGACCAGCTGCCCGATCTAGAACTGCCCGCCGTCGTCGTGCCGGGCCATGATGGCGGATCGCCGATCCTGGTCGGCCATTACTGGATGCGCGGCACGCCCGACCGCCAGACCGCGAAAATCGCCTGTGTCGACTACAGCGCAGGGAAGGGCGGGCCGCTGGTCGCTTACCGCTGGGACGGCGAGGATGAACTCGATAGTGGCAAGTTCGTGGCGGCGGGGGCCTGAGCGGCGCGGGCTTTCATTTCACCTCCGCCCAGAATGCCGGCTTGCGGCCATGCGCCTTGCGCAGGTTCGAGAGATAGATGTCGTGGGTCGGGACGCCCTGCCAATCGTCGATCCGGCGCGCGGCCGCCGCGCAATCGGCGAGGTGACGTGCGGCGTGCTTGTAGCGGCTGGTGCGCGCGGTCTTCAGCGTGAAATCGATCATTGCCCGGTGCAGCAACGTGGCGGCCAGCGGATGCGGGCTTTCGAGCGCGTCAGCCGCGGGCGAGAGGATCTCATAATGATTGCCGTCGAGTTCGGCGATCCGGGCGATGACCAGCCGGCTCGCCTGGTCGAGCGCCGGCCAGCCGGTCAGGAACCACAGCGCCCGCAGCGGCTCGGGATGCGCCAGGGCATGGGCGATCGCCTTGCGCTCGGCATCGAAATCCTCGAACTCGGGGAGCCGTTCGAGCCAGGCGCGGAGATGATCGGGATGGAGTGTCACGGCGAAACGTGCCCAGCGCCGTGCCTGCGCGTCGTTGGCGCGGCCAAGCGCGTCGAGCACGGCGATGTGGGCAGCGTCCAGCTCTGCCGTGCCTGCGAGCCGTCCACGTCGATCCGCCGCCTCGACCGTGGCCAGCGCTTCCTCGGCACGGCCGGCGGCGAGCAGGCGCTCGGCGATCCACGCCGCGATCATAGGCACAGACCGCTTTTCCGGCTCGAATTGCGCGATGAAGCTATCGACGTCGCCCCGCGCGTCCGCAATGGCGCGTAGCGCGCTCTTCGTCGTGGCATCGCGGTGGATCTCCTCCAGCCGATCCGCATACATCGGTCCGTTGCTGCCCCAGCCGATCACTTCACGCTCGGCTTCGGGTGGCGTCGGCACCGGTTCGTCGCGCCATGCCGTGACCAATGCCTGCAACGCCGCGAGACCGGGATCGCCCAGCGCCGGCGCGAGGATTTCGACGAGGTCGTCGCTCTGTCCGAAGCGATCGTTGCGCAGCGCATCGAAGGCGCGCCGCGCCAGCATTCCAGGTTCAGTGCGTGCGGCGAGGGCGACCGAACCGATATCGCGCGCGGCTGCCGCGAATGTCGCCGACAAATGTCCGTTGCTGTCGTCGCTGCGGGCGAACACGGGATTGGCGCACGCCATCAATTGCCAGAGCAGGTCGAGCGCGGCACCGGGATCGGCAGGCGCGACATGGTCCATGATCGCGCGATGCTGGGCCGCGATATCGGCGGCGAGCGTCTTGATCTTGCTCCAGTCGGCGAAACTGCGCGCCTTGGCGATCGTCGTGAGGCGCTTGCGTATGTCGTTCGCGGCTTCGGCCGGACCGGCGCTGCCGGCGAGTTCGACGCGCAGCCGGCGCTTGGCGACCGCATTGCCGGTGCTGATCTCGATCAGCAGCGCGGCGAGGCGCTCGGCACCGAGCACCTCGAGATTCTTCGCGTTGAGCGTCGTTGGGGATGCCATCCGGACCCGGTGCCGCGTGTCGCGGCTACGATCAAGCGGCTTGAGCGGCCATAGAAACAAAAATCGAACAAAAAGCGATCAAACGCTTGACATCCCGTTCGGCTAAGTGTAGACGGTCATCAATTGGTCGAATTGCGACTGTCGAGGCTCGGAGCGTTGCTCCGGGCCTTTTTCGTTTCTGGCAGGGAGGTGAACATGGTTGCGACCATCAGGCGCATTCCGGGGGAGCGGGTGCTGCGGAACGGGCCGCCGACGGCGCGCGAGGCGATCGCGCGCGTGTTCGAGAATCTCGGCGGCGTGGACGGGCTGACCGCCTGGGCGAAGGGAGAAGAGCCGGAAAAGGCCGGCGACAAGAACGGGGCCGGCGACAAGAGCGGGGACAACAAGAAGATTTTCTACACCCAGATCTGGCCGAAGATCATCGGAGCCGAGTCGAAGGACGTCGGCGCCGATCACGATCCGATCGAAGTGATCAGGCAGATCATTGTCGATCGTTGAACTCAGGAGCCAGCGCATATTCGAGCCACTCGTGGCTCCGGCGCGCTACAAGGGGGCGTGGGGCGGACGGGGTTCGGGCAAGTCGCATTTCTTCGCCGGTCAACTCATCCTCGATGCCATCGACCATCCGGGCCTGCGGTCGGTCTGCATCCGCGAAGTGCAGAAATCGCTGCGCGAATCGGCCCGACGGCTGATCATGGACAAGATGGTCGAAGCCGAGGTGACCGAAGCCGACGGCTTCAAGGTTCTGGAAGATCGCATCCAGACGCCCGGCGACGGCGTGATCCTGTTTCAGGGCATGCAGGACCATACCGCCGAGAGCATCAAGTCGCTCGAGGGCTATTCGCGGGCGTGGGTGGAGGAGGCCCAGACCTTGTCGGCGCGGTCGCTGGCGCTGCTGAGGCCGACCATCCGGGCGCCGGGTTCGGAACTCTGGTTTTCGTGGAATCCGCGCCGCAAGACCGATCCGGTCGATCAAATGCTGCGCGGCGCAGAAGTCCCGACCGGCGCCGTCGTCGTCCGCGCAAACTGGGGCGACAACTCATGGTTTCCCGATGAACTCGAGGGCGAACGCCTCGACTGTCTGCGGCTGCAGCCGGACCAATATGATCATGTGTGGGAAGGCGGGTATGCGATGGTGAGCGACGGTGCCTATTTCGCGCGGCAACTGGCCGAAGCACGGGCCGAGGGCCGGATCGGCACGGTGGCGGCCGATCCGCTGATGCGGACCCGCGCCTTCTGGGACATCGGCGTGCGCGACGCGACGGTGATCTGGATCGCGCAGTTCGTCGGCCGCGAAATCCGCGTGCTCGATCATTACGAGGCTGTCGGGCAGCCGCTCGCCGCGCATCTCGGCTGGCTGCGCGATCGCGGTTATGGCCGGGCGCTGTGCGTGCTGCCGCACGACGGTGTGCGCGAGGATGCGATCGCCGCGACGCGCTTCGAGGACCATGTCCGCGAGGCCGGCTTCGACGTCGAGGTGGTGCCGAACCAGGGCAAGGGCGCGGCGATGATGCGAATCGAGACCACGCGGCGGCTGTTCCCGATGATCTGGTTCAACGCGGCGACCACCGAGGCCGGGCGCAACGCGTTGGGGTCCTATCACGAGCGCAAGGACGAAGCGCGCGGGGTCGGGCTGGGACCGATGCACGACTGGGCGTCGCATTCGGCCGACGCGTTCGGGCTGATGTGCGTGGCCTATGCGCCGCCGGCGCCGCCGGCGCGCGCGGCCGCGCTGCGCCGGATCGGGATGCGGGTGGGGGTGGTTTGAAGCATTTTCTCCCCTCCCCTTCAGGGGAGGGGCCGGGGGTGGGGGCGAGCGGAGCGAGCACTTCTATGCTCATGCTCGAAGAGTTTTGTACCGCTCGAATTCCCCCACCCCAACCCCTCCCCTGAAGGGGAGGGGCTTCAGAAAAAGGGGATTTCATGACGAACTTTACACCCATGTCCGATGAAGACCTCGTCGCGCATCTGCAGGACAGCGCCACCCGCGCGCTCGGCCATTTCGAGAGCGAAATCGCCGGCGAACAGGCGCGGGCGATCGATTCTTATCACGGGCGGATGGACGAGCTGCCCGCGCAGGCCGGCCGCTCGCAGGTGGTCGACAAGACTGTCGCGATCACGGTCGACAATTTCGTCGCCAATATCGTCCGGCCGTTCGTGTCCTCCGACGAAATCGTTCGGTTCGAGCCGCGTGGTGAGGAGGATGTCGCCCAGGCCGAGCAGGCGACCGAATATGTCAATTACGTCCTCCATGCCGACAATCCCGGTTTCATGATCCTGCACGATTGGGCCAAGGATGCCGGCATGGCGAAGCTGGGCGTCGTCAAGATCTGGTGGGAGGATCGCTCCGCCAGCCGGCCGCAGCTGATCGAAAATCTCGATGCCGCGCAGGTCGAGATGCTTGGCGCCGAACTGGTCGAGGGTCCCTTTTATAACGAGGAGACCGGGCTGTTCGCCGCCTGGGTGATGCGCGACTGGAAGGATGGGCGGGTCAGGATCGAGAATGTGCCGCCCGAGGAATATCTGGTCTCCCCGCATGCGCGGCCGGGTCAGATTCCGCCCTATGAGGCGCACCGGACGTGCAAGGCGCGTTCCGAACTGATCGAGATGGGGTTCGATGCCGAATTGATCGACGGGCTGCCGGCCTGGCTTGGCGACCATGAAGACCGGCGCGCGCTGGCGCGCTATCGCGACGAGCACCATGACGGGATGCGTGTCGACGGATCGAGTGATCGCTCGCGCGACATGATCGAGGTCCATCACGAATTCGCCGCGGTCGATTATGATGGCGACGGCATTTCGGAACTGCGCGAGATCGTCCGCTGTGGCGACATGATCCTGTTCAACGAAACGGCCGATCATGGCCCGTTCGCGCGCTTCTGCCCGATCCCGATGCCGCACAAGCTGTATGGTGGTTGCCCGGCCGAACAGGTGATCGACGACCAGATGGTCAAGACCGCGCTGCTGCGCCAGCAGCTCGACAATCTCTATCTCAGCAACAATCCGCGGCCGGTGCTGCCCGAGGGATCGGAGCGCTCCGATGGCAGCACCCAGGATAGTTTGGCCGACAGCGCGCCGGGCGCGGTGATCCTTGAGGGGCGCACGCCGATCCGGTTCGAGGCGGTGCCGTTCGTGGCCGACAAGGTCTATGCGATGCAGGACTACATCGATCGCGAGGTCGAGCGGAAGACCGGCCTGGCCAAGCAGGGCCAGTCGCTCGATCGCGAGGCGCTGAACGTCGGCCGCCAGATCACCGCGACGCAGGCGACTTTGATGGAGGATGCCCGCAATGTCCGGCTCGAGATGATGGCGCGGATCTTCGCCGAGACCGGCATGTCGGACATGTTCCGGATCATCCTGAAATTGCTCGTGCGGCACCAGCCGCGCGCGCGGATGATCCGGCTGCGCAACCAGTGGGTGTCGATCGATCCGCGCAGCTGGAATGCCGACATGGACCTGGTCGTGGCGGTGGGGCTGGGCGTCGGCAACCGGCAGGAGCAGGGCGCGCAGGCGCAGGGCATATTGGGGCTGATCGAGCGGATCGGCCAGACGCCGTTCGCGCACATGGTGACCGAGGCCAATGTCTTCAACGCGGCGCGGCGGGCGTTCAACAGCCTGGGGATCCGCAATGCCGATGATTATCTGACCGAGCCGCAGCCAGAACTCGATCCCGAGACCGGAGCGCCCGTGCCGCGTCCGCCGGCGCCCGATCCGGCGATGCTGCTGCAGCAACAGATATTGGAGGCCGAACAGGCGGCGGCCGCGGCCAAGCTGCAGATGCAGCGCGAGGAATCGGCGGCGAAGATCCAGTTGCGGCGCGAGGAAGCGGCGGCGGAGATCGCGCTGGCGCGCGAGAAGGCGGCGGCCGAATTCGCGCTGGAGCAGGAGCGGATCGAGCGCGCGGCGCTGCTGGCGGAGAAAGCGGCGATCCACCGCAACCGGCCAGGCGGGGATCTTTCGGTATGACGCCCGAGGCGCGGCGCGCGCGTGCGTTTCGTGTGGCGGCGATGCTGGAGGATGGCGAACTCGGCACCGCGTTTGACGATGTGAGGGCCGATCTGATCGCCGAATGGGAGCGGACCTTCGACCCCGCCGAGCGCGAGGCGCTGTGGCGCGCGGTCAACAGCCTGAGCCTGGTCCGCGCGCGGCTGGCGAGCTTCATGAGCGGCGCCGCGCGCAGCGACGGCGCGATGGCCGCGGTGCGGCGCAGCTAAAACTTCCCCGGAACGGGGAGGGGGACCGGCGAAGCCGGTGGAGGGGCAGGGGACCCGCTCCGACGTTTCAGTGAATCGGCAGGGAATTCAGTTCCTGGCATCTCACACTGCACCTGCCCCTCCACCGCTGCGCGGTCCCGCTCCCCGTTCCGGTGAGGAATTTTCAATTGCAGCAAGAGGAACCCCTATGACTGGCGATATGCCTGCCGATAGCATTGCCGAGGCAGCGGCGCTTTTTCGTTCGGCCAGAGAACTGGAGCCCGCGTTCGAACCCGAACGCCCCGAACATGACGATATCGACGACGCCTTGCCCGAGGCGGCGGAGATCGACGCGGAACCGGACGACGACATCGTGGCAGCGGACGACGCTCAGCCCGATGCCGTCGACATGCCTGTGTCGTGGAGCAAGGACGATGCGGTCCTGTGGGACGCGCTGCCACCCGAGACGCAGGCCAGGCTGGCCGAACGCGAGGGACAGCGCGAGGCCGCGATCAATGCCAAATTCCAGGATGCCGCCAACGCGCGCAAGGCCCATCAGGCCGAGCTCGCGGAGGCGCATGCCACCCGTGACGCCTTTGCCGAGGCGATCGGCACGGTGATTTCGATGGTTCAGCCGACGCCGCCCGATCCTTATGATTATGGCCTGGGCAGCGGCGACTATGACCGCGAAGCCTATGACCTCGCTCTGGTCGACTATGAGCAGACAGCCGGTCTCGTCGAACATCTCGCGCAGCAGCAGCAGGCGATCGCTGCCCAGCAGGCGGAGGAATATGAATGGGAACGGCAGGCGGCCTATCAGGCGGTCGAAGAGGTGGCGCGGCCGCGCTTCCTGGCCGACGTGCCCGATGTCGCCACGCCGAAGGGGGCGGAGATCCTCGGCGCGATCGTCGATTATGCGATCGCGCACGGCATTCCGCCCTCGGCCTTCGAACCCGAGAACCAGGGCAACATCACCTCGGCCGAACTCCACATGGCGTGGAAGGCGATGCAATATGACCGGCTGCAGGCAGCGAAGGGGCGCGTGCAGCCCCGCGCCCAGCCCCAGCCGGCCCCGCAGACGCGCCCCGCGTCTCCGGCACTGCGTCCCGGCGTTGCGACCCCGCGCGGCAGCCAGCGGAAGATCGCCTTCGGCAACGACATGGCCCGGCTGGCCAAAAGCGGCAGCGTCGAGGACGGCGCCGCCATTTTCCGACACATGAGAAAAGGATATTGACCCTATGGCACTCGTGACCAATTCGGTGACCAGCTATGGCACCGCGACCAAGCGTGAAGACCTGGTCAATGCGATCTATCGCATCGATCCGGAGGACACGCCGTTCACCAACTCGATCCCGCGCGTCAAGGCGAAGGCCGTTCTCCACGAATGGTCGAACCAGGCGCTCGGCTCGGTCAACACCGCCAACGCCCGGCTGGAGGGCGACGCGCTGGGCCGCGCGGCCGCCACGACGCCGACCCGCAAGCAGAATTACTGCCAGATCAGCAGCCGCGACGCGACCGTCACCGGCACCGAGCGCGCGGTCGACATTGCCGGCACCGACGACATGATGGATTATCAGATGAGCCTGAAGAGCGTCGAGCTCCGCAAGGACATGGAGGCGATCCTGCTCGGCAACACCGGCATGACCGCCGGCGACGCGACGACCGCACGCACCCTGCGTTCGTTCAACGCGTGGTTCTCCGGCAACGGCTCGCGCGCCGGCGTGGGGGCGGACTCGACCGTGGCGACCGCGGCCGCGACCGATGCGACCGCGGGCAGTCTGCGCACCTTCACCGAGGTGCTGCTGAAGGCGGCGGTCAAGGCGGCGTTCGACGATGGCGGCAAGCCGTCGAAGATCTTCCTGGGTTCGGGCAACAAGCAGCTGTTCAGCGATTTTTCGGGTCGCGCGAACAGTCGCGAGATCATCGGCGAAAAGGATCGCATCCTGGCGTCGGCCTCGATCTACGGATCGGATTTCGGCGACCTGATGGTCATCCCCAACCGCACCCAGCGCCCGCGCGACGTCTATGTCGTCGACACGTCGAAGGTGGCGCTGGCGGGGCTGCGCATGTTCGAACGGCAGGAGATCGCGCGGGTCGGCGACGCCTATACGGCGGATCTGATCAGCGAATATACGCTGGAGATGCGGCATGCGAACGCGCATGGCGCGGTGTTCGATACCAACGCGAGCTGATGTTGGGGGAGCCGGCTTTCGGGCCGGCTCCCTTCGGTTTCTGCTCTCCCCCGGAGACGATCCTGCGGCCGGGGCTGGTTTCCGTTGTCCAAAACGATTAGATTCCGTCCGTGAGGCGCACATGGATGAGTCACGGACACCAAGGCTAACCTATCGGGTCGAACTGCCCGGCGGCATCGGCCGCCTGGAGGACGCTGCCCTTTACGTGATGGAGAAGTGCGTCGATGCCGATGCCTTCGGCCTGACCAAATTGAACAAGATATTGTGGCGCGCCGATTTCCGGGCTTATGCGGAGCGGCGGCTGCCCGTGACCGGCCGTCAGTATCAACGACTTCCGCAGGGGCCGGTGCCTGTGGAAATGCCGATCGTGATCGACAACCTGTTGAGCGTCGGCGCAATGCGGATCGATGACCGTCCGGTGATCAGCTTCGTCGAGCGTCGTCCGATCGCGCTGCAGCGTCCTGCCTTGCGATTTTTCAGTCCGGACGATCTGAGTTTTCTCGACGCTTCGGTCGAGCATTACTGGAGCCTCAGCGGGCGCAGGACGAGCGCGGATTCGCATGGGATCGCCTGGAGCACGCGCGCCAATGGCGAACCGATGCCCTATGAATTGTCGCTCCTCCTCGACGAGAAACTGCCGGAAGCCGATCTGATGCGGTTGGCCAGCCTGGGACGAGAGCATGGCTGGCGATCGGCGTAGTGCGCAATATCATCTGGAGTGCGGACTTCGAGAAGCAGGTCGATTTGGTTGGCGGCGCGCGTATCGTCGATGAGGCGCTCGCACCGATTCTCGACGGGCTGATGCGCAATCCTTACGGATTTCCGAGATTCGAGAATGACTGGACCAGCTTTCGCTATGCGCGAACGCGCGCGATTCCACAAAAGCTGGGCCCGCTGACCGTGATCTTCACGATCGACGAACAGAAGAATGTCGTGCTGCAATGGTTCGATGAAGACAGTCCATTCTGACGACCGACAATTCGGGTCTTCTTGTTCCTACCTTCGCTACTGCACCACCTGCCCGCCCTGCGCCAGCGCGGCGGGGTCCATGCCCTGCTTCTTGAGATAGTCGTAGAGCGCCAGGCACAGCCGCTGCGCGCCGGGCACCGTCATCACGATCCGGCTGGTCGTTACGAACTGCATCGGTGACGGCGGTGTCGGTTCCGATGGCTTGACCGTGGCGAGCGTGATGCGGATCGTGCCGTTGATATGGTCGAACGCGATCGCTTCATCGGCGAAGATGTCCGGCGCGAGCGGATTGCCGAGGACGGGTAGGCCCCCAGTGCCGTGTGCCATGATATCGGTGTCCTTCTTGCTTTGGCGACTGCGGGTCTATGGCGCGCGATCGGGCGGGGACGCAACTGGCCATTCGCTGGATGCGACCGATACCGCGCCGGACTCCGCTCCGGATGTCCAGGCATTGCTCAACGGGCCGCTCGCTGATACCAATATGCGCCAAGCGCTTCGGCCGTGCTGAATTCGAAATCCAGTCCTCGCTCAGCGATGCGCCATTCCAGATAGTGCGTGATCGCAAGCGCCTGCGGTTGGTCGAGCCGCTGCCATCGCCTCCGCGCGTAGCTTTCCCAGGTTTCGCTTTTCCGCCCGCTAATTCGTTGACCTCGCGAAAGATCGTCGAAGCCGTGGGTGAGATGGAACGAAGGGTCGACGCGCCCGAGGCTGCCCTCGAGGTCGGCGGAGATGAAGGCCGGAATGTAAAAGCAGACGGCTTCGTCCGACAGGAAGCTGAGGGCGCTGCCCATTCCGTCCGGAACGCGGTCGAGCCATGCGGCATCGAGTTTCGTCCAGTCGTCCTTGTCCGTGAAGGCAACCGCGATCGCATAGGGTTCGCACCCTTGCTCGCTGTTGACGAGCGGAATGAAGCGCCTCGCCCGGATGGCCGGGAAGGCGGTCTTGAGTTCGTCGACGATCGACCGTGCTGCTGTCATATTCAAATGCCGTCACCGAAAGCCGACGACATCGCCGTCCAGCCGCAAAAGCGCCCCGTCGCCATTATGACGGATATGACCCAGCGCATATTTGCGACAGATCGCTTCGGCGTTGATGCGGCGTTCGCACCACCGGCGCCAGTGGCCGTTGGCGAGGGCCAGGCGCTCGGCTTCGAGGATGTCGATGGCGCGGAGCGTCTTGATCAGTTCGATCCAGTCGATCCGCTGCGCAAAGAGTTCACCTGCAACGTCGAAGTCGGGTCGATCGCCGACGATCCGCATGAAGCGCGTGACATTGTCGTGGAAACGATCTGAATCGAACGCGGCGGCCATCGGCGATGTCTAGGGACATCGCGGTCCGCCGGCCAGCACAACTTGTTTCAACCCGACAAGGAGTCCCCATGTCATCCCGCAACATCTTCTCGGCCTTTCTCGGCTCACGCAAATATACCGTCCGGCATCGCGACTGCGACGGCCAGGTTCACTTCGAGACGCGGCAGGATTGCGCGCCGATCGTCGAATTCGTCAAGGCGCGCCGCGATGCGCCGGTCGACCGCGCCTGGACGCATCTCGCCGAGGTGCCGATGGCGGTGGTCGGGCAATGGATGCGCGACGGCGGCCTCGACGACGAGGCGCATGTCCGGCGCTGGATCAACGATCCCGCCAATCGCGCCTTCCGCGTCTATGAGGGGCGGGTCTGATGGCGCGGCTCAAGATCGCCTTGTGCGTGCCGGCTCATGGCATGGTCCACGCGAAATGGGTGCAGTGCCTGACCGGCATGATCGGACACACGCTGCGGGCGGACCTGGTGGACGGGACCGGCGACCGGCTCGATGTCGAGCTCGAGACGTTCATCGTCTCCTCGTCGATGCTGTGCGAGAGCCGGCACCGGCTGTGCGCGGAGGCGTCGTTGTGGGGTGCCGATTATATGGTCTTCCTCGATGCCGACCATGTGTTTCCGGCCGATATCCTCTGCCGGCTGTGGTCGCGCGGGCTCGATATCGTCGGCGTCAACTATGCGCGGCGCTGCGAGCCGACCGCGCCGACCGCGGCCGACGCCGACACTTTGGTCTATACGACGATCGACAAGGCCGATGACGGGCTGGTCGAGGAGGTTGCGCATCTCGGTTTCGGCATGGTGCTGATCCGGATGAGCGTGTTCGACCGGCTCCAGGCCGACGCCGAAGCACGGGGACAAGCATCGTTCATGCCGTTGTTCGTGTTCGAACTGAAGGATGACGGGATGAGCATGATCGGCGAGGACGTCTATTTCTTCAGGAAGCTGCGCGCGGCCGGCATCAAGGTCCATCTCGACCATCAGGCGTCCTGGGAATTCGGCCACCTCCACGAGATGATCATGACCAATGCCCATGCCGTCGTGCAGGCCGACGACTGGCGGGCATCGATGCGGAGTTTCGGCACGCGGCTGGCGGAGAAGGCTGCCGTGATCGAGGAGCAAGCCGCATGAGCATCACCCTGACGATCGCCACGCCCGGACCGGTCGCCGATTTCGACGATCTCGTCGCGGCGGTGGCGGATTATCTGAACCGTTCCGAGATCACCGCGCGCATCCCGACCTTCATCCAGCTGGCCGAGGCACGCTTCAACCGGCTGATCCGCACGCCCGAGATGGAGAATTCGGCGGCCTTTGCGGTGACCGGCGACCTGCTGTTGCCCGACGATCTGCTCGAACTGCGCGCCGTGCGGATCGCCGCCGGGCCGGACCGCGAAGGATTGCTCGAGCAGGTGACGCCGGCGCAGTTGCGACGCTATGGGCAAACCGCGGCGCGGCCCTGCTTCTATGCACTGCAGGCGGGGACGATGCGCTTCGCGCCGCCGCCCGACGGGCGTTATGACGTGACGATCGATTATTATGCACGGCTGCCGGCATTGAGCGCCGAACTGCAGACCAACTGGTTGCTCGATCGGCATCCCGACCTGTATTTGTTCTCGGCGCTGGCACATTCGGAGACCTATATCGGCACCGACGAGCGCGTCGCGCTGTGGAAGGCGGGCGCGGACGAGATCCTGGCGGAATTGTTCGGGGCGGCGAACCGGCAGCGATACGGCGCCGCGCCGCTGCGGCTGCGGGCCGCGGTGACAGTTTAGCAAATCCTCCCTGCGCCGAAGGCGTGGGGAGGATGTAGAAGGAATTCATCATGCGCTATATCTTCGGGCCGTGGCTGCCCGATCTGCCGCCGCACGGCCATGACGGGCTGGTGCTCGCCGAGAATTGCTATCCGTCGCCGGCCGGTTATCGCCCGGTCAAGGGCTTCGCGCCGCTGGCGCCGGCGCTGGCCGGGTTCATGGGCGGCGCGGCCTATGTCTCTTCCGACGGTACGACGAGCCTGATCGCGGGCACGGCGACCGATCTCTGGTTCTATTCGGGCGCCTGGGCTTCGATGCTGGGATCGCTTGCCGCCAGCGAGCCGTGGCGGTTCACGCAATTCGCCGACACTGTCGTCTGCGTCGCCGGCGGAGCACCGGTGGCTTTTGATCTCACGACGCAATCGGCGGTCGAGCTTGGCGGGTCGCCACCCAATGCCGGGCTGTGCGCGACGGTGCGCGAGTTCGTGGTGCTGGCGGGCGATGCCGATGCCCAGCAGAGTGTGAGCTGGTCCGACCAGGGCCTGCCCGACGAATGGACCGCGGGGCAGGCGGGCAGCCAGCCGCTCTATGCCGGCGGCGAGATCACCGGCCTGGCGGGCGGCGAATATGGCGTGATCCTGCAGCGTCACTCGGTGAAGCGCATGTCCTATACCGGCGATCCGGCGCTGCCGTTCCAGTTCGACGAGATCGGATCGAATATCGGCTGCATCGCGAAGGGATCGGTGGCGCAGCATGGCCGGCTGATCTTCTTCCTGTCCGAGCGCGGCTTCGCCTTCACCGAGGGGACGGACGTGACCTTCATCGGCAACGAGAAGGTCGATCGCACCTTCTTCGCGATGCATCCGCGCGCCGATCTCGACCGGCTGTGCGCGGCGGTCGATCCGCGCAATTCGCTCGTGATCTGGGCGATGCCGGGCAATCCGGGGCGGCTGTGGATCTATAATTGGGTGCTCGATCGCTTCTCGACCGCGACCTTGGATATCGGCGGACTATTCTCCGGCTTCACAGCAAATGTTTCGATCGACGCGCTCGACGGGCTGTTTCCCGACGGGATCGACAGCGTGGCCGGATCGCTCGATGATGCCGCGTTCCAGGGCGGATCGCCGCTGCTGATCGTGGTCGCCGGTGACGGCACGCCGGGCGTGCTGACCGGCGCCAATCTGGTGCAGAGCTTTCGCATGCCGTTCGTCGAGCCGGTGCCGGGGCGGCATGCGCGGATCTGGAATGCGCGGCCGATCGGCGACGCGATCGACGCGACGATGCTGACGCTCGACGCGCGCGTGCGGATCGGTGACGGGCCGGCCAAGATCGCCCGCACCGAGATCCGTCGCTCGGGCGACCTGCCGATCCGCGCCGATGGCCGCTTCGTCCAGGCCGAACTGGTGATCGCCGATCCCGCGTGCAGCTTCACGCAGGGGATCGAATTCGACGCGGCCGCCGGCGGGCGGCGATGAGACTCCCCGCGATCCCGATCAGCGCGAGCAGCGTGCCCGAGTGGATTCGGCGCGCCGGCGAGGCGGTCAACCGGCTGATCGGCGCGCTGGCCGGCGTCGAGACGCGGCTGGCCGAGGCCGAGGCCGAGATCGATGCGGCGGAAGCGGCGATCGATGCCGCCGAACTGGCGATCGATGCGGTCGCGGCGGATGTCGCGACGGTGCAGGCGTTCATCGCACCGCCGGTGGATCTGCAGGCCTGCCGCGTGACGGCGCGGGCGGTGACGAGCGCGCCGGCGATCGGCGATGCGGATCTGGTCATCGGCGTCGATGCGTCGGCCGGCGCGGTGACGGTGCCGCTGCCGCCGCTCGCCGCGCATGCCGGCCGCGTGCTGATCGTGCGCAAGCTGGATGCCGGCGCCAATGCGGTGACCATCGACGGCGACGGCACCGAGACGATCGACGGCGCCGCGACGCGGGTGCTGGCGGCGCAATGGGAGACGGTGGCTCTGGTGGCCGGGCCGGGTGCATGGTGGGTGATGTGACGCACCATTTTCTCCCCTCCCTTTCAAGGGAGGGGACTGAGGGGTGGGTGAGCGCACGGGCCGGCTCGATGCCGGCTCGGGCGCTGTCTTTGCCGCTGGCGCGGCAAGCTCGGCTCCGCCTCGCACCCACCCAACCCCTCCCTTGAAAGGGAGGGGAGTGAAGAAGAGCAGAGGCTTTGCATCGGCATCCTCCCAAACCCCACCGCCGCTTTGGCCTGGCCCGACATCGCCGCCCTGCTCCAGCCCGCCGCCGACCTCGCCGACGGCATCATCGCGCTCGCCGGCCGACAGCTCTGGACCGCGTATGACGGCCGCCTGCTCGCCGCCGCGACGACCCGAACCACGCTCGACGGGTGGGCCGAGGTCGAGCTGGTCGGGGGCAGCGAGGTGCGGCGCTGGCTGAAGCCGCTCGACGCGACGATCGCCGCCTGGGCGGCCGACGAGGGCATGACCGCGATCCGCGCTTATGGCCGCGCCGGCTGGGCGCGGCTGCTGGGCTGGGACGTGCTCGGCATCGACGATGGATCAACCGTCTATGAAAGGAAACTGGCCTGATGGGCAAGAAATCGAGCAAGTCGACGACCGGGCCGAGCAAGTTCTCGCAGCCCTATATCACGCAGGCGGCCAATACGCTGCAAAACGACTATCAGCGCAATGCGGGATCGGTGCAGGACATCGCCTCGACCATCCAGGGCGGCATTCCGGCCGTGGCGCAGAAGGCGTTCGGCAGCGATCCGCTGCTGGCCTCGGCCAAACGCTATAATGGCGACGTCCTCGCCGGCAAATATCTCGGCGACGATCCCCGGCTCGAGGCGATGGTCGCCCGCGCGCGCGACGACACGACCGACAGCGTCGGCGCGCGCTTCGGTGCGCTGGGCGGCTATGGCGGTACCAGATATGCCGACGCGCTGGGGCGGGGACTCGCCGACAGCGAACTCGGGCTGCGTTACCAGAATTACAAGGACGAGCGCGACGCGATGGCGGCGGCGGCCGGTCTCGCGCCCGACCTGGTCGGTGCCGAATATGCCGGCATCACCCCGCTGCTGGCGCTGGCCGGCGCTGGCGCCGAACTGCCGTTCGCCGCGAGTAATGCCTATGCGAGCGGGATCGGCGGGCTGCTCGGCAATTATGCGACGACGACCACGAAGAAGAGCCTGGCCGACTATCAGGTGCAGCTTGCCGCGGCCGCCGCGGCGGCCGCGTCCGACCGCAGGGTGAAGACCGCGATCCGCAAGGTGGGCGCGTTCGCCGACGGCCTGGGGCTTTACGTGTGGCGCTACATCACCGGCGGCGGCGACCATATCGGCGTGATGGCCGACGAGGTCGAAACGCTGCGACCCTGGGCGCTGGGACCGGACGTCGGCGGCTTCAAGACAATCATCTACGGGAGATTGTGACATGCTTTTCAGCAATTTCATTTCCAACCGCGCGCGGCCGCGAACGAGCGCGGGCAATGACGCCTTCGGCTTCGCCAATGCGGGGCCGGGCATTGTTCCCGGGGCGGGCATTCCCGCCGGCGTTGCGCCGCCAACCCAGCCTTCGATCCAGGTTCAGGCCCCGCAGCAGGGGCGAGGCTGGTTCGGCGAGGATGGGCGGCTGCGCGAGATCGGCGCGATGCTGTTGACGGCGCAGGGCAATCCGCTGGGCAGCTATCTTCTCGATCGGCGGCAGCAAACCGTTGACGCTGCCGCCGCGCACGAGGCGGACGCGCGGCGGCGCGCGCTCGACCGGGAGGAGTGGGCGTGGCGCAAACAATGGGAGCTCGATCGTCATATGCCAGGTGCAGGCAGCGACATCGGCAGCTGATTGGAGAAGATTCTGATCTGGGTCGGCCTGGTCCGGCCCAAATTGAGCATGAGTGTTTCATACGCCGGACAAATCCGCGTCCCGATGTCGGGCCACGTGGAGACGGCATCTTCAAGGAGGTAATAATGGCAGGACGGCGGCACGACTATGGCTACGACAGTGATGAGGAGGGGCGAGCAGTAGCACCGCCGGGAATGCCCGTTGCAAGATCTGACGGTGGTGTCGACGTCGTGCGGAGTAATGGACGACGTCAGACCTTCCCGGATCGAGCCGCATATGACCGATGGGCGGCGCAAGCCCATTTCGCTCGGCAGTTCGGTTTTGAACCGGATGATCCGCGATCGGGCGGTAGCGCCGATTATCGGGCGGCCTATCGTCGGCGTTTCGGCACGGAGCCAATAGCGTCGGGGAGCGTCGCCGTTTCGGCGCCTCCCGCGCACGCCTCGCCGTGGGCAGGTGTTCAATCCGCATATCACAGGGTCCGCGACGGGTTCACCGACGATGACATAGGCGGCTTGATGGACACTGCGTCGACTGGCGGGATGCTCTCCTACCCAATGTCGCTCATTACTCGGCCCGACCGTGTTCCCAAGCTGGGCGCGACGCGACGCGTCCAGGCCCCGGCGGGCGCGCCTGCGGGCGAATATTATCCGTCGGAGGGCGGCAGGCCGATCATGCCGGAAAGCGACCTGAGATATGCGTTCGTGTCGGGCATGCTGGGAGACGGGCATGACGAGCTGAGAGGCGCTCTGTCGGCGGGGATCAATCCGGTCAGGGCTCTGGTCGATGATAGTGTCGAGCGGGATATGGGTGCTGCCTATAGGCTGGAGCGGGATCGCGTTCGTGCCGTGGAAGAAGCGACCATGAAACAGCATCCGTGGCTGGGGTTCGGACTCAAGACAGCTGGCTCGTTCGTGCCCATCGGCCGGGCTGTGCGAGGTAGCCAGTTGGCCGTAAGGGGGTTGAGCGCGCTTCCGCGCGTTGGTCGCTCCATAGCTCGCGCTGCCAAGCCGCTCGAAACTGCGTTCGACGCAGCTTTGCAGGGCTTCAATCACGGCGAAGGCGCCGCGGACAGCTTTGTCGGTGCGCTCACTGGCTTGGGCGTCGCACCCGTCGTGGATCGCGCGCTGAAACCAGTGAAGGTGATTGCCAAGCGCCATTTCGCGAAGCCCGTAGCCGAACGGCTGGAACGGTTCGTCGACACGTCCAAGGCCGCGCGTCTGCCGGAGTTGATCAAGCGCTACACCGTGGACAAGCTGCCCGCGCCGCCGACCGCTCGTCAGCTTCGCGAGGCGGTAGATCGGGCGATTCCCATCCTCGGTGGAGGTGCCAGCACACTTGCTGCCAAATCGGCAGCGGCGAACGGACCGGTTCGCCGGCCGGATCGCTTCTATCCGATAGCGGGAAGTTTGCTTGGCGCTGCCCTGAGTGGTGTCCCCGTCGTTGGTAGTGCGGCGGGATTGCTGCTCGGCGATGCGTTCGGCCGGAGCCGGCAGCAACGCGGCACAAAGCGGAAGTAACTCCTGGACCGATCGCATGACGGTCGATCCAGAGGCAGGCGCGGCAGGCCAGAGCCGCCATTGGAGACGAACAAATGACAGTCAACGTCACAGACTGGTCGGAAACCCCGGCCGGCAATACCACCGTCGACGGTATCAACATCGCCGAGGGCTGCCCCGCGGGCAACGTCAACGGTGCGATCCGGGCGGTGATGGCGGGGGTGCGGACGCTGCGCGACGACATCCCCGCGACGGGCGATTTCGTCACCCGGACCGGCGGCGTCTTCAACGGCAACCCGATCTTCAACGGCCGCGGCGGCTATCTCCATTTCAACGATCCCGGCCTGACCGCGGGGCGCATCTTCGTCCAGCCATCGGGTGCCGCCACGCCGGCGATGGCGAACGGCGATATCCTGCTGGAATATTGAATGGGCATCATCGTGCGCGCCGGCGGCGCGCCCCGCGCCGTCGCCGCGATCACCGTTCGCGTCGGGGGAATTGAGCGCGCCGTCCGCACCGCCAGGCTGATGGCGGGCGGCACGCTGCGGACGGTGTGGACCTCGGCCCCGCCGCCGTCGCTGGCGATCAGTCCCGCCTACGCCTTTGCATTCGGCGCCGGCTTCGTGCTGACGACCGGCACGGTGACGGCCACGCCGACCGGCGGCACCGCACCTTATACTTATGTGTGGACGATCCTGTCTTGGGACGACACCGAACCGGTGATCACCAGCCCGACCTTCGCCAGCACGCGCTTTTCCCAGCCGATGCTGTCCGACGCAACGACGGCCACGTTTCGCTGCACCGTTACCGACAGCCTGGGCAACACCGCGTCGGACGACATCATCGCGACGTTCAGCCGTCTCTATTGATAGGAGGCCGATCTTGTTTCACTACATCAATAATTTCGAGGATCTCGCGACCGGCAAGGTGGTGACATCGATCCGGATGCGTGTGCTCGATCCCGTCAGCGGCGACCAGATCGCGATCTATGCCGACGAGAACGGCACGCCCTACACCGGCAATGACGGCGTCGAGACCGTCACCGCAAGCGTGAACCCGAAGGGGCGCGTCGATTTCTGGGTAACCGACGGCAGCTGGGATCTGGAGATCCTCGGCAGCACCGGCGAGCAGATCGATTATATCCGCAAGATCAATATGGTGGGTGATATCACGCCGGACGCGCAAAACGCGCGCGATGAGGCGCAGGCGTCGGCGGCAGCGGCTTTGGTCTCGGAAATCGCCGCCGCAGCGTCGGCCGAAGCTGCATCGGTTGCAGCAGATCTAGTCGATGACGCGGCGGCGCTGATCGCGACGGGTACGGTGAGCGACCTGATCGGAATGCGCATCTACGCATCCCGCGCACTGCTCAATGCCGATCTGGTCCCGGCCGACAATCTCTATGCGCTGGTGATCGGCGACGCGACGGCAGGGAACAACGACCTGTATCAGAAGAATGGCGCAACCACGACCGGCTCATGGGACGGTCCGCTCGGCTTCTTCGCGGCAGCCTCCTCCTTGGCGAATGCTGCCGCTGCTGCCGCCACGGTATCCGAAACCAACGCAGCAGCCTCGGCAGCAGCAGCAGTCTCCGCCATCGCTCCGATGGGCGGCTCGATCCGCTTCCCCGACAACAACATGAGCCAGTTCCCGCGGTCCAACGTCACGCCAGAAACCGGGATTGCCGACGTCCAGAATCGCGGCTTTCTTACGCAAAGCTTCGGCGCTCCGTCCACGCCGTTCATCCGCTTCGCCGCGGATTGCGCGTTCATGATGGCGCTCGAAATCCCGTGGGATCTGATCAACCTCGACCCGCAATACTATCTCGCGGGCGATCGGGTCTCGTCTGGCCTTGGCTGGGGTCTAACGCTCTACGGTGGCGACTTCTCCAAGGCGAGCGCCACGAACAGCCGGTTCCAGCGCCGGTTCCAGTTCTTCATAGGTTGCACGCCGGTTTCGACCAACTATACGATGACCTGCTACAGCCGGCAGGTGCCGTTGACATGGAAAAAGGTCGCGGTCGTCATCCACCGTAACAGCAACGTGTTCCGCATCGACGTCTGGAACGTTGAGACTGGCGCCGTACTGGTGGGCACCGGCACCGATAACGCCTTGTTCGCCGCCGAGCTTTCGTCGACGAATGCGAATATCAATCTGAACCGCCACGCGACGTCTGGCAGCGTGCCGACCATGTTCGGCATCGGCGCGATCATCACGACCGACGTCACGAATCTGGTCCAGCTCAACGCGCCGGCCAGCCTCGGCTATTCACCCTGCCAGCACGGCCTGATCCTGTACGCAGACGAACTCGTTTCCGATGCCGACGTCCAGGCGATCATGAACGGCGCGCACCCGACAACGGTCATCACCGCGGCGAACATCAAGTACAAGCGCGCGCTGACGCTCGACCCAGCGACCTGGGCGAAAGACCCACTCTGCACGGGCGACACTTCGGTTGCGGCGACATCATATGGGCGTATCTTCGCGGGCGGCAGCATCCTGCGTGTAGGCACGGCCAACACTGCCACAGTCGCATCGGCGCCACGCGCGCGCTACGTCTATGGCCTTCGCCCAGGACAAGTGGCGCTGGGCATCGAGATGTCGGGCACGTGCACTGTCACCGCCGACAGCTTTATCGACATGCGGATTCTCGACGAGACCGGCGACGTCGTCGTCGACTGGCGGCCGGTTGCGGCGGTCAGCGTTGGCGACACGACATGGTCGAAAACGATTGCCGTTCCCAAGCACCATGAATGGCTGATGCGGCAGATTCGCGTGCGGGGCTCGACGGCGGTCTTCACAGAGGCGTCGCGGTTCGGGGTCGGCTACAAATTCTTTGTCCACGGTCAGTCTCAGGTCGCGAACGGCATCGGTGTCAGCGAAACCTCGAGCGGCACACCAGCCGCAGCCTACTTCAAGAAGCAATATTATGGCCTGCCGGCGAACCTGATCTATACGACAGGCGGCAATTTCGCGCTGGGCGCACCACAGCACCCGGTGACGTGGCCGCTGGGCCAGAACATCGGTCATGACCAATACAAGTCGATGGCGGCGGAACTCAACCGGTGGCTCGATGCCCCGTTCGAGATTGTCGTCTATGGCGTCGGCGGCACTGGACCGACCGACCTAATGAACAATGGAGTGGTGACGGGCGTGATCCCGAACATGTGGACGAAGCACACCGAACTTGTCGCCTATGCCGGCGCAGTGGATTTCAGCGGATATCTCGACGCCTGGTGGACCGATCTCAGGGGGCTGGGAGGCCTCTATGGCGAAAAGGCCATGGAGGGCTACTTCCTAGGCCGGGGGCCATATCTCTACACATCCTCCGACACGGGGTACCCGCAACGTTGGGTGCTGGAGCCGTTCGCGGACGGCACGCCAATCTTCTACATGCCGATGACCCGCCACAATGATATAGGCGTCGGTCCGAACCTTGGCGGCAGCAATGACTATGACCTTTATGAGCAGGGTTATAACGAGGCCATCAATCAGGCCGGCGCCCTCGGTGCGACGCGGGACAGCGGGCAGTATTGGGCCGCCCGCTACGGCCTGCCGGTGTCGGCGCATCCGATCGATATCTATCTTCGCGATGAATACCACCCGGATCTCGGCGTCGAAATGGGCGGTGTTCGTTTCGGCAAGCATATGGCGCTCGCCTGCGCGGCAGGTATGGGGCTGGCGCGGTTCACCAATCCGACCGTGAAGGCCGGCAGCTTCGCGTTCACGGATGGCACGCGCAACGCGTTCCGCTTCAAGGTCACGCTACCGAACATGGGCCGGCTGCGCTCTGGCGACGGAACCGGCGTGGTGACGCCCTGCATTCAGGTGTCCAGTGATGGCGGCACGACGTGGACGCGCTCGGGCTTCACTGCCGTTGTCTATAATGGTGACGGCGTCGAAGTGACCAAGTTGAGCGGGGCGTGGGGTACCGGCCTGATGGTCCAGGTTCTCAAGGGTGGTCCCTTCGGCTGGGGACTGACTGCGACGGCGGGGGTAACGCGAGACGCGCAGATACTTGCTTGCAACGTCGCCTGCACCGACAACATGCTTTACGAGGAACTGGACATCCTCACCGATGCGCCTGGGTTGTGCGTGACTCCATCGCAGACGATTCACACGGTCGCGGGCTGACTTGGCGGCGCATTCCGCCGATCCTTCATTACACGCTGGAGCGGCATCTCGACCGTCCGGTGTGCGGCGTAGCCGGTGATCAGAACTCCCGCCAGGACAGCGAGATATACGATCGGACCGGGCAGGTTGGAGACGAGACCAAGCTTCACCGCGACTTTCAGAAGCACGCCGATGACGGGCACGTGGATAAGGTAGAGCGTGTAGGAGGCGTTTCCAAGCTCTTTCAAAATCGGCAGCCTGACGCCGCCGCGCAATGTCTCCCATTTGCTCATGCCGGCAATGATTCCACCGAATGCGATACCATAGGCAAGGGCAGTCCAGATCGGGCGCGTGCCGGAAAATTCAAGCGCAAGCGTGCCGACAAGCAGGACCGTGCCGATCCAGAAGGCTGCAGCGCAGATCGCGGTCGACGTGTTTCGCAGCATGTAGCAGGCGGCCATCCCGATCAGGAAGTCGAGGTTATAGGCCGCGAAATAAGTCTGGAAGGGCGTCGGATTGTCGGTCGGTGGGTATTGGAAGACAAGCGCAATCAGCGCTGTCCAGATCACGAACAGACCGATGCCGACGCGCCTGTTGAGGATCAAGACCGAAAACAGCCCGTAGAAGGCGACCTCGTGAAACAGCGTCCAGGCGACGGCGAGCGGCGCGGTCAGATCGGTCAGGCGAACCAGGAATATCGCGGACAACCAATCCGCGGTGCTCTCAGGCAGCTTGGTGACCGTGCCAAATCCCAGCGCGACCAGCGTGCAAAACGCAGCGGTGTAGAGCCAGTAGACGGGGAACAGGCGCGTGAACCGGCTACGCGCATAGCTTTGCCACCGAGCCGGGGTGCCGACATCATCCGCGTGAATGTGCATCATGATGAAGCCGGAGAGCACGAAAAAGAAGTCGACGCCCAAGGTGCCGCGCCACGTCCAGTCACCGAAAACTGCGTTGCCGCCATAGCGCGCGTCGCCCATCGAGACCGACAGGTGGAAGAGCACGACGCCAACAGCCGCGATTCCGCGCCCAGCTTGAATCGTTTGCAGCATTTTCGGCATCGCGTTTGGCCTTTCCCTGTCGTGGACCGAGACCTAGCCGTGCTGCGCTGCAGCGGCAACGACGGAGTCAAGCGAGCATGACACCAGACCTCATAACCGCCTTCGGCCAGTTCGGCCCGCTCGGCCTGATGATCGGCTACCTGATCTGGCGCGAACGCGTCGGGGCGGAGCAGCGCGGACTGATCGAGCGGGAGCGGACCGAGAGCGACAAGGCGCTCGCCACCGCGCTGTCCGCGCTCACCGTCACGATCCAGCACCTCGAGCAGAAGATCAAATGAGCGCGGAGGCCATCATGGCGATCCGCGCCGTCGGGATCGCCGCACGCAGGTTGCAGACGGTTTGCGCCGCTCTGGCGGATGGTATGAAGCCAGCTGCCGGTGTCGAGGCCGTTCGCCGCGCTGACCCGCCTTGCCCGGATACGGGTACCGACGCGGTTGGCGACGCCGGCCCGCGATAGCGCGGCCGCACGAGTCCGCGTGGAGGGCGGCCTCGCCCGGGACGGCCAATGGCGGCGACAACGCCTCGGCCTTGCTGGCGTCGGCGCCACCGATCCGGCGACGTTGCAGGTCTGGCTATCGGCCGATCATATGTCTTCGCGGCGGCACAATGCCGGATCGACTGGCGCGACACCGAGCGCGCCGGTGTCGCGGGCGTTCGATCGGCGAGCCTTCGCCGCTTCAAGTCTGATTTCATTCGGACGCAAGGTTGATTTCAGATCGACGGATATGCTCTTTCATTTGGACGCGCATCGAACTCCAGATCGCCATGCTTCCTCGACACGCAATCCATCGCGTCCATGAGGCGCGGCAGGATCCCAAGGTGCTCCTGCTGACCGCACACCGGCAAGCCGGCAATCCAGGCCTCGCTCGCTCCCTCGTGCAGAAATCCCTGAGCTGTCTGACGCTTAACGACGTGACGACCCCGTCTGCCGCGAAATCCGATCCGGGCAGGGGGTGACGATGACCCGCCGCCCATGGAGTGACTTGAAACGTGACTCCGCCGTCGATCACGAATAGTGACGTGTAAAGGGGGCGACAGCGCAGATATGATCCGGCGTGCTTCGGCAATCGAATATCGTGGGCTTGCCGAGCACGGCCGGAACCAGCCGATCAAAGCTCTTGTCGAGACTGATGCGGGCGACTTGCTCGAAGTTTATGTGAAGCCTTCGGGCCGCCCCGAACTGGGGATAGAGGGTCTGGCTAATGAATTGTTCGCAGCCTGCATCGCCGGCGAACTCGGACTGCCCGTTTGTGAGCCGGTTATCGTGGAACTGGATCCGGACTGGATCGCGACGATACCGCAGCCGGGCCTGCGCCACGTACTTGCCGACAGCAGCCCGCTCGCATTCGGATCGCTGTCGCTCGGCGATGCCTGGCGGATCTGGTCGGCCGGCGACCGTGCGGTCGGCGTGCGAAGGCAGACCGCGCTCGGCATCTTCGCGTTCGACGCCTTTACGGCGAATGACGACCGGCGGCTTGCAAAGCCCAATCTGCTCGTCCGGGGCGACGAAATGCGTATGATCGACCATGAACTCTGTTTTCGCCTACGGTTGAAATTTTTCCCGCCCTGCGCGCCTTGGCAACTCGGCAACCTTGGTCATTTGGCCTCTGCCGAGAGGCATATCTTCGGACCGGTCCTGAAGGGAGATCGGTTCCTCGATATCGGTGCGCTGCGCGCGCGTTGGGTCGCTCTATCCAACGACTGCCTCGAGGACTATGGAGCAGTGCTCCCGGCCGAGTGGGCCGAGGCCGAGCGGCCGATCGCGGATGCGATAGCGCATCTTAAGTCCGTTCATGATAGGATCGATGAGTGCTTGGATGAGCTTCGCCGGGTGTTAGCATGAAGAAGCGTTTCCCCTATACCTATGTGCTGCTGCGCTATCGCCACGATCCGCTCGCGGGCGAATGCGTGAACGTCGGGGTCGTTCTGCATTCCGCGGCTACGGCGTTCGTGGGCGTGCGTGTGCGAAAGACGATGGGACGGCTGGGCAAGGTTTTTCCGGGAATCAGCCGCAGTGATCTGTCTGCGAGTCTGAACGCGATCGAGCGCGCTGTCGTGGCGCTTGCTCCTTCGCCCGATGGGGGTCTGTTTTCGCCGGACATCGCCGATGCGGCCGAACTTGCGCGCCGGTCGCTTCCCGCCGACGACAGCAGTTACATCTGGGGCGAACTGTGTTCCGGAATGGCCGACGATCCCGAACGGACGCTGGACTATCTTTATCGGCGATTCGTCAGCCGGTTCGATGAGGATGCGACCGTGCGCCGTGACGATGCTGCCGTGTGGCAGCCGGTCCGCGATCGTCTTTCGATGCGCAACGTCCTTCACCGGCTGGAGCCGAAAACGATCGTGTCGCCGATCGACGAAGTTCAGTTCGCCTACGCTTGGAAGAATGGTTCCTGGCATTGCTATCAGGCGCTGTCGTTCGATCTGGCGTCGTCCGAAACGATCCGCGAGAAGGCTGCGCGCTGGTCCGGCCATATGCTGGGTGCTTCGAAATCACCCGATGGCGTCAAGCCTTACTTCATCGTTGGTGCGCCCGGCGATGCGGCCCTCGAACCCGATTATCGCCGCGCCATCGCGTTGCTCCGCGCGAGTCCGCTGGCGCCATCGGTCTATGAGGAAGATGATGTCGACGAACTGATCGACGAGATCGTGGCAGACATGCGCATGCATGACCAGGGATCGCCCGGCCGGCTCTAACCGCCATCCATTCCGGCTCCACAGCCATGGCCAAGAACGTTTCTCTCACCCCGCCTGGCGCAGCGTCTCGAACGTGACCCGCGGCCGTTGCTCGATTGCCCAATTGGCGAGCACCTCGAACGGCATGCTGAGGTTGAAGGCGATGCCGGCGCGGCCGTCGCGGCGCCAGCGGATATAGCCCGAACGCGCGGGCAGGCCCTCGACCGAGAGGATGATGCGCGCGCCGATCATGAACGCCGCCATGTCGGTCACCTTCGCGCCCGACAGCGAGATGTCGAACAGCTCGGCGATCACGGTCTCGTTGTCGATCTCGATCGTGCAGGCGCCATGGACGTCGAGGCGGACCGATTCCGGCAGGAAGCGGCCGCTGACCGCGCGGCGCTGGGCGGCGAACAGCGCGTCGATGTCGGCCGGCTCGAAGAATTCGATGCCGACCAGTTCGTCGCGCGTCCACGTCACACGGCCGGCGATCAGGTGCGACGTGCGGAAGCCCACCACCACCTTCTGGCCCACGCTCAGCGGCACCGTGGCGTGTGCCATGATGCCGGCCGCGGAGATCGTGCGGATCTTGCACAGGGATTGCTGATCGCCGGTGATCAGCCGGCCGACCTGCAGCACGGTCATCGAATGCGCGTCGGGCGAACCCGTGGGCGGCACCGGCACCGTGTGCGATGTCGAGATCTTCGTCGCATCATCCATCATGGAAGGTTCGTCCCGACTGAGGCTGCGGGGCGGCGCACGAGGACGATGGACGTCGTCCCACAGTCATTCTCCGCATCGACACGCTCCCGCTTCTTACCCGATCCCGGTGAACTGCCGTCCGCAGCCCGTGGGATATCCTCCATTTATGCCGCTCCAAAAGTTAATATCCCCATATCGCAGGCGTAACGTCCCTGCGGTTCGGCGCGCTGGCGGTGCGGATCGTCGATGGTTCGGGGCAAGTTCGGCCGCGCATCGCGCTTGCACATGATGACAGATTTGTGACATCGCAGCGGTGGCATTGGGGAGAGAGGATATTCGGCAGATCGCGGCCTTGCCATACCGTACGGAGGATGACGGATCGGTCTCGATCATGCTGATCACTTCGCGCGACACGCGGCGGTGGGTGATCCCCAAGGGCAACCGGATCAAGGGCCTCGACGCGCATCGCGCTGCGGCGCACGAGGCGTATGAGGAAGCGGGGGTGAGCGGGATCGCCTGCCCGACGCCGCTGGGCGCCTATCGTTATCGCAAGCGCCGCCGTGACGGTTCGCTGCGGATCGCGACGGTCACGGTGTTTCCGCTCGCCTATGTCGCGCAGGCGGAGGACTGGCCCGAGCAGGACGAGCGCGAGACGCGCTGGTTCGGCCTCGCCGCCGCGGCCGACGCTGTCAACGAAGCTGGACTCAAGGAACTGATCGGCCGGTTCGTCGTGCCGCGCGAGCCCGAATCCGTCACCGTGCGCGCGCTCCGCTGGACGCGTCATTTCGCAGGAGAGAAGATCCCGATGCTGCGCTGGTTCCAGAAGCTGATGCCCTCGCAGGGCCGGTTCTTCGAACAGTTCGACGATCATGCCGCCACTCTGGTCGCCGGCGCCGACGCGCTGGCGCAACTGCTGGAGGGCGGACCGGCGATGGCCGAGCATGTCCAGACCATCCAGGACCGCGAACATGATGCCGACGACATCACCCGCGACGTACTGCAGGACGTCCGCCGCTATTTCGTCACGCCGTTCGATCGCAGCGCGATCACCAGCCTGATCGGGGTGATGGACGATGCGATCGACCAGATGAACCAGACCGCGAAGGCGATCACGCTCTATGAGGTGACCGCGTTCGAGCCGGAAATGCGCGACATGGCCGCCATCGTGGTGGAAGCCGCGCGGATCACCGCCGAGGCGGTGCCGCTGCTGCGATCGCTGGGCAGCAACGCCGCGCGCCTGCACGAACTGACCGAGCGGCTGGTGCGGATCGAGGGCCATGCCGATGAAATCTACGACGCGGGCGTCAAGGCGCTGTTCCGCAAGGAACGCGACGGCAATGCGATGATGTTCATCGTCGGCCGCGAACTTTATGGCGATCTCGAGAAGATCGTCGACCGCTTCGAGGACGTCGCCAACGAGATCCAGGGCCTGGTGATCGATCACGCCTGATGGACGCTCATCTCGCACTCCCTTTGCTCGTGGCGCTGATCGCGGTCGCCCTGATCTTCGATTTCCTCAACGGCCTCCACGACGCCGCCAATTCGATCGCGACGATCGTCTCCACCCGCGTGCTGCGGCCGCAATATGCGGTGCTGTGGGCGGCGTTCTTCAACTTCATCGCCTTCCTGTTCTTCGGCCTCCATGTCGCCGAGACGGTGGGGAAGGGGATCGTCTCGGCCGACGTGGTCAATGCGCAGGTGATCTTCGGCGCACTGATGGGCGCCATCAGCTGGAATTTGATCACCTGGGGACTGGGGATCCCGTCCTCGTCCAGCCACGCGCTGATCGGCGGGCTGCTGGGTGCGGGGCTGGCCAAGGCCGGGCTGCATGGCATCGTCTGGTCGGGCGTACTCAAGACCGCGGGCGCGATCTTCATGTCGCCGGCGATCGGGCTGATGCTGGCGCTGCTGCTGGTGCTGATCACGTCATGGCTGTTCATCCGATCGACCCCGCACGCCGCCGACCGCAGGTTCCGCAAGCTCCAGCTAATCTCCGCCTCGCTCTATTCGCTGGGCCATGGCGGCAATGATGCGCAGAAGACGATGGGGATCATCGCCGTGCTGCTCTATTCGCAGGGGCTGCTCTCGGGCAGTTTCCACGTGCCTCTGTGGGTGGTGCTGTCGTGTCAGGCGGCGATGGCACTGGGCACCTTGTTCGGCGGCTGGAAGATCGTCCACACGATGGGATCGAAGATCACGCGGCTGACCCCGGCGCAGGGCTTCTGCGCGGAGACCGGCGGCGCGATCACCCTGTTCGCGGCGACGCATTTCGGCATCCCGGTGTCGACGACGCATACGATCACCGGCGCGATCGTCGGCGTGGGGGCGGCGCGGCGGCTGTCGGCGGTGCGCTGGAACGTGGCGAGCAGCATCGTCGTGGCCTGGGTCGTGACCCTGCCGGCGGCGGCGGCGATCGGGGCGTTGTTCTACTGGCTGGCGGGGATGTTCGGCGGGGGGTGAGCAAATTCCTCCCCGTTCCGGGGAGGAATAGGGGGCTTTACGGCGCGCCAGCCACCGCCTCCAGCGACGCCATATATCCCCGCCACCCGCCCAGCGCGGTGATCTCGCGCGCATCGTCCAGCGCCGATTCCTCGCACAGGAAGCCGGAGACCTGGCGGCCGTCCTCCAGCAGGATCTTGCCGATGCCCAGCGGCGCCGGGATGCGTTCGACGAAGCGGCCGAAGGCGGCGGGGTCGAGCGACCAGATCTCCACCTCGAGGCCCGGTCCGGGCCAGCCGGGCGCGCGCAGCAGGCCGGGCTTGGCGGGCACGGTTCCGGGGATCACGAACAGGCGATAGTCGTTGCTGGTGCGCGTCCGCGCCACAAAAGTCGCGCCGATGTCGCGCAGTTCGTGGTTCAGCACCATGCCCGACAGATGCGCACCGACGACGACGAGTTCGAGCCGGTCGGCGGTCGGCGCCGCCGGCGCGGGCGGCGGGAGCACGGCGCTGCGGTCGATCCCCATGCCGCAGCCGATCGCGCGGTGCAGGCGGTCGGCGATCGGCACCAGCGCCTCGTCCTGGAACGATCGCGCCGCCAGCGTCACGCCGGCGGGCAGGCCGTCGGCGCGGAAGCCGGCGGGGACGGCGATCGCCGACAGCCCGAGCAGGTTGAAGAAATTGGTGTAGGTGCCGAGGCGACTGTTGAGCGCGATCGGATCGGCCAGCATCTCGTCGACGCGGTAGATCGTCGGCGCCGATGGCAGCAGCAGCACGTCGACCTTCGCCCATTCGGCATCGGCACGGCGCTTGAGCGCTTCGAGCGCATAGAATCCGCGGAACGCGTCGACCGCGCTGAGGCCGATCCCGCTCAGCGTGATCTTCGCGACACTGGGGTCGAGCTCGGATGCCGGCACGCCGAAGCTCTCGAACGCGGCGAGGCGTTCCGCCACCCACGGACCCTCGTAGAGCAAAGCGGCGGTCTCGCGGAACGGCGCATAGTCGATCGCGACGATGGTGCCGCCGATGACCTCTACCGCCTGCGCATAGAGTCTCGCGGTCTCGTCGTCGCCGAAGAACGCGCGATCAGCATGCGCGAGCACGCCAATCCTCAGGCCGGTCTCCGGCAGCGGCGCCGCGACCGCCCGGCGCGAATAGGCATCCGCGGGATCATAGCCCTCGGCGATCCGCCGCACCGCCGCGCCGTCGACCACGTTCAGCGCGAAGATGCTGACGCAATCGAGGCTGCGGCAGGCGGGGACGACGCCGGTGGTGCCGAGCAGGCCGGGCGTCGGCTTGATGCCGACGAGATTGTTGAACGCGGCCGGCACCCGGCCCGAACCCGCGGTGTCGGTGCCCAGTGCGAAGCTCGCGAGGCCGGCGGCGACCGCAACCGCCGAGCCCGAGCTCGATCCCCCCGAAATATAATCCGCGTCGAACACGCATCGCGGCGCGCCATAGGGCGAACGCGTGCCGTTGAGGCCGGTCGCGAACTGGTCGAGATTGGTCTTGCCGAGCATGATCGCGCCGGCTTCGCGCAGTTTGGCCACCACCGTCGCGTCCTGCGTGGGGCGGTGGATGAAGGCGGGGCAGGCGGCGGTGGTTGGCAGATCGGCGACGTCGATATTATCCTTCACCGCGAACGGTACGCCCCACAATGGCAGGCTGTTGGGCTCCGGCGCGCGCGCGCGCAGGGCCTCGATCTGGGCGCGGATCTGCTCGGGCGGGGTGCGGGTGATGAACACCGCCGGATCGGCCAGGTCGATCCGGGCGGAGAGCGTGCCGACCAGGCTGTCCGGCGTCCACGCGCCGGAGGCGTAGAGCGCGCGGACGGTGGCGAGGTCGAGGATGCGGGGGAGCGTCAATTCAGCGGCCTTATGCTCCCCTCCAGCCCTTGCTGGAGGGGCTGGGGGTGGTTCTTCTTCTTGATTGGCGAACAGGAAGAAGAGCTCGCTGCGCTCGCGACCACCCCCAGCCCCTCCACGAAGGCGTGGAGGGGAGTCATAAGAAAGCCCTCAACACACCCCATCCCCCGCCTGCGCCACGCCGACCCGCTCCAGCTGCGCCGCTGCCTGCAGCGCCAGATCCTCGCGCCACGGCGGCGCGATCAGCTGGACGCCGATCGGCAGCGCGCCGTTGCGCACCGGTACCGCGACGATCGGCAGGCCGACGAAGCTCAACGGCTGGGTCAGCAGGCCGACATTCGCGCGCGTCGGCACGGCCTGGCCGGCGACATCGATCGTGGCCTGGCCCAGCAGCGGCGCGGTGCACGGCGTGGCCGGCGCGATCAGCAGGTCGTGATGGCGGAATGCGTCCAGCACCTGTTCGCGGAACACGGTGCGGAAGCGCTGCGCTTGCAGCACGGCGTTGGCGGGGAGCAGGCAGCCAGCGAGCAGCCGGTCGCGGGTGGCCGGATCGAAATCGCCCGCGCGCGCCTTCAGCGACGCGAAATGGAGATTGCCGCCCGACGCGCTGGTCGTCACGAACGCGGCGGCACGCGCCTTGTGCGCTTGCGCCAGGCTGATGCGGCCGGTCGCGCCCAGCGCCTGCGCCACCGCGGACGCGGCGGTGCGGCCCTGCGCATCGGCCATGTCGGCGAACCAGCCGTCGAGGATCGCGGCTTCACCGACCCATGGCGCGTCGAGCCCATGCCGCGTCGGCCGCACCGCTTCGTCGGCGCAGGCGGCGTCGCCGGCGTCGAAGCCCTGGACCATGTCATAGACCAAAGCGAGATCGGCGACGCTGCGCGCGAACGGCCCGAGATGGTCGATCTCGTGGACGAACGGGAAGGTACCGGTGCGCGGCAGGCGGCCATAGGTCGGCTTCAGCCCGAAGATGCCGCAGAACGACGCGGGCACGCGGATCGAGCCGTTGGTGTCGGTGCCCAGCGCGAAGTCGCACAGCCCCGCCGCCACCGATGCCGCCGACCCGCCCGACGATCCGCCCGCGCTGCGTGCGGTATCGAGCGGGTTATGGGTCGCGCCATAATGGGCGTTCTCGGTGGTGAAGCCATAGGCATATTCGTCCATGTTCTGCGTGCCGACCAGCACCGCGCCGGCGCGCGTCAGCCGCTGCAGCAGCACCGCGTCGATCGCCGCCGCCGGCAGGTCGCGGTTGATGATCGAGCCCGCGGTCGTCACCCGCCCGGCGACGTCGTAATTGTCCTTCACGCCGAACGGCACGCCCGCCAGCGGCCCGGGATCGCGCCCGGCCGCGACCAGCGCATCGACCGCGTCGGCCTCGCGCCGCGCGCGGTTCCCGAGGATTTCGGTGAAGGCGTTGAGGCGCGGGTTGATCTCCTCGATCCGCGCCAGCCGGCTCTCGACCAGGGCCCGTGCCGACAGCCGTCCCTCGCGGACCGCGCGGGCGATGGCCGCAACACCCGATAGATCCACGGGGTGATCGAGCAGCATCATGGCCGGTACACCGGCGCCGGTTCGACGAGCGGGTCGAGCGGCGGATCCATGAACAAGGCCGCCTGATCGAGCAATAGGCCGAGATTGCGGACGACGCCGGGCAGGTGGGCGGGGTCTATCTTCAACCCCGCCATGTTTGCCAGCCGCGTCAAATCGTCTTCGCCGGGCCGCATCGTCATGCCACCTGCGGTTCGCCGTGGCCGGCCGGTTCGGCAACCGCTTCGCTGGCCACACTCGACTTGCGCGAGCAGGCGAACAGGAAGGCGGCGACCACCAGATAGGCGGCGGCGACCGCCGGCGTCTTCATGATGCCGATCGCTTCGGCATGGATCAGCCCGAAGAAGGTCAGCACGCCGCCCGCGGCCGCGAAATAGGCCGCCTTGTCGAGCTTCTTGTCGATGATGAACACGGTGACCGATCCCAATATGATGCCGCACAGAGTGGCGCCGCTGCCCAGCAGATGCAGCCCCTCATAGAGTACGCCATTGTTCGCCAGCTTATCCATGCCCACCGCGCCGGCATTGGTGCCGGCCGCGCCCAGCGCATTGTTGATCTGCGTCGTGCCCCAGGCGGCGATGGTCGGGACGATCGCCAGCACCACCGCCGGCGCATGTTTGTGCGGACTTTCCTGGAAGGCCTGCGCGCCGATCAGCATGCCGATATAGAGCAGGATCGGCAGCAGCGCGACCGCGGGCACGATCGCCATCATCAGCCCGATCACGCCGAACCAGGTCAGCACCAGCATCATCACGCCGGTCGCCGCCGAATAGCCGGTGCGGCCGCCCATCGCCTTCCAGCCGGGATGGCCGATATAGACCGCGTTGATGAACGGGTTGCCCATCAGGCAGCCGATCAGGCTGATCACGCCGTCGGCGGTCAGCACGCGGGTGGTGGGGAAATGGTCGCCCGCGGCCTCGGCGCTCTCGACATTGTCCATCGCCTCGACGAGGTCGTAGATGCCGAACGGGATCGCGGTGACGAGGATCACGCCGATATATTTGAAACCGCCGAACACTTCGGCCAGCGCCGGATGCGGCAGGTGGAAACCGAAATCGGCGAGCGCGCCGACCACCTTGTCGGGCCCGATGCCGCCCAGTTCATAGCCCAGCAGATGGCCGCCCCAGGCGATCGCCGAACCGATCAGGATCGCCATCAGCCCGCCGGGAATGCCGCCGGGATAGCGATGATTGCCCAGCCAGCTCGCCAGGATGACTGCCAGGCAGACGACGCCGATGATCGGCGTCATGAACAATTGCGCGGCGGGGCTGATCGAGATGTAGGTCAGCGAGATGCCGGCCAGCGATCCCAGCAGCGCGGCGCGCGGCGTGATCCGGCGGATCAAAGGCGCTGCGAACCCGCCGACCATCAGCACGAAGCTCTGGATGAACACCCAGGTCAGCCCCGCGCTCCACGCGTCGACCGGATTGCCCGATGCCAGCAGGATCGGCAGCATCACGACGAACACGACCACGAACATGTGCGGCACGCTGATGCCCGAGGGCAAAGCGCAGACGTCGGTCCGGCCGGTCTTTTCGGCGAGCTTGCGTGCGAGCCAGGCATAATAGACCGTGCTCAGGCACAGCATCAGGCCGACTGCGGGCAATATGCGCCCGAAGATGATGTCGTCGGGCAATTTGAGCACGAAGCGCAGCAACCCGGTCAGCACCAGCACGTTGACGAGAATATTGGTGCCGAAACCGAAGAAGGCGTTCCAGTCGCCCGGTGTCCACCAGGGCAGTTTCGTTGGACTCGACGCGGTATTCGCAGTGACGCTCGTCATGATGCTAACCCCTCTGTCTGTTTCAGTTACCTCGTGGAATTGTACGCACTCAAGCCCCTCCCCTTCAGGGGAGGGGTTGGGGTGGGGAATGTCAGTTGCGCTGCACCGACCGAAACCGGAAAAGCCTCAAGTCCCCCACCCCAACCCCTCCCCTGAAGGGGAGGGGCTTTTCTCAAGCGCCGCGATCACCGCCGGCGACTCCGTCACCCAGCCAAAGATCCCGCCCTGCGCCACGACCATGCGCAATGCGGTTTCGTGGAATTCGGGGAAATAGGATCCGGTGCAATCCGACAGCACGAGACATTCGATGCCGCGATCATTGGCCTCGCGTACCGTGGTGTGCACGCACACTTCGGTGGTGACGCCGCACACGATCAACTGCGTCAGCCCATGTTCGGCGACCAGATCGGTCAGTTCGGTGTTGTAGAACGCGCCCTTGCCGGGCTTGTCGATCACCGGCTCGCCGGCGACCGGATAGAGCTCCGGGATGATGTCGTGGCCCGGTTCGCCGATGATCAGGATGCGGCCCATCGGCCCGACGTCGCCGATCGTCATGCTGCCCTTGCCGCGCACGCGTTTGGTTTCGTGCAGGTCGCTGAGATCGGGCTTGTGCCCCTCGCGCGTGTGCATCACCAGCATGCCGGCCGCACGCGCGGCGGCGAGCAGCGCCTTCAACGGTTCGATCGTGCGGCGCAGTTGCGACACGTCGTTGCCCAGCGCATCGCCGAATCCGCCGGGTTCCATGAAATCCCGCTGCATGTCGATGATCAGCAGCGCCGCCTTGTCGGGCAGCAGCGTGAAGTCATAGGGCCTGGCGGCGATGGTCGTCACGGTCCGTCCCTCCTGAATTCGTGAACTATGAAGTAGCGGCTGCGTCAGTGAAACCTGTCATCGCCACCCTCTCTGCCGTCATCCCCGCGAAGGTGGGGACCCATTTTGGCATGAAACCCCATGCCATGAAGTATTTGACGCATGGGTTCCCGCCTTCGCGGGAATGACGGCAGTGGGAGTTCCTAAAACCCGAAGCTCACGCCGGCGCCGAACACGACATGGTCGCGCTTGTGATCGCCGCTGTTGAGGATCGCCTTCGACAGCACGAGATTGTCGTTGATCAGATGATAATATTGCGCCTGGAGATAGACCGAAGCACCGGCCCCACCCTTGAGGAAGGTCAAAGGCGCGCTCGCCTTCAATCCGCTCGAGAAGACGCCGAAATTACTGTCCTTCAACGGTCCCTTGCCCCAATAGGACTTGGGTCCGACCGTGATCCAGGTCGGCGCCGACAGGGTGACCGGTCCGGCGTTGTAGGTCGGCACTGCGCCCAGTTCGACATCGAACGTACCGCCAGCCTTGCCGAGCACCACCGTCGACGATTTGCTGCTGAACGCCCAGAACAATTTGGCATAAGGGTTGATACTCAGCGGCGATTCCTTGCTGCCGTCCTTGTATTTCAGCGAGAATTCGATGTTGCGCTCGTCACTGAATGCCACCGAAGGCTGTCCGCTGATGAACTGGACATATTGCACGCCGGCTTCCACCTTGGGTGCGATGTCGCCACTGATTCCGACGAAGAAATCGAACTCGTTGAGTGTCGTGATATTGCCGTCGGTGCGGCTGTAACCGGGGTTGAGATCCGTCCATGTACCGGCAGTGATCGCAATTCCCTCTGGCGATACGAACACGAGTCCGGTCAGGACCTGCACGGTGCCGCCGCTGGTGGTGACCACCAGTCCGCGCGGCGTGACATAATCATTCTTGACCGAAATGTCGCCGAAACCGTGGAGGCTCCAGCTCGGGTCGTCAGCTGGCGGTGCGTCCTGCGCCGAAGCGACACTACTGCCGGCGCAGGCGATAAGGGCCGAAAGGCCATAGACAAATGTCCGCATGATTTGGGTCGCTCCCTGAATGGTTAGCGCCCAGACATCCTCACCCTTTATTCGAACTGATGCGAACTCGCGCAGACTGCACAGCGGGCAGTTCTGTATGCGCAATCACAAGCTTGCATACATGCAACGATTCGGCAACACCATTGTCGCACGGTTTTCATTTTTGCATGCACGAATTTGGAATCGTTCCTGTAAGGCCGCTCTCCGCAACGGCTAAGATAATGGAAAGGCCCGGTTTTGAGTGGTACTACGGTAGACAAGCTCGCGGAATCGATTGCCGAAGCGATCCTTTCGGGCGAGTTCGCGCCCGGTTCGCGGCTCGACGAGCAGAATCTCGCGCAGCGTCACGCCGTGTCGCGCACGCCGGTGCGCGAGGCGATCCGCCAGCTCGCGGCGACCGGCCTGATCGTGTTGCGTCCGCGCCGCGGCGCGATCGTCGCGCAAGTCACGCCCGCGCAGCTCGAGGAATTGTTCGTGGCGATGGCCGAACTGGAAGCGACCTGCGCGCGCCTCGCGGCGCTGTCGATGGCGCCCACCGAACGCCGCCGGCTGCAGGCGCTGCATGAGCGGATGGGTCAGCTTGCGCAGCTCGCTGACGCCACCGCCTTCGCCGACGCCAATGATCTGCTCCACAGCATGATCTATACCGGTTCGCACAATGCCGTGATCGCCGACGCCACCAATGCGCTGCGCCGCCGGCTGGCGCCGTTCCGCCGCGCGCAATTCCACCTCGAGGGCCGCCTGCCGCGCTCCTTCTCCGAACATGATGCGGTCGTCGCGGCGATCGTCCGCGGCGATGCCCGCGCGGCGCACGAGGCGATGCTGCACCATGTGACCCTGGTGGAGGAGAGCTTCGAGGAACTGTGCGCGACCCGCCAGGGCGAGGCGGTGTTCGCAGCCTGAGCGAGGCCCGCGCGGCGAGGCCGTGCCGCCGCCGCCCGCCAGCCCTTGTACAAATCACCATGCTGCGATGCGGCGAATATATGTTAAGAATGGCAATTCCCGTCGCGTCGATCGGGGAGCGGCGGCGGGACGATCATGAGCATTTCGTGCAACATATTGGGGCACCAGCCCGATCGCGGCGGCGCCCGGCATGACGGTGAAGACCATTGGACGCGCTGCCGCCGCTGCGGCACCGGGCTGATCCGCGCCGAATCGAAATGGCGCGCGGCAAGCGCCGACGAACTGACCGCGCATGGCGAGAATGTCGATGCCAAGGCGGAACTGGACAGCGCCGCCGGCCTGTAATGGGGCGGGCGCGGGCACTGTGTCTTGGGCTGGCACTGCTGGGGCAGGGGGCGGTGCTCGGGCTCGAGGTGGGGGCGGCACTGCGAACGGCGATCGTCGGCATTCCAGCTCTGCACCCGAGTACTGGATACGAAACAAGTTTTCACGCCCGTGGAACGGTCCGCCCCGCAAAGCGCTTTTGCCCCTCGAAGGAGACCAGCATGAGCAATTTGTTCGGCGCGTTGATCGGGGCCGCGATCGATCGTCAGGATGGCGACAGCGGCATCAAGGGTGCGATCGTCGGCACCGTGGCCGAAGGCGCGATCAAGGTGCCGGCGCCGATCGTCGTCACCTATGCGCTCGGCTGGCTCGTCCAATACGGTATCAGCAAGGCCTGGGCGAGCGCGACCGGCAATGATCCGTCGAAGCGCGCGGACGCACCGGCGCGCTGAAACGGCGCGCGGTTGCGAATGCCGGCCGCCATAGGCTGCTCCGAACTCCGAACTCCGATCCCCGACTGCCGCCCTCAGCGCGCGCTGTTGGCAAGCAACCGGCAGAACGCATCGCGATCGCGCACGCGAAGCTCGATCGCAGGCACGTCGCCATGGAAGGTCACGCGCACGCGCTTGCCGAGCAACCACGTCCTGATCTCGACATGGCTGATCGCCGATCGCGCGACACGGCGTTCCAGGTCGTAGAATTCCGGAAGGAACATCAGGTTGAACGGGAAGGAGGGTGTGACGATCAATTCGTCGCGCGTGATCGCCACGAGCAGGCAGTTGTTGGCACCGCCGAAGCGCGTGAGCACGGACTTCATCGATCGGCCCGAGCAGCCGCGCTCCCGGAACGGCGCGTCCTCGGGCAGCCTGGGGATGATCGGTTTGCCCTTGCGCCTGCGCATGACGATCGAGGCCCCGATCACGCAGGCGATCCAGGCGAAGGGGACGATCAGCGCGAGTGCCGGATTCACCAAGGCGGCTTTCGTCGTGATGGACGGGATCGGTTTCGGGCGCCCGGTCGGTCAGCACCCGTCTTACCCTATCCTGTGCTGCCGCCAGCCTCCAGCGCCTTCACCATCGCCTCGATATGCGCCGCCATGTAACGATCGGTGTCGATCGGTTCATGCGCGTCGAACAGCAATTTCCAGATCGCCGCCAGCAGCGCCGGCGCGATCACGATCTCCGGCCAGTCGCCCAGCGCGCTCGCGGCGAATTCGCCGCGCGCCACCCCGCGCGCGATCAGCAGCCTGAGCAGGCCGCGGCCCTTGGTGATCACCTCCTGGTGATAGAAGCGCGTCATTCCGGGGAAGCGCGGCCCCTCGGCGATGATCATGTGCAGCAGCCTGCGCCGGTCGGTCTCGACCATCTCGCGATAGACCGTCTCCAGCATCAGCCGTAACTGCACTGGCGCCGGCATCCTATCGTCGGCCGCGATCAACGCCGCCGCGCGATCGAAGATCGGCACCACCGTCGATCGCACCACCGCTTCGAACAGCGCCTCTTTCGACGGGAAATAGACATAGACAAGGCCCTTCGAGACCCCGGCGCGCGCCGCGATGCCGTCGATCCGCGCCGCGCTGAAGCCCTTCTCGACGAATTCGTCGCGCGCCGCCTCGACGATCTCGCCGGGCCGCGCTTCCTTGCGCCGCCGGCGGGCGGTGCCGGTTTCGCTTGCGTCGCTCATGTCGTTACGCCTTTGAACATGACCTGCATCATGCTATTGACCGGCCAGTCAGTCAATAAGCGAGTCGGCGATGCGTGTGAATAATCGGTCAGCCCTGAAATGGTCCGGTGCGGCCATGGCGCTGTTTGCGCTGGCGGGCTGCGGCGCGCGCAAGCCGGAGGTCTTCACCGGCTATATGGAGGCGCAGCTCCTGCTCGTCGGCGCCGAGCGTGCGGGGCGGATCAGCGGCCTCGCGGTGGAAGAGGGCGGGGCGGTCAAGGCTGGCCAGCCCCTGTTCGCGATCGACGATCGCCTGCCGCGTGCCGATCGCGATCAGGCCGCCGCCGATGTCGCGCAGGCACAGGCGCAACTCGCCGATGCGCAGGCGCCGATCCAGCGGCCGGCCGACCTCGCCGTGCTCCAGCAAGGCGTCCGCCAGGCCGAGGCGGCGGCGCGGCTGTCGGCGCGCGATTTCGATCGCGCGGCGTCGCTGGCGGCGCGCGGTTTCGTGTCGAAGGCGCAGCTCGATGCCGCCCGATCGGCGCGCGACCGCGACGTCGCCGCGCTCGCCGAGGCGCGCGGGCGGATCACGCAGGGGCAGCAGGTCGCGCGCAGCGGCCAGATCGAGGCGGCGGCGGCGGCGTTGGTCCGTGCCCGCGCCGTGCAGCGCGGCGCCGATACCGGGCTCGGCCTGTTCAGCGTCGCGGCCCCCGCCGCCGGCAGCGTCGAGCAGGTCTATTTCCGCGCCGGCGAAGTGGTCGCGGTCGGCCAGCCGGTGATCGCCCTGCTGCCGCCCGAGCGGCTCAAGGTCCGCTTCTTCGTGCCCGAGGCGAAGCTGGCGGAGGCACGGCTCGGCCGCACCGTCGCGGTCGCCTGCGACAGTTGCCCGCCCGGCCTCACCGCGCGCATCTCGTTCGTCTCGCGCGACGCCGAATTCACGCCGCCGGTGATCCTGTCGCGCGGCGACCGCGACCGGCTGGTCTATCTGGTCGAGGCGATGCCATTGGGCGACACCGCGCGCCTCTCGGCCGGACAGCCGATCGACGTGAGCCTCAAATGAGCACGCCGCTCGCGATCGACGTCGCCAATCTCTCGAAATCATTCGAGGGCCGCACGGTCGTCAGGGACCTGTCGATGCAGGTGCCGGCCGGCACGATCTACGGCTTCCTCGGGCCCAATGGGTCGGGCAAGACCACCACGATCCGGATGATCTGCGGGCTGCTGACGCCCGACAGCGGTCGCGGCACCTGCCTGGGGCATGACATCTTCACCGAACGCGAGGCGATCAAGCGCGCGATCGGTTACATGACGCAGCGCTTCAGCCTCTATGGCGATCTCTCGATCCGCGAGAATCTGGAGTTCGTCGCGCGCATCTATGGCCTGCCCGATCCGCGCGGCGCGGCGCAGGCGGCGATCGTGCGGCTGGGGCTCGAGGGGCGGGCGAAGCAGCTGGCGGGGTCGCTGTCGGGCGGCTGGAAGCAGCGGCTGGCGCTCGGCGCCTGCATCCTGCCGGGGCCGAAGCTGCTGCTGCTCGACGAGCCGACCGCCGGCGTCGATCCGCGCGCGCGCCGCGAATTCTGGGACGAGATCTATGCGTTGTCGGCCGAGGGCATCACCGTGCTGGTTTCCACCCACTACATGGACGAGGCCGAACGCTGCCACCGCATCGCCTATCTCGCCTATGGCGATCTGCTCGCGACCGGCACCACCGCCGAGGTGATCGCCGGCGTCGGCCTCTCGACCTGGGGCGTCAGCGGCGACGATCTCGACGCGGTGGCGAAGCGGCTGAAGGCCATGGACGGCGTCGAGATGGTCGCACCGTTCGGCACCGAACTCCATGTGTCGGGTAGCGACCGCGCGAAGCTCGACGCCGCGGTCCAGTCGATCGCGGGCGAGCCCGGCCTCGTCGTGCGGCGCAGCGCTCCCAGCCTCGAGGATGTGTTCATCCATCTGATGGGCGGCGCGCGGGACAATTTCTCGTGACCGCCTTCGCCAGGATGATCATGCGCCCGGGCTTCTGGCGGCGGGTCTGGGCGATGACGGTCAAGGAGGTCGCGCAGATGCGCCGCGATCGTCTGACTTTCGGCATGATGATCGCGATCCCGGTGATGCAATTGACGCTGTTCGGCTATGCGATCAACCTCGATCCCAAGCAGCTGCCGACCGCGATCTATGCGCGCGACAGCGGCCCGCTCAGCCGCGCGGTCACCGCCAGCCTCGCCAATAGCGGCTATTTCGACATCCGCCATGTCGCGCACACGCCGCAGGAGGTCGACCGGCTGCTCGCATCGGGCCGCGTCCAGTTCGGCATCGAGATCCCGGCCGGTTTCGAACGCGACGTGCGCCGCGGCGCGACGCCGCAACTGCTCGTCACCGCCGATGCGACCGATCCGGCGGCGGCGGGCAATGCGCTGGCGGCGCTGCAGGGCATCGCCAAAACGGCGTTGCGCCGCGAGCTGCGCGGTCCCGATGCCGGCGCGCGCGCGCCCGCCGATCCGTTCGAGATCGTCGTCCACCGCCGCTACAATCCCACTGGCCTGACCGAGCTCAACATCGTGCCCGGCCTGCTCGGCATCGTGCTGACGATGACGATGATGATGTTCACCGCGCTGGCGGTAACGCGCGAGTTCGAACGCGGCACGATGGAAAGCCTGCTGGCGATGCCGATCCGCCCGGCCGAAATCATGCTCGGCAAGATCCTGCCTTTCGTCGCCGTCGGCTTCCTCCAGGCGGTGCTGATCCTGATCGCGGCGCATTTCCTGTTCCGCGTGCCGGTGGAGGGCAGCCTCGCTTTGCTTGCCGGCCTCACCACCCTGTTCGTGCTGGCGAACCTGGCGGTCGGCTACACCTTCTCCACCGTCGCGCAGAACCAGCTGCAGGCGGTGCAGATGACCTTCATGTATTTCCTGCCCAACATCCTGCTGTCGGGCTTCATGTTCCCGTTCCGCGGCATGCCGGTCTGGGCGCAATGGATCGGCGAGGTGCTGCCGCTGACGCACTTCCTGCGCATCGTCCGCGGCATCATGCTCAAGGGCAATGGCGCGAGTGTGATGTGGGTCGACATCGCCGGCATCGTCGCGTTCGTCGCGGTGGCGACGGGCATCGCGCTGACGCGGTTCCGGCAGACGCTCGACTAATGATCCGCGTCTGATCAAAGCCTCAGTTGGAGCGCGGCGCCGCGCTTGGCATTGCGCCCGCACAAGTCCGCGAAAATCCGCCGCGACAGGGGGCGGAGCCGGTCGATCAGGAGACGGATATGACGAACGCCGACAGCTTTCGCCGCACGAGCCGTGTCCTTCTGCTGCTCGCGCTGGGGCTCGCCGCCGGCGCGCTGGCGGTGCCGCCCGAAGCGTCGCAACCGCCCGCCGCCGCCGAAGCCTATCGCGATCGCAACGACAATATCGATCCCGCGACCCGCGCGGCCGGGCTGAAAGTCTATGGCGAGGTCTGCGCGGCCTGCCACGACGTCGGCGCCAACCGCGCGCCGCAGCGGTTCATCCTCGAACAGATGACGCCCGAATCGATCCATCGCGCGCTCGTCTCCGGCGTGATGAAGCAGGTGGGTGACGCTCTGTCCGCCGACGAGAAATCCGCCGTCGCGCAATATGTCAGCAAGCGCCGGTTCGGCGCCGCCGCCGCCGCCCGCCCGTTGATGTGTAAGGGCAAAGCGGCAAATTTCGATCGCACCGAACTGCCGGTCTTCTCCGGCTGGGGGCTCGATCCGGCGAGTACGCATGCGATCCAGGGCGACGTCGCAGGCATCACCCGTGCCAATGTCGGCACGCTGAAACTGAAATGGGCGTTCGCCTTTTCCAACGCGTTGCGCGCGCGCTCGCAGCCCGCGCTGGCGGGTGGCGCGATCTATGTCGGCAGCCATGACGGCACGGTCTATGCGCTCGATCGCGAGACCGGCTGCGCGCGCTGGACCTTCAACGCTTCCGCCGAAGTCCGCACCGGCATCGTCGTCAGCCCATGGACCGCCGGCGACGTCAAGGCCAGGCCGCTGCTCTATTTCGGCGACCTCGTCGGCAACGTCTATGCGCTCGACGCCGTGACCGGCCGGCAGATCTGGCGCAAGACGGTCGACACGCATGCCGGCGCGACGATGACCGGCACGCCGTCGCTGTGGCAGGACCGGCTCTATGTGCCGGTCTCGTCGCTGGAGGAAGGGACCGCGGGCAAGGGAGGAACGGCATATGGCAAGACTGGACGGAAAAGTGGCCGTCATTCTCGGCGCCTCGGACGATCGCTCGATGGGCTATGCCACCGCGAAGCGCTTCGCCGCGGAAGGCGCCAAACTGGTCCTCGCGGCGCGGCGATGCCGCCAGGGCGCTGGCCGAGGGGCTGGGCGGCGGCGGCGTCGCCTGCGATATCACCAGCGAGGACGACATCGCCGCGCTGGCGAAGACGGCACTCGACACTTACGGTGGCCTCCACGCCGCGATCAACTATGCCGGTGTCGACGTGTCAGAATCGATCCTCGAATCCACCGCCGAGGGGTTGCGCCGCTCGTCCGAGGTACATTTCGTCGGCACCGTGCTGTTCATGAAACATATGGCCGCGGCGACGACCGGCGGCGGATCGATCATCACCACTTCGTCGCTCACTGTGCTCGCGCAGGCGCCGAACTATGCGGCCCATGCCGGCGCCAAGGGCGGTGCCGACTCGGTCGCGCGGATCGCCGCCAACGAACTCGGCGAACGCGGCATCCGCGTCAACAGCATCGTCCCCGGCTTCACGAAGAGTGCGATGACCGAGGCTTATTTCGAGATGGAGGCCGTCACCAAGGCGTTCGCCAAGGAAATCCCGCTCGGCCGCTTCGTCACCGTTGAGGATATCGCCGAGACGGCTTTGTGGCTGGCCAGCGACGAAGCCTTCGTCACCGGGCAGCGAATCGACGTGACCGGCGGCCAGTCGCTGCGGCGCGTGCCGCTGCCGGTCGATTTCGGCTGAGATGCGCAGTTTTCCGCCGCTGGCGACGATCCAGAATTGTTATGTCGTCAACGATCTCGAGGCCGCGTGCCGGCGGATGAACCGGCTCTACGGCATCGGTCCGTTCGTCGGCGGCACGCTCGCGACGCTCGGCAACCATGTCTATCGCGGCCAGCCCGCCCCGCCGATCGAACTGCGCGGCGTGTTCGTCCAGTCCGGCGATCTCAACGTCGAACTGGTCGAACTCGTCTCGAATACGCCCAGCGCGTTCCACGACATGTTCGCCGACGGCGCCGAAGGCTTTCATCACGTCGCGATGTTCAGCGCCGATTACGAACGCGATCGCGACCGCTTCGTCGCGGACGGATTCGCCGTCGCCAGCGAATTCACCACCGATTTCGGCGCGACCATCTGCTATATCGATGCGCGCGCCGCGCTCGGCCACATGATCGAGATGTATCCGGAAAGCGACATCATCCGCGCGATGTATGCTCAGACCAGGCGCGAGGCCGAGACCTGGCGGGGCGGCGACCTGATCGTGCCTTGGGACTGATCGGTCCGGCCGGATTCGTAAAGTCTTCAGCTTTGCCCTGCTAAGGTCGGTCCGAGCGAGTCCGGACTAACCGGCGGCCACCGGCGGGGGATCATGAGCGGATACGGACTCGGCAACTGGGCCGCATCGCTCGGACAGGTCAGGCGGGAGCGGCGCGGCGATGCGCTGATCCGGGAGCAGTATCGCGTGCTCTGCCGTCAGGTCCCGACGATGTATCTGATGCTGCTGATCAACTGCCTGTTCCTTGCGGCGTTCGCATCGATTTCGGTGTCGGCCGGGATCGCGTTCGGCATACCACTGGGCATCTTCATCGCCATCGTCGTCCGCATGATCGCGTGGATGCGCCGCAAATCGCTGCCGGACGCCGAACCGGTCACGCGAGTACGCAAGAAGCTGCGCGTCGCCGAATGTTTTGCCGCCATTCTCACGATCGCGCTGACCGGCTGGACGATCATGCTCTTTCACGTGCTGCCGCCGGGCGACCGGTTGCTCGTACCGCTTTTCACCGCGCTCAGCACGATCACCTGCGGCTATTGCCTGCTCAGCCTGCCGGTTGCGGCCTATGCCGTGCTGATCCTCGGCGCCGTGCCGATTTCGCTGGCACTCCTGGTCTCCGGCGACCTGTCGGCGCAGGCCTCGGGCCTCAACATTCTGACCGTCGCCGGTCTCATTCTGCGGATGGTCACGACCCAATATGGCCAGCTCAGCCGCCTCGTGGCGTCGCGGAGCGAGGTGATGGATGAAAAGATGAAGGTCAACCGGCTCGCCTATCGCGACGATCTCACTGATCTGCCGAACCGGCGCGCTTTCCTGGCGGCGCTCGATGCCGCCCATCATGGCCGCGTCGGCCGCGATCCGGTTCCGGGCATCGCGGTGATCATGATCGATCTCGACGGTTTCAAGCCGATCAACGACACTTATGGCCATCATACCGGCGATGCCTTGTTGATCGGCACGGCCCGGCGACTTGCCGCGACCCTCGACGGTGCCGATATCGTCGCGCGCCTCGGCGGGGACGAATTCGCGATCCTGTTGCATGACCTGGCCGATCCGGCCGCGGCGCAGCGCGGCGCGGACCGGGTTCAACGCCTGTTCGAACGGCCGTTCGACATCGGCGGTCAGGATTTCAGGGTCGGTGCGTCGCTCGGCCTCGCATTCGCCGGCTTGCCGCTGACCCACGCCGCCGACGTTCTGAACCATGCCGATATCGCCTTGTTCGCGGCCAAGAAGAGCAAGGCGGACCGGCCCGTGCTGTTCGCGCCGCGGATGGAAGAATCGGTTCGACGGCGGATGGCGATCGAGCAGGCGCTCGGCGATCCCGCCCTCTGCGACCGGATCACGCTCAGTTTCCAGCCCATCTTCGAATCCGCTGGCCTGAAGAACGGAACGTTCCGGATCGCCGGCTTCGAAGCGCTTGCACGCTGGGACCTGCCTGTGCTGGGGCGAGTGCCGCCGTCCGAATTCGTCACGATCGCCGAGCAGCGCGGGATGACCAATAGTCTCACCAGCCGGTTGTTCGGCCAGGCGCTGGCGGTCGCGCGCGCATGGCCGGACGGCGTCCTGCTGTCGTTCAATCTCAGCGCCGCCGAACTCGCCTCGCCGCGACTTGCCACGCTGCTGATCGATCTGATGACCGATGCCGGTTTCGATCCCGCGCGGCTGGCCGTCGAGGTGACCGAGACCGCCCTGCTCAACGATTTCGAAGCGGCGCGACTGACCTTGGACGCGCTGCGCCGCGCCGGCGCGCAGGTGTGGCTCGACGATTTCGGCGCGGGCTATGCGTCGATCGGCTATCTGCGCGAACTGGCGGTCGATTCGATCAAGCTCGATGGCGGCCTGATCCAAACCGTGCTGGTCGATGCCGCGGCACGCAATCTGCTCGTCGGCGTGCTCCATCTCTGCCAGGCGATCGGCGCGCCGGTGATCGCAGAAATGGTCGAGACCGCCGATCAGCTCGCGCTGCTGCGCACGTTGCCGATCGCGATGCTGCAGGGCTATTATTTCGCGCGGCCAATGACAGGCGACGCGACGATCGCGCTGATCGAGGCAGGACTTCAACCGGAGACGGAATTGCTGGAGGCGGTGTCCTGAGGCAAAGCCATCGACGGATCAGGCACATGTCGGCCCCGAACCGCGCCGCGCCGCCCGACATAGCTACAGCCACTTCGCCCGCTTGAAGCGCACGTACAGCGCCACGCACAACACCGCGATCGCCCCGAGCACGGCCGGATAGCCATAGACGCTCTTCAGCTCGGGCATATGTTCGAAGTTCATGCCATAGATGCCGGCGATCGCGGTCGGCACCGCAAGGATCGCGGCCCAGGCGGCGAGCTGGCGGGTGATCGCGCCGGTGCGCTGCCCTTCGAGCAGATTGCTGAATTCGAACACCGAGGTCAGCACCTCGCGCAGATCGTCGACCATCGTCCGCACGCGGCGGACATGGTCGAGCACGTCGCTGAAATAGGGCCGCGCCTCGACGTCGATGCACGGCAAATCGAGCCGCACCAGCTTGCTCGCGACCTCGCTCATCGGCAGCAGCACGCGCTGGAAGCGGATCAGTTCGCGGCGCAGCGTGAAGATGCGGGTGATCTCGTCGCGGCCGAGGAAGGTGTCGAGCGTGCGCTGCTCCATCGCGATCACTTCATCCTCGATCGCCGCCATGATCGGCAGATAGCCGTCGACGATGAAATCGAGGATCGCGTGCAGCACATAATCGACGCCGTGGACGAGCAAAGTCGGCGCCGCCTCGAGATCGTGCCGCAGCGCGCTGTGCGCCCGCGCCGATCCGTGGCGGACGCTGATGATGTGGCTGTGGCCGACGAAGATCGCGGTCTCGCCATAAGCGATGTCGTCATGCGTCAGATGCGCGGTGCGCGCGACGACGAACAACTGGTCGCCATAGATGTCGACCTTGGGCAGCTGGTCGGCCTTGAGCGCATCCTCGATCGCCAGCGGGTGGAGGTTGTAGGCCTGCTGCAGCGTGTGCAGTTCATCGGGCGTGGGATCGCAGATGCCGATCCAGACGAACTCCGACTTGTCGTGCGCGCAGTCCACTTTCTCATCGATCGCGACCTCGCGCACGCGGGTGCCGTTGCGGTAGAGATAGGCGGCGACGACGGTCATCGGGTCCTCGGGATCATGGTTTCTACAAACCCCTCTACCGCTTGCGCTGAGCTATGCACACATCTTGGGATTGCGCTGGATTTAGCCCCTCCCCTTCAGGGGAGGGGTTGGGGTGGGGGCGAGCGAAGCGAGCTTTTCAGCCATTTTTCCGCGCGTTCCGATCGGCATCAAGTGCCTCTTCTGACTGCCCCACCCCAACCCCTCCCCTGAAGGGGAGGGGCTTGAATGGCTGAAACTTCGTCGAAAAATGTGATGTGTGCAAAGCTTAGACCGCTTGCGGGAGGGGGCGAAAAATCATCCCAGCCGGCACGACGACACCATAGCCGGCGCCAGCGCATCCTCGGCCACCTTCACCAGATGCTGGTGGTGGGTGAAGAACAGCACCTGGGTCTTTTCCGCCAGCTCGGCCAGCACCTGGAAACCCGCAGTCGCGCGTTCGTCATCATAGTTGATGAACAGATCATCGGCGAGGAACGGCAGTCTGGCGCCGGACGTCACCGCATCCTCCACCGCCGCGATGCGCAACGCCAGGAACAATTGGTCGACGGTCCCTTCGCTCATCCCGCCGACCGGCACCACCGACTGATCGTCGCGGACGCCCGACAGCCGCGATGCCTCGACGTCGACCAGCAGACCGGCATAGCTGCCGAGCGTCAGCGTCGCGAACAGCGCCGATGCGCGCTGCACCAGCGGAATCTGCTTTTGGGCGCGATAGCGCGCCATCGCCGCGCGCAGCACCATCGCCTCGGCGCGCTTGCGGACATAGGCATCGGCCTGGAACGCCATTTCGGCGCGCGCCTGCTCGGCATCGGCGGCGGCGATCGCGGCGTCCGGGCCGGCGTCGAGCCGGTTGAAGTCGGCTCGGGCGGTCGCGTGATCGGCGGCGTGGGTCGCGATCTCCTCGGCCAGCGCGGCCAGCTGCTCCTGCAGTTCGGCGCCGCGCGTCGACAAGGCGCCCGCATCCGCATCCGCGATCTCGGTCAGCAAGGCCGGGAGCGCCGGACCGCCGCCGGCCTTCAGCAGTTCGTCGCTCAGCCGCTGCATTTCGCTGCGCAGGCCGCGTGCCTCGTCCGCGCGCCGGATCGCCGCGATCAGCACATCGCGGTCGCTGGTCCCGGCCAGCGCGAACAAGGGCGTCAGCCGTGCGAGCGCCAGCGCCTCCGCCGCCGCCGCTTCGCGCAGGCGTTGCTCGGCCGCCGCCTTGCGCGCCAGCAGCGTGTCGCGCCGCTTGCGCGCATCCTGGGCTTCAGCCGCGGCCTCCGCCAGACCGGTCAGGATCGCCGCCGGATCGCGCGCGTCCGCGGCCATGCCGCACGCCGCCGCCAGCGCGCGGACGGCGCCGGCGAACGCCGCGCGATCGGCCTCGATCGCCGCGATCCTCTGTCCGAGCCGCAACATCTCCTCGGTCTCGCCACGAAGTTGCTCGAGCAGGTCGAGCTGGACGCGAATGACCGCCGCGGGCTGGTCGTCGTCGAGGCCGAGCGCTGCGACCGCCTGCCGCCATTGCCCCGACCAGCCGGCCAGCCGCTCGCCCGCCGCCGCCTTGCTCGTCACCGCCGCGTCGAGCGCCGCTGCGGCTGCGTTCAGCCTGGCATGCGCCGCCTGCCGCACTTGATCCGCCTCGCTCTCGGCCTGGGCGATGCGATCCGCCAGATCCAGCGCATGCTGAAACGACTCCGGCACGATCGGATCGAACGCGGCGATCGCCGCCGCCAGCCGCGCCAGCGCCTCGTCCCGGCGCGCGCGCAGATCGTCATGCGCGCCCCGCGCCGCATCGGCCTCGGCATCGCACGTCAGGGCAAGCTCGCGTCGCCCGTGCCATTCCAGAAATGCGGCAGGGTCGAGCGACAGGCCCAGCGGCGCCAGCATAGCGCCCCATGACGATGTCCGCCGGTCGATTTCGGCCTCCGCGTCGGCCACCGAGCGCGCCTTGTGCCCGATCTGCAGCTGCACGGCTTCGAGCTCGTTCTGGATCGCCGCGAGCCGCGCCGATTGCTCCGCCATCGCAAAGCGTCGGTCGGCGATATCGTCGACCGCAGCCACCGCCTGTTCGAAATCATCGGCGCTGGTCAAAGGGGCGGGGAGGGGACTCGCGCCGGCGATATGGCCGCGCAGCTTTTGCCAGATCGCATCGCGCGCGGTTCGGGCGTCGCGCAACGTATCGGCGGCGATCGCCTGGGCATCGCGCAGCAATATCGTGCGGGCGAGGTCGAGTTCGTCGCTGCGATCGACCAGCGCCCGATGCTGGCGCTTCGCCTCGGCCAGCGCGAGCGCCGCCGCATCCGCGGCCGATCGCGCATCGCCGATCGCCTGCCGGCCCGGACCGGCGACGGTGCGCAGCATGTCGGGCGATCCGCTCCACGGCGCGAGCTGCGCGATGCTCGTCGCGAGATCGCGTTCGCGCCGGTCGAGTTGGCGCCTCGCGTCGCCGATCGCCTTCTCGATATCGCCGAGCGCACGCGCGCGCTTGAGCACCGCCACCAGCGCGGCGATGTCGCGCGCCGGCGGCAGCGCGCGATAGCCCTCCTCGGCAGCGGCATGCGCGCGCCGCGCCGCCGTCTCGTCCGCCTGGCCCTTGTCGAGCACGGCATCGACCGCGCTTTTCTCCTCGAGCAGGGCGCGCGCGCGGGCGACATCGACGCGCTTGGGCAGGCGCCCCGCCGCCGCCTGCGCCGCTTCGTCCGGCCAGCCGAGCTCGCGCTGCAACGCCTGCAAGGTCGCGACCTTCGCCTGAAGCTCCGCCTGCCGGCGCGGCAGGTCGGTCAGCCCCTTGTCGACCGCGCCGCGCGTCTCGCGCAGCGCCTGGATCTCGGCGTCGCGCCCCGCCAGCCCGTCATCGACGACGATCGTGCCAAACAGCGCATCGACCGCCTCGCGCTCCTCGTCGGCCAGCCGCCGCGCGATCGCGGTCGCGGCGGTCGCCGTCGCCACTTCGGCGAAGATCGCGGCGGCGTCGGGCGGCAGATCGGGCGCATCGGCCAGCGGCGCGAGCCGCGCGGTCACGTCGCGATACAGGATCGCATGCGGCAGCACGCGCCGCTGGCGCTCGACCTGGTCGCGCTCCTGCTCCAGGCCGCGCCGCCGTTCGCGCAATGTGGCGAGTGCGGTTTCGAGTTGCTCGACCTGCTTGCGCAATTCGTCCCAGGCGGCGGGCTTCAACTGCGCCTGTTTCTGCCGCGCCCGCGCCTCGTCGAACGCGCGTTGGGCAATATAATAGAGGCGGTCGCCGGCGCGCTTGGTCCAGATCGCCTTGGCTTCCTCCTCGAGCCCATCGAGAATCCGCGCGATGCCGACCAGCCCCGATCCCGCCGCGAAGATCGCCTGGCCGACATCATCCTGCGCATCGAGGATGGCGCGCCCGCCCGCGCGCAGCCGGCCATGATCGAGGCTGAACATCCGCTGGAAGCTTTCGACATTGTGCCCGGAGAGCAGCCCGATCAGCGCGCCTTCGTCGATGGGCTTGTCATCGCCGTCGAGCAACGTGGCCTTGTTCCCCTTCTTTCGGCGAATTGCGAGATCGGCGCCGTTCGCGGTCAGCACGCCGCCGACCCGCAGCAACTGGCGATCGAAGCGGAAATCATATTGGGTGACGTGCGGGAAGCCGAACAACAGGTCGCCGACCGCCGCCATCGTCGTCGATTTGCCGGCTTCGTTGGGGCCGAACAGGATCTGCAGGTCGCGGTCGCCCGGCGGAAAGCGCAGCCGGCAATCCTCGAAATGACCATAGCGGATCAGCTGCAGTTCGGAGAGGCGCATCAGCCGGCAGTGCCCGCCAGCCGCGCCTGCAGCGCCGCCACCGCGTCGCCGATCAGCGCGGCGCGGTCGCCTGCTTTGAGCGCGGCGAAAGCTTCGTCGTCGTCGCCGAGGTCGGGCGGCAGTTTCGCGAAGAACTCGGCCAGTTCCTGCGCCAGGGCCGCGTCGAGTTCGGCATCGCCGGCGCTGTCGACCAGCAATTGCCCGAGTTCGTCGGTGAGGCCCGTATCGCCCGCCGCGTCGCCGAGCGGTGCCGAGGTCCGGATCACGACCTTCTCGATCCACAGCCGCTCCGAAATCGCCACCGCGATCCCGCGCACCTCCTCGCGCAACGCATCGCGCCGGCGGCCGAGATCGGCGTGAATCGGCGTCGCACCGGCGATCGTCAGCCTGACGACCAGCGCCCGCCCATGCGCCAGCCCGTCATACGCCTGGTCGAGGGCGTCGCGAATCCGCCGGTGACATTCGTCTTCGTCCTCCACACCGCCGACATCGACATCGACGCGCGCCCAGCGCACGGCATCGAGCGGCACCAGCACCGGCGTGTCGACGATCCGGTCATGCTCGACGGTGACCAACACCGCGCCCTTTTCGCCGCCTTCGCGGATATTGCGCGCCTGGAGATTGCCCGGAAAGACGATGAACGGCGTGGTCGCGATCAGCTCGAACGCATGGGCGTGGCCCAGCGCCCAATACTCATAGCCCTTGGCGACGAGTTCGGAGACGGTGCACGGCGCATAGCCGGCATGCGGCGGGCGGCCGGTCAGCGCGGTGTGGAGTACGCCGATATTGAGCCGGCCGGCGATCGCGGCCGGATAGCCCGCCGCCAGATTGTCGCGCATGTCACGGTCGCGATAGCTCCAGCCGTGCAGCGCGGTGCCGGTCGGTTCGTGGACCAGCGTCGCCGCCTTGCGCGTGCCGAACACCTGGACATTGTCGGGCAGCGGCAGCTTGCGCGTCAGCACCGATTCCGCATCATGATTGCCATAGAGCAGGAACACCGCGATGCCGGCCTTCGCCAGCCGCCCCATCGCCGCACAGAAATAGAGGCCGGTGCCGAAATCGGGCCAGTCGCCATCGTAGAGATCGCCGGCGATGACGACGAACGCCACGCCCTCCTCGATCGCCAGCCGCACCAGATTGTCTAGCGCCGTCCGGGTCGCGATCCGCACCTCGTCGGCGGGTACGCCCTCATAGCGCGACAGGCCGCGCAACGGGCTGTCGAGATGGATGTCGGCCGTGTGGAGGAATTTGAAACGCGACAGATCAGGCTCCAGGCGAAGGCGCCATCGTCCTAGCACAGCCGCGGCTCGACGCCATCACGCGCGCGCCGCGCGACGGTCCGTGGCGTAGTTTCGATGATCCGTTTTTCGCGGTGCAGCAAAATCCGCTATAGGAACCGGCGATAGCAGTCGGGTGGGATTGGGATGAGCGACTTTCTGGTATTCGTTTACGGCCTCATCGGCGTGTTCGTGCTGAGCGGCATGAACCGCAACGTCAACGAACAGCGCCCGCATTCGCGGACGCTGACGATGGTCGGCTGGAGCATGATGTCGGCATCGGCAACGCTCGGCGCGCTGCTCGCGCTTTACGCCCTCTATTTGCTCGCAGCCCCGCTCAGCTGAGCGTGCGGGCCGCCGGCCCGCACGCCCGTCCGTTCAGCGGACGCTGCCGCGACGGAAGAGGTTGACGATCGCGAGCAGCACGACCGCGCCCAGCAGCGATACCAGCACCGACGTGACACTGATCACGCCGCTGGTAATCGGCGCGCCGCCGATCAGCGGGGTGACGATGAAACCGGCCAGAATCGCGCCGACGATGCCGACGACGATGTTCAGGAAGATTCCCTGCTGCCCATCGGTGCGCATGATCATGCTGGCGAGCCAGCCGATGATGCCACCGACGACGAGAAGAATGATAAGACCCATCTGACTCTCCTTTGCGGCCCGACGGGGCCATGGAGCATATACAAATGGAGGGGGCAGGCGGTTCCCTGAGTGGCTGGATTTGGGGCGAAGTTTCGGGGACATGACACTAAATTCGGCCCCGTTCGCCGCCTATCGCTTTGGAATGTCGATCAGCTGGATCTTGAACAGCAAGGTCGCCCCCGGCCGGATCGGACCTGAGCCGTCATCGCCATAGGCCAGGTCGGCGGGCAGCGCGAATTCGGCGGTGTCGCCTACTGCCATCAGCGGAATGCCCTCCTGCCAGCCGGGGATCAGCTGAGCGAGCGGCATCGTCGCGGGCTGGCCGCGCGCGAAACTGCTGTCGAATTCGACGCCCTCGGCGGTCTGCCCGGCATAATGGACGGTGACAATGTCCGCCACCGTCGGATGGGCGCCCGGACTCTTCGCGCGGTCGACGATGCGATAGCGCAGCCCGCTCGGCAGGACGGTCCAGCCCTGCGCCGCGCCGCGTTCGTCGAGCGCCTTCTGCTGCGCGGCGGCGAAGGCCGGATCGCGTGCCGCGGCCGGCGCGGCGCCGGCATCGGCGGCCGATGGCGCGATGCCGACGAGTTCGATGTTGAACAGCAATGTCGCACCCGACGGGATCGGCCCCATCGCCCGCGTGCCGTAACCGAGCTGCGCGGGGATCGCGAACTCGCCGCGATCGCCCACACCCAGCAACGGAATGCCCTGCGTCCAGCCCGCGATCACCTGATCCAGCGGCAGCGCGATCGGCGCGTCCTTGGCGTCGACCTTGTCGAACACCGTGCCGTCGTCGAGCTTGCCGAGATAGCGGACGAGCACGGTATCCGAGGCTTTCGGGTGCGGCCCGGCCGGCTGGGCGCGATAGTAGATCCGGTAACGCAGCCCGCTCGGCAGCACTGTCCAGCCCTGCTTCGGGCCGCGATCGGACAGCGCCTTCAATTGTCGAGCGGCGAAGGCGGCCTCCTGCGGCGCCGGTTCCGCCGCCGAGCAGGCCGAGATCGCGCCGGCGCAGGCCAGTGCGAGGCTGCCGAGGGTGATCAGCTTCATGCGTTTCATTGTCGATGGATTCCGTGTTGTTCGATGTCGCCCATGATCGGGAAGGCCGGACCCGCGCAAGCGAAAGATGCGATCGATCATGGCAGGCCATTATGGCAGGCGATCGCGTCCCGCCCTCGCGTGATATTACCGTGCGTTGAACCCCGCATGATAGTCGACATCGCCGCTGACGGTCTCGTCGCCGAAGGCAAGCGCCTGAAAATAGGCCGGCGGCACCTCACCATAGGTCAGGCCGGCCCGAGGCGCGAACCCGAAACGCCGATAATATCCGGGATCGCCCAGGACGACGCAGCCGTGCGCACCTCGCCTCGCCAGTTCGCCCAGTCCCGCCGTGACGAGCCGCGAACCGATGCCTACGCGCTGATGCTCGGGCGCGACGGAAACCGGCCCCAGCCCGAACCAGCCCCGTTCGGTCCCGTCGACCGTCACCGCCGAGAATGCGACATGCCCCACCAGCACGTCGCCATCGATGGCGACGAGCGACACCGTCAAGGCATCCGCGGCCCGCAGCGCATCGACGATTGCCGCCTCGGTCTGCTGGCTGTGCGGATGGCCGGCGAAGGCGGCTTGGGTCACCGCGCGGATGGCGGCTTCGTCACCGGGACGTTCGTGAACGATCTGCATCGACGATCTCTCGCCAGTGCGGTCGTGAAGGTCAAGCGAACAACCGAAAGCCGAGGCCGGCCCGGACAGCGCTAAGCGGCGGCGGCCGGCGCGGCAGGCTCGGCGGTCCTGGTGCCGGCGGCTTCGGCGGCCTTGGCCGACCGGGCGATCTGCTGTGCCACCATGGCGCGATTATGCCGCTTATTGGCGGTGCGAAGCTGGCCCATATCATGTCCCGTCACGTTCGAGTGTTTGATCACGTGCCGTGCGAATTGGTGCCAGACATGCGGTAAAGTCCGGTCATGGTCACATCTGGACGGGGCTTACAAGGATGAAACGCGTCGAACCGTTTTTCGCTGCACGCGCATGGCTCAGCGCGCCGGCAACTCCGTCCGCGCCAGCAGCGCCGCCAGATCGGCTTTCCAGTTGACCGCCCAGGTGTGGGTGCCGTGGCCATGGGTGTCGGCGGTCTCGGCCACCAGCCGGAAGCGCGCATCCTTCATCCGCTTTACCGCCTGCTGCGGATAATCGAAATTGCGCGGGTTGATGAAATCGTCGGCCGAATTGATCCACGTCACCGGCGCGACGATCGCCTCCAGCTTCGGCCACGGATCATAGTTGCGCGACGAATCGACCTGGTAGATCAGATCATTGGCATCGAGCGGCGCGAGCGATTTCGCGATGCGATCCTGCACATAGGCCGTGGCGCTCGCGCGGTCCGGATAGAGGCGCTGCAGGTTCAGCGGCGCGGCGCCGGCGACGAACAGCATCGACGCCGCGGTGCGCAGTCCCTGTTGTGGCTGGATCTTGTAATCGCCATCGGCCCAGGCCGGATCCGCCTTGATCCCGTCGATCAGCAATTGCCGCCACATCCGGTTGAGCCCGGCGATCGCCACCGGCTCGCACGCCATCGGCATCAGCGCGCGCATGAAGTCGGGATGCGTCTCGCCCCAAATCAGCCCGTGCATGCAGCCCATCGACGTGCCCATGATCAGCCGCATCCGCCGGATGCCGAGGCCGTCCTTCAGCAACCGGTACTGCGCCTCGACCATGTCGTCATAATCGTAACGCGGAAAGCGCATGCGCAGCCCGTCCGACGGCTTCGACGATCCGCCATGGCCAATGTTGTCGGGCAGGATGATCCAGTAGCGGGCGATGTCGAGCGGCTGGCCGGGGCCGTAGAGCGCGTCGGCAAATTGCGGCGACAGGAATTGCCGGCCGGTGCCGCCGGTGCCGTGCAGCACCATCACCGCATTGTCGATCTCGCCCTGCGCGTTGCGATGCGGCTGGCCGAGCGTCGTGTAGTGGATGCGCAGTTCGGGCAGCGTCTCGCCGGAGTGGAAGCGGAAGTTCGGGAGCGTGAAGATGCCCTCGCGCGTCGACCAGGCTTTCGCGAGTGCGGCCGGCGGGGCCGGCGCGGCGAGCGGCGCGGGCGCGGCGGCCTGCGCGGCGAGAAGGGCGAGCGCGATGAACATCGGCAACTTGTGCCGTCATCAGTCACGCATTCCAATCCCTCTACCTCTTGCGCTAAGGTATGCACACATTTTGGGATCGCGCCGGAACAAGCCCCTCCTCTTTAGAGGAGGGGTTGGGGTGGTGGCGAGCGAAGCGAGCATTTCCGCCATTTCTTGGCTTGCGTCCGTCGATGTCGAAATTTTCTCCCGAGTCCCCCACCCCAACCCCTCCCCTGAAGGGGAGGGGCTTAAGCGGCTGACATTCCATCGAAAATGGAGATGTGTGCATCGCTTAGACCTCTTGCGGGAGAGGGACAGGCTCGCGCAGCGAGCCAGGGTGAGGGCCTGAAGGGCGGGGCCACGCGCAGGCCCTCACCCTCGCCGCCTTCGGCGTCTTTCCCTCTCCCGGACGCGGGAGAGGGTAGGATTTCACAACACCAGCCCACACTGGACGACCCGCCCCCGAAGCTGCGACAAGCCTCCATCCAGCCGGAGACAATCAATGACCACCCGTCGCAATTTCCTGATCGGCACCACCAGCGTCGCCGCGCTCGCGGCCTTCCCGGCACGCGCGCTGACCGGCGCCGACAGCGCGGCGCAGGCGCTGCTCGCCGACATGTCCGAGCAATTGCTGACCGATTATCCCGAAACCGCCAGCGCGCTGGGGCTCGACAAGGACGCCCGCGCCGGCCTCAAATCACGCCTCGCCGATCGCTCGGGGCCGGGCCAGCAGCTCTACGCCCGGCGCGCCGCCGATCGCCTCGCGAAGCTGCGCAAGATCGACATGGCCGCGCTCGATCCGGCGACACGCATCGATGTCGACGTCGTCCGCACCGCGCACGAGGTCGCTGCGGAGGGGGCGGCCTTCGCGTTCGGCGACATGGCCGTGCTCAACACCAATTATTCCTATCGCAACGCGCCCTATGCGGTCGCGCAGAACACCGGCGCGTTCATCGAGATACCCGATTTCCTCGACAGCCAGCATGCGATCGCCAATGCCGCCGATGCCGACGCCTATCTCGCGCGCATCGAAGCCTATGCCGTGGCGCTCGATGGCGAGACCGGACGCCTCAAACATGATGCCGGCCTCGGCGTCGTCGCCCCCGCCTTCCTGCTCGACAGGACGCTCAAGCAGCAGCGCGACGCCCGCGCATTGCCGTTCGATCAATGGACGATCGCCAGCTCGATCGCGCGCCGCACCAAGGACATCCCCGGCACCCACGCCGCGCAGGCGCTGAAACTGCTCGCCGACAAGGTCGCGCCGGCGATGGACCGCCAGATCGCCGAACTCGCCGCGCACCGCGCCCGCGCGACGATGGATGCCGGCGCGTGGAAACTGCCGCAGGGCGAGGCCTATTATGCCTGGGCGCTGCGCGCGAGCACGACGACGACGCGAACCCCGGACGAAGTCCACGCGATGGGTCTCGAGCAGCTGAAGGCGCTGCAATCCGAGATGGACGGCCTGCTCAAGGGCCTCGGCATGACCAAAGGCAGCGTCGGCGCGCGCATGACCGCGCTCGGCGCCGATCCCAAATATCTGTTTCCCAACACCGATGCCGGCCGCCAGCAGATCCTCGATTATGTCAACGGTCGCATCGCCGACATCCGCACGCGCCTGCCGCGCGCCTTCGCCACGCTCGTGCCCGGCAATCTCGAGGTTCGGCGCGTGCCGATCGCGATCGAGGCCGGTGCGCCGGGCGGCTATGCCGGACCCGGCACGATCGACGGCAGCGTGCCCGGATACTATTACATCAACCTGCGCGACACGAGCATCTGGCCGCGCCATTCGCTGCCCACGCTCAGCTATCACGAGGGCATTCCCGGCCATATCTGGCAGGGCGAATATACCTACAAACTGCCTTTGATCCGCTCGCTGCTGGCGTTCAACGCCTATTCCGAAGGCTGGGCGCTCTATGCCGAGCAGCTCGCCGCCGAACTCGGCGTCTATGACGACGATGTCGTCGGCCGCCTCGGCTATCTCCAGTCGATCGCGTTCCGCGCCTGCCGGCTGGTGGTCGACACCGGCCTCCACGCCAAACGCTGGACGCGCGACCACGCGATCAATTGGTTCGCCACCACCAACGGTTCGACCGTCGAGGAAGTGCAGGGCGAGGTCGACCGCTATTGCGTGTGGCCGGGCCAGGCGTGCGGCTACAAGGTCGGCCACAGCGAGATCGTCCGTCTGCGCGACAAGGCAAAGACGGCGCTGGGCACGAAATTCGACCTGCGCCTGTTCGACGATGCCGTCGTGCTCGGCGGCAACGTGCCGCTGACCGTGCTGGGGCGCAATATCGACGCGCATATCGCGGCTCGGAAGGTGGCGGGATGAGGGCGCGCCGTGGTCTCGGCCACTTCCCAAGTCATCATCCTGGTTTCTGCCGATAAACCAGGATGGTGCCAAGGTCTCGAAGAACTGGGCGTTTCGACGCGCGATCCACCCCCAAAACCGTCATCCCCGCGCAGGCGGGGATCCATTTTTGGCGTAGATTACCGGCGTTGACGGATCGGACGCATGGATTCCCGCCTGCGCGGGAATGACGGGATTACTTTGAATTACAGTCATTTCCGCAGCGTCGCCGAGGTTTCGGTGAGGTTCGGTAACAATTTACGCAATCCCCATAATCGATCATCGCACCATCCGCAGCAGCAGAGCCGCGATCGTGCCCGCCGCCAGCGTCAGGACGGCGGCGGCGATCGCGAACGGCACACGCAATGCGACCCACGCGACCGAACCGATCTGCATCATCGGCAGCGCGTCCTCTGCGATCCGCACGCCGAACAGGATCGCGACCAACATCGCCACACCACCGGCAGCCACCGCCAGGACCACCATCCTGCGCTGCACCCCGCGCCGGCGCTCGACACGCACCACGATATCGTCCGCCGTATCCACCCCCTCGTCGATAGGCGTCCTCAGCCGCCGCGCCAGTTCCGCCTCGAAATCGTCCATTCAATCCTCCCCCGTGACCATGAACGCCCTGAGCGCGGCAATCCCCCGCGCGATATGCGATTTGACCGTGCCCAACGGAATGTCGAGCGCCGCCGCGATCTCGCCGTGGCTCATGCCTTCGCCATAAGCGAGGACGATGCACGTGCGCTGCGCCAGCCCGATCCGGCCGAGCGCGTGATCGAGGTCGATGCGCGCGACGATGTCGACATCGGGCGCAGGGCCTTGCTCATACGGCGCGTCATCGGCGAACGATTCGGTGACGATCGTCCGCCGCCGCACGGCATCGACCAGGCGATTGATCGCGATCCGGCGCAGCCAGGCGCGAAAAGCGTCCGGATCGCGCAGGCTGTGCAATTGCCGCCACGCCTGCAGGAATGTCGCCTGCGCGAGATCCTCGGCCAGCGCGGCATCGCTGCAGCTGCGGCGGAGCAGCGACCGGACCCAGGCCTGATGCCGCCGGACCAGCGCGCCGAACGCCGCCGTGTCGCCGCTGATCGCCAGCAGGACCGTCCGACGCTCCTGATCGGCGGGCTCCACGGGTCCGGCCTAGGGCCGCTCGCGCGCCCGTCGCAGCCAGCGCCCGCAATGAATCAGCCCGACGCCCAGGCAGGCCGAGAACGCCGACAATGCGAACAGCGGGATCGGCACGCCCATCGCCGAGACGATCAGCACCAGCGCCACCAGCACGATGCCGCCGCTGACATAGAGGATGATCATCCCCAGCAGCGTCAGCCGCTCGGTCCAGCGCAGCCCCGCCGGCTCGCGCAGGTCCGGAATCAGCGTGGGATCGGTCAATACGCCGCGTTCGATCGCGAGCCGGATCGTCGCTTCGGTCTCGGCGGCGATGCGCTGGCCCGACCAGAATGCGGTCGCGCCCAGCGCTGTCAGGACGGCGGCGATGATGATCAGCTCCACGCGATGCTCCCTTGTTTCCACCGGCCATGACGATGCTGTCGCCGGGTTTGGATGCAGCGCCAAATCATTTGTTCGCCGGTGCATCCGGACGCCGTCGTGCCCGCGTCTCGCAGGGCAGGTCCGATCACGGGCCGTGCAGACCGAAAGACGAGACGATGAAGATTGCAGACCACGCAGCCGCCACCCTGCTCGTGACGCTCGTCGCGTCATGCGGCGGCGATGCGCCAAATTCGCCACTCCCCGTGCCGACACCGCCACCCACGTCCACGCCGGTCCCAGATCCGACGCCCCTGGCCAATCCCGCTCTGGTCTTCACCGGCGACACCTTCCCGTCGCCGACATCGCGCCAGGAGGTCTACACGATCGAAGCCGATGGCAGCGGGCGCACCCAGTTGACCAGCGACGGCTATGGCAAATTCCTGCCGCACTTCTCGCCCGACGGTAAGAAGCTGCTCTACACCAAATTCTTCCGCGGCGGTTATGGCGCGCCCGACGCGATCACCGACGTCGTGGTGCTCGACCGCGCAACCGGCCGGGAAACCCAATTGACCCGCAGCGGCCGCGCGATCCAGCCGGTGTGGTCGCCCGACGGCCGGCGGATCGCTTATGGCGCATTCACCAACGATGCGCTGTCGGTGATGAATGCCGATGGTTCGGCGCCGCGCGTGATCGCCTTTCCCAGCGGTGCGCCCGACGATCGTCAATGGGGCGACTATCTCTGGTCGAGCGACGACTGGATCTACTTCACCGTCGCGCAATCCATCGACGGCTGCTTCAAGGTCCGGATCGATCGCATCCGCCCCGACGGCCGCGACCGTACCCGGATCACCGACGGCGGCCCCCATTGCACGCCCGCAGGCCGCGAGCAGAGCGGCGACGCCGATCCCGGCATCAGCCCCGACGGCCGCACGCTCTACAGCTCGCGCGGCCTGCCCATCGCGGTGCTAGGTCATCCCGCGATGACCGTCCGCCATCTCTACGCCGTCTCGAGCGATCCGTTCACGCCGGGCAAGATCGAGACCGACCTCAGCCTCGGCGCCACCACCGACTGCATTTCGGGCGTGCCCAAGGTCTCGCCTGCCGGCGACCGCATCGCCCTGTTCCTGTTCTGCCCGAACGATCCCCGCGCCGGAATCACGCTGACCGATCCCGCCGGCACGCGCTACGACTTCGTCGCGCCGGGCTTCGGCGCCGACTGGAACCCGGCGGCGGGACGCGCAAAAATCCCTTGAACGATCACTCAACTCATGGTCTACTTGAATGATCATTCAAGGGGTTCCATGGACACGCGCCAGCGCCTGATCCTCGCCGCGATGCGACTGTTCGCCGAGAAGGGCTATGGCTCGACCTCGGTGGCCGACATCCTGCGCGAAGCCGGCGCCCATGCCGGCAGCCTCTATCATATCTTCGCGACCAAGCAGGATGTGCTGCTCGCCGTGCTCGACGCCTATCGCGAAGGCATCGCGCCGATGCTGCTCGCGCCGGCGTGGGAGGGCGTGACCGATCCGATCGAGCGGGTGTTCGCTTTGCTCGCCGCCTATCGCCGGGCGCTGGCCGAAACCGACTGCCTCTATGGCTGCCCGATCGGCTCGCTCGCACTCGAACTGCACGAGCCCGATCCGCCGGTCCGCGAACGGCTCGCCGTCAATTTCGACGGCTGGGTCGATCATGTCGAGACCTGCCTCGTCGACGCCGGCGATCGGCTGCCCGCGGACACCGATCGCCGCGCACTCGCCGGCTTCGTGCTGACGGTGATGGAGGGCGCCGTGATGCAGGCGCGCACCCACCGCGATCTCGCCGCCTTCGACGGCTCGGTGGCGGCGCTCAGGGATTATATCAACCGGCTGGAGTCAGCCGCAATCGCAGGAAGGGAATGATGATGAAGGTCCGTTCGATGATGCTCGCCGCGCTGGCACTGGCCACGGCGCCGGCGCTCGCGGCCGAAAAGGCGCCGAGCGCCGCCGACTATCCCGATGTCGCCAACACCTCGTTCGCCGAACCGTCGGGCGATCGCGCGATCCAGCTCTCGGCGGTCATCCCGGCGCCCGCGCCCGAGGTGTTCGCCGCCTTCACCACCAGCGAGGGCTTCAAAAGCTGGGCGGTGGGGATGGCCCGCATCGACCTGCGCGTCGGCGGCGAGATCGAGGCGAGCTACAACCCCAAGGCGCAGCCCGGCGACCCCGACAACATCCGCAACCGCATCGACGCCTATCTGCCCGACCGGCTGATGGTGATCCACAATGTCCAGGCCCCCAAGGCACTGCCCGGCCGCGAAGCGTTCGCCAGGACCGTGACGGTGATCGAGTTCGTCCCCGTCGATGCCGGCAGCACGCGCGTGACGGTGACCAATGCGGGCTACGGCCCCGGCGCCGACTTCGACGCCGCCTATCGTCATTTCTTATGGGGCAATGCCTATACGCTGGACGCGCTGAAGAAATATTTCGCGGGGAAGGCGAAGGGCGGGTGAGGGATGGGGAGGGGCGCTGTATAGGTTCGGCGTCGCCGGACCAGCGCGTAGCTGAAGATGGTACAGCGCCCACGAAATTTCGATAAGCGAGGACAATTGTCCATCGTCGTAAAAATCGGCGTTGGGACGTGTCTTCCATCCCCCTTACCGTCATCCCCGCGCAGGCGGGGATCCATTTTTGGCATAGACTGCAGTGTTCATCGTTTTGATGCAGTCGGCGCAGCATCGCTATACTGATACCAAGAGTGATACGTCACTTTCCGGAAATGCCGCCGTAGATTAGGAACTTGAAATCTTTAGGCCTTCAATTGTGACGGGAAGGCGACGGACTATACTGTCTTGAAAGGAGATTTTCATCATGTGACGGATATTTTTCTATGAAAATTCCGGTGCTATAATATTTCGTAGCAAGCCATTATCATACTCGTAAAGGCAATATATGCCTCGCTGAATTCAGGACCGCCCGCTTCGGAGCCGGCTAGCCATTTTTCCAATTCATCTTCAAAAACACTCACGATAAATTTTAGATTTTGACGAGATTCATGAGAAGAATTGCGAATCAAATCGCCGCGGTATCCGTCATCGCTTATCCCCCATAGGGCCGCATAATGTGCTATAGGAATAAATGAAGGAGGTGTATTTTCCATTATTTCATCATACCTAGCTTGATCAATTGCGACATTCATCTCAGATTCGAGTTTTCTGGTATCCAAAATCGTATTTAATTCGTCATCCTCAATCGCTTTTAATAACCCTTTTGCGTTGAGTCTCGGGACACAATATCAATCAGCGCGGCCTTGCCTGAATCTCCAACCTCAGCCTTCGGATCCAAGCATCCGATCGAACATCGCCCGCCTGATCTCCGGGCTCGTCGGCCAATGGCCGCGCCGTTCGCCGCTATGCCTGACATAGGCGTCGAGACGGGCCGGGTTCTGTTCGACGACGGCGCCCGTGCCGTCGAGAAACCACCGCCCGAGCCTGTCGGTGGGCATCCAACCCGCGACCTCGCTCTCCGGATCATGCGCGACAGCCAGAACCGCCAGCGCCGCGATCTGAAGGCTAGAGAGCGGCACCGTCGGCAGCCTTCACGGCCTGCTCGATGTCTTCCGCCAGTTGGCGCGCGTGCCTGTCGCCCTCGACACGGAGCGCCCTTGCGATCACCAGCGCATGCTCCGGACCCGGATGCTCGAGGCGCGCCTTGTTCCAGAGCGCAGCCGCGCCATAGGCGTCGAAGGCACGGGCGTAGAGGGCCAGATAGGCAGGGCCATTTGCGGCATGCGGGCTTGCGTCGGCCATGCGGGGGACTAGCATGAACGGCGAACGCGGCGACAGAGAAAATCCTGCGCGACCGGCCGACGATCGCTGAACCGCCACGGTTCAGTTCGCCGTTACGGGTTTGCCGTTCGTGAGGTTCGATTTCGATCGCCCCTGCCGTGACGGTCGGGTGTCGAAGTCGGACCGATGACGTTGCGTCATTCAAAGCTGCCATGCCTTGCCAAGGCTGCGGCATCGCGCGCGCCATGCAGAATGCGGACAATGCGCACCGTGTCGGCCAGATCGCGAGACAGGATCAGGTAGCGGCCATAGATAGCCCCGCGCAAGCCGGGGCTGATTTCGTCTTTCGCCGGGAAGCTCAAGGGACGCTCCGCAATCTTGGCCGTATGCGCTTCCAACTCCGCGACGAAACTCTCGGCCCGTTCCGGGTTGTCATCGGCAATGTAGAGGCCGATGGTCAGCAGGTCGGCGCGGGCAGCCGGTGCGAACACAATCGGCTTCATTGGCGAGCGGCACGGCGTTCGGCGATAAGCTGCCTCAGTTCGGCAAAAACCTCTTGCGCCGGGATGCCGGCGCCGCTTTCATCGCCTTCGCGGACGAGGCTGCGCAGCGTTTCAAGGTCGCGCTGCTCCAGATCGCGCTTACGCGTCCAATCACGTAAGGCCTCCCGCACGATTTCGCTGGTGGAGGCATATTCGCCGTTCTCGACGGTATGGCGTAGCGTGGCGGCGATGTCCGATGACAACGTGACCGTTATGCGTTCAACGTTCGACATGGCCGACTCCACTCGGGGGGGGTATCTGCATACTTATGCATACCGCCTGTTGCCACCCCTTGTCGAGAAATCGTGTCGCGATGCCCCTCTGCCGGTTGTCCGTTGGACGTCATCGGGTTCACCGCGCGGGCAGGGTAAGGCGGTGTGCTTCCGTAGCGTTGCCGCCCTGCGCGAGGTTGATAGAATAGCGACAAGCGGTAGAAGGATCCGATGCTCACCCTTGATGATCCCGGTTGGGAGAGACTTGCAACACGCCTACGGCGACGCCGCTGATATTCCGGATATGCTGCGAGCACTGGCCTCATCCACGGGGCCGAAGGCGGGTTACCAGGATGAGCCATGGTTCAGCCTTTGGTCGAGCCTTTGCCATCAAGGCGACGTGTATAATGCCTCTTACGCAGCCGTTCCCCACATCGTGCGGATCGCAGGCGAAGCAAAAGGTCCGGTTGACTTCTCGTTTTTCCAACTACCTGCGGCCATTGAGGTCGCTCGTCAGACCGGGCACGGACCGGATATACCCCGGGGTCCATGCCGATGATTACCATCGCGCGATCGCGCGACTGATGGAGAATGTGAGCGTTCACCGAAACGAGGCGTGGGATCAGTCGATGCTGTTGTCCGCAGCGGCAGCGCAAGCCGTCGCGAAAGGGCATGTCGACGTCGCCGAGGCGCTGTTGAACCTCGATGCTCACTGGATCGCCAAAATCAACAATTGCGAGTTCGATTAGGTTTCCGATACGGAGTGCGTCAGGTCTGGATCGAGGCTGCGGCGAGGGAAGCGCGCGAGCGATCCGCCAAGGCCATGAAGTTGAAGCGATAGCCACAAGGAACCGAACCATGACCAGGATCGACGATAAGGTCGTCATCGGCCATAGCACACCGGCCGGGCGAAGCGTTCTCGATGATCTCGACCTCGACCCGGCCTATGTCGCCAAGGCCAAGCTCGCACAGCTCGTCAAGACGTCGGTGCGTGAAATGGGTCTGACGCAAATGCAGGCAGCCGAGCTGCTCGGGACGACCCAGCCGCGCTATTCGAAGCTCAGCGCCGGCAAGCTTGACCTTTTCAGCATGGAGATGCTTCAGGAGTTTCTCATGAAGCTGGGGCATGACATCGCGCTGATCGTCGAGCCTCGCCATGAGGGTGCGGGCCGCCGAGCCGTCGCACTCATGGAGACTGATCCGAGACGGCCGGCGATCGACATGCTCCAAGGAACCCGCCCACGAAGGGAATTGGTATAGCGTTGTCTAATTGAATTTTGCATGGGATTGATATTCCTTGATATTCTGACCTTGGTCTAGGGTTGTCTTCGTGGTCATGGACGAGCGTTGGCGCTGAGGTGTCCATGCCGCATGATCGCGGTCAGGCGAGGTAGGTGGACGTCCCTGATGTCCCCGACGCGGTCAGAGCCGCGACACTATAAGCGGGATCGTCCGGTATTTGGCCTTCGGTCGGTCCTGGCTGGGGTCAGTTCCAGCAGAACTCGGTTTCCGACTGCCAAAGGCGGTGGAGCAGGATGGCAAGCTTGCGGGCAACGGCGATGCGGGCGCGGTTGGGGCCCTTGGTCTCGGCGAGTGCCTTGCCCCATGTCTGCAGCGGTGAAGGCCGCTTGACCCGGACGAGCAGGCTGTTGGCCGCTTCGTAGAGCGCCGATCTGAGCATGCGATCGCCGGCCTTGGAAATGCGCCCCTTGTAGTCGCGCACGCCGGACTGGTTGCGTCTGGGGACGAGCCCGGCGAACGCGCCGACATCCTCGCCCCGATCGAACCGGTCTGGATCCTCGATACTGCTCTTGAAGGTGAGCGCGGTCATCGGCCCGACGCCGGGCACGGTCATCAGGCGGCTCGCGACGGGATCGGCCGCGGCGCTGGCCGCGAGAAGCTTTGTCGAACGCCTGATCTGGACCTCGAGTGCCTCCAGGCTCTCGACCAGCGGCTGCATGACCGCCTTGAGCTCGGGCTTCTGCGCGAACAGCACGGCGAGCCGCTCGGTTCGCTTGTTGGGCGTCGTCACCTGCCCCATGCGCAGCCCGAACAGCTTGAGCAGACCGCGCAACTGGTTCGCCATCGACCGGTGCGACCTGCACAGCTGTTCGCGGATCTTCAGCTGCGCCCGGTCGATGTGCGTCGTTTCCTGCTTGATCCGGACTGCTTTGAACCAGCCCGTCCGCGCCAGCTGCGCCAAACCCTCAGCGTCATGCGGGTCGCTCTTGTTGACCCGTGTCGACAGCACCCCCTTGGCGTGCCGCGCACAGATGCACGTCACCGGCACATCGCGCTCGATCAGCCCGTGGTAGAGGAACGCCGACAACGCCCCTGTCTCCAGCACCACGCGGACAAGCCTGCCAGCACGCCGGCGAAGGGTTTTCGCCAGCACTTCGGGGTCCGTCGCACACACCCCGCGCCACACGATCGCACCCTCGCCATCGACAACGCAAATGTGCGTCATCTTGTCACTCACATCCAATCCTGCAAATATTGTCATCGGTCATCCTTCTGCCTTGGAGCACCTGCCAGGCGACTCCGTACCACGCAGAAGGGTGACTACTTCAATTACGCCATGTCCCCGAAACTCTGCGCCCCCGAAACTCTACGTCATTTCGGCGCGCACACAGGGTGCTCGCCTTCCGTCGCGGCATTCGCAACTTCGTCTATCCGGTCCGCCAGTTCGATCGCCAGCGGCCGATCGAGCGGCTCCGCAAGGGCAAGGTCGAGGAGGTGGTCCGCGCGGCGGAAGGCGCGCTCGACTTCCAGTGAAGCTCTGTCCTGGGAGGCCTCCGAGATTGCGAGCCTTGGCATTCAGATGTCCCAAATTTAGAGATCGAACTGTCCAGCATATTCTTCAGGCCAGATGACCTGCCACCGGCCCGATTTCAGCTGTTTTGCGATCACCGCTCGCTTGAGCCAATCTTTCAGTTCAAGAAACGCAAAGACTCGCTCGATGACAGGGCCCCAAGCACGCTTGGGATAGATGAAGATGTTGAAGTGTCCCTGTCCATAGTCATGACCATCGACCACGGCGTATCTATTCTGGGAGAATGCCTGAAAGAGCGTATCTTCAATCGCATGAAAGTGCTCAAGGCGGTCGCCTTCCAGCACGTCAAATTGCACGATCAGAAGATGACGAATATCCGCTAATCCATTAGTTTCGATAATAGATCAAGTAAAGTATGCTAAATTGGAGCGTCTTTGAATAAAGTTTCTTGCAGGGGAGTTGGTAAGATGTGCGAAATGATGATTCTCCTCATATGGTGCGTGGTACGCCTTGTGCTCGGTCAGAGCGCGTTTCCCCTGCAATCAGGCGATCTAGCATTTCTTCGAAGTCATTGGCCCGTTGAAGCTCATTACGGACAGCGGGGACATACTCCGCTCGGCTTCGTAATGAGACGATAGCGGACCGAAGACCGAGCAGAATCTGCTTTGAGATTAAAAATTCCTGCTGGAGTCCTTCGGCTTTTCGCCAAAGGTGGTCCTTCAATGCATCGAACGCTGATGCATCGAAGGTATCGCTCTTAAGAAGTTTGCCAACCGCTCGGTCGATCAGTTCTTCCAGCACGATATCAAAGTTGTTTTCTGTCACGTGTCCTTCACCTGCGGTCAAAACGGCCGATCCTAGCCAGCTCAACGCGAGCTATACGTCAAATTTCCGGAGTACTATACCAAATTTGGCAGGCGCCCCCATCAACTACCCATCCCCAAACCACCCCGCATACCGCCCCCGCAAAGCCACCTTCTGCACCTTGCCCATCGCGTTCCGCGGCAATTCCTCGACCGCAATCACCGCCTTTGGCAGCTTGAACGAAGCCAGCCTCGGCCGCAGCGCTGCCAGCACCGTCTCAAGGTCCACCACCGCCCCCGGCAACGCCCGGATCACCGCCGCCACCGCCTCGCCGAAATCGGGGTGGGGCAGGCCGATCACCGCGGATTCGCCGACGCCGGGCAGCGCGTCGATCATCTCCTCGATCTCCTTGGGATAGACGTTGAGCCCGCCCGAGATGATCATGTCCTTGTCGCGGCCGACGATCCGCACCACGCCGTCGGCTTCGATCGTCGCGACGTCGCCGGTCGAGAACCAGCCGCCGTCGCGGAATTCCGCCGCGGTCTTGTCCGGCTGGCGCCAGTAGCCGGCGAAGACGTTCGGCCCGCGCACTTCGAGGATGCCCACCGCGGCGCCCTCGGCGATCCGCACCGCCACGCCCGCGAGCGGCCGGCCGACCGCGCCGGGGATGCGCGCGCCGTCCAGCGGGTTCGAACAAATGATGCCGCATTCCGACATCCCATAGCGTTCGAGAATGCGTAGGCCGCTGCGATCCTCGAACGCGGCGAAGGTCTGCGGCGTCAGCGGCGCCGATCCGCAGACGAACAGCCGCATGCCCGCCACGGCCGCACGGTCGAGCCGCGGCGAGGCCAGCAGCCGTGTGTAATAGGTCGGGACGCCCATGAACAAAGTCGCATCGGGCAGCCGGTCGAGCACCGTGTCGGCGTCGAAGCCGGGCAGCAGATCGGTCCGCGCGCCGGCCAGCAGCATCGTGTTCAGCGCAATGAACAGGCCGTGGATATGGTAGAGCGGCAGCGCGTGCAGCAGCCGGTCGTCCGGCACCACCCCCCAGGCATCGATCAATGCGCGCGCGTTCGACACCAGATTGGCATGCGTGATCATCGCCCCCTTGGAGCGGCCGGTGGTGCCCGAGGTGTAGACGATCGCCGCGAGATCGTCGGGCGCGATCGTCACCGCCGGCGGCGCCGGATGCGAACCGGCGATCGCCGCGGCCAGGCTGCCCTTGCCGTCTGCACCCAAGGTCAGCACCATCGGCGCGGACGCGGTCTCCACTGTGTCCGTCGCGGGGTCGCAGACGAACAGCACCGGTTCGGCATCGTCGAGGAAATAAGCCAGCTCGGCCGCCCGATAGGCAGTGTTGAGCGGCAGATAGAGCGCGCCCAGCCGCAAGGTCGCCAGATAGAGCAGGATCAGGTCGAGCGACTTTTCCGCATGCACAGCCACCCGCTCGCCTTTGCGCACCCCCAGCGCCGCGAGGCCCGCGGCCCAGCGCTCGATGTCGTCCGCCAACTGCCGGCCGCTGAGCACGCGCGCGTCCGCGGACAGGACGGGCCGGTCGCCGGCGTCGGCGAGCGCGCGCGACAGCGCTTCGGGGAAGGATTCCGTGGTCATCTCAGGCTCCGTCGGGTGCTCGGGCACAGGATCTGTCTGGCCGCCGACATTCAATACGCGACATCACGTCCGCGATCGGCCTCGCGATCGAGGTCGAGCCCGTCGAGATCGAACTGTTCGAGACAGCGGACCAGGTCCGGCCGGTCCGTGTCGCTCCGCATCGTCCGCTCCAGCTCATCGACCGGAGGGCGCACGCGATCCTTCTTGCCATCGACGACGCTCACTCATGTCTCCATCTGGCGGTTGCATAGAGTCACGACCGCCTCGCCGCCACACCGATTTGCCGCCCGGACAGGGCCGCGCAGGTGGACCTGTTATGCAGCGAAAACGACCTGTTCCGCACGAATTTCGACCTGTTCTGCAAAAAATCATCCCCTGTTCTGCACGATAACAGGTAATGCGCGTCGTTCGAGCACAAGCATTTGTAATCATGAGCGAAAATGTCCGACGCCCGGTGCCCGAACGCCGTTTTCCCCCTGATAAGTCCCCAAAATCGCGAAAATCGCCCTGTTATGCCGATTTTCGGCTCCGAACAGGTGCCGCCCCAGACCCTTCCTCCGCCTATTTCGGCCGTCCGCTGAACCCCGCAACCGCGCGCAGCTCGTCCGCATTCATCAGCGCGCCGTCGCTCATCACCCAATCGGTATGCCGCATCGCGCCGATGTTCCGCTCGGCATCGCCGGCCACCAGCACGAGATCGGCTTCCTTGCCAACCGCGATCGATCCGGTGACCTTATCCGCGCCCACCAGCCGCGCCGGCACCAAGGTCGCCGCCTGCAACGCCTCGCCGGTGGTGAAGCCGGCCTGCACATAGAGTTCCAGTTCGCGGATGATCTCCAGCCCGCCGCCATCGGTGCCGGCGACGATCGGCACGCCGGCTTCGTGCAGCTTGCCGGTCAGCGCCACCATCTTGGCGAAGCTCGCGCGATAGTCGGCGCGCGTCACGCCGGCGGGCATCGTATAGCCGCCCTCCTTGAAACCGCGCTCCACCTGCGGCGGCATCGTGCCGACGAACGGCGCATAGGATGGCGAGAGGTCGCCATCCTCCGGCACATACAGGCTCTCGAACGTCGACAGCGTCGGATCGACCGCGATCTTCTTCGCCGCCATCTCCGCGATCAGCGGCTTGATCGGCGCGGCGTCGAGATCCACATCCTTGGCATATTTGCCCGGTCCTTCGAACCGGGCGATACCGTTGTCGACATCGACCACGCTGTCGGGCAGCGCCTGCATCATCACGAAATTGATATGGGTGATCTCGTCATAGCCGCCCTTGATCACGTCGGTCGGCCGCAGGGTCGCGGGGATATGGCCATGGACGTGCAGCCCCAGCCGGTGCGCCTCGGTGATCGCCGGCCACAGCCATTCGGGCTTCATCGAGGTGTAGAATTTGATCGCGGTGAAGCCCTTGGATTTGGCCAGGCGCACTGCGGCGATCGCCTCGTCGGCCGACTCCACGGCGATGCCGCCCTGCGCCGCCAGCGGGCCCTTGCCGTCGATCAGCACCGATGAATAGACCGTCGGGAACAGCAACTGGCCCTGGGCAATGCGCGCTTTCCGCAGCACCGTCGGCTGGATGTCGGCGCCGGGATTGCGCGCCGAGGTCTCGCCCATCGACAGCAGCATGATACCCTGCAGGTCGCTGCCGACATGCATGTGCGCGTCCCAGATGCCGGGACTCAACGTCTTGCCCTTGCCGTCGATGATCCGGGCGTTGGCCGGTACCTTGACCAGCGCGGCCGGCCCCACCGCGGCGATCAGCCGGCCCTGGGTGACGACGGTCTGGTCGGCATCGAAGCGCGCGCGCTGCGCATCGAACAATTTCACATGGGTGAAGGCCACCGGCACCGGCGAGACCTTGCCGAACCGCGCCATGTTCGCGGGGTTGCGCGCGGCGAGCGCGTCGATCTGCGCCTTCTGGATCTTGAGGAAATCGCCGGCATAGGCCTTGGGGAGCAGGCCCATGCCGATGACGAAACCGAAGAAGCTGCCGTCCTGGTTCATCAGCACCGGCAGCGGCTCGAGCCCGACGCCCTCGATCGTCCAGGCGGTGACGGTCTTCGCGGTCGCGCCGCTGCCGATCGGGATATCGACCAGCTTCGCCATCCGCTCGGTGCCGCCGGGCAGCAGCGACAGGGTCTTGCCCGGCGCCTTGTAGAGCGATTCGGTCCAATATTTGTTGGCCGACCAGGCGCCGCCATAGCTCGAATATTGCGCCTTGCCGTCATAGGCGACGCTGGCATCCTCCACCTTGTTCTTCCAGCGCGCCTTGCCCTTCTCGATCGCAAAGGTCTCGGCGGCGTCGCCGCTCGGCGTCACGCCGCGCACCTCCAGCCGGTCGGGCTGGCCGTTGGCGCCGAGATGGATGGTCTGGTCGACCTCGAATATCTGGCCGCGCAGGTTCATGCTGAAGCGATAGGCCATCGTCCCGTCGGGCAGCGTCCACGCCGACGATGTGCCATGCTGCCCCGCCGACGAGATGATCGCGAATTCCTCGGCATCGGCGGGCGGCTTGAGCAACTGGTCCGCCGGCACCTGCGCCTGCGTGACGAACGGAGTCGAGGCGAGGAGCGCGCCGAGGACGGCGGCAATGGAATTGCGATGCATCGGAAGTCCCCCATGAGGTGCCGGCATCAGCGTTTCACAGTCGCCCACCCGGCTCAAGTGCCGTTGATCGAACAGGGTAGTCGCGTTGACAAATTGGGAGGTGCCTCCGCTGCACTATCCCGTCATCCCGGCGAAAGCCGGGACCCATAAACACCGAACTCCCAGAAATAGGCGCTCAACCCTTCAGTTCGCACTTCGATCTGCAGTGTTTATGGGTCCCGGCTTACGCCGGGATGACGGAAAGGGGGAAGATCGCGCGATTTACCCGATTGATCTCATCGATGGAACAACCCCGATTGGCAGTTTCGGGAGAAGCTGGTATCGGCCGGCTCCGTTCACGGCATGACGAGGGAGGGCCGACGATGACAGGATCGCCAGACGGCCGGCCCGGGCGCCTCGACCGCTCGCGGTCCTGACGCCGCCGGCGGCGACACGATCGCCGCCGCCCCGAATTCCGCAATTCCCCCGCTGAACTGCCGAGGAGCGGCGCGCGTGCCGCGCCGGAGATGTCATGGCCGATCGCAAACCGCCCGCCCGCGCTCCGTCGATGCGCGCCGTTCTGGCCTTCACCTTCCGTCACTGGGGACGGCGCAAGCCGCTCGCGGCCGGGCTGGCGCTCGCGATGTCGCTGGCGACGCTGACCGAAGTGTTCGTGCCCTTGTTCGCCGGGCGGATGGTCGATGCGCTGACGCGCGGACCCGGCGCGATCGAGGATGCGGCGTGGGCGTTCGGCGCGATGGTCGCGCTCGGCCTCGCGATGGTGCTACTGCGCTTCCTCGCCTTTTGGGGAATCGTGCCGCTGACGCTCGGCATCATGCGCGACATCGTCCAGGATGGCTTCCACCGCGTCCAGCGCTTCTCGACCGACTGGCACGCCAACAGCTTCTCGGGCTCGGTCGTGCGCAAGATCACGCGCGGGATGTGGGCGCTCGACCTGCTCGACGACGTGCTGCTGCTCGCGCTGCTGCCGTCGCTGGTGGTGCTGGTCGGCACGATCCTGCTGCTGGCGTCGCACTGGCCGGTGATGGGGCTGGTGATGGCGGTCGGCGCGGTCTTCTATGTCGTGCTGACGGTGGTGCTGGCGACGCGCGTGATCGCGCCCGCCGCGCGGCTGTCCAACGCGTGGGACACGCGGATCAGCGGCGTGCTGTCCGACGCGATCGGCGCCAACGCCGTGGTCAAGGCGTTCGGCGCCGAGGCGCGCGAGGATGCGCGGCTGGCGCGGACGGTCGCCAAATGGCAGCGCCGCACGCGCCGCACATGGATGCGCCATACGTGGAGCGGCACCGGCCAGCTCGCCTTGCTCTGGCTCGTGCGCTCGGCGGTGACCGGCATGGTGCTGCTGCTGTGGTGGCAAGGCAAGGCCAGTCCGGGCGACGTCGCCTATGTCCTGACCAGCTACTTCGTCGTCCACGGCTATCTGCGCGACATCGGCCAGCACGTGCATCACCTCCAGCGCTCGGTGAACGAGATGGAGGAGATGGTGACTTTGCTCGCCGAGCCGCTCGGTGTTGCCGACCGGCCGGGCGCGGAGCCGATCCGGATCGAGGCCGGCCGCATCCGCTTTCACCATGTCGACTTCCGCTATGGCCGGCATGCGACGTCGCTCTACCAGGACCTCGACGTCGTCATCGCGCCGGGTCAGCGGGTGGGGCTGGTCGGGCCGTCGGGGTCGGGCAAGACCAGCTTCGTCAAGCTGATCCAGCGGCTCTACGACGTCAGCGGCGGCCGCGTGCTGATCGACGGGCAGGACATCGCGCACGCGACGCAGGAATCGCTGCGCGCGCAGATCGCGATCGTGCCGCAGGAACCGATCCTGTTCCACCGCAGCCTGGCCGAGAACATCGCTTATGCCCGGCCCGGCGCGACGCAATTCGAGATCGAACGCGCGGCGACGCTCGCCAACGCGCACGACTTCATCGCCCGGCTGCCGCGCGGCTATCGCACCTTGGTCGGCGAACGCGGCGTCAAGCTGTCGGGCGGCGAACGCCAGCGCGTGGCACTCGCGCGCGCCTTCCTCGCCGACGCGCCGATCCTGATCCTCGACGAGGCGACGTCGAGCCTCGATTCCGAATCCGAACTGCTGATCCAGCAGGCGATGGACCGGCTGATGGCCGGCCGCACGGCGATCGTCATCGCCCACCGCCTGTCGACCGTGCGCAGCCTCGATCGCATTCTGGTGTTCGATCATGGCCGCATCGTCGAGGACGGCGACCACCGCACCCTGCTCGGGCGCGAAGGCGGTCGCTACCGCCGGCTGTTCGACAGCCAGTCGGGCGCATTGCGCGAGGCCGAGGTGATGATCTGAACGGCAAAATCCTCCCCGGAACGGGGAGGGGGACCGCCGCGCAGCGGTGGTGGAGGGGCAGGGGATCCGCGCCCGAGCGTCCATCCCTGCACCTACCCCCTCCCCATCCCGGCCAAGCAATGCTGCTTAAGCCCCTCCCCTTCAGGGGAGGGGTTGGGGTGGGGGAGATGTGCCGTTCGATATCGACGGTAACGCGCCAAGAATGGCGCAATAGCTCGCTTCGCTCGCCCCCACCCCAACCCCTCCCCTGAAGGGGAGGGGCTAAATCCGGCGCGATCCGAAGATATGTGCATACCTTAGCCCGTCCCGGTGAGGAATGGGAATCAGGCGCCTCCACGCTCACTTGCCCCGGCTCGCCGCCCGGATTGCCTTGAACTCCGATCCGTCGTTCCAGTCCGGCCAGCGCGTCGAATTCGCCAGGTCGCGCCCCACCGTGTAGATCAGATCCACATCCTGCACCGCGCCGCGCAAATCCCATGACGGATCCCAGCGGTCACAGGTCTGGTGATAGCAGGCCATATAGGCCTTCAGCCACGCTTCGCCCGCGGGGCGGCCGCCGGCGACGAGATCGGGGGCGCCGCCCAATTGCATCAGCAGCAAGGTCGGCACGCCGCGCCGCGCGAAGGAGAAATGGTCGGCGCGATAGAATAGCCCGCGCTCGGGCAGGCTTTCCGGTGTCAGATGACGGCCTTGCGCCATCGCCGCCTTGGCGAGATCCGCCTCGAGCTGGTTCTGTCCGTCGCCGACGAGCAGCACGTCGCGCGCCGGGCCGCCGGTGTTGAGCACGTCGAGTGTCAGATTGGCGACGATCTTCGCCGGCGGCGCGAGCGGCGCGACCGCATAGGCCTCCGATCCCAGCAGCCCGCGTTCCTCGGCGGTCCAGAAGCCGAACACCAGGCTGCGGTCGGGGCGGGGGCCGCGCTTGAACGCGCGCGCGATCTCGAGCAGGCCGGCGACGCCGATCGCGTCGTCATTGGCGCCCGCGCGCACCGTCCGCCCATGCGCGTCGGGTGCGCCCTTGCCATAGGCGTCCCAATGCGCGCCGAACATCACCACCTCGTCGGGACGCGCCTTGCCGCTGATGCGCCCGAGGATGTTGCGGCTCTGCACGACCGTGTGACTGACCGGCAGGTCGGCCGTGAACACCGCGCCCTTCAGATCGACCGGCCGGAAATCGGCGCGCCGCGCCTGCACCCGCAACGCATCGAGATCGAGCCCAGCCCGCCGGAACAGGTCGCGCGCGGCCGTGCCGTCCAGCCAGCCCTGGAGCAGCACGCGTTCGGCCGGATCCTTGCGGACGATGTCGTAATTCTCGCCGCCCGGCGCGGTCACCGTGGTCCAGCCATAGCCGGCGCCATCGGTATCGTGGACGATCAAGGCGGCGATCGCACCGCGGCGCGCGGCTTCCTCGAACTTGTAGGTCCAGCGGCCATAATAGGTCATCCGCCGGTTGCCGAACTTGCCCGCCGCATCCTCGCCCGGCGCCGCGCTGAAATCCGGATCGTTGACGAGGAAGATTGCGACCTTGCCCTTGAGGTCGGCGCCCTTGAAATCGTCCCAGCCCCGCTCGGGCGCGGTCACGCCATGACCGACGAACACCAGAGGTGCATCGGCGATCGCGACGCGATCGACCGGCCGGACCGTGCTGACATAGGCCTCACGCGCCTGGCCGAGCGCTATTTCGGTACCGCCGAACGCGACCTTCATCGCACCACCCTGGCCGATCTGCGTACGCACCAGCGGAACCGCCTGCGTCCAGCCGCCATTCTCGCCGCCCGGCTCGAGCCCGAGCGCCTTCAGCCGCCCGACGATCCAGTCGACCGTCTTCGCCTCGCCCGGCGTGCCCGGCGCGCGGCCCTCGAAATCGTCGGCGCTCAGCATTTTCACGCTGTCGGCAAGCCGTTGCGGCGAGGCGATCGACGGTGCCTTGGCCTGCGCGCCGGTTGCGACGAGGAGCGCGATCAGCGTCGGAAGGACAGGTTTCAAGGCAATCTCCATACGCACCATGATGTTCAGGCCGCCCGCCGCACGCCTCCGGCCATGCTCAGCGCCACCGCCTCGGCCACCTTGATCCCGTCGATCGCCGCCGAAAGGATACCGCCCGCATAGCCCGCGCCCTCGCCGGCGGGGAACAGCCGCGCGGTGTTGAGGCTCTGATAATCCTTGCCGCGGGTGATGCGGATCGGCGACGAGGTCCGCGTCTCCACGCCGGTCAGCATCGCATCGGGATGATCGTAGCCGGCGATCTGGCGCCCGAACGCGGGCAGGGCCTCGCGCATCGCCTCGATCGCGAATTCCGGCAGGCAGGTGGCGAGATCGGTCAAGGTCACGCCGGGCTTGTACGACGGCACGACCTCGCCGAGCGCGGTCGACGGGCGGCCGGCGAGAAAATCCTCGAGCCGCTGCCCCGGCGCGGCATAGGTCGCTCCGCCGGCGACGAACGCGCGCGCCTCGAGGTCGCGCTGCAGGTCGATGCCGGCGAGCGGATGGCCGGGATAGTCGCGCTCCGGATCGATGCCGACGACCAGCCCGGAATTGGCGTTGAACTCGGCGCGCGAATATTGGCTCATGCCGTTGGTAACGACGCGGCCTGGCTCGGAGGTCGCCGCGACCACGCGGCCGCCCGGGCACATGCAGAAGCTGTAGACCGTCCGGCCATTTTTGCAGTGATGCGACAGCGTATAGGCGGCGGCCCCGAGATCGGGATGTTTCGCGCAATTGCCGAACCGCGCTTTGTCGATCCACGCCTGCGGATGCTCGATGCGGACGCCGATCGAAAAGGGCTTGGCCTCGATATGGACGCCGCGGGCGTGCAGCATCGCGAAGGTGTCGCGCGCGCTGTGCCCGACCGCGAGCACGACATGATCGGCTTCCAGAGTGTCGCCGGTGTTGAGCCGCAGCCCGCGCAGCCGCCTTGTGCCGTCGGCCTTGGTCTCGACGTCGATATCGTCGACGCGGTGCCCGAAACGATATTCGCCGCCGAGCGATTCGACCGTCGCGCGCATGGTCTCCACCATCGTCACGAGGCGGAAGGTGCCGATATGCGGATGCGCCTCGGTCAGGATCTCGGGCGGCGCGCCGGCGCGGACGAACTCGCTCAGCACCTTGCGGCCGAGATGGCGCGGATCCTTGATCTGGCTCCACAATTTGCCGTCGGAGAAGGTGCCGGCACCACCCTCGCCGAACTGGACGTTCGATTCGGGATCGAGCACCCCGCGCCGCCACAGCCCCCAGGTGTCCTTGGTCCGTTCGCGCACGATCTTGCCGCGATCGAGGATGATCGGGCGAAAGCCCATCTGCGCCAGCATCAGCCCGGCGAACAAGCCGCACGGACCGGTGCCGATCACCACCGGCCGCGGTCCGGTTCGCCCGGCCGGCGCCTGCGCCACGAAGCGATAGCGCGCGTCGGGCGTCTGCCGGACATGCGGGTCACCGGCGAAGCGCGCGAGCACAGCCGCCTCGTCGGCCACGCCGACGTCGACCGAATAGACCATCAATATCGCCGACTTGCGCCGCGCGTCGTTGGCCCGCCGCGCGATCGTGAAGTCCATCGTATCGTCGGCAGCAAGGTTCAGCCGCGTGCGGATCACCTGGGCGAGCGCTTCGGGCGCGTGGCCCAGCGGCAGTTTGAGGTCGGTGATGCGGAGCATGACGTCCAACTAAGCAGGATTCGGCAGTTTGACCAACGAATCGCGATGGGCTTCAGGACTCGGGGCTGATCGCGAGGGCGAGGGCCTGGTGGGAAAATCCCGGATGCCGATTGTGCGGGGGCTGGCGGCCGCGACGTAGCGCCGGGAAATACAGCCCCGCGCCCGATGGGCGCGGGGCCGCCCCCTTATGATTCAAGTCTGTAACAGCATCGGGACGCCGAGCGCCAGTATTTCGTCAGCCTGCGATCGGGCGCGGCCCATCCTCGGCCGACATCGCACGCAGCGGCGCAATTCGCGGTCTCAGTTCGTCGCCGCGCGATCGGCTTTGGTCCAGGGCACGAACTTGCCGAGGCCGATCGAGCCGCTGGGGAAGTGCGAGCCATTGTCGATCAGCCGGACGATATCGATGCTGCACAATTGCGGCGAGTGGGTGTCGGTGACGAGGATGTCGTTGCTGTCGAGCGACGACGCGCCCGACTCCGGGTGGTTCACATAGACCCGTCCGCCGTTCATTTCATAGACGATCGCGGTGCGATCGATGATCCGCGACGAGCGGATGTCGCGCAGGGTGATGCAGTCGACCGGGGCGCCGGCGACCCGGCCTGCGGTCGCGCGCGCGAGTTGCGCGCCGGGGCTGCGGTCGGTCGCCGCCTGTGCCGCGCCGCCCGCCAGCAGCGCCGCGCCGGCCATGAGTCCGAGGATGAGATTATGCATTTCGAGTTCCTTTCATGCTCCGGATATGGGGAGGATATTGGCCTGTTCCAGATGGCGCCGCGGTGTCGCACGCATGAATTCACGGCCATGTCGCGGCCCTCCCCGCTGTCCGCGCGATGGCGGTTTGATGACCGCGAATTCACGTGATTACGGGGCCGGCGCGGCGCAGGTTCGGGCGGCCGGCGATGGTGCCGGCAGACCAAGTCCAAGGAGCTTCACGATGAAGAGACTGATCCTGTCGGCCCTGCTGGTGACGGGTCTCGCCGCCGCCGCGCCGGCCTCGGCCGCGCCGCCCGAGTCCTATCCTGCCTGTTCGTCATCGGTCCACGATGAATGCATCGAGCAGAACGGCACCCATCATGTCCGGCATCTGGCCAGGCATCCGGCGAGGCATCATGTTCAGCATGTTCAGCGCCACGCGAGCCATCATGCCCGCAGCCATCAGCGCCATGCCCGTGCGAACACGAAGCAGCACCGTGCCGGCTGAACCCTCTGACCAACTGCCCGTTGCGCCGTCCGCAGCGGGCAGTCGGGTGCGTTGAGTCAGCTTGAACCAGCCATCGTGCGATCTCCATCGCCCATCGCAATCACCACCCTCAGCCCCGGCGCATTGTCCTCCAGCACCATCGCGCCGCCATGCAGCCGCGCGACCGCCGCGACCAGCGACAGGCCCAGCCCGGCGCCGCTCATGTGACGCGCGGCGTCGAGCCGGCCGAAGCGGCGCAGCGCTTCGTCGCGCATGTCGGCTGCGATGCCCGCGCCATCGTCGGCGACGCTCAGCAGCAGCCGGCCATCGGTGCGCGCGACGCCCAGCACGATCCGGGTGCCGCCATATTTGAGCGCATTATCGATCAGGTTCGCGATCGCCTGGCCGATCAGCTCGCGATGCACATGGGCCATGACCGGCCCGGCCGGCTCGACCAGGATTTCGACGCCATGATCGTCGGCGAGCGGTCCGTACATCTCCTGCAGATCGCCCAGCATCGCCGCGACATCGACCGTCACGAACGCGTCGCGGCCGATGCCGGCTTCGGTGCGGCTGATCAGCAGCGCGGTGGTCAGCATCGCCAGCAATATGTCGCTTTCTTCGAGCGCACGGCCAAGCGCCGCTTGCGCGGCCGGATCGTCGGTGTCGGTCAGGCTGCGGTCGAGCACCGCCTTCAGCCGCGTCAACGGCGATCGCAGGTCGTGCGCCAGCCCGTCGGTCACCAGCCGCAATTCGCCCATCAGCGCCATGATGCGGTCGAGCATCGCATTGATCGCGATCGCCAGCTGGTCGAACGTATCGCCGCTGGCCGCGATCGGAACGCGCAACTCCATCTCGCCGGTCCCGATCGCCTGCGCGGTGGTGACGATCCCGCGGACGCGCGACTGGATCAGCCGGGCTGACAGCCAGGCCGCGAGCAGCGCGAGCGGCAGCGCCAGCAGCAGCGCGCTGAGCATCGCTTCCTCCATGATCCCGCCGAAGCGCAGGTCGGTTTCGACGACATGGCCGGTCAGCAGCCGCGCGCCGCCGGGCAAAGCGGTGGCGATCAGCCCCATCCGCTCGGGCTGGTCCGAGGACAGCCGGAACAGGTCGATCACCCGCCAGCCATTGCCGGCGGCGACGTTCGGCGGCCAGGCGGCGAGGTTGCCCGCCAGCGCCCGGCCGCGCGCATCGACCAGCAGGATCACCTCCTGGCGGTCGCGTCCGTCGGCCAGCCGCGCCGCGATCGTCGCGCGGGCCGCAGCGATGCCGCGTGCCTGGTTATTGCCATTCGCTTCATTGGCAGCCAGGTCGCCGGCGACGAGTTCGTCGCGCAATTCGGTGGCGAGCTGCCGGCTGGTCGCTTCGAGTTCGCCCTGCGTCAGCTGGTGGACGATGGCCAGCACCAGCGCCGCGCCGATCAGCTGGAACAGGAACACCAGCGCGCCGAAGCGCAGGATGACCGATTTCGTCCAGGCGAAACGCGCCACGGCTCAGCCGTCTCCGCCAAGCCGATAGCCGGCGCCGCGCACGGTGTGGACCAGCGTCTTCGCGCCGTCGGCGTCGATCTTGCGGCGCAGCCGGCTCATATGGACGTCGATCACGTTCGTGCCCGGATCGAAATGATAGTCCCACACGCCTTCGAGCAGCATCGTCCGCGTGACGACCTGGTCCTTGTGGCGCATCATATGTTCGAGCAGCCGGAACTCGCGCGGCTGGAGGTCGATCGCGCGATCGCCGCGCCTGACCTTGCGGGAGAGCAGGTCGAGCTCGAGATCCTCGCAGTGCAGCCGTGTCTCCACCACCGGCCCGTCGGCGCGGCGGCGGATCAGCAGGCGCACGCGCGCGAGCAGTTCGGCGAAGGCGAAGGGCTTGGTCAGATAATCGTCGGCGCCGCCGGTCAATCCGGCGACGCGATCGTCGGCGGTGCCGAGTGCCGAAAGGATGATCACCGGCGTCTGGATCGTCGCGGCGCGCATCGCGCCCAGCACCGACATGCCGTCGAGTCCCGGCAGCATGCGATCGAGGATGATCACGTCGTGCGCCGCCTCGGTCGCCAGGAACAGGCCGTCGCGGCCATTGTCGGCGCGATCGACGGTGAACCCCTCTTCCTTCATCCCCTTGACGATATAGTCGGCGGTGGTCGCGTCGTCCTCGATCAGCAGGATCTTGTGGCTCATCGCATCGTCCTTGCGGATCAGGAAAGCAGCATGCAGCCGACGATGACGAGCACCGTCGCGATCACCGGGCGCAGGATGCGGTCGCCGACGCGCGAGGCGAGCAGGCTGCCGATGATGATGCCGGGGATCGAGCCGGCCAGCAGCGAGGTCAGCAGCGAGAAATCGACCTGGCCCAGATACCAGTGACCGAGGCCGCTGATCAGGGTCAACGGTACGGCATGGGCGATGTCGCTGCCGACGATGCGGTCGAGCGGCAGGCGCGGATAGAGCATGATCAGCGCGGTCGCCCCGATCGCGCCGGCGCCGACCGACGAGAAGGTCACCGCCGCGCCGACCACGACGCCCAGAACCACCGTCAGCACCGCCGTGGTGCGGGCGCCGACGTCGGGCCGGTGCTGCGACCAGGCGGTGATCCGGCCGCGCGCGAACAATGTGATCGCGGTCAGCAGCAGCGCCACGCCCAGCACCGATTTCATCACGGTCGAGGCGGCTTCGGACGGCGGCCCGATCCGCTGCAGGATCACGAGGCTCAGGATCGCCGCGGGCACGCTGCCCGCGCCGAGCCGCGCGACGATCCGCCAGTCGACCGAGCCGCGGATACCATGGACCAGGCTGCCGACGCTCTTGGTCGCGGCGGCATAGAGCAGGTCGGTGCCGACCGCGACCGACGGGTGAAAGCCGAACAGCAGCACCAGCAGCGGCGTCATCAGCGATCCGCCGCCGACGCCGGTCATCCCGACGAGGATGCCGACGAACAATCCGGCGAGGGCGTAGAGCGGTTGGACGGTCACGCGGGGAGTGCCCCGAGGCATTCCGGAATGCGTGTCGCGAGCGAAGCGAGTTCACTTAAGCCCCTCCCCTTCAGGGGAGGGGTTGGGGTGGGATCAGCGCTGTCAGGGGCTCGACGCCCCTGGCGGCGCTCAGTCACGCGCGCAGAGGCTCGCTGCGCTCGCCCCCACCCCAACCCCTCCCCTGAAGGGGAGGGGCTAATCCGCAGTGAACCGCCACGACCAGATGCGTTGAGCGAGCAGGCCGAGAGCAAGCGAACGTGGCAGGTCATTCTCGGCATCTCATCTCCCTCGCGCCCAATGTGGCGCGGATGCCCCATGGTGTCGTCGTTGCCCTAGCGATATTTTCTTGGCCCACATGACGCAAAGTTAATCCCGCGCCCGGCCGGGCCGCTCAAGACGCCACGCGCTCGCCGCCTTCCAGCCTGGCCATGATCTTGTCCAGCCGTTCGACGATCGCGAGATCGATCTTCTCATGCAGCCGCAATATCTCCAGTTCTGCACGCAGATTGACCTCGAAATCGAGGCTCGCCGCCAGCCGGTCCTTCGCCGACTGGCGATTCTGGCTCATCATGATGATCGGCGCCTGGATCGCGGCCAGCGTCGAGAGCATCAGGTTGAGGAAGATGAACGGATAGGGGTCGAAGGTCGCGTTCCAGCGCGACAATATGCCGCTGTTGAGCAGCATCCAGCCGAACAGCACAATCCCGAAGGCGATGATGAAACCCCACGATCCACCGACCGCGGCGACCCGGTCGGCCAGCCGGTCGCCCATGCCCGATTGCTCGTCGGCGACATTGGCGGCGTCGCGGCTGATCGGCGTGCGCGCGTGGATCATGCGCAGGACGCGCTCCTCCTCGCGAGTGAGGAGATGGGGCTGCTTGCCGAGCAACGCCTTGGCGAGCGTCTGGATATCATGTGCTTCCATCGTGCGCGCATCCTGTCCGATCTACTGGCCGCGCGATAGTGGAAGGCGCGAGCGGGTGACAGTCCGTCGCTGCGGGCGGTCAGCCCACCAGTCGCAGCGCCGGCGGTTTCGCCATGTGCGAGGCGCTGCCGCGGCCGCCGGAGACGAGCCGCTGCAGGTCGATCAGCGCCCGCGCCATCGAAAGGCCGCGCGGACCGGCGATGAAGCGCGGTTCCCAGCGTGGCCCGAACTTGTCCTTGTAGGCGCGCAGCCCTTCGAAGCCATAGAACGCCTCGCCGTGGCGATAGAGGAAGGCGCCGGCCTTGGCCCAGACCGGTGCCAGCCGCCGCGCCTCGATGCCCGAGAGCGGCGCGAGGCCCAGCGTGAACCAGCCATAATCCCGTTCCTGCCCCCACAGCATCAGCTGGACGAACAGAAAGTCCATCGTGCCGTGCGGCATCACCGCGTCGTGGCGCATCAGATCGACCGACAACTCGGTTCGGCACGCGGTCGCCCAGATATTGGCGAACGCGACGATCCTGCCGGCGTGGCGCACCACCGCGCAGTCGAAGCGCAGCATATAGGCGGCGTCGAACCGGCCGATGCTGAAGCTCTTCTCGCTTTGGCCCTTGGCCGCGAGCCAGCGATCGGAGATGCCGCGCAACTCGTCGAGGATTGCGGGCACCGCCGCCACCGGCACGATCTCGAACGTCGCGCCCTCGCGTTCGGCGCGGCGTGCGGCATAGCGCAGCGGCCGGGCGGCGGGGCCTTCGATCGTGAAGCTGTGCAGGTCGACGCGCGCCTCTTCGCCATATTTGACGATCGAGAGGCCGAGATCGACTGCCAGCGGCAGCGCGTCGCGGCTGAGCTGGTACAGCAGCAGCCGGCCCTGCGCGGCGTCTGCGCGTTCGCGCAGCTGCCACAGCAGGTCGGGCCATTCGGTGCGGTCGCCCACCGGATCGCCCATCATGATCCAGCTATGGCCCTGGATCTGGTACATCACGAACGCGCGGCCCGATGGCGACGTGAGGAACAATTTGTCGCCGGTCAGCGCCAGGCAGGCGTCGGTGCGTTCGGCCAGCGCGATCGCGCGCGCGCTCGGTTCGGCGGCGGGGCGGCAGGATGATTGCGGCCGCGCGGCCGGACGGAACATCCGCCACAGTGCCGCGCCGATCACCACCACGCCGGTGGCGAGGCTGGCGCGCAGGAAGCGCGAGGCGTCGCCATGCGGGCCCATTTGCCACCACAAGGCGTCGCGATAGGCGACATGCTTGAACGCGAAGAAGCCGATCCAGGTCGACAGGCCGACCGCGACCGCGACCGTCGCCAGCCAGCCCGGCGTCAGCACGTCGGCGGTGAAATTGGTGCGGCGATAGAATGCCGGGTGTGTCCATTGCAGCAGCGCCGCGATCGCCGTCAGCACCATCGCCTCCTCATAATCGAGGCCCTTGAACAGCGAGAAGGCCGCACCGCACAGCAGCAGCGCGCGCGTCACCCAGAACGCGCCGTCAAGCCGGCGATAGAGGCCGGCGGCGAGCAGGATCAATATCGTGCCGATGATGCTGGCGGCGAGATGCGAGGCCTCGACGAACGGCATGGGTAGGATGTCGCGGACGAGATGATAGCGCGACGGGATCGCCGGCAGCGAACCCGACACCAGCAGCACGAGTCCGCCCAGTGAAACCAGCACCGACAGCATCACCGGCGCGATGCCTGATGCCAGCATCTGTGCGCTGCCGAGCGCGCGGCCGACCGGGCGGCGCCATGCGCTCCCCTCATGCAGCGCGATCAACAGCGCGGCGATCATCAGCGGCAGCAGATAATAGATCGCGCGATAGGCGACGAGCGCCGCGAGCAAGGCAGGCCGGTAGACATGGGGCATAGTGGCGACGATCACCGCCTCGAACACGCCGATCCCGCCCGGCACATGGCTGATCAGGGCGACGATGATCGCGAGCACATAACCGAGGAAGAAGACCGGAAACAGCGACGGGCCGGTATGCGGCAACAGCAGGAACAAGGCGGCGGTGGCGGCGGCGAGATCGAGCGAGGCGACGGCCACCTGCGCCAGCGCCTGGGGCACCGTCGGCAGCGGCAGCGTCCAGCCGAGCAGTTTCGGCGCACGCGTCCGTCGCCCGATCGCCACCAGCAGCATGGCGGCGGCGGCGAGGATCGCGATGCCGGCGGGGCGCTGGATAGCCGGCGTCAGCGCGACCGGACCCAGCGCGATCGTCATCGGGTGCAGCGCCATCACCAGCCCGGCCATCACCAGCACGCCGCTCCAGAACGACAGGCTGGTCGACGCGATGATGCGGGCGATGTCGGCGGCGCCGAGGCCGGCGGCGCTGTAGATCCGGTAGCGCGCCGACCCGCCGGTCAGCAGCGACAGGCCGAGATTGTGGCTGAGCGTATAGCTGCAGAACGAGGCGAGCGCGGCGGTGCGCCAGGGCAGCGGCCGGCCGATCACGTGCAGCGCGACGACATCGTAGAAGGTCAGTGTCAAATAGCTGACGACGGTCAGCAGCAGCGCCGCGCCGATGCGCGCCGGCGGCATCGCATGCAGCGCTGCGCGGATATCGCTCAGCCGCACCGCCGCCATCAGGCGATGCAGTGCCCAGAAGGCGAGCGCGGTCACCACCAGCATCGCCGCGATCGTCAGCGGCGCGCGGTGGCGTGCGAGCCAGGATCCGATCGCCGGTCGCGTCATGATCATCGCACCGTCCAGCGTCAGACCCGGTGCCAGACCTGCGTCTTGCAGATCAGCCCGCCGAGGATGCAGCCGGAAATGCGCAGCGCGGTCCGGTTCTGCGGCACCAGCGTCGACTGGAAGATGCGCCCCATGTCGGGAACATAGACATGACCCTGCCAGCGCCCCGACACCGACGGTGCATAGTCGCGCAGCAATTCGGTGCCGATCAGCGTGCCGACGCCGGCTTCGGCGGCATCCTGCAGCGCCTTGGCGCTCGCCCAGACGACGCGGCCGCACAGCGCCGTGCCACACATGCGGGTCTGCACGGCGACGCTGTGGTGCGGATTGATCCAGGTGCCGATCACCGGTGGCGGCGACGCCAGGGTCACGGCGCCGGCGGGGGCGGCGGCGGTCAGCAGGCCAAGGATGGCGGCGGCGAAAAACAGGCGTGTCATCTCGGTCAGTCCATTGCGGTGTTGGTGGGGAGAGCTGGGGCGGGAAGAGCCGGACTGGGGCGCCCCAGGGCGGCATCGATCGCCTTGATCAGCACGGCGTGCACCGCTTCGTCGTCGCGATGCAGCGGATGTCCGCCCGGCAGCGTCGCGACCTCGAGATTGGCCTGGTGAAGCCGCGGGCAGAGGCTGTTGTCTTCGGCCGCGCCGTGGATGCAAAGAGCCGGCACCCAGTCGAGCGCGCGCGCCGTGGGCAGCGCATCGTCCTCATGCATCAGGAAGGTGAAGATCTCGCCGGGCGACGCGCGAAACTCGACGGTCGCGCCCGGCACCACCAGCGCGACGAAGGCGATCTTCGCACGCAGATCGGCCTTGAGTCCGGCCAGCCCCACCTGCAGCATGTCGGCGCCATAGGACTGCCCGACCAGGATGATCCGCGCTGCCGGATCGACCCGGCCGGCGCGGCCGATCGCATCGGCGACCAGCGCAGTGGCATCGGCCGGCGTGCGCCGCTTGGCGAACGCGGTGAGGCTGTTGACGCCGATGACCGGGATGCCATCGGCCGCGAGCCGCCGCGCGACGAGATGGCCCATGCCGATCTTGAACCCCATATCGCCCGACAGCACGATCGCGACGACATGCGCACGGGCCGGCACCGGTTTCGTCGTGGCCGGAACGAAGGTGAAGGGATCGCCGCCGAAATAACCGATCCAGGCGAAAAACAGCAGGAGGCCCGCGAGCACTCCGGCGCCGAGACTGGGTTTCATGGCGACGTCCTTCCTCGCATTATCGCCGACGGGCTGGACGGGTTCACGCCGGTCCCCGGACAAAATCGTGGCGGCGCCCGGTCAGGGCTCCGGACGCCGCCACTTGGTCACACCGGCCGGGGGGTCGTGGCCGGTGACCATCCTTCTAGCCGTGCGCGTTTGTCGGCGTTCTGGCGGGTTCATGAATTTCCCGTCATGTTTGCGCGGCAACAAGATTAAGCATTGTTCATCCGCCTGCCAGCGGGCCGACAAGCGCGTATCGGTAGAGCCTCGCGATCATGCCGACACATCCCGCCTCCGGACCCGGGCCCCAATTGCTGCAATCGCTGCCGATTGCCGTGCTGATGGTGTTGCTGCTGATCCCGGCGCTGGTCTCGATCCGCGGTTTCAGCGCCGCGGCGCGCGATCGCAACGCGGCGACGGCGGCGCTCGGGATGACGGTGGCCAAGCCGGAAACGGCAGGCGAGCCACTGCTGGTGACGAGCCTGCGCGCCGATGGCCCGGCCGACCGTGCCGGCATGGCGGTGGGCGACGAGATCGACCGGATCGACGGACGGCGGCCGAGCACATTGCGGCAGGCCGAGCATCAACTGGCGGCAGCGCCCGCTCCGCATCTGACGATCCGTCGCCATGGCCGCGATATGCAGATGGTGATTCCCGTGCCGCGCGACCACAGAGCGCGGCCGCGTCGCCGCCGCGCCGCGCGGCCCCGCGGTGCCGGCATGAACTGGCTCTGCGTCTCGCCGGCATCGCAGCACGATCCGCGCGCCAATTGCCTGTCGAGCCTCTGATACGTTCACGAGGGCACCATCGCGGCGGCAAATGCCGGGCGTCGAGGGGCGCCTGACGGCAGACGGCCGCAGGTCGATTTACCCGCACATGCGCTTTCGCCATTGTAAAACATATATGAGCGCATATAGTACGCATGTGATCGATCTGGGGGCGGGCTTCCGCCGTTGACGTCGCCGAACCATGGTGAGGAGCATTTCATGGCAGCCAGCCAAACGAATACACTCGATGACGTTGCGTCGCCCGCCGCGCCGCCGCGTCCCGCATTCCCGTTCATCGCGGTCGACGAACTCGGCCATGCCAGCCTGACCGCGCAGCGTTGCGGCACGTGCGGCACCATTTATGCCGAATCGGAGCGCATGGCCTGCGCCAGATGCGGCGCCCGCGCCGATGCCTTCTCGACCGTCGAGCCCAGCTACAATGGCACGCTCCATTCGGCGTCGATCGTCCGGCGCGCCTATCCGGGCATTCCGGTGCCGTTCATCTCGGCGATCGTCGATCTCGACGGCGGCCCGACCCTGAAGGGCATATTGCGCGGAACCGGCCTGGAACCGGCCGACGTCGCCCAGGGCCTGCGGGTCAAGGTCGTCTTCGACGACGCCCTCGGCCGCAAGGACAAAGAGGGCAACAGCTATGTCAGCCACTTCTTCGAACCCGCCTGAGGCTGAGATCGAATTGAGGACGCACATATGAGCGAAGACATCTACATCGTCGGCATCGATATGCTGAAGTTCGGCAAATATCCGAACCGCACGCCGGCGCAACTCGGCTCCGAGGCCGCGCTGGGCGCGCTCGACGAGGCCGGGATCACGATCCACGACATCCAGGCGGTCTATTCCGGCAGCAATTACACGACGATGATCGGGCAGAGGATCCTGCAGCAGATCGGCCAGACCGGCGTGCAGATCATCAATCTCGTCAACGCCTGCGCGACCGGCGCGACCACGATCCGCGAAGGCTGGACCGGCATCCGCGCCGGCGAATATGACACCGTGCTGTGCGTCGGCGTCGAACAGACCGCCGGCCTCGGCATGCTGGGCGCGGCCAAGCCCGGCCCGATCCCGACCGAGGGCCTGCTCGGCTCCGCGACGATGCCGGCGGTGTTCGGCGAGGCGGGCATGGAATATGCCGCGAAGACCGGCGCCACTTTCGCCGATTTCGCGCAGATCGCGGTCAAGAACCACCATCACTCGACGATGAACCCCAAGGCCTATCTGCAGCGCGAGACGCCGCTGGAGATGGTGATGGAATCGGAGATGATCGCTTACCCCATCACCAAGTTCATGTGCTCGGTCAATGTCGACGGCGCCGCCGCGGCGGTGCTGATGTCGGAGAAGAAGGTGAAGGAGCGCGGGCTGATGGACCAGGCGGTCCGCATCCGTGCCTCGTCGATCGCGTCGAGCCCCTGGCAGCAGCGCGATCCGACGATGTTCGACATCAACAGCGTCACCCGCCTCGCCGCCGACAAGGCCTACAAGATGGCGGGCCTCAGCCCTGAGGATCTCGATCTCGTCGAGCTTCACGACTGCTTCGCGCCGGCCGAGCTGCAGCATTACGAGAATCTGCGGCTCTGCGGCGAGGGCGACGGCGTCAGGCTGCTGCAGGACGGCGAATCGGCGCTGGGCGGCCGGATCCCGGTCAACGTCTCGGGCGGGCTGCTGTCGAAGGGCCACCCGATCGCCGCGACCGGCATCGCCAATCTTTTCGAACTCGTCCAGCATCTGCGCGGCCATGCCGGCAGCCGGCAGGTCGAGGGCGCGCGGATCGGCATGGCGCACGTCGTCGGCCTGGGCACGGCGGCGGCGGTTCACATCCTCGAAAAGGCCTGAAGCATCGCCCATCGCTCTCGACGTCGTCGGCGAGGCAGTTGATCGCGAGCCCGGCGATCCACTACGCTGCGTGCTTTCCCTGTTCCCAGGATCGGCGAACCGCAGATGGCCACGCTCATGCTAACGACGATCGTCGAATCGCGGCCGCTCTCGGCGCCGTTCCGCATCGCGGGCCATGTGTTCGACTGTACCGACGCGATCGTCGTGACGCTCGATGACGGCAGCCATGCCGGGCGCGGCGAGGCGGCCGGGGTTTATTATCTCGACGACGACGTGCCGCACATGCTCGCCGCGCTGGAGGGCGCGCGGGCGGCGATCGAGGCGGGGCCGACACGTGCGCAGCTGCGTGAGATCCTGCCGGCGGGCGGCGCGCGCAATGCCGTCGACTGCGCCCTGTGGGAGCTCGAGGCACGGCGCACCGGCCGGCCGGTCTGGTCGCTCGCGGGGCTGGCCGCGCCGCGTCCGCTGGTCACCACCTTCACGGTCAGCGCCGACGATCCCGACCGGATGGCCGCGCGCGCGATCGCTTACGACCATGCCCGTTCGATCAAGATCAAGCTGACCGGCGACCTGCCGCTCGACATTGCCCGTGTCGAGGCGATTCGCGCGGCGCGTCCCGACGCGTGGCTGGGCGTCGACGCCAATCAGGGCTTCGCGATCGGCGATCTCGATGCGCTGGTGGCGGCGATGGTCGAGTCGAACGTATCGCTGATCGAACAGCCGCTGGCCCGCGGGCGCGAGGCCGATCTCGACGGATATCGCTCACCGATCCCGATCGCCGCCGATGAAAGCGCGCTGACGCTGGCCGACGTGCCCGGGCTGGTCGGCCGCTTCGACATCGTCAACATCAAGCTCGACAAATGCGGCGGGCTGACCGAGGGGCTGATGATCGCCGCCGCCGCGCGCGCGGCGGGGCTGGGCGTGATGGTGGGCAATATGGTGTGCTCCAGCCTGGCCATGGCGCCGGGCTTCGTGCTGGGCCAGATCTGCGACATCGCCGATCTCGATGGCCCGATCTTCCTCAAGCAGGATCATGTGCCCGGCATCGCGTATCGCGACGGCATGGCCTGGTGCGACGACTCGGTCTGGGGTGGCGCGGCACCCGCACCGGCCTGACCGTCGGCACCCGGGCTGGGCGATCACGATGCGTCCTGACCCGTTACCGCCATGGCCCGCCGCCAGCCGCCGGACATTCCTTGCCGGACGTGCGACTATCCCTTGACGTGGCTGCGCCAAGCGCCGATGTGCGCCGTTAGCACTCTCCGATAGTGAGTGCCAACCGCATCGGCAGCGCTGGCTGGCCGGTGTGAGAGCGGCAGATCGCCGCAGTCCAGCGAGAGGATAGTCTAGCCATGGCATTTCGCCCCCTTCACGACCGCGTGCTCGTGCGCCGCATCGATGCACCCGAGAAGACCGCCGGCGGGATCATCATCCCCGACACCGCCAAGGAGAAGCCGCAGGAAGGCGAGGTCGTCGCGACCGGCACCGGTACCCGCGGCGAAGACGGCACGATCACGCCGCTCGACGTCAAGGCCGGCGACAAGATCCTGTTCGGCAAATGGTCGGGCACCGAGGTCAAGCTCGACGGTGAAGACCTGCTGATCATGAAGGAAAGCGATGTCCTTGGGATTGTTGGCTGACGCCAACGGGCTCGGCATCGTTGGCTGAGCACGAACCGCTTTTCGAACCACCTCAAATATGAAGGCTATAGACCATGTCAGCCAAAGACGTAAAATTCTCGCGCGATGCGCGTGAAGGCATCACCCGCGGTGTCGATATCATCGCCAATGCGGTTCGCGTCACGCTCGGTCCCAAGGGCCGCAACGTCCTGATCGACAAGAGCTTCGGCGCACCGCGCATCACCAAGGACGGCGTCACCGTCGCCAAGGAGATCGAGCTCAAGGACAAGTTCGAGAATATGGGTGCGCAGATGCTGCGCGCGGTCGCGTCGAAGACGCACGACCATGCCGGCGACGGCACCACCACCGCGACCGTGCTCGCCCAGGCGATCGTCCGCGAGGGCATGAAGTCGGTCGCCGCCGGCATGAACCCGATGGACCTCAAGCGCGGCATCGATCTCGCCGTCACCAAGGTCGTCGAGGATCTCAAGGCGCGCTCGAAGCCGGTCGCCAACAATGAGGAGATCGCCCAGGTCGGCATCATCTCCGCCAATGGCGACGAAGTCGTCGGCCGCAGGATCGCCGAGGCGATGGAGAAGGTCGGCTCGGAAGGCGTGATCACCGTCGAGGAGGCACAGGGCCTCGAATTCGAACTCGACGTCGTCGAGGGCATGCAATTCGATCGCGGCTATCTGTCGCCCTACTTCATCACCAATGCCGAGAAGATGCTGGTCGAGCTTCAGGATCCCTATATCCTGATCCACGAGAAGAAGCTGTCGAACCTGCAGGCGCTGCTGCCGATCCTCGAAGCGGTCGTCCAGTCGGGTCGTCCGCTGCTGATCATCGCCGAGGACATCGAGGGCGAGGCTCTGGCCACGCTCGTGGTGAACAAGCTGCGCGGCGGCCTCAAGGTCGCGGCCGTCAAGGCGCCTGGCTTCGGCGATCGTCGCAAGGCGATGCTCGAGGACATCGCGATCCTGACCAAGGGCCAGACGATCTCGGAAGACCTCGGCATCAAGCTCGAGACGGTGACGCTCGACATGCTCGGCACCGCCAAGCGCGTGACGATCGACAAGGACAACACGACGATCGTCGATGGCGCCGGCGATGCCGATGCGATCAAGGGCCGGGTCGAGGCGATCCGCCAGCAGATCGAGAACACCACCAGCGACTATGACAAGGAGAAGCTCCAGGAGCGCCTCGCCAAGCTCGCCGGCGGTGTCGCGATCATCAAGGTCGGCGGCGCATCCGAGGTCGAGGTCAAGGAGCGCAAGGATCGCGTCGACGACGCGCTCCACGCGACCCGCGCGGCGGTCGAGGAAGGCATCGTCCCCGGCGGCGGTACCGCTCTGCTCTACGCGAGCCGCGCGCTCGACGATCTCAAGGGCATCAACGACGACCAGACCCGCGGCATCGACATCGTCCGCAAGTCGCTGCAGGCGCCGCTGCGTCAGATCGCCCAGAATGCCGGCCATGACGGCGCGGTCGTCGCGGGCCGCCTGATCGACGGCAACGACCAGAACATGGGCTTCAACGCACAGACCGACCAATATGAGAATCTGGTCCAGTCCGGCGTCGTCGATCCCACCAAGGTCGTCCGCTCGGCGCTGCAGGACGCGGCTTCGATCGCCGGCTTGCTGATCACCACCGAAGCGGCCGTTGCCGAGCTGCCCGACGACAAGTCGGCCATGCCCGCGATGGGCGGCGGCATGGGTGGCATGGGCGGCATGGATTTCTGATCCGACGTTCCATGCTGGACTGAAAGGGGGTCGGAGCTTGCGCTCCGGCCCTTTTTCGTGTGTCTTTCCTTCCCCCGTCAAGGGGGAAGGATCCACAATTCGGGGACACTACTGGGGTCCCAGAATTAAGATTGCGCCATCAACTTCAGAAGTTCACCGCCACCCGCCCGTAATAGAACCCGCCGCTGAGCCCGAACGGCGCGAAATTGCCGTACTGGCCGGAACCGTCCGATGCGACGATGCCGTTCTTGTCGGGATAGGTGTCGAACAGGTTGTTGGCGCCGACCGACAGCGTCAGATGGTCGCTGACGTCATAGCCGATATCGAGATCGGCCACCCATTTCGCCCCGAACGAGCGGTCGCCGGTCTCGACATTGCTCGATTCGGTGTAGCGGCCATAGCGGGTCACCCGCGCCAAAGCGTGCAGCCAGTCGAGCGTCCAGTCGGTCGACAGCACGATCTTGGTCCGCGGCGTCGCGGCGACGAGATCGCGCCGGGCCTGGCGCCCGAACAAGGTGACGTTGAGCGCGCTCAACTGCGTCGGGTTGGCGATGATGTTGAGGATCTTCGTCTTGTTGTAGCTATAGGCCGCGCTGAGCTTGAACGTGCCGATGCCGGCGGTGCGCAGACTATATTCCGAAACGAGATCGATTCCGCGCGTGCGCGTGTCGATCGCATTGGCGAAGAACTGCGCGCTGTCGACATTGGCGACGCCGTTGGCGATCAGGATGTTGCGGATTGCCGACCCCCCGTTCGACGCCGTGCCGAGGAACTCGGTCTTGACGATGCGATCGTCGACGCGGATCTGATAGGCATCGGCGGTGATGCGGAACGGCCCGGATTCGAAGGTCGCGCCGCCCGAAAAGTTCAGCGACTTTTCCGGCTTCAGCGGCTGCGCGCCCAATGCGAGCGCCGCCGCGCTGTTCACCGGCAGGAATTTCGACGTGGTCGACACGCGCTGGTCGCCGATCACCGTGACCGTGTTCTGCGTCGTCGAGAAGCCGGTCTGGGCCAGCGACGGCGCGCGGAAGCCGGTGTTGACGCCGCCGCGCAGCGCGAAGCCGGGAACTATCTCATAGCGCGTCGAGAATTTCCCGCTCACCGTGTCGCCCGCGCTGTCGTCATAATGCTCGACCCGGCCGGCGATGCCGACGAACCAGCCGCGCGCGACGTCGGCCGACAGATCGACATAGCCGGCGAAATTGTTGCGGCTCAGCGAGGTCGCGTCGGCGGGGGAGGTGCCGGTGAACGAGACCAGGCCGGGCGAGGGCGACCGGCCGCCATAGACCGCCCCGAACGGCGTGCCGTCATTGGGGATCACATAGCCGCCGTCGCGATAGCTGTCGGGTTCGCCGGCGATGTTCTGGAAGCGCTCCCAGCGATGCTCGACACCGACTGCTACTGCCAGCGGCCCGGCAAGGCCGATATCATAGTCGCGCTTGAGATCGGCATTGTTGACCCACAGGCTCTGTACCTGCTTGCCCATGAAGAATGTCGTCGGGCTCGACGGCCCGAGCGACGGGTTGAGCGTGCCTTCTGCGCCCAGCCTCACATGATCGCGGCCGTAGCTGGAACTGACGTCGAAATCCCAAGCGCCCAATTTGCCGCGCAATCCGACCGCGGTCTGGAAATCCCATTCGCTGATGCGGCGATAGGCCTGGAAGCCCGAGGGGTAGATCTGCGGCAGCGCGGTCAGGCCGGTGGTGTTGGCCACGCCGCCGAAACCGGTCGGCGACGGGAACACCGCGCCGCGCTTGTCCCTGATGTCGCGATAGCTGAGCGTCGAGAAACTGTAGAGCTTGAGCGTCTCGCCGATCGGCAGTTCGGCGTTGTAGGATCCATTGATGATCGTGTCGCGGTTGGAGCGGCCATAGCCGCCGGCGATCAGATGATCGGTCGTCGCCTCGCGCGGATCGGGCTGCCCGCTCACCAGCGGAAAGATCTGCGGCACCGGCAGCGCCGAGGAGTCGGCGCGATCGTGATATTTGCCCTCGACGGCGAAGCGGATGAAACCGCCGTCGCCGATCCGGCTGCCGTAACTGACCGTCTGCTGGAGCAGTTCGCCACCCTTTTCATAGAGCTGGCCGGCGGTGGAGGTGAATGCGCCGCCTTCGGGCTCGTCGTCGAGGATGATGTTGATGACGCCCGAGATCGCATCCGATCCATATTGCGCGGCGGCACCGTCGCGCAGCACCTCGATGCGGCCGACCGCATTGGTCGGGATCAGATCGATGTCGACCGGCGTCGATCCGCCGGAGATGCGCGAGAGATTGTTGATCAGCGACGTGGTGTGGCGTCGCCGCCCGTTGACCAGCACCAGCAGATAATCGCCCGAAAGGCCGCGGATCGAGATCGGCCGCACGCTGGCGGATGTACCGCCGCCGCCCAGCGCCGGCATCGTCAGCGACGGGATGATGTTGCCGAGAATCTCCTTGAGCCCGGTGCGGCCGGTCGCCTGCAATTCCTGCGGCCCGATCACGTCGATCGGCACCGGACTGTCGGCGACGGTGCGCGCGCTGCCGCGCACGCCGGTGACGACGATCGTGCCGCCACCCGCCTCGGCATCGTCGCCGAGCGGGGCTTCGTCGGCGGGGGTTTCGGCGGGCGCGGCATCCGCGGCATGCGCCGCGGCGGCGATCGGTAAGAGTGCGGCAAGCGCGACGCTCGCGAACAGGCTGGTCTTCATGGTCTTTCCCTTTGAAAATTGAATGAGTGTTGGTCGGCTCCAATTCCTCCCCGGAACGGAGTGCGGGGTTGGACTGCCCCCGGCAGTCCAAGATCGTGCCGGGGGCACGATCGACCCCGCACTGGGGACCGCCGCGCAGCGGTGGTGGAGGGGCAGGGGACCCGCTCCCTCACATCCAGCCCTGCACCTGCCCCACCACCAGCCTGCGGCTGGTCCCCCTCCCCGTTCCGGGGAGGATTTTGATACGGCGCGCGTCTCCGCCGCCGGGGCACTGCCCCGCCGCGAAAGTCTTCAGTCTTGGTTCGATCCCGGTTCTGTCGTCCCCGGATCAGCGCGCGGCAGCGAGCGCCGTCGTCGAAAATTCCTTGTCGAAACCTGCGACCAGCGGCCGTTGGCCCTGGGTCGCTCCGGCGTTGCGGAAGTCGGTCAGCACGCGCTGCTGGTCGGCGATCACGGCATCGTCGATCGGCACGCGCAGCCGGGCGTTCTTGATCGCATAATCGCGCGCGATATCGATCGGCAGGCCGGTCTCGCGCGCCAGCACGGCGGCATAGTCGTCCGGATGGGTGCGCGCCCATTCGAGCGCGCGGCCCTCGCGCACGAGAAAGTCGGCGAGCTGCGCCCGCTTGCTCTCGATCGCCCGGACATTGGCGACGTCGAAGCTGTAGCCGCGCACGAAATCATGGCCATCGGCGATCACATGCGCACCGCCTTTCAGCCCGACCGCGAGAAACGGGGACCAGGTCGACCAGCCGTCGATCGCCCCCGAATCGAACGCCGCCTTGGCATCGCCCGGCGCGAGGAAGCTCAGCTTGATCCAGTCGGCCGGCAGCTTCTCCGCCGCCAGCGCGCGGATCACGAGATAATGACCGACCGATCCGCGCGTCGTCGCCACGGTCTTGCCGTGGAGATCCTGCAAGGTCCGCGCCGGCGATCCGGCAGGCACGATCAGTGCCAGCGCGCCCTCGGGCCGCTGCGCGGTGAAATGCGCGCCGACCGCCTTGACCGGGCTGCCGGCCTGATAGGCGAACATGAACGGCGCGTCGCCCGCGGTGCCGACATCGACGGCGCCGCCGCCGATCGCCTCGAGCAGATGCTGCGCGGCCGGAAATTCCGACCATTCGATTGTGTAGGGCGCACCTTCGAGCACGCCGCTGGCGATCATCACCGCCTTGGTCCCGCCGCGCTGACTCCCGACGTGGAGCGTGGTCTGGTCGCCCTGCGCGCCGCCGCTGCAGGCGGCGAGCGCCAGCAAACCGGCGAATACCGCAGTGCGCCGCACGAACTTGCTGGCTTTCGAAAGAACAGCAGCCGTGCCCCCGCGAAGGCGGGGGCCCAGAGTCGCTTGGTAGGGGGCTGGGCTCCCGCCTTCGCGGGAGCACTGGAAGGGGGTCATGCCACATCCCGTTCTTCGCGAAGCTCGGCATCGCGCGCGGCGACGCGGGCATGGACGAGCGGCAGCAGTTCGCGGCCGTAGAGGATCGCATCGTCGAGCGGTTCGAAGCCGCGGATCAGGAAATGATCGATGCCGAGATCATAATAATCGAGCAGCGCATCGGCGACCTGTTCGGGCGTGCCGACCAGGCCGGTCGAATTGCCCTGCGCGCCGGCGACCGCGGCGAGACCGGTCCACAGTCGCGTGTCCGCGCGATAGCCCTGCGCCGCGGTCTGCAGCAGGCGCTGCGATCCGGCGTTGGGCGGGGTGTGGCCACTGGTGCCGACGCCGGCCGTCTCGCGTAAGTCGCGGACGATTTCGACGATCTCGGCCGCGCGCTTCCACGCCGCTTCCTCGGTGTCGGCGATGATCGGCCGCAGCGACAGCGAGAAGCCGGGACGGCGGCCATAGCGCGCGGCCGAGGTACGGATCGTCGCCACTGCCTCGCGCACCTGCGCCTGCGTCTCGCCCCACAGCGCATAGACGTCGGCATGGCGCCCGGCGACATCGATCGCCTCCGGAGATGAACCCCCGAAGAAGACCGGCAGGTTCTGCGGCTTCACCGCACTATAGCCCTGGCGGATGCGGTAGAAGTCGCCGTCATGATCGAACGGCTTGTCGGCGGTCCATTCGCTGCGCAGTATCGACAGATATTCGTCGGTCCGCGCATAACGCTGCGCCTTGGTCGAGCTGTCGCCGTCCTTCGCCATCTCGTCGTCGGCGCCGCCGGTGATGATGTGGACGGCCACGCGCCCGCCCGATAATTGGTCGAGCGTCGCGAGCTGGCGCGCGGCGACGGTCGGCTGGGTGAAGCCGGGTCGGTGTGCGATCAGGAAGCCGAGCTTGGTGGTGATCGCGGCCGCATGGGCTGCGACGATCTGGCTTTCGGGCGAGTTGGAGCCGAACGGCACGAGTACGCGATCGAAGCCGCCGGCCTCCTGCGCATGCGCCGCCGCCTCGACATAATCGCGGTCGAGCGGACGCAATTTGCGCAGGCTGTGGATCTCGCTCTCATTGTTGAAGCCGATATAGCCGATGAATTTGACGGGCATGGATAGTCTCCTGTGCGGGATCAGATGACGAAGAAGCCGTGGGTGCCGTCGCGCGCGAGCTGGTCGACCAGGCCATATTCCCAGTCGAGATAGGCCTGCATCGCGGCGGCGGGATTGTCGGTGCCCTCATAGGGGCGGCGATAGCGGCCGGCGGGCGATCGCGGCGGGGGCGGGGCGCCGTCGCCGGTCTCGCGCGGTCCGGACAGATCGGTCAGCACGAGCACGTCCCACCCCATCTGGGCGAGCCACGAAGCCGTCATGTCGGCGCGCGCGCCGAGATCGTCGGCCAGCACGATCCGCGCGCCGCGGACCGGCGCGAAATGATCGGTTTCCTGGACGAGCTGGCCGCCGGGCGCCGGGAGGAAGCCCGGCAGATGGCCGGCCGCATATTCCTCGGGCGTGCGGACGTCGAAACGATAGAGAGTGCGCGTCGCGTCCGCCGCCAGTGCCGTGAGAATGGAAAAGTCGATCTGCCTGACGCCGGCGCGATAGGCGACGTTGCGGGCGCGGGTCCGGGCTTCGTCGGCGCGTGCGCCGTCGACCGCAGGGAAACGCTGCTGGCGTCCGTGTGCGAGCGACTGGCCGGCGAGCGTCCAGCCGATCGTGCCGTTGCGCAGCGCGACCACGCGGTTGGGCAGGCCGGCATTGATCAGCGACTGCGTGCCGATGATGCTGCGCGTGCGGCCGGCGCAATTGACGATGATCGTCGTCGCCGGATCGGGCGCGATGCTCGGTGCGCGCAGCACCAGTTCGGCGCCGGGCACGCTGATCCCGCCGGGCAGGCTCATCGTCGCGAATTCGTCGAACCGGCGCGCGTCGAGGATGGCGATGTCGGCCTCCGCGTCGATCAGCGCCTGGACTTCGGGCGCAGCCAGCGACGGCGTGCCACGGCGATGCTCGACCAGCTCGCCGAACGCCTTCGCGTAACTGTTGACGTCCTCGAACAATTCGTAGCCGGCGTCGCGCCAGCCCGCGAGGCCGCCCGCCAGCGTACGGACGTCGCTGTAGCCAAGCGCGCGGAAACGGTCCGCGGCCTCGTCGACCAGGCCTTCGCCGGCATCGTAGAGGATGATCGGCACGTCGCGGCGCGGCAGACGGCGGCCGGCTTCGAGTTCGATCCGCTCGGGCGGCAATTGCGCGGCGAACAACGGATGGCCGGTCGCGAACGCGGCCTCGTCGCGCAGGTCGATCAGCGCGATCTCGTGCCGCGCGATCAGCGTGGCGCGGATGTCGGCGGGGGTGATGGTGCCATTCGGTCCCTTGATCCTCCCCGGAACGGGGAGGGGGACCGTCGAAGACGGTGGAGGGGCAGGGGCAGGGCTGGATGCTTCCGCCGTGGCACCTGCCCCTCCACCATGCTTCGCATGGTCCCCCTCCCCGTTCCGGGGAGGAATTGGTTGGTCGATCAGCGCCGGCAGATCGGCATAGCCGGAGACGAACCGTTTCGGCTGGCCGTTGCGATCATAGGTCGCCCGCTCGATCGCGCCGATATCGCCGCCATAGACGTGGATGCTGATCGAGACGCGGTCGTCATAGGCATTGGCGACGCGATGAACGTCGCCGATCGCCGGCGACACGCTGTCGATCGCACCGGCTTCGATCCGCCGTGCCGGGCCGGTCGAGCGCAGCGCGCCTTCGGCATCGAAGGTGAAGGCCTCGGCCAGTTCGGCGCCGCGCAGCACGCCGACCAGTCCCCAGGTCCGGTGATCGTGGACCGGCGTCGCCTGGCCCGGACCCCAGACGAAGCTGACGACAGAGAAAAGGTCGGCCGGGTCGCGATGCAGCAGATATTGGCGATAACGCACCGGATCGGGCGCGGCGTAAGCGTCGGGCAGCCAGTCGTCGTGGCGCAGCAGCGCCGCGAGCAACTGACCGCCGCGCGCGAGCAGACCGGGTTCGGCCGGTTGCTCTGCGACCAGGGACGAGAATGCGGCGACGAAGCCGGCGAAGCGCGCCAAGCCAGTATCGTTGGGCCCGGCGTCGGCGGGCGCGACGGTGGCGAGCGCGCTCATTCCGCCGCCACCGCATAGTTCGGCGCGCTCGCGCGGGCGACGACGTCGGCATAGGAACCGGCGGTCGCATCGACGCCGAGATGGCCGAGCAGGCGCGCGCGCAGTTCGCGGATGCCGGCCGACCGCTGGCCGCGCGGGGCGGTGATCCGCTCCTCGGCGATGATCCGGCCCTTGTCGAGCACCAGCGCGCGATCGGCGAGCGCCAGCGCTTCGTCGACATCGTGCGTCACGATCAGCACCGCCGGGCGGTGCGCATACCACAGCCGCAGCACCAGTTCATGCATCCGCAACCGGGTGAGCGCGTCGAGCGCGGCGAACGGCTCGTCGAGCAACAGCAATTGCGGCTGGCGGACCAGCGCGCGGGCCAGCGCGGTGCGCTGCGCCTCGCCGCCCGACAAGGTCAGCGGCCAGGCATCGATCCGGTGCGACAGGCCGACTTCGGCCAGCGCGGTCTCGGCGCGCGCGTGGGCATCGCGACCCGGCAGACCGAGCACGACATTCTTCCAGACCCGCTTCCACGGCAGCAGCCGCGCATCCTGGAACACCACCGCGCGCGACGACGGAATCGTCACATCCTGCGCGGCGACGTCGTCGAGGCCCGCGAGCGTGCGCAGCAAGGTGGTCTTGCCGCTGCCCGAATGACCGAGCAGCGCGACGAACTCACCGGGCGCAATGTCGAGATCAAGCGAATCGAGGATCAGATTGTCGTCGAAGCGACGCGAATAATTGCGCAGGCGGACGACGGGTTCGGGGGCCGAAGGCGGCGTGGCCAGGGCCAATGATTTGACGGCGAGCGACATCGGATCAGGCCCCCACCAGCTTGGGGCGCCAGGCGAGTTTGCGCGCCTCGACGATGCGGATGAGCAGGTCGGCGGAGAGGCCGAGCAGCGCGTAGACCATCAGGCAGACGACGATGATGTCGGTGCGCATGAAGTCGCGGGCATTGTTGATCAGGAAGCCGAGGCCCGCAGTCGCGTTGATCTGTTCGGCGATCACCAGCATCACGATCGCCACCGTCAGCGCATAGCGCAGGCCGACCAGCAAAGAGGGCATCGCCCCCGGCAGGATCACGTGGAGGATCAGGTCGCGCTGGTTCAGCCCGAAGCTGCGCGCGGCGTCGATGAGCCGCGTATCGACGCTGCGGATGCCGTTATAGAGGTTGAGATAGACCGGAAACAAAGTCGCGAACGCGATCAGCGCGATCTTCGGCGTCTCGCCGATCCCGAACCAGACGATGAACAACGGCGCGAGCGCGACCACCGGGATTGTGCGTTTGATCTGCATCAGCGGATCGACGAACACTTCGCCCGGCCGCGACAGCCCGGCGACCAACCCCAGCGCGACGCCGGCGGTGACGCCGATCGCCAGCCCGGCGGCGGCACGCACGAACGAGACCGCGAGATTGGCGGGCAGCTCGCCCGAAACCGTCATCGCAACCAGCGTCGACAGCACCGCTGAAGGCGCGGCGAGCAGATGCGACGGGATCAGGCCCAAGCGGCATGCGGCTTCCCACAGCGCGAGCAGCAGCAGCGGCGACAGCCAGCGGGACCGGATCAGCGGCCGGAGCAGGGAAAGGGTGCGGTTCATGCCCCCGAACCACCCGATAAACCCTACTCGTTCAATAGAGTTTAGCTTTCGGCACTTATGAGCAAAGCTTGATGGAAATCGATATCGTTGGATTAAAAGGGTTTTCTGGTCATTCGGACAGCGCCGGAGAAAGGCTTTAGGCGAGTAAAGTTTCGCTGAAGGTTTGCAAACTTCCCTCTACCGCTTGCGGGAGAGGGACAGGTTCGCGCAGCGAACCAGGGTGAGGGCCTGAGCGGGTCTCGCCCTTAAGCCCTCACCCTCACCGCCTTCGGCGTCTTTCCCTCTCCCGCAAGGCTCTCCTGAGCTGCGCCGAAGGGCGGTAGACGGAAGAACTAAGCTTTCGCACCCCTCAACTCAGCGCCACCTCGGCCGTCTTGTCCTTGTACATTGCCTTGGGATCGCCCAGCCCCAGCATCATCTTCGCGCCGGCGAACAGGCTCTTCTCGTCGAGCCAGATCTGCGCGCGCTCGGGATCGAGCCGGATCAGCTCGAGCTTGGGATCGCTCTTGCCGCCTTCGAACCACGCCGCGACATAGGGATTCCACAACCGGTCGACCATCGCGCGATCGGGCTCGATCCTGAGATCGCCGTGAATGCTCGCGAACAGCCCGTGATTCTTGGCGGCGAAATGCGCCGTCGCGCGATGGCCTTCGCGCATTTCACGGACGATGGTGTTGTCCTTGGTCGTGAAGAACCAGATCGGTCCATGCGCGACATTGCCGTCGGTCAGCCCGGTCATCGGCTGGGCATGGCCGTCCGCCACGCCATCGAGTCCGAGCATCATCGTCCGGTCGGCGTTCAAAGCCTTCCAGAATTTCGCTTCCAGAACCTGCGGGGTCGTCATCGATCTTCTCCTTGATTTCACGGGAGAAGAACATGTGGACCCGGCGCTGGTTCCTCAGCGTCGTGCCGGTTCGAGCACCAGTGTCCGGCCGTTGCGCGTGCTCAGCACCAGCCGGCCGTGGCGGTTGGTGCTGACGCTCAGCCGCTGGCCGAGCAGCGCGAGCAATCGGGTCTCTTGGCCCATCGTCGGCCCGGGGCAGGCGCGCCGCGTGGTGGCGAGCGGCCCCGTGACGAGGCGGCCGCGCTCCATCCGGAAATTGCCGTTGAACCGGTTGCAGCCGCTGTCGCCGGTGACGCGATTGCCGTGAAATTCGATCCGCGCGGGAATGCCCTGCAGCCTTTTGCCATCGATGGCGCGAACCCGCCACATGCCCTCGATCGCCGACGCCTGCTCGGCTGCCGGCAGCCCGCCGCAGCCACGCACAGTGCGGCGGCCGATCGTCACCGTCACGCTGTCGGGATAGACCCGGTCGCTCATGCCGTCGCTGCAGCGGCTGCGCGTGACGTCCACCGTCATCACCGGCGTCACATAGCGCAGGCCATTGAAGCTCGGGCGCGGAATCGGCGCCCTGACCACGACCGGCCGGCTATCGGCGGCCTCATAGCGCATCGTCCCATCCTCGATCGTGACGCTCCAGAACGGCTCGGTGCCGATAGCGCGATAGATCTCGCCGGGACGCTGGGCGGACGCGGCCGAGGCGAGCAAGGCGGCGGGAAGCAGGACGGCGGCTATGGACAACGAACGCATTTCGGTTACTCCTCGTCAGTAAGCGCCGTCGCATGACCGCGGTGAACCGGAGCTTGCCGCATCGGTACGACGCCGTTCAGCTTTGCAGAAGCCCAGGGCTGGCGCGCAACCTGTTGACCGGCGGCGCGTAAGCTGTCGATCGCGGACGAGGATGGACTTGATGACGTTGACCGGACGATGCCATTGCGGGCGCAACGCTTTTTCGGTCGACGGCGATCTGCCGGAGCAGTTGACGCGGTGCACCTGTTCGTTCTGCTCGGCGCGGGGGCATCTCTACGCCTATTACGAGCCCAATCAGCTCAACGTGACGCAGGCCGACAGCGACGCGGTCTATCGCTGGAATTCGAAGCAGGTCGCCAACCATTTCTGTAGCGCCTGCGGCTGCGACATTTATGCAGACAGCCCGGCATTCCAACCGGACGGCAGCTGGGATGGCAAGACGCGACGGATCGCGATCAACGCGCGGTTGCTCGATGATTTCGAAGCGGCGGATTGGCCGGTGACGGTGATCGACGGCAAGAATCTCTGGTGAAGCGCGCGTTCAGGCCGCCGGCACCGCATCGCCGATCTTGAGCACCGCGCCGTTGGTGATGATCACCCGGTCGCCGACGCTGGCCTGTTCGAACAGCAAAGCGGCGAATTCGGGCGGCACGCCGATGCAGCCATGCGTGCCGAAGCCCCATTTGACGTCGCTGCCGTGGATCGCGACGCCGTCGTTGGTCAGCCGCAGCATGTGCGGCATCGGCGCATTGTAGAGATTGGAGACGTGATCGGCATCCTTCTCGAGGATCGGGAAGGCGCCCAGCGGCGTCGGCTTGTCGTCGGCGCCATAGAGAATCGCGGCGACGCCGATCTCATAGCCGTCGCGGAAGACGGAGATCAGCTGCGCCTTGAGATCGACCGTGATCAGCAGCGGCCCGGCGGGCACGCCCTCGGCGTTCCAGGCATAGTCGCCATAGTCCAGCCGCTGGTCGAGCTGGAGCGCGCTCTTGATGACATAGCCCTGTTCGACCGGCGCGGAAGGCGCGGCCGCCGCGGTCACCGTCGCGGCGCGCGGGGCGGGTGCGGGCGCCGCTTTGGCGACGGGCTTCGCCACTGGAGCGGTGGCGGGCGTCCGTGCCGGCAGCCCGGTCACGACCACCGCCGTGGCGCACAGCGCGGCGGCGATGCCGAGCTTGACGGCTGCACCCTTCACCATCGCTCCGATACCGCTCTTCATCGTCCGACTCCCGATCGCATGCTGTCATCTGCAACGAGGCGTGGGAACTGACCAGAGGCTGATTCGGGCTGTGCCGGGCGGGGACGAAGCCGGCGCCAAATGTTAACGAGCCTGTCCGGCTTCTCCGCGACGCTCTACAATGGGCAAATCCATTTCCTTCGGCCTCAGTCGGGGCCATGGTCGGGCCTTTGCGAACTGGAGCCAAGCTTGACCTCCATCTGCCTCGATCATCTGTCGCTCGTCGACCTGACCGCACTTGAACTGATCCACGTCGCGACTGAACTCGAATGCGCGCGCGTCAGCCTGTTCGTGACACCCTTGCCCCTCAGTCCGTCGCTCGACCTCGTGAACGATCGCCCGGCGAAGGCGGAGGTGCTGCAGGCGCTACGCGCAGGCCGTCTCGGCGTCGGCATCGTCGAGCCCTTCATGCTCGGCGAGGAACCCGATTGGCCGCTGCTGGAGCGGTCGGCCAGTCTCGCCGCAGAACTCGGCGGCACGATCAACGCACTCGGCTTCGATCCTGATGCGACGCGCTTGCAGGACTCGATGGGCCGGCTGGCGACGATCGCCGCCGCCGTGGGTGTGCCGATGACAATCGAGGCCTATCCGCTCTCGCAGGTGCGCACGCAGCACGATGCTCTGGTCCTTGCCATGACCTGCGGATCGCATGTGGGGCTTTGCGTGGATTGCCTGCATGTCATCCGCGCGGGCGGGGGCTGGGGGGATGTCGCGGCCCTGCCACCCGAGCGGATCCGGCATGTTCAACTGAACGATGGTCCGCTGGCCGCGCCGGATGATCGTTTCCAGGAAGCTGTCGCAGGGCGGTTTCCGCCCGGGGAAGGGGAATTCAACCTGTCCGAACTCCTGCCACACCTTCCCGGATCCGCAGTGATCGCGGTCGAGGCGCCGTTTATCGCGCCCGCCGGGATGAGTCCGCTCGATCGAGGGCGTGTCCTGGTCGACGCCACCCGTCGGCTTCTCGCGATCAATCAACCGCAATAGCGCGAATCGTGTCGCCAATTGCCGGGAACCGCTGAACGTCGCTCATCCCAAACCGCCGCGTCACTCGATCATCGCATCCGGCGTCAGTCCGGTACGGTCACGAAACTGTCCATCACCCGCTTGCGCCCGGCCTGCTCGAACTCGATCTCCAGCTTGTTGCCCTCGATCTCGACGATCGCGCCATAGCCGAACTTCTGGTGGAACACGCGCAGCCCGACCTCGACATCGCTGCGGCCCTTGTTGCCGAGACTTACCGCGCTCGCCCGCGCTTCGACCACGCGCGCGGGTTCGCGGACGAAATTGCCGGTGTTCGCGGCACGCTGCCAGCCGGGGCCGCGGCCGGTGCCGCGGCCGACGGTGGCGAACGGGTCGGCATGTTCGGACCAGTTGGCGCGCCACAGGCTCTCCCCGCCCGCCATCGTCGTCTCCGATTCGATATGCGCGCCCGGCAGTTCGGCGACGAAGCGCGACGGGATCGAACTGGTCCACTGGCCGTAGATGCGGCGATTGGCGGCGTGGAAAATCACCGCCTTGCGCCGCGCGCGGGTGATCGCGACATAAGCGAGCCGGCGCTCCTCCTCGAGGCTGGCGAGCCCGCCCTCGTCGAGCGAACGCTGCGACGGGAACACGCCTTCCTCCCAGCCGACGAGGAAGACCGTCTCATATTCCAGCCCCTTGGCGGCGTGGATCGTCATGACGGTGATCTTCGCCTCGTCGGCGGCCGCGTCATTGTCCATGACGAGGCTGACATGTTCGAGGAACGCGCCCAGCGTTTCATATTCCTCCATCGCGCGGACGAGTTCGCCGAGATTTTCGAGCCGTCCCGCCGCCTCGACGCTGCGCTCGGCCTGCAACGCGGCGGTATAGCCCGATTCCTCGAGGATCAGCTTGGCGAGTTCGGGATGCGACAGATCGTTGGTGCGATCGCGCCAGCGCGCGACGTCGCCGACGAAATTGCCCAGCGCGCGGCGCGCCTGCGGCGTCAGTTCGTCGCTGTCGAGAATGCGCGCGGCCGCGTGCAGCAGTGGCGCATTCTCCGCACGCGCCAGCATGTGGATCTTGGCGATCGCCTTATCGCCCAGGCCGCGCTTGGGAACGTTGACGATCCGTTCGAAGGCGAGGTCGTCCGACGGCTGGTTGACGAGCCGCAGATAGGCGAGCGCGTCGCGGATCTCGGCGCGCTCGTAGAAGCGGAAGCCGCCGACGATGCGATAGGGCAGGCCGATCGCGATGAAGCGATCCTCGAACTCGCGCGTCTGGTGTTGCGCACGGACGAGGATGGCGACGTCGTCATAGGATCCGCCGCGATATTTGTGCGTCTCGATCTCGTCGGCGACGCGACGCGCCTCCTCGGGCCCGTCCCACACGCCGACGACCTGGACCTTCTCGCCCTCGCCGGCATCGGTCCACAGGGTCTTGCCGAGCCGCCCGCTGTTGTGCGCGATCACGCCCGATGCGGCGGCGAGGATGTGCGGCGTCGACCGGTAATTCTGTTCGAGCCGGATGATCTTCGCCCCGGGGAAGTCCTTCTCGAACTTCAGGATATTCTCCACCTGCGCGCCGCGCCACGAATAGATCGACTGGTCGTCGTCGCCGACGCAGCAGATGTTCTTGCGCGTCTGCGCGAGCAGGCGCAGCCACAGATACTGGCTCGAATTGGTGTCCTGATACTCGTCGACCAGCACATATTTGAAGCGTTGCTGATAGAGCTCCAGCACGTCTCGGTGCGTCTTGAGGATCGTCAGCATGTGCAGCAGCAGGTCGCCGAAATCGCAGGCGTTGAGCGCGCGCAGCCGCTCCTGATAGGCGCGGTAGAGCTCCTGGCCGCGGCCGTTGGCGAAGGTTTCGCTTTCGCCGGCGTCGAGGTCGGCCGGGACCAGCCCCTTGTTCTTCCAGCGGTCGATCAGCCCGCCCAGCTGGCGCGCCGGCCAGCGTTTCTCGTCGAGATCGGCGGCGACGATCAATTGCTTCATCACGCGCAGCTGGTCGTCGGTGTCGAGGATCGTGAAGTTCGGCTGGAGTCCCACCAGTTCGGCATGGCGGCGCAGCATCCGCGCGGCGATCGCGTGGAAGGTGCCGAGCCATTGCATGCCCTCCACCGCCTCGCCGACCAGCCGGCCGACGCGCTCGCGCATCTCGCGCGCCGCCTTGTTGGTGAAGGTGACCGCGAGAATCTCCGACGGCCATGCACGGCGTGTCGCGATCAGGTGGGCGAGCCGCGCGGTCAGCGCCGCGGTCTTGCCGGTGCCGGCGCCGGCGAGAACCAGCACCGGCCCTTCGGTGGTCAGCACGGCCTCGCGCTGCGGCGCATTGAGGCCCTGGATATAGGGCGGATCGGCGGGGGAGGGGGCGGGGAGACTCACCCGCGAACAGGTAGGGAACGACGGGCGCGGGGGCAAGCTTTGCCGGTGATGATCATGCAGGCAACGTGCTCAATCCCTCTACCGCTTGCGGGAGAGGGACAGACCCGCGCAGCGGGTCAGGGTGAGGGCCTGAGCAAGTCTCGCACTTCTGGCCCTCACCCTCGCCGCCTTCGGCGTCTTTCCCTCTCCCGCAAGCGGTCTAAGCTATGCACACATCTTCGAACCGCGCTGGATTTAGCCCCTCCCCTTCAGGGGAGGGGTTGGGGTGGGGGCGAGCGAAGCGAGCATTTCCGCCATTTTTTCGCGCGTTTCGATCGACAACGAG